>Ga0210398_10005063_pt1 | contig 12272 bp, 8 predicted proteins | sample IncBWC4OmetaG_FD_161047 | JGI IMG/M metagenome (GOLD analysis project Ga0210398, IMG submission 161047) | Forest soil microbial communities from Barre Woods Harvard Forest LTER site, Petersham, Massachusetts, United States - Inc-BW-C-4-O | ecosystem: Environmental > Terrestrial > Soil >... | reverse complement strand
CCATTTGACTGGGTCACGCGTAATGGCGTTATCACCGCGAATACGCCGTTGATTACAACAACACCGTACGTCTTCGAGGCGTTTCTGCAAGTCTACGAATCTCAGCCACGCGACGAATTGAAACAAATCCTTGAATCCATCGTTCGTCACGCAACGACTGACATTAAGGATTTTAAATTTTCCGAAACCGCCAACGCGTGTTCGTACACGCCTTATGACAAAGGTGGTGTAGTCAACGCTTCAGCCTATCGTGCTACTTTGCTGACCAGCGCGGGAAGGTTCTTTGGCCGCGAAGACCTGTTACAGATTGCCGCACGCAACGTGAATTTCGTCCTGGAAAGCCAAAATGCTGACGGGTCCTGGCCTTACGCAAAAGATGGTGTGCGCCATTTCGTGGACCATTTTCACACGTGCTTCGTTATGAAAGCGCTGGCGAAAGTCCACAGTCTCCTGCTTGAGCCGCGCATCCTCGACGCCTTGAAGCGCGGCGTGGATTACTATTTGAAGAATCTCTTTGCGGAAGATGGAATGCCCCGGCCGTTTTCCAAAGCACCGCGCCTCACTGTTTACAAATGCGAGCTGTATGATTGCGCTGAATGTATTAATCTATGCCTTTTGTTGCGGGACCGTTTTCCGGAGCTCGACAAAACTTTGGAAACTGTCGTTGGCGGAATTTTGAAAGATTGGGTCAAACCGGATGGTTCATTCCGTTCGCGTCGGCTGATTCTGGGCTGGGACAATGTCTCGATGCATCGCTGGGCGCAGTCACAGATGTTTCGCAGCGTTGCTTTTTATCTTAGCCAGCGTAACGAGACGACGGCGCGGAAGACCGCGAAACCGGACCATCGTACCCAATTCTCAACGGCTAACTGATCATGTGTGGAATTTGCGGCCAGGTTCAAATCGCCGGGGACAAACCCGTGGATACGGAAACAATCCGGCGGATGACCAAAACAATGTTTCATCGCGGCCCGGATGATGACGGTTACTTCTTTGATAGCTCGGTCGGCCTTGGGTTCCGGCGTCTTTCAATCATCGACCTTTCGGGCGGACACCAACCTATGTCTGATGCCCAAAAGACCGTCTGGATTGTTTTCAACGGTGAAATTTATAATTACAAAGAACTGCGCTCTGAATTGGAAGGACACGGCTGTGTTTTCCAAACTAATTCGGATACCGAGGTCATCATTCACGGGTACAAACAATGGGGCACGAAAGTTTTTGATCATCTTAACGGCATGTTCGGGGTTGCGATTTGGGACGCGAAATGTCGGCGCCTGGTCGTCGCTCGTGATCCCATGGGCATTAAGCTCATTTACTACCGGCTGGCGGACGGCAAATTAAGCTTTGGTTCAGAGATCCGTCCGGTGTTGGCAGCCGGGGACTCGCAGCCGGAAGTGGACGCGACGGCGCTCAATTTGTTTTTGCGGTATCGTTACACCCCGTCTCCGTTGACCATTTTTCAAGGTGTCCGCAAACTCGCTCCTGGCACCATGCTGGTAGTGGAGAATGGCAGTTGTCGTGAAGAACGCTGGTACGACTTTAGGCCAGAACCGTTTTCAAATCCGCCGGACGACCGTGAAGCTACCGAACAATTGTTTGAACTGTATCGTGCCGCAGTTAAGCGGCATCTGCTGGCTGATGTGCCGGTGGGCCTTCTCTTGAGCGGTGGATTGGACTCCGGATTGTTGCTCGCGTTGATGAACGGTAGCGGCCGCGAATGGCCTACTTATACCATTGGCTATGGAGAAAGCTTTGCCGATGATGAACTGGCGGACGCGGCTGAAACTGCCTCGCTTTTAGGGGCACGTCATACCCAGGTCCAGCTTGACCGGGAAGAGTTTGAAAAGTCCCTGCCGGACATCGTTCGGTTTTTGGAAGAGCCCGTGGCCGCCTCGTCTATCGTGCCGATGTATTTCGTCTGCCGTCGTGCGCGGCAGGACGTAAAAGTGGCGCTGATCGGCCAGGGCCCGGATGAATTGTTTGGTGGGTATAACCGTCATCTGGGTGTCCAGTATGGAAATTATTGGCGCGGCATGCCCAAAGGCATTCAATCGCTGGCGGCTTCGGTGGTCTCCCGGCTGCCTCGCAACGAAACGCTTAAACGCGGCGTGCAGTCCTTGAGCGTTTCTGACCGGCTTACACGCTATCAGGACGTGTTTTCTATCGTCCCGGCGCAAACGGTTGACAACCTTTTCCGCGAGAAAAATGGGCACTTTCGCGGACTCGTCGAATTTCTCCAGCCGTTGAAGCCGCAAATGGAAAAGCTCGATGAGCTTGGCGGTTTTCAACTGGTCGAAATTCGCTCGTCCTTGCCGGATGAATTACTGATGTACGCGGACAAACTATCCATGGCCCATAGCCTCGAAGCGCGCGTCCCGTATCTGGATCGCACGGTCGTGGAGTATGCGCAGCGATTAAGCGCGGATTTCAAAATCCGTGGTGGGGAGCGCAAGTGGCTACACCGTCGGGTATGCCAGAAATTTTTGCCGCCCGCGATTTTGAAACGCAAAAAGCGCGGCTTCGCAGTTAATGTCGTAGACGATTGGTTCAATGCCAGCGCCAGCAGCAAAATAACCGGGTTATTGCTCGATGAAAAATCACTTATGTTTTCTCTGTTGGACCCAAAACCGGTGAAGCAACTGCTCGCCGACCATCAGGACCGCCGGCAGGACAACCACAAGTTGCTGTTTAGCCTGGTGGTTTTCGAGCAATGGCTGCAGGTCATGAAATCAGGAACAACGGCCTGTCTATTGAGTTAAATGCCTCCAGCACTCGCAACCTTACTTTGCACGATCTTCATTCTGTCGCTTTTTTACGGCAATTGGAAGAAAACGCGAGGCGTGTCACTGGGACTGTGGATTCCTGTGATTTGGGTCGCCATTATGGCGTCCCGGCCGATCGGCACTTGGCTGGCTGGCGATGCGGACAAACTCAATTTCCATAGTTATGAGGATGGCAGTCCGATTGACCGAAATGTTTCGATGTTGCTCATGTTTGGTGGCTTGGTGATTTTGGCCATGAGAGGCGTTCGATGGGCGGGAGTTGCGAAGGAAAATCAATGGCTCTTCATCTTTTACCTCTACTTGCTGGTGAGCGTGCTATGGTCCGACTATACTTTCGTGGCCTTTAAGAGGTGGATTCGAGACGCGGCCACTGTGGTCATGGTTCTCGTTATTCTCACGGAAGAAGACCCTACGGAGGCATTACGCCAGGTTTTTTTACGGTGCGCTTACTTGCTCATCCCCTTGTCGGTCCTGACCATGAAATATTACATAAATATAGGACGAACTTATGATCCGTGGACGGGTACACCCTGCCTGTGCGGTGTGACTGTCGGTAAAAATCAGCTTGGCCGGCTGGCGATGATCAGTGGAATTTTTCTGATTTGGAGCCTGAACCTTCAAAAAGATCTCAGTTGGTTTAAAAAAATCAAACAGCGATGGTTTGACGCGGCAGTCCTGGGGTTGTGTCTTATGGTTTTGGTCCAGGCAGACAGCGCCACCTCCCTGTTTTGTTTCGCCTTGGGCACGGGCGTGCTTTTTGTAACTCAAATGGATTGGATGAAGACCAGCCCAAGTCGGTTGCTTTGGCTGGGAAGTCTATTGATTGCGCTTTCAGTGCTATTTCTTTCTGTGCCGAACCTCAGAGGACTTGTCACGGGAGCGCTCCATCGAAATGTGAACCTGACGGAACGAACGGACGTTTGGAAGGGATGCCTGGGACTCGGCACCAACCCGCTTATCGGCGAGGGCTTCGACAGCGTCTGGATGACACCCGCCGCCATCAGGTTGGGAAACAAACTCCAAGTCGAAGAAGCGCACAATGGTTATTTGGAAACTTATTTGAATACTGGGCTCATTGGCCTTTGTCTTCTCTTTCCGGTGCTGGTGGTTGCAGGCAAAAACGCCGTTCGGTACGTTACGGGAAATGCCGCAATGGGCCCCCTGCTTGCCTCCTTGTTTCTCGTTGGCGTGATATATAATTATACTGAAGCTGCGTTTGATAATGGCAACCTTGTGGGCTTTATCTTATGGATTGTGGCCATTCGATATCAAACAGTTACGGAACCGATTGCCATCGAGACGTCGGATGAAACGAATCCTTGTGCGCCGCATCCGGCTTCCGGTTTTGGTTTCCTTCTCATTGAGCGGCCTGCCGACAATTCAACTCGCAAAATGCAATGAATTAGTCGCCATTAAACTGGACAATTTCTAATGCAGCATTATGTTCAAGCATAGATCAGCACACGAGGGAGGGCATGAATTGGCATGTTCCGTGCTGAAACTGGTCTCGCTGACCAGGGTGATGTTCAGCACCATGGAAACAAATAGTAAGACAGAGTTTTTGGACACAATAGATGGGCAAAGTATGACACTTTGCCGGCCGGCGCAAAAATATCATGGCCAGCGACATTTATTGTGGTTAACCATATTTTTAACATTTCTAATAATCCAACTCACAGCTCAAAGAGCCTTCCCGGCGACCTATAATGCCGTTTCGGCAGCGTTAACGGACGTCCAAAATGCCATTAATTTGGCTTCGGATGGTGACACCGTTGTTGTTCCGGCAGGTTCCGCCACCTGGGCAAGCCAGATCACGGTCACCCCGGCCATTACTCTGAAGGGTGCGGGAATCAACTCTACCGTTATCACTTCAACCCTCGGCGGCGCATTGTATATTAATTCCGATAACAAGGGAGAATCCCGGGTGACTGGCTTTACTTTTAATGGTGGTGGCGCGGAAACCTTCGGGCCTGTTACTCTCACAGGAAATGAAGTCCGGTGTGACAACTGTTTGTTTACAAACTGTGCTCTGTTTAGTTTGCAGTCGTATAACGCTTTTGGAGTAATTGACCATTGCCTTTTTGAGGAAAGCGACGGCGGCGTTTACGTTCAGGACCCCGGATTAGGGGGCAATTCCTATGGGGACGGCTCCTGGACCAATGCAGACAATTGGGGAACTACGAACTTTATGGTTATGGAAAATGACTCGTTTTATGGCATTGGCCAGGTCGGATGCGTGGACGGTTGCGCCGGCGCCCGATGGGTATTCCGATACAATTACGTTACCAACGATATTTTAGTTGCACACGGTACAGACAGTACGGGCAGAGCCCGGGGAACTAGAGCTGTCGAAGTTTACGGTAACACCTTTACCTGCCCGGGAGGATTTGCGGAAGCATTTGAATTGAGGTCTGGAACCGCGGTGCTCTTTTCCAACAACTGCACTGGTTATAACGGAAATATTGTCACCCTGAAAAATTTTCGCTCGCCTTCCTGCGGCGTTCCCGGGACCTATCCTCCGTGGGGCACATGCACTGGGACCGATCCTTACGATGGCGATACGGATGCCAATGGATATCCTGCCGTTGACCAGTGCGGCCGGGGTGTAGGTGATCTCATGGCGGACACTACTCCCGGGAGCGGGATCCCGATTGACACAGTGACTGGAAAGGAAGCTTGGCCGAACGAAGTGAGTGACCCCGTGTATGAATGGGCAAACTCCAATAACGGTTCACCGGCACAAATCGGAAACTGTTCAGCTCTGTTTGTCTCAGGCAGAGACTTTTTCGATGGTATAGTAAAGCCGGGTTATACACCGCTGGTCTATCCGCATCCTCTGGACACGTCTGCTACCAATTCTTCATCGCCCAGCTTTACTTTGACGGTGATAAATGGTACCGGCAGCGGCAACTATAGCTCGAACGCCGTCGTCAGCATTTTCGCCAATGCCGCGAACACCGTTTCCAACGGAACTTTTGCATTTTGGAATGGTTCAGATGTCGCCAATACGAACTTGGCTACTACCAGCGTGGCTATGCCGGCTTCCAACCTGACGGTGACGGCAAATTACGTTCCCTATCCCCCCGCGAATCTGAACGTCATCAAATAGACCCCTTCGATAGCGGTTTGCGGGTCCATTTTGCTAAATAACCTCCGTTAATATGGGAGATTCGGCTTGTCCCATTTGAGCTCTTTCATGTCTCCTTTCTGTATAGACGACAGAAGGAATTAGATTTAAAGTCGTTTTGTTGCCAATCGGCTTTAAATTTATATGACAGAACAGATCAAAACGACTGCGACGGGGCGGGGACTTCAGGCATCGGGTTTAACGAGCGCTGTCATACTGTCAGCGATCCTGGTGGGAATTGGATTGGACGGGCGGGCACAAGGGAACCTCGTAAATCTTTACGATTGGTCAAACAACACAAGATATAGCGGCTCGCCGAATAATAATGTCCGAATTAATTCATCGGATTCTGCAGGGTTTTTTGGCAGCGGGAGTACAAACAACGCGCCCTATCCTTTAGCCTTGCCGGGGCTGGCCGGCCAGATTGGCACGACTCCGGGCACAATGTATGAGATTTCTTTTACCATGGAGAACAACACTTATGAATCGATTGGGGATCCATGCGTGTGTTTCGGAGATTTTACTACGAATCTCGATTTGCCCGTTGCCCAGGCAAATGGCCCGCAGTCGCAGTATTATCCGGTGGACGTTGATTTGAGTATCCTTGCCACCTCTTCAACGACCGATTTTACATTTACGGTTCCAGCGGATGAAGGTGAACTGATATCGTTGGACAATCTCACTGTGACTGAAGTGCCTGAAATGTCTACGACCGCTATCTTTGGCTTCTTTGGTTGTAGTTGGTTGTTTCTGCGACGGTGGAGGCAAGTTCAGAAGGCAAAACATTCGCTGGTTCGTGTCAAGGTGAACTAGTGTCTGTCGGCACTAAGACTTTCGGCAAAAATAAACGCAGGACGACAAGTCGAATTCGTGCCTTGTCCCAATGACGTTCGTTCTATACGCAATGGTTGCAGCCATCAGAGTTGAAACACGCAATTCGTCTCACAACCATGAGCATTCTAATCATTAAACTGGGCGCTACCGGCGATGTGGTGCGAACCACCCCGTTGCTGGAGAAATTTACTTGCGGGGTAACTTGGATTACTGCGGCCAAAAACCTGTCCTTGTTGGACGGGTTGCGGGAGAATTTACGCAGCCTGTCATGGGAAGATCGAAATTTGGCGGCCGGCCAATCCTACGACCTGGTCATTAATCTGGAAGACACGTTGGAAGCGGGACAATATGTGCACGGGCTAAAGTTTGGCCGCCTATTTGGCGCTTTTTTGAAAAATGACAACCAGCTTGCCTATACTGACGATTCGCAGGGCTGGTTCGACTTGAGCCTCATCAGCCGTTTCGGCAAGCAGGCAGCCGACCAACTCAAGTTGGAAAATCGCAGGACCTATCAGGATTTGATTTTTAGCGGCTTGGGCTTTCGATTCAACGGCGAGGCTTACCGCCTCCCGCAACCCACATGGACAAATTTGACAGGCGACGTTGCTGTTTCGCCAGAGGCCGGGCCGGTCTGGCCTATGAAGAACTGGGCCTCTTACCATTTGCTGAAGGAAAAACTCGAAGCTCGCGGCTTGGTTGTCAACGTGCTGCCACGCCGGGAAACCTTGCTGGAACATCTGGGAGATGTGCGAAATCATCGTTGTCTGGTCGGCGGCGATAGTTTGCCGATGCATTTCGCGCTCGGCACTGGTACCCGTTGTGTCACGCTTTTCAATTGTACCAGCCCATGGGAAATCCACGATTACGGTCTGCAGCAAAAGATTGTTTCTCCCCTATTGGCGGAATTTTTTTATCAGCGCGGTCGTGACCCCCGGGCAACGACAGCGATTGGTTTGGATGAGGTATTTGCCGGGGTAATGAACCAGCTTGATGCGTCCGCGCCGGGAACGGCTCGAAAGAACCCTGCGAAGTTGGAGAGCACGCTCGCTACCAAAGTGTGATTGGACGCTGTATCGAACTTATAGGCCGTAAAACGCGTTTATGAAAATAGCCATTGTTGGTTTGGGTTACGTCGGTTTGCCTCTTGCGCTTCAATTCACGCGCTCGGGAGTTGAAGTCCTGGGAGTGGATATTGATCCAGCCAAGATCGCTTCCCTTAGCGAAGGAAAGAGTTATATCAAGCACATAGAGTCTTCTGCCATCGCCGCCGCCGTTAAATCCGGCAGCTTTGCGGCTACGACGGACTTTCAGCGTATTCGGGAAACGGAAGCGGTAATTATTTGCGTGCCGACGCCGCTTAACAAGAACCGGGAACCTGATATTTCTTACATCATTGACACAGGTTTGAATATCGCGCCGCACTTGCAAAAAGGGACGCTGGTCGTTCTGGAATCCACCACCTATCCTGGCACGACCGACGAGGATTTGCGGGCCGTGCTCGAACGGGGCTCCGGGATGAAGGCGGGCGTAGATTTTTATCTGGCGTTTTCGCCGGAACGGGAAGACCCCGGCAACGCGCAGAGCAAAGTGGAAATCATTCCCAAAGTAATCGGGGGTTATACGCCCGCTTGCCTTGAACGCACTAAAGCCGTGTACGGACGCGCCATCAAAACGCTGGTTCCCGTTACCTCCTGCCGTGCCGCCGAAGCAACCAAGTTGCTTGAAAACATTTTTCGCAGCGTGAACATCGCGCTGGTTAACGAATTAAAGTTGGTCTATACGGCCATGGGTATTGACGTCTGGGAAGTGATTCATGCGGCGAAAACCAAGCCGTTTGGTTTCATGGCGTTTTATCCTGGTCCCGGCCTCGGTGGCCATTGCATCCCGATTGACCCGTTTTATCTGACGTGGAAAGCCCGTGAATATTCCCAACACACAAGGTTCATTGAACTGGCCGGTGAAATCAACACGTCCATGCCTATGTATGTGGTAAACCGGACCGCGGAGGCTCTCAACGCTCGGCGTAAGGCCGTGAATGGCAGCCGGGTGTTGGTTGTCGGTTTGGCCTACAAACCCAATGTGGATGATGAGCGGGAATCGCCAAGTTATACGCTAATGGAACTGTTGAAGGAGCGCGGCGCGGAGGTGGCTTATTATGACCCTTACGTCCCGGTAATTCGTCCCACTCGCGAGCATGCGCATTGGACAGGCACCCGCTCGGTGGAATGGAATCAGAAAACCGTGGAAAGTTTCGACGCCACCATTATCGCCACGAATCATCAGGCTATTAACTATCAGGAACTCGCCGCTTGGTCGTCCTGCATTGTGGATACGCGGAACGCCATGTCTGGTATCAAGGCAAAAGAGGGACAGGTTTGGAAGGCATGAGAATTATGGACAAAAACTTATTCAGCCGCGCCGAATCATAACCATGCCCGCACCCCAAAGAATATCTGCAGTCATGGAACCCGTCGTTGACCAACGTAGAAGGGGTCAGGATTCGCCTGCTCCCAGGATTGCGGTGTTGACCGCTGGTCGGGACAAGCCCTACGCCCTCGGATTGGCCTCCGCGCTAATGGCTCACGGTGAAACGTTTGATTTCATTACCGGTGACGCCGTGGATTCTCCGGAACTGCACGGTAATCCGCAGGTCAACTGGCTCAACCTCCGCAACCAGCGTGTTGACGCCGGCCTGCTGCAAAAAATGACCCGTGTGTTCGTCTATTATCTTCGGTTGATAGGCTACGCTTTTACGGCCCAACCTAAAATCTTTCACATCTTGTGGAATAATAAATTTGAGTTGTTCGATCGAACCCTGCTCATGCTTTACTACAAGTTGCTTGGCAAAAAAATCGTCTTTACGGCCCATAACGTGAACGCCGGGACTCGTGATGCCAATGATTCGTTCATGAACTGGTTTTCCCTCAAAATTCAATACCGGTTGAGCGACCACATCTTCATCCATACGCAGATAATGAAGAATGAATTGGTCTCTGGTTTCTCGGTGCCTCCGGATAAAGCCACCATAATCCCATTCGGCATCAATAATACCGTTCCGAACACCGCTCTCACATGTGCGGAGGCACGGCGCGAACTGGGCATTGACCCTCACGATAAAACCCTCTTGTTTTTCGGCAATATCGCTCCCTACAAAGGGCTCGAGTATCTCGTTACCGCCTTCATTGAGCTCGAAAAGAAATCTCCGGGCCATCGCCTCGTTATCGCCGGGCGTGTCAAAGAATGTGAAGATTATTGGGCCCAAATTCAAAAAACGATTTCGGCCAGCGGCGTAAGCGATCGTATAACTCAGCGGATAGACTATGTTCCGGACGAACAAACAGAAGTGTATTTCAAGGCCGCAGACGTCCTCGTACTGCCTTACACTCACATCTTTCAGAGCGGCGTCCTTTTTCTTGGCTATAGCTTCGGGTTGCCTGTAATTGCTGCGGACGTCGGCTCCCTAAAAGATGAAATCGTTGAAGGCCGGACTGGTTTTGTGTCCCGGCCCCAGGATTCCTCCGATTTGGTAGCCGTCCTTGAAAAGTATTTCTCCAGTGATTTGTATCTTGATTTGGACAGCAAACGCCAGGCGATACGCGATTATGCAAACGAGCGCTACTCTTGGGCTAAAGTCGCGACGATGACAGCAGGTGTTTATTCAGAATTGATCAGAGGCAGGCCCTCATTTTCAGATACCCCCGATGCTACGCGGTTGGCGCCGGGCATGGCCGATACACGTAAATGAACCAACGGTAAAACCCTTCCGCAAAAACTAATGGAGAGATGAACGATGAATAATACAGAAGCAAATCATTGTGATGTGGCTGTAATCGGAGCCGGCCCCTACGGGCTGTCGCTCGCAGCCCATCTGCGCGCCGCAAAAGTAAACTTCCGCATCTTCGGCAGTCCCATGCACACTTGGGCCGCAGAGATGCCTCGAGGCATGCGGCTGAAGTCCGATGGCCTTGCGTCATCGCTTTACGACCCTGACTCAGAGTTTACTTTGGAAACTTATTGTAAGGACAATGGGCTTCCATATGCCGATGTTGGGATCCCCGTTCCTTTGGAAACCTTCGTGGCTTATGGGCTCGAGTTTCAGAAAAGATTCGTGCCGCAATTGGAAAACAAAAGCGTTGTTTCTTTGAAGCCATCCAACGGAGCCTATGTACTCCGCTTGGAGGACGGAGAAACTGTCACTGCCCGCCGGGTGATTGTTGCTGTTGGCTTGACCTATTATCAATACGTTCCCGAAATCTTTTCAGGGCTTCCCGAAACACACGTAACCCACAGTGGCAAACATAAAACTTTGGATCGCTTTAAAAATCAGGAAGTTGTTGTGGTTGGGGCTGGAGCTTCGGCTCTGGATACGGCAGCCCTGTTGCATCAGGGGGGAGCTCGCGTTCGGGTGGTTGCCCGGGTGCCCCAGATTCGCTTGTGGGATCCGCCCAAGCCGGCTCCGACGTCATTTATCGCCTCACTCCGCAACCCGCTTTCCGGCCTTGGACGCGGTTGGAAACTGTATTTGTGTGCCGAAGCGCCCTTGTTATTCCGCTTGATGCCCCTGCAGTTCCGGTTGGAAAAAGTTAAGCGTGTTCTCGGACCGGCTCCTGCCTGGTTTATCAAGAAGGATATCGTAGGTAAAGTTGCTCTTCATCCGGGCCTTTCAATAAAACAGGTTCGGGTGGAAAATGGCAAAGTAAAACTTGAAGTCACCAACTCGACCGGAGCTCCGGAAACATTGGAGGCAGACCACCTGATCGCGGCCACCGGCTACCGCGTTGACCTCCGGCGTCTGCCTTTCTTTGATGCGGCTCTTTTGGCGCAAATCCAGTCCGTCCAAAATACACCGGTATTGTCCTCAAACTTCGAGTCCTCCTTGCAGGGATTATATTTTATTGGCACCTCAGCAGCCAATACCTTCGGACCGCTCCTCCGTTTTGCCGTCGGCGCCAAATTCACCGCGCGCCGCCTCTCAAGACACTTGGCCAAGTCTGCGCTCCGCAACGGTGCTCAACAGTCCAGTCAAACCAATGGTCACCTCGTCAGAAAGGAACCCAGTAATTATGCAGGCAACATCGCAAATGATCGGGTCTAACCCGCCGAACCGGGGGGGAAACGATCTCGCAGCGCCAAAGGTGCTGCTGTTGGAGAATTCACGGTGGTCGGTGGTTGCTCTCCTCGCCGTTCGTTTGGCAAAAGCTGGTATAAACGTCTCAGCCGTTTGCCCTGCGCACCACCCTTTGCTGAAAACGCGCGCCGTCCGGAAGATATTTCCTTATAGCGCCCTGCGCCCTTTGGAATCATTGCGGGCAGCAGTTGAAGCGGTCCGTCCTGACATTATCATTCCGAGCGACGACCGGGCCGTAGGCCATCTGCATGAATTGTACGATCAAGCCCGCCAAATGGGTTCGTCCGGTCACGCCCTCGCTGCCTTAATTGAGAAGTCGGTCGGTTCACCCGATAGCTATCCTGTCGTTTCCGCGCGCTACGATCTTCTTAAGCTCGCCCGCGAGGAAGGCCTTCGT
>Ga0210398_10005062_pt1 | contig 12276 bp, 11 predicted proteins | sample IncBWC4OmetaG_FD_161047 | JGI IMG/M metagenome (GOLD analysis project Ga0210398, IMG submission 161047) | Forest soil microbial communities from Barre Woods Harvard Forest LTER site, Petersham, Massachusetts, United States - Inc-BW-C-4-O | ecosystem: Environmental > Terrestrial > Soil >... | reverse complement strand
CTCCGCCCAAGACGTGGTGGTAGGGCGAGTAGGCCAATAGGGATTGAAAGTCCTCTTGATCTTCTGGCGACCCGTATTCGTCAGCCCATCCCGCGGCAAAGTCGAAGAGGTGGTATCTCGCCATATCGAGCAACGGACCAAGGCAGATGGCCCCGCGGAATAGATCGGGGCGTTGCGTAATGGCAGCGCCAACGAGTAGGCCAGCATTGGAACCGCCGCCAATCGCGATGCGTCCGGATATCGAGCGCTGTTCTCGCACGAGCCACTCGGCCGCTGCCACAAAATCGTTGAACGAGTTCTGGCGGTTTTCGCGCTTGCCGGCGCGATGCCATTGCTCCCCCAGTTCGGAGCCACCACGCAAAGCAGGCACAGCAAACAGAAATCCCTGCTCCATCAGGAACGTAGCGAACGCGGTGAATCGAGGCGTTACACAACTCCCGAAACCGCCGTAGCCCGTCAGGAAGGTCGGGAGAGGACCGGAATCTAATAGGTCTTTGCGGGCGGCAAGAAAAAGCGGAACCGAGGTCCCATCTTCAGAGGTGTATATAGTTTCATCGACTGCGATCGCAGAAAGATGGACTGGAGAATTTACTTCACTCCAAGCGACGCTCTCTTCTCGTTGCGTGTTATAGCGACAAAGGGCAACAGGTTCGGAAATTGAAGTATGGCTATAGAACAACTCCTCGGTTGCGTTCGTTCGATTCAGCAAATCGATCGTTCCGGAGGAAGGGAAGTGCGGCCCCTCCCTCCGTTCTCCGTCGAGCCCGAACACTTCGACCTTTGTGGAAAACCGATCAATCCGAGTCACAAACACTTGATCACCCGCAACCGCAAACTGTTGCATGCGCAGGTTCGATTCAGGCACGACATCCTGCCAGCGCGAGTGATCAGAAGCGGCTACATCAATCCGAACGATGCGGAAGTTCGGAGCTGCGTAGTCCGTGTAAGCTAGCAATTGACCACGCACGAAAAACGGTACGAAGCAACCTTTGATCTCCGCGACTACAAGTTTGGCGTCAGACGGTTCAGACGACATCACCTGCAGATAGACCGAGGTCCGAGGTGACTTGCCAGCAGAGAAGACGGTGTAGGCCAATTGTCCAGCTTCTGGCGAGTCGAGAATCCCTAAGAACAGGTTCTGTTCTTCTCCGGCAACAAATGTCTCGCAGTCCTCTAATTTGTCTGTGCCAAAGCGATGCCAGAATGCCGCACGATAGTTGGGCCGGGGATCGTGAAGTTGTCGATGAGAGTAGTAGAAACCGGTGCCATCCCGAGCGAATACAAACCCTGTGCAGAAGCCTTCGTGAAGGCGATCTGGAAGCACGATGCCGCGCTCGATGTCGAGGATTTCGAGAGACGAATGATCAGTGCCGTCTTTCCGCACCGAATAAGCCAGGAAGCGGCTATCCCGAGAGATCGCAGCGATGGAGACAGTTAGCGAACTCCCGCCTCCACGCCGGGCCGGGTCGACCAGAACAGTTTCTGGCCCAAACAGCCCTTTTCTCATGACGATGACAGGCTGCTCCCGATCATCCTGGCGCTTGAGGAAAAAGTAGCGGTCGCCGATGTTCCACGGTTCGGAGATCACTTCCTTCAGAGCCAGCAGTTCTCTGACCCTGGTCCGGATGCGGTCTCGATCCGGAATCGCATCGAAATACGCGCGTGTGTAGGCGGCTTGTTCTTCGAGCCACTTCCTCGTTCGAGGCGAGTTCTGATCTTCAAGCCACCGATAAGGGTCCGTAATCCCGATGCCGTGCAGGACTTCGGTTATGGGTTCAATCGGTGTCGGCGGAGGTGAATCTACTGCGTGAGCCATATGCTTACGCTCCCGAACATTCAGGGCTACGGAGGTAGCAGGTCTAGGACTGGGCTCAATCCCACGTCTGAGCTAGACGATGCGTGCACAGTAAGGCCACAACGGAGTCTTTCTTAAAGAACTTTTTTCATGCACGAATTCGCGCAGGCGAACTCCATTTGAGAGAAGCTAGGAAAGCATTATTTGGAACTGAAGGTACGAGATTGAAACATCATGAGCACTAAGGAGTTGACGAAGCTAGGGAACGCCGTGGTGACCGGGGTAGTAAGAAGGACTAGGCATTCTAGGCGATCACAACGATTTAGGTTCGATCCTGGCGGGTGCACGGAATTGCGCAAAGAATGGTCAAGCCGAAGGCAACAACTCGGACCTGTAGAAATGGCGACGTTCGAAGAGAGATACCGGGAGTTCGAAGATCTGAGTGTCGCTACCTTCGAACGAGAACTCCCTGCCACATTGGGGGACTGTACAGGTCGTGTTGAGCGTCGCCGTTTGATCGTCGATGCCACGCGTGCCGCTCCCGCGCACCACAATCCACGCCCCACACCCCGGACAAGTCACGCACGAGCAGGCAATGCACTGTTCCATTCAAGAATTATAAGGCGCGCCACGCGGCAGTTCCGGCCTGAGTTCAATTTCATCCACTGATAGCGAACTCGTTGAAGGCATCTCGTCATCCTGGAATTTCCATATCTTTCGATATGCTTCACACCGGTCGATCAGCTCCCGATGTCTTCCAGAGTCGGCGATCGCGCCATTCTCCACCACGAGGATTCGGTCGGCCCAGAGAATCGTCGCCGGCCGGTGGGAGATCACGACGAGCGTTCGCCCGTGGCGAAATAGATCGAGCCCCTCAAGCAGTCCGGCCGCACTCGGTGCATCCAGGGAACTCGTGATTTCATCCACAATCAGAATCTTTGGCTGCTGCAAAAGAGCACGTGCCAGCGCCAGTCTTTTCCTTTCGCCTCCGGAAAGACTGTTGCCGAGCGGTCCCAGTGGTTCATCCAGTCCTCTCGGGAGTCTTTGCAGAACCCGGTCGAACTGCGTAAGAGCAGCAACCGCATCCAAGTCGCGGCTGGTCGCACCTGGGTTCCCGTAGAGAAGGTTTTGCCGGATCGTTTCATCGAACAGGATCGGATCTTGGGGGACGAGCGTTATGTAAGCGCGGAGGTTTCGGCGATCGACATGGTGAATGTCCCGGCCACCGATCAGGATCGATCCAGCATTTGGCTCGTAGAGTCGGGTCGCCAGCAGGCCGATCGTGCTCTTTCCAGAGCCATTCAGGCCCACCAGTGCCACTGTTTCCTCGGCCTCAACGCGAAAGCTCATCTCGCGCAACACTGGCCGGTCTTGGTTGTACGCAAACCACACTGAGTGGAATTCCAGTTCGGGCCTGATGTCCTGTCGCAACGGCGTCGTGTTCACTCGCCCGTCCGTCTTTTGCTGGCTGTCGGTGATCTCGTCAATGCGGCGAATGCTGGCGCCGACGCGCTGCAGTCGCGATTGGAGATCAATCGCGATGCTAACCGGCGCAAACAGGCGAAACACGTAACCGTAGAATGCAACCAGCCCGCCAACCGTCAACGCTCCCCGAGTCACTTCATACCCGCCGTACCCGAGGATCAGGCCCATGCCAAGAACAATGACCGACACGGATGCCCCACCGAAGGCCATCTCCGTAGCTCGCTGTTGGATCTGAAGCTGCGCTCCCTTGGCTGCAAGACGAGCAAACTTCCTGGACTGCGTGCCCATCCGGTTGAGCAGTTGCAACTGCATCATTCCTGCCAGGTGCTCCTGCAGAAATGCGTTGATCTTTCCCGATTGACTTTGAACCTGGTCTGCGGCGTCCTTCAGTTTCGCGGCATAGCGGCGCTGCAACAGATAGAAGATCGGCAATACAGGGGCGACCAGCACCGTCAAATGCCAATTCAGAATTCCCATCGTGACCAACACCATGACACCCATGAGCACCATCTGAATGGTTAAGGGAAGAATGTCTCCGCTCAACTCAGCTACCCGGTCCACGTCTTGCTCAATTCGATAGAGCGTATCTCCCACGTGCAACTGCTCCTGACCCTGTGTCGGCAACGTGTGAATCTGGCGTAGCAGGGATGCCCGAATCCGGAACACCATCTTTTGCGTAAGCAGACAGCTCACGAAGGACCCAAGGTAGTTGATCGCCAGGCTTGCCAGATAGACCGCGCAGAAGACCAATGTGCCTATGAGGACCAGACGGAGGTTTCGCTTCGGGAGAGCAACGTCAATCAGCCACTTCACGACGAGCGGGTCGAGTAGAGAGAGGCCGCTGCCCACAATCATGCACCCGAGATCCACGATCAGCAACGAGATGAGGGGACGAACGTAGCGCGCAAGCCACGACACGGCGGAAGACAGGGATTGGCCATTCTGTCGAGACATCCTGTGCTACGTAGCACCTTCGGGAAACTGCGGGACAAATCTCTTTTCGCTGCAAGAATCTCAACCGTAAAGCCGGGTCACCGTCGACCGCGTCGCGTGACGCCGGACTCCGCAACCCAATGAGGGAACGACAGCTACAGGAGAAGTGGACCCGATGCCATCGAAGTCCGCAGATCATCGCCCACGCGTTTTTGCCGATCGCCTGCACGAATTCGTGCAGGGACCAGAACAGCGTGACGATCCGGTCTGACTCAGAATGCCGTGGGAATCATCTCGCCGAAAGCTCCTCGTTGCACAGATTCTTCCAACAGAAATAATTTTGGCGGGTGCCCAGAAACCAAGGGTAAGTTGGCCGGTATCACCCGAAAAGGGCTGAACGGCTCTATCGCAGGGCGGAAAACATGAGCGAGCCAGCAACAATCACGGATTTCACGATCGCACCAGGGGTCCGGGAGACTGCTTCCGAAGACGGGGCTGTGCTCCTGGATATCGAGCAGGGCGTCTGTTTCAGTCTCAACCCTGTCGGACTCAGAATCTGGGAGTTGTTGAAGAAGCGATGTTCCCTCGATCAGATAGCGGACGCCTTGGGTAAGGAATTTCCCGTACCCCGTTCTCAGCTTCTTTCCGACGCAAGCGAATTCATTGAGGCTCTCGAAGGTAAGCATTTGATTTATCGGCCGCGTCAGCGGTCCCCCAAGAAATCGTGGTTCTCGGAAATGTTGCGATTCCGCAAGAAGCGGTCATCAGCCGACTAGGCGGATGTTTTGCGCTAGCGCATTCCGGGCTCAGGCTGATTGATCATGAAGGTCGACATCTCATCGAAGAATCTCCGAAGGACTTGTTCCGCCGCCGGAGAGTGAAGCCTCCCCCAAAGCATTGTCGATCAACCGCATCCACCGGTCGCGGGCAGTCTGATTGATAGAAAACGGAGAATGCCGCGCGCGGAGGCGGGGATGGCCTCGTTGTTCGATGTAGGTCTGCGGCCCTCCGAACCGACCGATCAGGAAATCTCGAAGGTGCTGTTCAGCACGCGAGAGATCATGCGTCGGGTACATGGGCCCCAAAAGGTCATCTTGCGGGACCTGCCGATAGAAGGCGGCGACCAAGCGCGCGAAACCTTCCGCACCAATCACGGCATAAACGTCGAGTTCCTGCATTGTCCTAGCTCTCCTTGTCGAACTCTTCGCTACCGTTCTTCGAAGCCGTCGAGCATCTTCGACGCAGCTTCGATCCTGGAGCGAGGCGTTTAATTATCACAGAAGCCAGCGACTTCCGATCCTCTTGCTAAACAGGATGTTCAACCCTGTTTCTGGATGACGAGAGGCGGCCAGACATGAATCACGCGACCGATAACCGTCGCCGCGCGTGGTGTCTTGAAGATCTGTACCGGCTGGTGTGACGTCGGATAGGGCACGATAAACAAGGTGTCGCGCGTCACGTAGCACCAGGAGCAACTAAAACCATTCTCGTGCCAGACGAAATAGATCGGCCGTTCCCGGATGCTTTTCCAGTCCCCCATCTCCACGGAGCGATGGGTTGTGTCGATGACCACCACGGAACCGGCCGGGATCATTTCGCCCATGGTGTCGTCGTTCGCGGCGACGATGCCCATACGGAACTGCCCTAAATCCAACTGCCGGCGCACAACCGCGGGTATCCCCAATTCCTCCGCGCTTTCCGTAACCAGACGGGTCTCATTAAAATTGATGGTACTTTGAAATGCTAGGGAGAAAGGCTGGCCCGTCTGGGTGAAGGACCATTGTTTCGCAGTATCCTCAGCCCTTATTGGGCTTTCCGCCGTACCCTGATGTTCACCGAGTCCGTAGGCTTGCAACACTGCGGGATAGGTTACTTTGTAGCACTCGGAAAGACTTGCCACTTCAAAAATATCTGGCGCGCTCCTGTCTTCCTCAAGATCGGTGAGGCGGCCCCGCCGGATCTGGTAGCGCTCGTTCGCAGTCCTCTCTGCGGACTCACTTGTGAGCCGTTCGATGCCGCTACGCGTAAGGTGAAGCTCTTCGCGGCGTTCTCGGAGCCAGCGTCCGGAGTTCGACATCTCTACTGCTCCCGTCGTGACAAATTTGACGGTGAGGGATTACCTCACAAGGAGCTCTCCGTACGATCGCTGCCTCAGGTCGACCAGCCAGTTCGGATTTCCTCCGATTGTTTGGCCGTTCCTCAAGCGCGTCAAAACCTTCCGGAGAGCCCCAGACAAAAACTTGGGAAGCGAACCCCCTCAGATTCTCGCCCCCACTGCCGATCTGGGTCCTTTTCTGAGTTCCGTTAGTACTACCTCCAGTGCATTTCTAGATTCTCGAGCGACGCGTGAGCGATCCGCGACTCAGCGATAAGTCGTCGCGGAAAGCCATGGTCGGGAAAAGTGCAACGTTTCGCTGATCTTTACCGATGCTCGCCGCGCGGGATTCGACATCAGCTTGCTGGACCATGGCCATCTCCTCATTTGTTCTTGTCCATTGCTGTCCCGTGATGCTTTCGAGCACGTTGGAGACCTTTTTTCGCAACCTCGTACGAATCTTGGTAGCGTTGTGTTTCCCAACTACGTCTTGGACTATGTCCCGCCCTACCGGGGGACTGAGGAATTCGAGTCAAGGCGATACATAACCCATACCTCAGTTCGCAAGTGCGGCCGTTCGGTTCCCATCGCATTGAGTTTGTTGCGAAGGGATACCAGGTGTCTTAGGAACTCCGCCTGACGGAGCTTTCCAACGCTCGAGGCCGTCGTCAAAATGGTTCGTTGCGTGACGAACCCTCGAGGATGAGTTGCCAAGAATAAAAGGACGTCGAATTCTTCTGATGTCAACTGCAGCTCAAGACTGCGCAAGGTCGCGATTCGTTCAGCAGTGTGGATCGTCAAATCCCCGCACTCGATCGGTTCGGTCGACTGAGGGTTCTCGGATTCAGGTTGAGACGCAGGCGTCGTCTGACGTCCTCTCACAAGTGATTGCAACCATTTCGTCATGTTCGTAACTTCGTTCGCATGCCAATCGCTCCGCGACTCTTCAGAATCAGCAGCCCCATTCCGCTTCACCCGGCTTTGCGAAGTAGCGCCCGGAGCCTTCCTCTTTCTTGGTGGGCGTCGTCGATAACTCCAACAGCGTCAGGCGAGCGGCCGATACGAGACGCTTCTTCTCCTGTTGCGGGACCTGCTCCCAGGACTCCGGGTGCGCATCACTCGAACCGGTAGAGTCCGCCGTCAGCGCTTGATGGTAGTGATGAAAGAGTTGTGCCAGTTGCTCGGGAGCAACTTCTTGGATTGACATCGATACGTCCTTTCTTAGTCCCTCGTTTGTTCGTTGTTCCTTCGATTTCATTTGCGCGTCGGAATGGGTTCGCTCGCGGGATCGAGTGTTTTGGCTTTACCACAATCGAGTCGCACACGGTAACCGTAAATACGCCGCAGCGATTTGAGTTCTCTGCACAACGCAACTAGAAATCGCGCGTAGAACGCGATCCCCGCGGTACTGATCAGTGCGATGATCGATACCACCAACATTTCATTCTCCGGCCGCGCGATCCGTGCAGTCCGATCCCAAATTACTCAACGCCTACATGCATTGGATACGAAGACCCGTGAGAAGCGAATGACGGGTCCGTAAAGAGTTCATAAACTCTGTTCTCAGGGGTTACGAACTCTCTGTGCAGTGGTTGCGAGTTCGAGGTCCGCTCTGCGTCGGGACGGGGGCAGTAGCGCGATGCCCCTATCGGAGGCGGTGAAACAGGCGCGACGCGTGCCCTTATCGGAACCGCCACAACCCTAGTGTTTACGAACAACTTATGAACCCTTCATGCGGGCTTGATGTTGCCTCATTTCCAATAGGCAGGAGCAGGCGAGCGTCAGTCAAAGGAGCGACGCAGTGGGTGAGGCTGAGGTCAAGCGGATGTTTCCGTTGATGATCCGGGCAAGGATGGCAAGGTCCTCCGCAGGATTTAGCGAAAGTTATGAAATTCGCGGGCACGCCGGGAGGCCTATCTCAATCGGCAAGGTGGTTTCTGAATGACGACAGCGCACGATCACCGGAACCCTCATATCGCTTTGGAGTGCTCGTTGCCCAGCGAAGTGACTGCGATTTCTCCGTTCGTGGACAGTCTCATGCCCTTGCTTAGGATCTGCGGCTGCGTTCTTGAAGGGGAGAGCGACGTTGAAGTCGCGTTGCGGGAAGCCCTGGCAAACGCCATTGTTCACGGAAATCATGAGGATCGCCGAAAATATGTCCATGTCACCTGCCGCTGTGACCCTGACGAAGTGTCGATCGCTGTGAAGGACGAAGGAAAAGGATTTGACGTCAATAATGTCCCGGACCCTACGGCCCTAGAAAACATCGGTTCGGTTCACGGCCGCGGCATCCTCGTGATGAAAGCTCTGATGGATGAGGTCCGCTTTGAAGAAGGTGGAGTTGTCGTTCATATGCGAAAGAGCGCTGGCGAAACTCCACAGTTGCTAGCTGAGGATCCACAGGAGAACAAGACAATGCGGTTATTTGAGAGCCAGAGTGATCTACCCTAAGTGGTAGGACATGTGGTTGCTTCGACTCAGCTGAACAGCCTAATCGGTTCCGGGTCGCATCTTTGGCATAGTCTTCCTCGACACTGCGTTGTGCCGCTGCAACCATTCCGCCCATCGAAATCAACGCGAGAACTGTCGCGCACCGGCCGATTCCTTCCGTTGATCGCCTCACCCATCTGCAAGCCGCGGTATCTGGAAGAAACTGGAGGACCCCCAGACGAAGAAGCGACGCGCGGGAATTGCGGATCACTTCCTGGCCGGCAAAAGTGCCGGTTATTTGTTTGTGCGATACTGCTGGATTCGCAACTGAAAGGCCGCTGGTTTATGGCGAAAACCAAGGCATCATCCAAGCTGCAAGTGCTTCCAACATCCTCATCCCTCGCGCACACCCTGCCCAGCGATGCGGTGCTCGATGCGTTGAAGATGATCCTTCTCGGCTCACCCCTCAACGAAGTTCTGACGACGATCACCCGCCTGATCGAAGCTCACAGTACGGGAATGCGGTGTTCGATTTCCCTGCTTGACGAAGACGGATTGCACCTGCGCTATGGCGTCGCCGAAAGCCTGCCGGAAGCGTACCGTTCAGCGACTGACGGAATATCCATCGGTCCTAGCGTCGGATCATGCGGCACAGCTGCCTACCTTCGTCAGCCAGTCTTCGTCTCTGACATCGCTTCTGACCCGAGATGGTCGAAGTTTAGACACATCGCTATGCAGAACGGACTGCGTGCGGCTTGGTCAACTCCCATCATGTCGCGCGACGGCAAAGTGCTGGGGACATTCTGCATGTACTACGGCGAAGTTCGGCAACCGGGTCCAGGCGATATGCAGTTGATCGATTACGCCAGCCGGATTGCCGGAATCGCTATTGAGCGCGATCGATCGCAGGCGGCCCTGACAAAGGCATTCGAACAGATCGAGAAATCAGAAGCTCAACTTCGACATATTGTTGATGCCATACCTCAGATGATCGCGGTGCTGAATCCGGATGGCAGCGTTCTTTATATGAATCAGACCCTGCTTGATTACACGGGCCTCACAATTGAAGAGGTCATGGCGATGGATGTTCGCGATCGAGCCTTTAATCCCGAGGATCTCAGGAGAAACCGAGCCGAGCACCCGGAGTCGTTTTCGCAGCATGTGCCATTTCAAAACGAAAAACGAATCTTGCGCAAAGATGGACAGTACCGGTGGTTTCTCGCCCATTACAACCCGCTGCTTGACGACCAGGGACGGGTGATTCGTTGGTATGCGACTGGAATTGACATCGATGATCGCGTCCGAGCGGAAGAGAGGACACGCAACGAAAACCTGGCGTTGCGGGAACAAATCGATCGTGACTCGATGTTTGAGGATATCGTCGGCTCTTCGGAAGCGCTCCGTAAGGTCCTCCGCCAAGTCTCCAAAGTGGCATCGTCAGATTCCACAGTTCTGATTCTAGGCGAAACCGGTACCGGAAAGGAGTTGCTTGCGCGCGCCATCCACAGGCGATCGAACCGCGCCGAACGGGCATTTATTGCTGTGAATTGCGCCGCAATCCCGACATCGTTAATCGCTTCCGAGCTCTTCGGCCACGAGAAGGGCGCCTTCACCGGTGCGACACAACGGCGCCTGGGGCGTTTTGAATCGGCGAATGGGGGGACAATTTTCCTGGACGAAGTCGGCGACTTGCCGACGGAAGTCCAAATCGCCCTGCTACGAGTGCTGCAAGAACGTGAAATCGAACGCGTGGGCAGTGACCGGCAAATTCCTGTTAACGTGCGAGTGTTGAGTGCCACCCATCGTGATTTGAACACGCTCGTGGCCGAAGGCAAGTTTCGCCAAGATCTCCTGTACCGACTGAACGTTGTACCGATCGAGATGCCCTCGTTGCGCGAACGCACGGCTGACATTCCCTTGCTCGTCGATTACTTCATTGATCGCTTTGGAAAAAAGGCTGGAAAGAAGTTCAGAAGAATCGATAAAAGAACTTTGAAAATGTTTCAAGCGTACAACTGGCCGGGGAACGTTCGTGAGCTACAAAATGTAATTGAGCGGGCCGTCATCCTGAGCGAAGGTGACACTTTTTCTGTCGACGAGACTTGGCTCAAACAGGAACCGCGCCAAATCGCCAGTCGAACGGTTGCACTTAACGGTGCGCTGCTGAGACAGGAAAAGGAAATGATTGAAGCCGCGCTCGAAGAAAGCCGCGGCCGTATCTCGGGGCCATCGGGCGCGGCAGCCAAACTAGGACTCCCGACACGCACGCTCGACTCAAAAATTAAACGCTTGGGAATTAATAAATTTCGGTTCAAGGTCTCGTAGGCTGGCTGATTCGATCGTGCGACTGCGTGAATCGACTGCATTTTTCCTCTCCAAGCAGGAATTCCTCAAAATTCAGGATCGGCAACACCTCTAAATCGCGTCCCGCAAGGATTTGTGAATGGCCCAGTCGTTGCATACGCAAGAGTGTGCCTCGGACCAGAGACGCATGACTCTCAAGATTGAACGGATATCTGGTAAGCGCAGAACCCGGATTCGGCTGAGCGGTGAGCTTCGATCTGAGCAGCTTGATCAGGTGCAAGCCGAGATCGAGTGTGGCGGACCACGAGTTGATTTGGATTTGCAGGAGTTGGATCTCGTGGATGTCGAGGGTGTTCGCTTTCTCAACGCGTGCGAGGCGGAGGGTGTCTCCGTGCTGCGCTGCTCGCCTTATATCAGGGAATGGATGCTCCGGGAACGAGGGTCGGAGAAGAACACCTATTCATAAGCGACACGGCGGAAAGGCTGGTTACAGCACGAAGATGGAAAACAGGTATGGAGAGGTGCAGTACAAACACGAAACGGCCCCCACACAGTTTGTGCCGGCCAACGGCATCCGCTACGCCTACCGCCGATTCGGCAGACCGGGTACGATTCCGCTGCTTTTTCTGGGGTACTTCAACTCCAACATGGATGGCTGGGATCCGGACGTAATCAACAGCCTTGCCGCGGATCATGAGGTGATTCTCTTTGACAATGCGGGCGTTGGCGCTTCCGGGGGAAAAACTCCGAACATAGTCGCGAAGATGACGGAACCTTGCGTCGCTTTCTGCCGAGCTCTCGGCTTGAAGCAGATTCACGTCGTAGGTTTCTCCCTCGGCGGCATGATTGCGCAGCAGTTAGCGCTGGAGCATCCTGAACTCGTCGGGCGACTGATTCTCTTGGGGACAGGTCCGCGTGGCGGAGAGGGAATGACCTTTACCGAACTGACGCCGGATGAGCAAGCGGATCCGGTGGCGTTCTTGTTGGCTGCCTTCTTCTCTCCCTCTGAAGCCAGCCAGGCTGCCGGACACCAATACCTGAAGCGACTTGAGTCTCGCAAAAATGATCTTGACCAACCTGTGTCGAGGGACTCGGCCGTCGCCCAGCTTGCCGCGATCAGGGAGTGGGGGACGATACCAGCCACCGGACGTTACGCCGCCCTGAACAGCATCCCACATCCGACGCTCATTGTTCACGGCAACAAAGACATCGTGGTGACGCCAATCAACGCTTT
>Ga0210398_10005061_pt1 | contig 12276 bp, 9 predicted proteins | sample IncBWC4OmetaG_FD_161047 | JGI IMG/M metagenome (GOLD analysis project Ga0210398, IMG submission 161047) | Forest soil microbial communities from Barre Woods Harvard Forest LTER site, Petersham, Massachusetts, United States - Inc-BW-C-4-O | ecosystem: Environmental > Terrestrial > Soil >... | reverse complement strand
CCCCGGCGTGGCAAAGTGCGAGCGCACCATGTCCGGCACCAGCGAGCCCAAAATGATATAGTCGATGACGTCAAAGAAGTAGCCGGCGGTGATCAGCGCCAGCACCCGGCGATGGATCGGCCCCAGGGGCGCGTTGTCGAGCCTGGTATCTACCCAGGTTACGATCGATTGTGCCATTCGGCGTCCCCCCTAACCCGCGTGCCGCCGCTCTCGGCGCTATTGTCGTATTCTAGCAAATAATCGGCAGCATGTTAAACCAACCCGATGGCGGCGGAGGCGATGGCCGCACTGAGCTGCCGCGAGGTCGCCGGGCCGCGGTGAGCGGCAGGGTTGATCCGCCTGCATCGGAGCCCTGCGCATATCGGGTTAGGATGCCGCGGCGGATCGTGGCTAGATCCAATCGGGAAAGAATATTCTCGTGATCCCGCCCGGTCCCAATTTGGAGTGGAGGTAGCGTCATGCAGTACCGGCGAATCTCGGCCGATTGCCATCTCGACATGCTCTGGCTGCCACCGGAGCTGTTCACCACGAACGCGTCGAGCAAGCTCAGGGACCTGATGCCGTTTGTGGCCGAGAATGCGGACGGCGTGAAGCGCTGGACCGACAATAGCGGCGCCGAGTACGGCCTATGCGGCGGCGTCGGGGCCACCGGCACCCCTTGGGTTCCAGGCAAGCAATTGCGGGCCGACAAGATGGCCGAGGCCGGACTTTATAAGGACTATTTCGAAAAGGGCCTGCGACGCCCAGGCGACCCGGATCTGCGGGTCAAGGACATGAACCGCGACGGCGTCGACGCCGAAGTTATCTACGGCATCCTCGCCGCCTGCGCGAAGATGAAGGACCCGGAAGCGGCCGACGAGATGCTGCGCATCTACAACGATTTCATGCATGATTTCACGAGCCATCACCCGGATCGCATGATCGGGCTGGCCTGCCTGCCCTACAGTAACATCGAGGGGGCCGCGCGTGAAGTTCGTCGCGTCGCCAAGCTCGGCATGAAGGGCGTCGAGCTCAGCTGCTCGTGGCACATGACCCCGATGTGGCATCCGACGTGGGATCCGCTGTGGGAGGCCGTGAACGAAACCCAGCTGCCGCTGCACTTCCACACCTTCCCGGCGACCGACCCCGAACTGCGCAAATCACTCGAGCCGACGATCGCCCGACGGATGACCTATAGCGGGCTGTGCCGCTTCCAGATGACCTTGGCGACGATCCTGACCGACCTGATGGGTGCCGCGGTGTTCGAACGCTTCCCCAACATCCGCATGGTGCTGGGCGAAAGCGGCATCGGCTGGATTCCCTATGTGCTCGACCGCATGGATTTCGAGTTCGAGGACCAGTATCAGGATCTCAAGCTCAAGCTGAAGCCGAGCGAATATTGGCGCCGCCAGTGCAAGGCGACGTTCCAGTACGATCGCGTCGGCACCAAGCTGATCGACGAGATGGGCATCGAAACCCTGATGTGGGGGTCGGACTTCCCGCACCCCGACGGGGTCTGGCCGGAATCGAAGAAGTACATCGAAGACCAGTTCAGCCATCTGCCGGCCGAAACTACCTACAAGATGACCTGCGAGAACGCCGGCAAGTTCTACGGCCTGATCAACTGACGAACAGAACCGTATGCCCGGCCGGATCGGCGGCCGGGCATAGCGGCCGGACGAAAACAACCTGGCGAGGGGCGGCGAAGGCCGCCCTTTTTTGTTGCCGATTGCAAGGACCGGCACGGCGGGCTAGGTGCAAGCTAGCGCAGTTTCCGACCGATTTGAACCGCGGCGCCAAGTTGTCATTGCGAGCGAAGCGAAGCAATCCCGGGCGGACGGGAGTCTCCCAGCCGGGATTGCCGCGTCGCGCGATGCGCTCCTCGCAATGACATCCGTTTCTCTTCTGGAAAAAATCGCGCTAGCTCGATCGAAAACCGCTCTAGTTCCGGGCGCCGGCGACAAAGCGCGGCGCGCATCGCAGTCGCGCAAAGAAAAACGGCCCCGGGGTTGCCGGGGCCAAGTTTGAACAGGGAGGCTTCACGTCTGGGAGACGTAAGGGTCCTAAGACCCTCTTCCCGGGACTAAATCCCGGGAACTCGTGTCGGCGGAAAACCACCGAAAATCTTCATGCAATGTCCACATCGCATGCTCAGAAGATGGGCGATCGTGCCTGCTTCCGCCACCGGGAATTGGTTCTGGCTCGTCTGCAAAAAGCGCAAGCCTCTGATCCCACCGATTCGATTTGCCGCTATCGATCTCTTGCGGGCTCAGCCGAGCCGGGTTTCGGCTACCTTGCGCAGCAGAAAATCGCGAAACACGCTGATCCGCTTCGACGCCCGCAACTCCTCGGGATAAACGAAATAGGCTTCGACCGGCGGCCCGGCCAATTCGGGCAGCACGCGCACCAATTCGGTTTGCTCGGTGGCGATGAAATCCGACATCGCCGCGAGCCCGAGCCCACTGATCACCGCCCGCAGCATCGCATAAAAATTATTCACCGCCAGGATCGGCCGGCGCTCCTTTCCGGGCTTCGCCCCGACATCGAGCAGCCAGTTGACGTTTTGCACCGGCGGGCGGGCGTCCTCGCCGTAGACGATCAGCCGGTGCTTGTCGAGATCCTCGGCCTGTTGCGGCATGCCATGCTTCTTGATGTAGTCGGGCGCGGCGTAGACGTGGCTCGGCACGCTGACCAGATGGCGCTGGATCAGGTCCGGCTGCCGCGGCGGCGACATGCGGATCGCCACGTCGGCCTCGCGCATCGACAGATCGAGCTCGGAATCGTCGATCACCAGGGTGACCTGGATATCCGGGTAGAGATCGAGGAACTCGCGCATCCGCGGGGTCAGCCAGCTCGAGCCGAAGGCGACGGTCGTGGTGATCTTGAGCGGGCCTTTGGGCCGGTCCTTCGATTCGGAGATCAGGCCTTCGGCCATCGACAGCTTGGCAAACACCTCGCGCGCGGTATGAAACAGCAATTCGCCCTGCTCGGTCAGGATCAGCCCGCGGGCATGACGATGGAACAGCGGCACGCTCAGGCTCTCCTCGAGCGCGCTGATCTGGCGGCTGACCGCCGACTGGCTCAGGTTCAGCGATTCGCCCGCATGGGTAAAGCTGCCCGCCTCGGCGACGGCGTGAAACACCCGCAACTTGTCCCAATCCATGACAATTCCCCCGGCAACGGCCTCGCCGCGGCGGCCCCGCTACTCGGCCGCACGCATGGTCGCGGCTTCCTCCCGCGCCGCGAGAAACTTTTGGGCTTCGAGCGCCGCCATGCAACCCATTCCGGCGGCGGTCACCGCCTGGCGAAATATCTTGTCCTTGACGTCGCCGGCGGCAAACACCCCGGCGATCGTGGTCTCGGTCGAATCGGGGCGGGCGATGACATAGCCGTCCGCGTCGAGCGGCAGCTGGCCCGCGACCAGGCCGGTGACCGGGATGTGACCGATGGCGATGAAGACCCCGTCGCAGGTGAGATCGGATATGGCGCCGCTGCGCAGGTTGCGCAGCCGCACCCCGGTTACCTGCGGCGGTTCGGGCCGGCCCAGGACCTCGTCGACGATCGTGTCCCAGATGATGTCGATCCTGGGATGGCGGAACAGCCGATCCTGCAGGATCTTTTCCGCCCGCAGCGCATCGCGGCGGTGGATCAATGTCACATGCCGCGCATGATTGGTCAGATAGAGCGCCTCTTCGACTGCGGTGTTGCCGCCGCCGACGACGACCACCTCCTTGCCGCGAAAGAAAAAACCGTCGCAGGTGGCGCAGGCCGAGACGCCAAAGCCGCGATAGATTTCCTCGCTCGGCAGGCCGAGCCAGCGCGCCTGGGCGCCGGTCGCCAGGATCAGGGTGTCGCCGACGTAAACCGCGCCCGAATCGCCCTGTGCGACAAACGGCCGCCGCCCGAGATCGACCGCCTCGATCAGGTCGACGATGATCCGGGTTCCGACATGCTCGGCTTGGCGCTGCATCTGCTCCATCAGCCACGGGCCCTGGATAATTTCGGCAAAGCCCGGGTAATTCTCGACATCAGTGGTGATCGTCATCTGGCCGCCGGGCTGCATGCCGGTCACCAGCAGCGGCTCGAGGCCGGCGCGCGCGGCGTAGATCGCCGCTGTGTAGCCGGCCGGTCCCGCGCCGACGATCAGGACTTTGCTGTGGTGGCGTTCGGACATATCGGAAAATTCCAGTCGCTGCGACGCTTACTATATTATTTCGCCTGCCCGCAACTTTAAGGTATCGGCGGCGGACTAAAATCCGAACATATGGTCGAGGCTGAAGGCGCCGTCGCCGCCGAGCAGGCCGTGATAGCCGAACAGACGACAGCCGGGGTCGCGGATGATCGCGTAAGCGCCGGCGCCGGCGCGCGCCCGTTCGGCGGCGGCGAACAGCGCGCGGTACGTCCATAGCCGCGAGCCCGAGCAGGGAATCGCCATGGCCGCACGGGCGATTTCGCGCCCGCTGCCGTTGCACAGCACAATTTCGGTGGCGCTTACCCGCCGCCACGGCCGCGAGGCCGGGTAGATCAGATGACACAACGTGTCGTAGCCGCTTTCGCCGAGCCGCAGGAACAGCCGGGTAGACAGCCCCGGCGGCCGGCCGGCGTAGGATTGCGGCTCGTCGCGATAGGTCATGATGGTGTTGAAGACATGGGCGCCAAAACTGGTCTCCGCGGCATGGCCGGTGGCCCGTTCGCGATAGCGGAAGATCGCGTGCAGCCAGCCATCGGCGTCGCCGCCGGCCGAAAAATCGTAGACCAGCTCGACGTGGCCGTAACCGTCGCCGAGCGCTGCCATGCCGGCTTCGTCGTCGAGGTCGAGAGCCGTTACCCGCCCGCGCGGCAGCCGCCCGAGCGGGCGGCGTAGAACCTCGTTGCCCTGCGGGTCGTAGACGATCGCGGCGATCGGCAATTCGTCCTGGCCAACCGCCATCGGCGTCGGCAGCACGCTGGTGCGCCACGCTCCGCGCGGCAGCACCGGGGCCGGCAACAGATATCCCTTGCCGAGCATTTCGCTGAGGTGCGGCAGGTTCGGGTCGGGCAAGAGGTCGGCGCGCTCGACGTTGACATGGGCGATCCGGCGGCGACCCGCCTCGATCACCTCGTAGCGCGGGCGCACCATGTGCTTGCCGGCGCGCAGCTCGATCTGGGCCGGCCAGGCGAGGCCGGGCAGCAGCCGGGCGACATCGACGGCGCGGCTGGCGAACGGCGCGATCGGCTCGGCGAGCGGCATTACCGCCTCGTCCCCCATCGCGTTGATGCCGATGGCGCCAGGTGGGATCGCGACAGGATGGCTGTTCTGCACCCACAAGACGACCTGCTCGCCCGGAGCGGGTGCCGGCAGCCCGGCGTACCGGTCGGCCGGCCAGGCGTTGGCGTCGTGGGTCGCCGACAGCGATCGCTCCTCGCCCGCCGCCGGTAGGGCGCTGCCGTCGCCGATCACATCGAGCGCGTATTTGACGACATCGTGCCCGGCCGCGCCGACCGCGTGCAGAAACAGCTGGCCGCAGAATTCGGGAAGGCGGAAGCGGGCGCGAATCTCACGGCTGTCGAGCACGATGCTGCGCGCCGCGGGTCCGCATTCCTCGCACCATTCGGCGAGGATCTGCCCATTCTCGCCGAACAAGGTCATCCAGCAGGTGATGGCGCCGCCGCCGTAGCTCGGCCAGTAATTGGCGGTGGCGAGACGGGTGTGCAGATGGTCGGTGTCGCGGAAGAAGGCAAAATTGGTGGCGAAGTTCAGTGAGTCGAGATAGCAGCGGCGGTTGGTCAGGCGATCGGGCGGGATGCGCATCCAATCGAGGCTGAAGCTGCGCGCGCCAGGCGGCAGATAGGGTTCGAGCTGTACCAGCAGGCGCTCGGCGTCGAAGGCGGCGACGAACACCGAGCGCGCGTTCGAGTGGGCGAGGTCGGTCAAGGGCTGGCCGGCGCGGCCGAGGACCCGGCTGCCGCATCGCTCCAGCTGCTGGACATAGACGCCGGCGATCTCGATGCCGGGGAGGCCGAAGAGCTCGGCGAAAGCCGATATGGCACCGTTCGGGTCGCAGATCGCCACCGGTGCATTGTCGGCGAGTGCGGCGAGCAACGCGCGGGCCGGCTCGGCCGCGCGCGGGTGGGTCAGCGCCTTGTAAAGGGTGTTTCCCCCGGTCGCATTGTCAAAGGTCTCGATCCGCAGCGCCATGATCTCCTGGCGATACTACACTCGTTGTCGGCGGCGCAAGCGAACCTCCGGCGGGCTCCGCAGCCCGGCGCTCGCCGGCCAGCATTGCCGAGATGCGCCGGCACGGCCAGGGGGCCGATTCGGCCGCAGCGACCCGACCGCGGCGGAAAGCGGTCAAATCGACGCCCCAGCGGGCGAACACCACCGCCACGTACCAGGTCGTCAGCACCGCGACGAGCGCCCCAGCCAGCACGTCGCTCGGATAATGCGCGCCGGACACGACCCGGCTCCCGGCGACGATCGCCGCGGCCAGGATGTAGAACAATAGATGCTGCGGCCACAGCCACCACAGCGCGCTGAACAGTGCGACGATCGTGTCGGCATGGCCCGAGGGAAACGACCAGTGGTCGGCGCGCCAGGCAAACCCGGTAAAGCCGTAGAGATCGGCGCCGAACAGCAGCTTTGGGCGCATCCGGCCAATGCCGATTTTCATGATGTCGACGGCGAGGCCGGAGACGGCGATCGACGCGAACAAAAAAGCCGGGATCGCCGACAGCCGGCGCATCGGCCCCGCGATCGGGCGCAGCCGCGGCAGCGTGCCGCCCCAATGCAGCCCGGCAAAGCCGAGCGCGAAGAGAACGAGCCAGCCCCAGCCTTCGCCGAGCTCGCCGGTCAGGCCGAACAGCGCGTGCAGATCGGGGCCGCGGGCATGCAGGTAGAGCGCGACCGGCCGGTCGACAAACCCGATCGAGATCACGACGAGGATCGTGGTGACGACGACGGCCACACCGACCCGCGCCACCGGCGACGGCCGGCCTTGATGGATTCGGGGCCAGCTAAAGGCGGCGCCATGCCCGACCCCGCGGTAGAGGCGGAGCAGCGGCGGTGCCGCGAGCCCGTCCCGCTCGACGATCCACCAATGAAGCAGCGCCGTCGTGCCGAACACCAAGAAGCCGGCAAAGACGACGTCCGACAGAAAATGTCCGCCCTGGACGATCCGGACCAGGCCGACCAGCCCGCCGAGAGCGAATGCCGCGCCGATGCCGCGGCGCCGCGACCGCCCCGCCGGCAATAAAAAAGCAAAGGCAACGAACGAAAAGGCGAGTGCCGCATGGCCGGAGACAAACGAGCAGTTGGTCGGGCACTGGTCGGCCGGCAACGGCGCCGGGGTGAACAGGTGCGACCCGCCGAACGCCGTCACCTGCACCGGCCGCGCCCGTCCCCAATGGTCCTTCAGCACCGCGTTGGTCAACAACCCGGGACCGATCGCCAGCGAAAAAAGAAGGAAAAGCAGTTCCTTGCGGTCGAACCGCCAGAGCGGCCTGCCGGCCAGGAACAGCCAGGCCGCGGCCCCGAGGATGATCACGACCATGCCGCGGGCAATCCACGGGATCGAACGGAAGATGAAGACGACCGGCGGCCAGTGCGCCAGCACGAACCCATGCCCGCGAACATAAAACAGGCCGCTCGCCCACAGATCGATCTGCGGCAGCAGCAGGAACAGCGCCACCGCCGCAACCAGCAGCCCGGCATAGATCGCCACACCCCTCATGCGCTCAGCCGACGCTCGAGCCGACCCAGCACCAGCGCCCGCAACGCAGCGCCAGCGCGGGCGGTATCGTCCGGCACCGGATAGGACCAATCCTCGATCCGGCCGGCGAACGGGCGGGTAATGCCGGCGTTCTGCATGGCCTCGTGAAAGCGGGCGAATTTGCGGTTGCCGCCATCGAGGTCGAGGATGTGGATGGGTTTGCCGGTGGCGGCGGCCTCGCTGATCATCGACACCGAATCGGCCGTGACCAGAAACGCGTCGGCGACCGCGAGATAGGCGAAATAGGGGTTTTCGGCGCTGCCGTCCCAGATTGCCGCGGGCAGCCCGGCGAGGCGCTGGCGCAGCAGCGCCTGGCCCTCGGCCCCGGTCCGCCGCGACGGCGTCACCAGGGCCGAGCCGCCGCGCTGGCGCACAATCGCGGCGACCGCCTCGGCGATCTCGCCGATCCGGCCAAGCGTCAGCCGGTAGGCCTTGTTGCTGCCGCCGATCAGCACCGCGAGGATCGGCCGAGGCATCTCCGCCAGCGCCGGAAAGCGGGTCCGTTCGGCCGCGAGCCTGGCTTGCGTCACCCGATGCACCGCTCCACGGGTCACGATCACCCGCGGGCCGCGCAGCTGGTCGTGCTCGGGCACGACCCAGAGATCGTATGCGCCGCGCCCGACCGCCGGGTTCTGGATCTGCGCCGCGATGGAGCGCCCGCCGCTGGCGCGCCGGACCGCCAGCGCCGGCATCGCCGCATTGCGCCCGCAAGCGATCACGAAATCGGGCCAGGGCGGCGTCAGGCGGGCGCCAGCGGGGCCGGCCGCCTCGAGCGGCGCGGGCCACAGCAGCGGCGGCAGGCGGCTCCATGGAAAGCGGATCGCCAGGCGCTTTTCGGCAAAGGCGAAACCGGCTGCTTCGGCCAGGCCGATCGCCTGGCTCGCCATTCCCGCCTTGCCGTCGTGCAACACCCAGCCAAAGGGAGCGAACGCCATCGGCGGGGTTTACGGAAATGGGCCGGGCACGGCAAGGCGCTGCCCACACCCGCAACAAAATTGCGCGTTCGGCCCATCCTTTCTTTGATCCGGAACCCATCCTTTCTATGATCCGCAAATCGGGCAATCGAGGATCGGATGCGGCGGATAAAACTCGACCGGATCGACCGCCGGATCTTGCGCAGCCTGCAGGCCGACGGCCGGATGACCAATGTCGAGCTGGCGCGCCGCGCCGGCATCTCGGCGCCGCCCTGCCTGCGCCGGGTGCGTGCGCTCGAAAAGGCCGGGATCATTCGCGGCTATCACGCCGACCTGGCGCCCGAGGCGCTGGGCTATGGGGTGACGGTTTTTGCCCAGGTCGGGCTGGCGAGCCAGGCCGAGGCCGATCTCCAAGCCTTCGAGCAGCTCGTCGCCAACTGGCCCGAGGTGCGCGAAGCGCACATGCTGACCGGAGAGGCCGACTTTTTGTTGAAGATCGTCGCCGCCGACTGGGACAGCTATCAGCGATTCCTGAGCGCCAAGCTGACCTCGGCGCCCAATGTCAGCCACGTCAAATCGGCGCTGACCCTGCGCGTGTCAAAGGACGAGCCGGGCATCCCGATCGCCGATCAACCCGCGTCGGCCGACGATCAGCGCGCGCCGGGTTGACGATCGGCGGCGGCACGACGATGCCGAACGGACCGCCATCCGCGCCCTCGCGGCTGCAGCAGTTCCTGAAGCTCGAATCAGCGGGTGGCCTCGTGCTGTGCGCGGCCGCGGCGATCGCGCTCGTGCTGGCGAACTCGCCGTGGGGTGCCATCTACACCCGGCTTTTGGATATTCCGCTGGCGTTTCAGATCGGCGGCCTGGCCGTCAAAAAGCCGCTGCTGCTGTGGGTCGATGACGGGCTGATGGCGGTTTTTTTTATGCTCGTCGGGCTCGAGGTCAAACGCGAGATCCTCGAAGGCGGGCTGTCGAAGCGGGCCAACGCCATCCTGCCGGCGATCGCCGCGTTGGGCGGCATGGCGGCCCCAGCCCTGATCTACCTGTTGTGCAATTGGAGCAATGCGCAGGCCCTGCGCGGCTGGGCGATTCCAACCGCGACCGATATCGCCTTTGCCATGGGCGTATTGGCGTTGCTGGGGCGGCGGGTTCCGGCGTCGCTCAAGCTCTTCCTGCTCGCCGTCGCGATCATCGACGATCTCGGCGCCATCGTCATCATCGCCGCTTTCTACACCGCCGAGCTGTCGTTGACCGCCCTCGCCCTCTCCGGCATCGGCGTCGCGGTGCTGATCGCGCTCAACCTGGCCGGGGTGGGGCGCCGCGCCCCGTACCTGCTGGTCGGCGTGTTTTTATGGGTCTGCGTTTTGAAATCGGGGATCCATGCGACGATTGCCGGTGTGATCGTCGGCCTGGCGATACCGCTGCGGGCGAGCGGGGGTGCCTCGCCGCTGGCGACGCTGGAGCACGACCTGCACCCATGGGTCGCCTTTGGCGTGCTGCCGCTCTTCGCCTTCGCCAATGCCGGAGTGCGTCTTGCCGGCGTCGCACCGGCGGTCCTGCTCGACCCGATCCAGCTCGGGGTGGCGCTCGGTCTGTTTTTCGGCAAGCAATTCGGCGTCGCCGGATCGATTTGGCTGGCGATCCGCTGCGGCTTCGGCGCGCTCCCCGAAGGAGCCGACTGGCGCCAAGTCTACGGCATGGCGTTGTTGACCGGCATCGGCTTTACCATGAGCCTGTTCATCGGCACGCTGGCCTTCCCGGCCGAGGGCTACGATGTCGACATCCGCATCGCCGTGCTGCTGGCGTCGGCGCTTTCCGCGATTTGCGGCTATGTCGTATTGCGGGTCGCCTCGCCGGCCGGTCAGCCGAAATCGCCGGTCAGCCGAAATCGACCGTCATGACCTCATAGGATTTGGCGCCGCGCGGGGTGGCGACCTCGACATTGTCGCCTTTGCCCTTGCCGATCAGCGCGCGCGCCAGGGGCGAGGTCACCGACAGCCGGCCGCGGCTGATGTCGGCCTCGTCCTCGCCGACGATCTGAAAGGTCTGCTCCTCGTCGCTCTCCTCGTCGGCGAGAGTGACCCGCGCGCCGAATTTGATTACCGAGCCAGAGAGCTTGGAGACATCGATGACCTCGGCCCGCGCGACCTTGTCCTCGAGTTCCATGACCCGGCCCTCGATAAAGCTCTGGCGGTCGCGCGCCGCATGGTATTCGGCGTTCTCGGCCAGATCGCCGTGTTCGCGCGCCTCGGCGATGGCGCGGATAATGGCCGGCCGCTCGACGGATTTCAGCTGCTTCAGCTCCTCGCGAAGCCGGTTGTACCCGTCGGCCGTCATCGGGATCTTGTTCATCGAAGACGGTTTCGCATGCTGTTGATCGAATGCGACAGGGCGCGCCGCCGCACGGCAATCAAAAGTAAGACTGCAACGATGCAACTTCAAGGCTTCCGGCGCGCAATGCGGCGATCGCCTGGACCGCGGCCCGCGCCCCGGCGACAGTCGTGTAATAGGGGATCGCATGGGTGAGCGCCGTTCGTCTGAGGCTGAAGCTGTCGGCGATCGCCTGGCTGCCCTCGGTGGTGTTGAACACCAGCTGAACCCCGCCGCTCAACATATGGTCGACAATGTGCGGGCGCCCGTCGCGCACCTTGTTGACCGCCGTCACCGCCAGCCCTTCGGCGCGGAGCGCTGCGGCGGTGCCGCGGGTCGCGACCAGCGCAAACCCCATCTCGGCCAGCCGGCGGCACGGCTCGATCAGCGCCCCTTTGTCGCGGTCGCGCACCGAGACGAAGACGCATCCTTCGAGCGGAAGGATGGTGCCGCTGGCGAGCTGCGATTTGGCGAAGGCGCGCCCGAAATCGGCGTCGAGCCCCATCACCTCGCCAGTCGATTTCATCTCCGGCCCGAGGATCAGATCGACCCCCGGAAAGCGGGCGAACGGGAACACCGCCTCCTTGACCGCGACATGGCCACCGCGCTTCGGCCGCGCCCCGCGGCAATCGGCGAGGCGCTCGCCGGCCATCACCCGCGCCGCGATCTTGGCGATCGGCACGCCGGTCGCCTTGGCGACGAACGGCACCGTGCGCGAGGCGCGCGGATTGACCTCGAGCACGTAGATGTCGCCGTCCTTGACCGCGAACTGCACATTCATCAGCCCGACGACGCCCAACGCCATGGCCAGAGCCACGGTCTGCCTCTCGATTTCGCCGATCGTCGCCGAGGTCAGGCTGTAGGGCGGCAACGAGCAGGCGCTGTCGCCCGAATGGATTCCGGCCTCCTCGATATGCTCCATGATGCCGGCGATTTCGACATCGACGCCGTCGGCGATGGCGTCGACGTCGATCTCGATCGCGTCCTGCAGATAACGGTCGATCAAGACCGGGCTCGATCCCGAGGCGCTGACCGCATGCCTCATGTAACGATTGAGGCCGGCGAGATCGTGCACGATCTCCATCGCCCGCCCGCCCAGCACATAGGACGGGCGGATCAGCACCGGGTAGCCGATGCGCAGCGCCACCGCCTCGGCCTCGCCGGCCGAATAGGCGGTGCCGTTCTCCGGTTGGCGCAGGCCGAGCCGGGTCAGCAGCCCCTGAAAGCGCCACCGGTCCTCGGCCAGGTCGATCGCATCGGGC
>Ga0210398_10005060_pt1 | contig 12278 bp, 14 predicted proteins | sample IncBWC4OmetaG_FD_161047 | JGI IMG/M metagenome (GOLD analysis project Ga0210398, IMG submission 161047) | Forest soil microbial communities from Barre Woods Harvard Forest LTER site, Petersham, Massachusetts, United States - Inc-BW-C-4-O | ecosystem: Environmental > Terrestrial > Soil >... | reverse complement strand
AATTGTTTCTCGGGGTCTCGTCTTCCAGTTCAGGGATGTCGGCAATCGCGGACGCGATTGCGACCACGTTGGGGATTATCGGTATCTATGGCGTGATTTCTTATACCGTGCCACCACTCGTCCGTTTGGCGCGTCAGTCACGAATTCAGTCTCGTTTGCTGCTGGTTGTAACCCATTCGCGGCCCAACTGTATTACTATGCACTCAGACTTCCAGTTCGCGTTGGTTCCTGGCGGCCAGAGAACAAACGTAAGGAGAAAGATCATGAAGTTCAAAATGACGGGAGCTGCCGGATTGGTCGGGGCGTTTGTTGCTGGCATGGTGGTGGCGACGGCCTTGGGTGGGGGAATGGCTAGGGCGAGGACGGCGGCGCACGAGCAGCAAGTCAAGGTGGAGAGGGTGATCACCCCGACCGTGACGGACGAGGACATTGCTTTGCTGCGGCGAGATCTACGCGCCGTGAAAATGCAGGTGATTGGCCAGAATATGTCGCTGTCGGAGGAGGAGGGCCAGAAGTTCTGGCCGATCTACAACCATTACGTGAGGGACTTGCAAGTAGTTAATGACCAGAAGTATGCGCTGCTGAAGCAGTACGCGGAGATGTGGGCAACCATGTCAGACCAGGATGCAATGATTTATGTGCGGCGCTGGTTCGAGGTGGACGCGCAGGTGCAGGCGCTGCGCTTGAAGTACGTGCCGACCGTGGCCCAGGTCTTGCCGGGAAGGAAGGCGGCGACGTTTTTTCAGTTGGACCGCCGCCTGAACATGATCATTGACCTGCAATTGTTTGGGCAGATTCCGCTGGCCCATGTGAAAGAGCAGGCGGTAAGCGATACCGAACATCCGTAATTAGATATGTTCGGCAAATGCCCTACTCGAGATTCAGCGCATTCGATTCGTGCGGCAGAACGGAGTTGAGCTGCACGTCTTCCGTCGCGCTATCCGGGGCCATTTGTATCCATGAGCTTCATCGTCAAGTAAGTGAAGTACTCGGCATCGGTGCGCGCTGCCTGCTTGTTGTCCGCGCCTTCGCCGTGCCCGCCTTCGGTGATCTCGTCGTAGAAGAACGGCTTGTGAAATTCCTCCATGCGCGCGGCAAACTTGCGCGCGTGAACCGGCCCCACCCGATCGTCCTTCGTGGTGGTAAAGATCAGTGGCTCCGGATAATTCACATCCGGCCGCAGTTGGTTGTACGGCGAAATGGACGCGAGGAACGCGCGCTCCTCCGGCACCGAGACCGAACCATATTCGCCTACCCACGACGCGCCAGCAGACAGATGTTCGAACGCTAGCATGTCCAGCAGCGGGACCTGGATCACCACCGCCCCCCACATTTCCGGGTGCTGCGTGAACTCCACTCCCATCAACAAGCCACCATTCGAACCGCCGATAATTCCCAGTCTCCGCGAGGAAGTGATCTTGCGAGAGACAAGGTCTTGCGCCACAGCATAGAAGTCGTCGTAAATCCGCTGCCGATGCGTCTTCAGGCCCGCCTCATGCCACGCCGGACCAAACTCGCCACCGCCGCGGATGTTCGCCAGCACGTACACGCCGCCATGATCGAGCCACAGCTTGCCAACCACGGCCGAGTAGCTCGGCGTATTCGCAACCTCGAATCCGCCGTAGGCTGTCAGCAGAGTGGGATTCGATCCGTCCAAGCGCATATCCTTGCGATGCACTACAAAGTACGGGACCTTGGTGCCATCCTTGGAGGTGGCTTCCAGCTGTTCCACCGTGTCATTGCTCGCGTCAAATTGCGGCTTTTGCGATTTGGCCGAAGCGAACGATCCATTCGCGGCGTCGCCAAGCCACAGCGCGGGCGGAGTCAAGAAACCCTCCATTCCCAAAAAGAAAAGGTCGTCTGTGTGGCTCGCTGCCGCGGATTTGATCGTCATATTGTCCGGCACCGGAAGGCGCTTTCGCGTCCAACTGCCGTCGCTTCCCACTGTGTACACGTACGCGCGTTGCTGCACGTGTTCGAGCGTCGCCATGATCATGTGGTTCTTCGTGGTGAAAGAAAACTGCTCGAACTCCTCTGCGCTCGGCGCGAACACCACCACCGGTTTCAACCGCGCCTGGTCTTTTTCGATCGCGGCCAGCTGCAGAGCAATCACAGAACCTTCGGCAATCTTGGTGGTTTGTCCCTGCGGCGTCCAATCATCATCCAGCGTTACCAGCAGCTGACCGCTCACCAAGCCCGTTACCCGGGCCTTCAGCGGCAGCGCGAGCTTCTTTGCTCCGCCGGGCAAGAGCAAATAGTTCTCCTGCGCGAACGTGCTCAAATTGCGTCGCACGATTACTGCGCGGTGGCCCTGTCCATCCACGAACACGACGGCAGAATTGCCATAACCGTTGTCCTTCACGTCTCCGCGAAAAACCTCTTTGGCGCTTTCCAGCGGTTCGCCGCGCTTCCACTGCCGGATAGTGATCGGGTAACCGGCCTCGCTCATCGTGCCCGGGCCCCAATCGCGCGAAATCAGCAGCGTATCCTTGTCCACCCACGCCACGGACTGCTTGCCGCGCGGCAGCACAAATCCATCCTGCACAAACTTGTCCGCTTTCAGGTCCATCTCGCGTAGGGTGTTCGCGTCTTCACCTCCGACCGATAGCGCCACAAGGCACAGTTCATTTTCAGGTTCCAGGCACGTAAGTCCTTGGCCCACCCAACTCTGCTTGTCGGTCTTGGAGAGCGCATCGTAGTCCAGCACCGTCGTCCACGTGGGTTCTGCGGTGAGATAGTCCTTCAGCGTGGTGCGCCGTACGATTCCGCGCACATGCTCCGCGTCGCGCCAGGTGTTGTACACCATGCCGTTGCGAAACTCTGGACGCGGCAGCCGGTCTGGCGACTCGCGGACGGTCAGCGCCTCTGCTTCGAGCGGCGCAAAATGGCTGTTCTTCTCCAGCACTTCAGCCGTGCGCTCATTCTCTGCCTTTACCCAAGCCAATTGCCGCTCGCCGTGGATATCTTCGAGCCACGTGTACTTATCCGGTTGCTCTGTGCTCGATTGCTGAGCCCGTGCTGGGCTCGTTTTCAGGCCGGTCACCGCAACCGTAATGGTGATGACCATACCCACCAGGCCCGCTGCCCTTCGCGTCAAAGAAATTTTCACAACACACGCTCCTCGCCAGGCTCGCGTTCGCGCGCAGTTCATCACAGCGGCGATCATCCGCAAGCCCAAATTAATGGCCAGCAGTATCGCATCATTAAAGTGTCCCCGTCACCGAAAAGCCGGGACTTGCCTTGCTTCGATCAGATTGCGATCTTTTTGGTGCGGGCCTTCCATGCGGAAATAATCGCGGGAAGCAACGAAACGAAAATCACTACCGCGATTATATAGTGGATGCGCTTATCAATATTGGGCACATGGGTGCCGAGTGTGTAGCCCAGCAGGATCATGCTCCATACCCACAGAAATCCGCCAACGATGTCGAACAGCAGGTAACGCGTGTAGTTCATTTGTGCGGCGCCGGCAACCGGCGGACAGAAGGTGCGGATGATGGGCATGAAGCGCGCCAGGATGATGGTGCGCGACCCGTATTTTTCGTAAAACGCGTGCGCGCGCATCAAATGGCTCTTCTTGAAAAAACGCGAGTCTTCGCGCTGGTACAGCCGGTGTCCCATGGTGCGGCCAATCCAGTAGCCCAGCTGGTCACCGACTATCGCGCACAGCGTCACCAGCAGCAGGAGCCATGGCAACTGCAGGCCCGAGGCCTTGTCTGCTGCGACGACCCCTGCAGTGACCAGCAGGGAATCGCCCGGCAGGAAGAAGCCGACGAACAGGCCGGTTTCGACGAAGATGATGCCGCAGACCATCACCATGCCGCCCAGCGCCACCAGCGCGCGCACGTCGGACAGGCGATGCAGCAGCTCCCTTAATAGCTCTACCATTAAGCGTGGATTCCCTCGTTACGCGACGCGTCCCAGCAGCCCCAAAACCGCCTCAAAACGCTGTAAACACAATAACAGAAAAGCCTTTAGCTGCCACTCCCAAGAACCGCTAAGTGCCTAGTACTACCCGGCTACTTCTTATAGCCCGCTGTACCATTGGCCAGGTCGGTCGCCTGCTCAAAACTGTACTTGTACGAGGAAGCAGTCTCACGAGGGGGAGACAAAATGGTGGGAGGCTACGGAATCTGGATGGGCCAGTCAGTGATTCTCCGAGTGGTAGCAGGCAACCTGCGGGTGCCACTTCGCGGCCGTCTGGTATCGGAAACCACGGAAGTCGTTCGCTTGCGTATCGCCGATAGCTGGGACGTGGACATCTTCAAATCCATGGTGCTGGCGGTCGAACATGATAATCCGGTTTACGTATTGAATTAAGGGGGCGGGGCATGAGCGCAATGACCAGCACACTTTGGAAGTCATACAAACGCACAGCTTCGGCATCGGCCCAAGCGCTGCCTTTCCCAGACGTTTCGGAGGTTTCGGATATACGCCAAAGAGTAATTGCGCTCCGCGACACCATGATCGTCGTGGCGATTCAACTGGTGTTTCGCGCGTCTCTGGCAATGCGCCGCTGGAATTACTAAGCGCGGCACGAATTTAAAAAAGTTTTCGGCCCAGCGTCCCTCACCCCCGTCCCCGGGTCTGCGCCCCCAGACCCGGGGATTTTTTTCTTCCGCCCCTGTGAATTCCCGGCAGATTTCCAATTCTTACGTGGTCGCACCGACTCAGCCGTTCTTGCGCGCCGAGCTTGCACCCAGAGGCCAACTGCTGCAAAATAACCTGTGCCACCACTTATGTGGTGTTTTACAAAAACACCCTGTTGATAATGGCCATTGTCGCGATACTATCCTTCGGAACCGTTAAGCCACTAAACCAGGAGCCCATTCGATGAGGATTGCCAGCGTCGCCAGCGCCTTTCCCGAGTATTACTACAAGCAGGAAATTCTGACGGAGGCCCTGAAGAACGACTGGCGCCATCGACTGTCGAATCCGGACATTCTCGACCGCCTTGACGAAAGCATGCAGGTCGAAGGCCGCTATCTGGTGGAACCAATCGACTACTACGAGAACCTGACCACCTGGGGACAAGCCAATAACACCTGGATCGCGCACGCGCTGGAGCTCGGCGAAGAGTCGCTCTGTAAAGCGCTGCACAAGGCCGGAATCGGGCCGAAAGATCTCGGCGCAATTTTTGTAACGTCCGTCACCGGTATCGCTGCTCCTTCTCTGGATGCGCGGCTGGTCAATCGCATGGGCCTCTCGCCGAATATCAAGAGAATTCCAATTTTCGGATTGGGCTGCGTCGCCGGCGCCGCGGGAATTTCGCGCGCTGCGGATTATGTGAAGGCTTATCCGGACCAGGCTGCCGCGCTCTTGTCCGTGGAATTGTGCTCGCTCACCTTGCAGCGCGACGACCTCTCCATGGCGCACCTGATTTCCGCGCTGCTGTTCGGCGATGGCGCGGCGGCCACCATCGTCACCGGCTCGAATCGCAAAGCAGACGGCCCGGAAATCCTCGCGACGAAATCCAGCTTCTATCTGCACAGCGAGAAGGTGATGGGCTGGGACATCTCTGAAAAGGGTTTTCGCATCGTACTATCACCGGAAGTCCCGGAGATGGTGACGAAGCATCTGGGCAAGGATGTGGACGCGTTCCTCGCCGAAAATGGCGCGAAGCGCTCCGACATTAAGTCCTGGATCATGCACACCGGCGGTCCGAAGGTTTTGGAAGCCACCGCGACCGCACTGGGAATTACGGCGGACGATTTGTCGGCATCGTGGGCTTGCTTGCGGCGCGTGGGAAATATCTCTTCCACGTCGGTGTTGCTGGTTCTGGAGGACGTTTATACCAATCGTCGTCCGGAACCGGGCTCGTTGAGCATCTTGGCCGCGATGGGTCCTGGATTCTGCGCCGAGCTCGTCTTGTTACGTTGGTAGGAAGCGGGGGCCAGTGGCCACAGGTGCGGAAGTCCTGATCGTCGGAGCGGGGCCAGCGGGGATAGCGACGGCGATAGCGGCAAGTCAAAAGGGACTTCGCGCAACGGTCGTGGACGCGCGCAAGCCGCCGATTGATAAGCCATGTGGCGAAGGTCTTCTTCCTGAAGGTGTATCCGCGCTGCAGCACCTCGGCATCTGGCTGGACTCCTCTGCAGCTTTCCCGATTGCTGGTTTGCGTTTTTCCGATGACGCTTCTTCTGCCGGCGGCAGAATCACGCGTGGCGCGGCCTTTGGTGTGCGCCGCAGCGCGCTGCACGATTTGCTGGTGCGGCGGGCTTTAGAATTGGGCGTTTGTTTTCGGTGGGGAACGCGTGTTACGCAATTAAATCCCTCGAGTGCTCGTCTTGATGGCGCGCTTTTTCCTTTTCACTGGCTGGTGGGCGCCGACGGCCAGAAATCCATAATTCGAAAATGGTCGGGGCTCGGTCCGCGGCGCGCGCGTTCGGCGCGATTCGGATTCCGTTGCCACTTTGCGATTGCTCCGTGGAGTGATTTTGTCGAAGTGTATTGGGGCGAGCGTTGCCAGATTTACGTGACGCCTACCGGTGCGGATGAAATCAACGTCGCGGTGCTAACCAGTGACCCGAAGATGCGCGTGGAGCGCGCGCTGCAACATTTTCCCGTGGTGGCGCGCCACTTGGGCGATGCGCCCCGCATCAGCGAAGATAGCGGCTGCCAGACCGTGCTGGAATATCCGCGCAGCGTGGCGCATGGGAACGTCGCGCTGGTGGGTGATGCTTCTTTTTCCGTGGACGGAATCACCGGGCAGGGTATCAGCCTCGCCTTGCAACAGGCACTGCGCCTCGGTGAGGCGCTGGCGACGGACGATCTGGCGCCTTATCGCGTGGCGCATCGTCAATTGATCAAGGAGCCGGCGCGCATGGCGCGTTTGCTATTGCTGCTGGATCGCCAGGCATGGCTGCGGCGCAAGGCGCTGCGCATGTTCGCGGCGAATCCTAAGTTCTTCACGCGAATAGTCTCTTCGCACGCTAACTGCCCAAAGCCGGCTCCTATTCGCGCCAGCGAAATGTTTGATCTCGGATGGCAGGTGTTGCGCGCGTGAAGTTGGTGCGTGCGTTGGCGATCTTCATCGTCGCGTGCTATGGCGTGCTCACGATTGCTCCGCCTGCTTGCGCGCAGGCCTACGTCGTCAACTTCGATCCCGCGCAGACCAACATTACGTTCACGCTCGATACCACGCTGCACGATGTCCACGGAACATTTCGGCTGAAAAGCGGGCAAATTCATTTTGATAAGTCCACCGGCAAGGCCAGCGGCACGATTATTGTGGACGCGCAGAGCGGCGACACCGACAACAAATCCCGCGACAAGAAGATGCATCAGGAAATTCTGGAGAGTCCAAAGTATCCGGAGATTGTCTTTACGCCGCAGCAGGTGCGCGGCTCATTCGATTCGCAGAAAGCGTCGCAAGTGGACGTCGTCGGCACGTTTCGTATTCACGGGCAGGAACATGATTTCACGATGACGTTTGCCGTTCAACCCGCGTCGCCCGCGCAGCTGAATTGTGACACACACTTCGCAATCCCTTACGTAAAATGGGGCATGAAAGACGCCAGCACGTTCCTGCTGCACGCGAACGACACAGTCGATCTAGAAATTCACGCGACGGCTCAAATCACCCCTGAACCGTCCGCACGCTAATACGCATCGGCAAACTCTGGCGCCGAACATGATTCCAGGTTTTCTCTGTGCCCTCCGCCTTTCTCTGTGTCCTCTGTGTTAAATCTTTTGACTCTTCGCATCACGATTGCAACCCGCTAGCTCTCCTTATCGCTGAACAGCAATTCCTTCGCGCGCTGCGACGCCTTCACCACCGCTTTGATCAAAGTCACGCGCAGCTTGCCCTCTTCCAATTCCAAAATGCCGTCAATCGTGCATCCCGCGGGCGTCGTCACCGTATCCTTCAGCAGTGCCGGATGATGCCCGGTTTCCAGCACGACTTTCGCCGCGCCAAGCATCGTCTGCGCCGCCAGCAGCGTAGCTAGCTCGCGCGACAATCCCATCTTCACGCCGCCTTCCGCCAGCGATTCCAAAATAATATAAAGAAACGCTGGGCCGCTGCCGGAAAGTCCGGTCACCGCGTCCATGTGTTTCTCATCCACCACCACCGTTTTGCCGACGGAATCGAAAAGTTTGCGCGCGAGTTCCAGATGTTTCGCTGTCGCGTGCTTCCCTTTGCAGATGGCAGTGATGCCTTCGCCGACCATCGAAGGCGTATTGGGCATCGCGCGCAGCACCGGCACGTTTCCGCCCATGCGTTTTTCCATGTACTCCGTAGAAACCGCCGCGGCTATCGAAATCACCAGCTTCTGATCGTTCAGCTCCGGGCCGATTTCGTCCAGCACCGCGCCCACTGCCAGCGGCTTCACGCAAATCAAAATCACGTCGGCGTTCTTTGCCGCGGCGCGATTGTCCGTGCCCAGCGTGATTTGCGCGCTGGAGATGCTGCGCCGCTCCGAGCTGGTCTGGCGCACGGTGGCGAAAACACGCTCGGCCGCAATCAAGCCGTGTTTCAAGAACGCTTCGATCAGAATGCCGCCCATCTTGCCCGCGCCGAGCACTGCGAGCCCCTTCGGTGTGGAAATATCGGTCACGTTAGCCTCTCCTCCGTTTCTTTAGTCTCGTCCCGTCGCGCTTTTGTGGCCGGTCGTTCTTGCGTCCCGCAATTTTGAGCACGCTTCTAGGTCAAACCTTAAGGTCTGACCGGTCCAGCTCGGTATACGTCTTCTGATAAAACTCCCTCAACTTCACACCACACGAAGGGCAAAACTGGATATGCGTATCAGACACAAGTGACACTGGATAGCTCGTCTTAGGTGAAGGGGAGTCCTTATCAAGCGCACGGTGTTGCAGAATGAATTCTGGCTCAGGACTATCCCTAGTCGATACGAAAATACCGAATCCGCGAGAGCCTGCCATTTGGAAGTTTCCCTGGAAACCCATGCAGCACCACTTCATGGTCACCTCTGCAAGCGATGATTACTAAGCCGCTTTGAAAAACTGCTTAAGATCGCTGGGCGAGCTGGCAAGCGATTCGAACGCGCGCAGCATTGTGCCTCTCTTTTCGCGCAGGATGATTTGATTTCCGCGCCGAAAGATCTCCAGTTCCTTGCCACTTACGCGAAATTCTTTTGGTAATTGGACGGCTTGGCAGTTTCTCGACCGGAATATCTTGGCATTGGCCATAGGGGATAGCATCAGTTGTATCCATCAAGTATCCACACATCCGTGCTGCTTCCAAAGGAATTAGGCGTCGGGGATTCAAAGCGATATTTTAGAAATCGGCTTGCGCAGCGACTTCCTTGCCGCAGCGGGCATCCAACCTTTGACGAATGATATGATTGGTTTGCAATATTGGATTCACATTTTCGAGTCGGTCTCTCAGGCTCGCACGCCGAGGTGTTCCCTTTGGTCGAAATACCGCATGAATGGTTGGATGGAGTTGTCGGCATTCTGGAATCGCTTAATCAGGGCGTGCTGATCAACAACGATTGTGGCGAGGTGGTTTTCGCCAACGCGCTGTATCTGAAAATGTCCGGCTATTCCGCGGACGAATTCATCGGCTCGAAAATCACCAGCTGGTACCCTCCGGAAGGCGCGCAGGAGTTGCAGCGGCAAATCGAGCGCCGCCAGAGGCAAGGCCACAATCTTTTTGAATTCTACGTTCCGTGCCGCGATGGCAGCCGACTGCCGGTGGTGATCACGGCGCGCCAGATTGAAGATCCGGCTGGGCAGATTTTTTCCCTCGTCACCCTCACCGATATTTCCGCGCAAAAGCGGGCCGAAAATGCTCTGCGCGAAGTGAATATTCAGCTCGAGCAGCGCCACCGCGAAATCGAAGAAGACCTCCTGCTGGCCGCGCGCGTACAGCAAAGCCTCGCGCCGGGCAGCCTGATGTGGGGCGGCGCTGCGGTTGAGACTTTTTACCAACCGGTGCGCACCATCGGCGGAGATTTTGGGCTGGTTGCGCCGCGGCCCGATCATCTCTCGCTGATGATCTGCGACGTCTCGGGCCACGGCATCGGCTCGGCGCTGGTCGCCAACCGCATCTACACCGAAACGATGTCGCAAATCGAACGCGGCGCCGGACTTGCTCCCATGATGGAGCATCTGAATCGTTTTGTGATCGGCAGCTTGCGCAGCTCGGTTTTTTATTTCACTGTGGTCGCTGCGCGATTGGATCTCGCCGCGCGCTCGCTGGAATTTTTCGGCGCCGGACATCCGCCCGCGATGATCGTCAAACCCGGCGAGGCCCCGCGTCTGCTGGAATCGCTCACCCCGATCCTGGGCCTGATGCCCGACGCGGTGGAGGCCGGAGCGGCGCTGAAAATTTCCGTTGCGTCCGGGGACCGCGTGATTCTGTACACCGATGGCTTCACCGAGTCCTTCAATAAGGGCGACGACATGCTGGGCGTCGAAGGCCTCGCGGAAATCGTGCGCGAAACTTCCAAACTTCCTCTGAACGCTATGACACAGGAAATCGTCAATCGCGTTGCCGCATTTCGCCACGGGCCGGCTGCCGACGACATGTCCCTGGTCGCTGTCGAAATTCCTTAACGCGGGCTTGCGCTGCTGGCTTCACGCGGCGCGCGCTCCGTTATTTGACGCTGGCGACTTCCACCTGTTTCCTCTATGCTCCAGAGGCGAATTGTGTTGGAGGACGCTAATGCGGCGACTGAGAAGCATGTCCGAATGGCTAAACGAGTACAACCTGAAGGCAGCGCTGGTGGCTGGCCTCACACTTTTCACCATCACTTATGTGGCGGATGCCGTGCTTTATTACCTGGGCATTGCCGCGACTGAAACGATTCTGGACGATGCCGCGATTGCCATCGCCGGCGCCGGCATGCTGATATTTTTCCTGGTGCAGAGCAACAAAAACCAGATGGTCGCCCGCGCGAAAGAACGCGCGATCATGGTGGCCGAGATCAATCATCACATGCGCAACGCCATCACGCCCCTCGCGCTCATCATGGCTTCGCCAGACGCCGGCGAAAGGCTGCGCATCCTGGATATAGCGACGGACCGAATGGATCACGTCCTGACCGAATTGCTGCCGACGGTGGGAACCGCGAGCAAACCGCGCTTTTATTAGTCCTTCAGTCTGAGCTTAAAGACTCCAGCGCCGCGACGGCGTCGAGCCTGTTCCTGTTTCATGATCCGCACCAATAGCTCCATGGCTGCATGCACCACTTCACTTTTGGTCTTACCACCGCTCAACCGCATCGCCTTGCTAAGCGACTCCGCATCAATATCGATACTTCTTTTGGTCACTGCGAAACTGTGGCGCCAATGTAATCCATGCGTCACCACCGGACTGTTCGACCCGTATGCAAACCGCAACTAAAAGCTCATAATCGGGTTTCATGCATGGAGGTCATCAGCCGCCATGTCAGACACGCACATCGTTCTGTGGTTCGCATGGTTTTTAGCCTTCAGCTGGTTGCGCAGGATTGCGCAGTTGTTGCCCGTCCCGACAGGAAAGGTGTCCAATTGATGACCAAGAAGCTTTCGCTCGCACTGTTCCTCGCGCTCCTGGCCTGCCTGTTTCTGAAGCTGCCGCAATCCGCCGTCGCGCAAGACCAAAACCAAGATCCAGGCCAGGACCCAGCGCAAGCTCAGGCGCAGGCGCAGATCGTTGACCCGCCCACGCGCGTAGCACGCCTGAATTACGTGCAGGGCGCGGTTTCGTTTCAGCCCGCAGGCGAACAGGATTGGCTGGAGGCGGACATCAATCGTCCGCTCACCACAGGTGACAACCTGTGGGCCGACAAAGATTCGCGCGGCGAAATTCACATAGGCGCGACTTCGATTCGCCTCTCCAGCGAAACAGGAATTTCGTTTCTGAATCTGGACGACCGCACCGTGCAGCTGCAACTCGCGCAAGGCACCATCGAAGTGCACTTGCGTCGCCTGGAGCCTGGCAACGCATTCGAAATTGACACGCCAAATCTCGCGTTCACGCTGGCAGCTTCCGGCGAATACAGAATTCAGGCCGATCCGGACGGAAATTCCACCGCGATCATCGTGCGCGAAGGCGCTGGCCAGGTTACCGGCGCCGGAGAATCGTACGACCTGACCGCCGGGCAACAATATACTTTCAACGGCACCGACCAGCTGACTTTCGACGCGCAAGCCGCACCGGAATTCGACAATTTCGAAGATTGGTGCCAAGCGCAGGACCAGCGTGAAAATAGTTCGGCATCGGCGCGCTACCTTTCGCGCGATGTTGACGGCTACTACGATCTCGACGGCAATGGCGATTGGCAGACCGATCCCGATTACGGCGCGGTCTGGGTTCCCGCCGGAGTTGC
>Ga0210398_10005059_pt1 | contig 12279 bp, 8 predicted proteins | sample IncBWC4OmetaG_FD_161047 | JGI IMG/M metagenome (GOLD analysis project Ga0210398, IMG submission 161047) | Forest soil microbial communities from Barre Woods Harvard Forest LTER site, Petersham, Massachusetts, United States - Inc-BW-C-4-O | ecosystem: Environmental > Terrestrial > Soil >... | reverse complement strand
GAGACTGCGATACGGAAATGCGCGGCGCACGAGCGCGAAGAGGTCGTCTTCCTGCCAGTCTTCGGCGGCGCAGGCGGCAACGATCTGCTGCGCGAGAATGTCCAGCGGAGCTTGCGGAATTTCGATGCGATCGAGTTCTCCCTGACGAATGGCGCGAACCAGCGCGCCACATTCCAGAAGCTCGTCCCGCGTGGTGGCAAAAAAACGGCTTTTCGGAATCGCGCCGCGCCAATGACCGGCGCGTCCGGCGCGCTGCAGCGCTACGGAAATCGAGCGAGGCGAGCCGATCTGGCAGACCAAGTCCACCGTGCCGATATCAATGCCCAGTTCCAGCGAAGCGGTGGCGACGAGAGCGCGAATTTCGCCGGCTTTGAGTTTGGATTCAACGGCTAGGCGGCGGAGACGCGAAAGGCTGCCGTGGTGCGAGGCGACGGCGTCCTCGCCGAGAAGCGATGCGAGATGGTGCGCCAGGCGTTCGGCGAGACGGCGAGTGTTCACGAAAATTAGCGTCGAACGATGCTCTTGCACCAGGTTGGCGATGCGTTGATAGATTTCGTCCCACATTTCGTTGGAGGCGATGGGGCCGAGCTCGCTGGACGGAACCTCGATGGCAAGGTCGAGGCGGCGGCGCTGTTCGATTTCCACGATGACGGGCGCGGGACGTTCACTGCCAGTGAGGAATTGGCCGACCAGTTCGATGGGCTTCTGTGTGGCCGAAAGCCCGATTCTGGTGAGCGGTTGCGCGGTGAGCGCTTCCAGGCGTTCCAGCGACAAGGCGAGATGCGTGCCGCGCTTGTCATCCGCGACAGCGTGAATTTCGTCCACGATCAACGTGCGAACGGTGCGCAGCAGTTCCCTGCTCTTTCCGGCGGTAAGAAGAATGTAGAGCGATTCCGGAGTGGTGACCAGGATGTGCGGCGGGCGCTTCTGCATCGCGAGGCGGTCGCGGATTAACGTGTCGCCGGTGCGCACGGCGGTGCGGATTTCGGGCATCAGATAGCCGCGCTGATGAGCGAGCTGGAGAATTTCTCCCAGCGGGATGTCTAAATTCTTTTGGATGTCATTGCCCAGCGCCTTTAGCGGAGACACGTACAAGACTTCGGTTTGATCCAGCAGGTCGCCCGCGAGCGCCTTGCGCACCAGGCCATCAATGCAGGCGAGAAATGCGGCGAGCGTCTTTCCGGAACCGGTGGGCGCGCAGATCAGAGTGTTTTTCCTGGCGAGGATGTGCGGCCAGCCGAGTTCTTGGGGTTCCGTGGGTGTGCCAAATTTTGAGACGAACCACTCGCGAACGAGCGGGTGCGCCCATTCCAGAGATTTGCATTCAGGCGCTTCAGGGGCCGCGGCGTGGTTCATTTTATGTTCCTGCGATGCTTATTCCGCAGAGAAGGACGGCGCGGAATAACTTAAGAATATCACCGAGTTGTATCTGATGCGAATCAGATGAACGCCCGGTAGTGCGTCTGTTTCCGATAAGTTTATCCGGCACTAGCCCATTACTCGATTGTAGAAGAGGATCCTGTTCGGGCAGGGACTACGATTTAGGCCTCGTCCGCAACAGCCAGGTCCACACGATGATGACGGCCGACGCCGCAACCATCAACTCAGCCCAGATAAACGTCACATAATCAACGAGCGCTCCCACTGGCGGAACGCCCGGCTGAATATTGCGAAGTGCCGGCAACCCGAAAATCAGAGAAATCGAAACAGAGAGAGGCAGTAGGTCCGTCCTCTCCACTGTCGTGATTGCCCTTATGGCCATCGCCAGCAAGCTCATCGACAAGGCTGTCATCATTAACACCACGATCAGCGAGACCGCAATCACGCTATTGGCTCGAGTGAGATGCAGTTCGATCCCTGTGGGTTCTTGGCTGCTGCCCCGCGATACATTCCCTGTGAATCGGATGCCCGGTACCGAAGCCGTTAATGAGATCGAAAGCGCGACCGGCGCATTCTGCAGCAGCGCAGTTGGGCTGACCGCCAATTCATCCGTTGGGTGCGTATGTTGAGTAATATTTGCGGGTACACTCGGTGATTCCGGCCGCTCATTTCGCGCAGGCGTGGTCATCAGAAGCCGCACCGTCGTGTCATATCTATCCAGCGGATATTTATTCAAATCACCGTTAAGAGGAAAAACTACCTCGATCCGGTTCATTCGCTTATCCTTCGGGAAATCGAACTCCTGCTCTCCACGGAAATTGTTGATGAGCAGGTGCAGATCGACCGCCGGAGTAACCTCGTCTTTGGCTATTTTTCCAGCAAGACGGAAGCTAACCTGCGCGGTTAGTTCGTGAGTTGCCGGGTTAGCGTTTGTAGTCACGATAGAAATATACACGCGGTCCGCTGCCTCGGTCTCGTCTCGCAGCAGTAGCGAGCGCCGCGTGCTCTCCGTTAATCCACGGAGCACTACCAGAGAATAGACCGCCAGTATCAGCAGGATTATGAAGATCCAGAAGCGCTTGGGCCTGTTCGGCATGGAATGTCACCGACTCCCTTTAGCGATGAGCATACTCGAAGCACGGGCTAACCCGCGCGTATCTCGCTTCAGCCGTGATCGTAAGAACTTACGCCTACCCGGTGAAAAATGTACAGGGCGGGCCGATGGCCCCTCGACGCCGCTGGGAGGCGGGTTATTCCTTCTGGCAATCAGGCTAGCAGGGCGCCGCCAGTTTTCAAACTAGCTGAAGACCGGCACTCGTGCCGCAGTCGGATGCCGGTTAGCGGTGTGCTTGATGAGGTAAGCCAGCCCTAGCTCTGGTAAGCGTAACCGGACAAGCGCGGCATGGCGCGCCCGGAGAGAATCGAGTCTCCTGCTCTCTTGCCGCCCTCGCGCGGCGTATGATAGCGTTGGCCGCAAGTGATGAACAATAAACTCGTTGGCGCGACGCTCGCGTTCCTATTCTCCCTGTCAGCCTTGCCAGAGCCCTCGCGTACACAGGCTCCTCCTCTTTCGGATGACAACGCGACCGTGCTCCTGGGGAAGTCCCTCGCGGTCGAGTGACCTCAACGGTCAGGGCCGCCCTTGCAAGGGGGAGAAGGTGACCCAAAACCTAAAGTATCCGGCGTGACAGAGAATGGGAGCGGTTTAAAAGGATTAAGCGTCGTATAATCTCGTGCGTGCAACTGGGGAGCAGAACACATGAACGTACAAGAACAAATCAAGAAGTATGTTACCAGCCAACCGGAGCCAAAACGCAGTGACATGCGAGAGTTGCATCGGCTCACACTTCAAGTGTCACCAGAATGCAAATTATGGTTCTTCGATGGTAAAGACAGCAAAAATCATACTGTTTCCAACCCTACGATTGGATATGGATTTCACACAATAAAATATGCCAATGGAAAAAGTAGAGAGTTTTTCCAAATTGGTGTGAGCGGAAACAAAACCGGAATCTCTGTCTATATTCTTGGTCTCAAAGATAAGAAGTACTTAGCCAAAACGTATGGAAAAAAACTAGGCGAGGCGAGCGTGACCGGATATTGCATTCGGTTTAAAGCTCTAAGGGATATAAACATCGATACGCTGGAAGCGGTAATACGATTTGGGCTTGCAGCGCAGAATGAAAAAGGCAAGCTGACGAAATAATTCCACTGTTAAAGGCAAGCAGTTATCGATGTAAACGCGCTCCAGTATACGACCCCTACGGCCCTGACCCGCGCCACAAAGCCATTCTCTATAAAACGGGTCTCCCGCAATAGTCGTGCGGCTCTCTGGCAGCGCTCCTTGCCTTTCTCAGTTTGCCGTTGCCCACCGCGGAAGTATCACGAGCTAACTGGAAGTTATCGAACATGCTTGGTTGGCGCAATCGGAAACGGACCCACTACTGAACGCGCGTCTGCGAGGTTACAATTTTTTCAGAGATTTCGCGGCGTCTTTGAGGCTTTGGCGATTCCTGAAGAAATCCGCCCAGGGGTCTCTGGCTTTCAGACGTTTGCGAAAGTTGCCGAGATTGAAAGTTGCGGAGTCGAGGCTGGGTTTCACTTCGGACCAGGCCAACGGCGTGGAAAAAGGCGCTTTCTCGCGGCGGCGAACGGAGTAGGGGGCTACAACCGTTTGACCGAAACCATTGCGGAAGGGGTCGAGATACACGCGCTCGCCGCGCGCTTGAATCGAGTGTTCGACCGTCAGCTCTTTGGGGTTCGCAGCTGCGACGCGCGCGACGAACGCGCGGGCGAACTCTAGAACTTCATCGGCATCCGGACCGCTGCGTAGCGGAACGAACACGTGAATGCCTCTGCTTCCCGAAGTCTTCGCGTAAGAATCCAGTTTCAGCGCGTCGAGACTTTCTTTGACCTGCAGGGCTGCGCGAGCTGCATCCGCGAATTTGCCGGTTGCGGGGTCGAGGTCGAAGCAGATCCAATCCGACTTGCGTGGCGCGCTTGAACGGCCGGCCATCACGTGCACGGCGATGCAGCCTAGATTGACGAGCGCGAGCTGTGTTTCGAGCGAACCGCCGACCACGTAGTTCGTTGAATCGGAAGAACCGCCCGCGTGACGAATACGTTTCGTGGGCGTGTTGAGCGGCATGCTCTTGGGTTTTTCTTTCTGATAGAAACATTTTCCGTTCATACCGTCGGGGCAGCGTTCGAGCGACAGAATGCGATCGCTCACATACGGCTGGAGCTTGGAAAAGATCGCGGCGTAATACTCCGCGAGGTCGAGCTTGGTGTAGCCCTCATTGGGCCAGAAGATTTTGTCGGGGTGAGAAATGGTGACGGGAAGTTTGGCCATGGATGCCTCGGGCGCTGAACCGGAATTTACTCGGCGGCTTTTCGCTTTGCGCGCTTCGAAGGTGCGCCGGTCTTCTTCGCAGCAACGGCTTTTTTCGCGGCTACAGCCTTTCTTGGTTTGTACCCCGGATCGCCTGTGGCCGCCTTTTCGACGTCACCGCCTCCATCGCGCGCGATTTCTGCTAGAAGCTTGTTGCTCAAGATCGAGCGCGGCTTTTCAATCGTGACGTCTTTCGTTGAGGTGTACTGATCGCGATGCTTGATGAGCAGCCAAGATTTTCCGGAGCTACTGCCCCAGCCGTGCGTGCGAACGAGCACCCAGGAGCCTTTCAATTTCTTGCCGTGCAGCGTGAATTTCAAGTCGCCCTTCGCGAGCGCGGCGTTCACGTCGGGTGATTCGGGCGTCCACGTTCCTTCGTCCCACACCATGACGGTGCCGCCGCCGTATTCACCTTCAGGGATAACGCCTTCGAAGCTCGCGTAATCCACGGGATGATCTTCGACCTGCATCGCAAGGCGTTTGACCGAAGAGTCGAGCGAAGGACCTTTGGGGACGGCCCAGGAGAGAAGCACGCGATTCCATTCGAGACGGAAATCGTAATGGAGCGCGGTGGCGCGGTGTTTCTGTATCACGTAGCTGAGTGCGTCGTGCTTATTGGCCGAAGCGGTCTTGCCCGAAGGCTCGGGCGAGACGCCGAAATTGCGCTTCTTGGTGTATTCCTTCAGTGTCATCGAGGCATCCTCAGGTGAACGCTTGCGACAGCGTTCGCGCGGACATTACAGCATGAAAGGCGAGTCATGCACAGTCCATCGGGTCTGTGCTGTAGGGTGCGTTGACGCGCTCCCGACGCGAACAGCGCGCTAGATTCCGGCTTTCTCGATGAGGCCTTGAATTTTCGCGACGTACTCTGCAATCGCCTGCTGCTTCGTGTTTTCCGGCCAGCCCAGTTCGCGCGCGAGCAATTCTGCGACGGCGGGGGCGGCGCGGATCGCATCACGCCAGCCATACAGTTGCAATCCGATGCGCCGCGCAAGTACGTCCTCGATAGAAACAGCGAGCTCATCGCGGGCGGCGAAGACAACCTCCGCGCGGATTGGAGGCAGTCCTTCGAGCAATGGTCGAGCAAGTTCCGGCTTCCCTTCCGCGAGTTTCACTAAGTCGAGAGCGCACACGCCGTATTTCCCGGCAAGATGACGCGCCGTAGATTCTGTGAGTGCGAATCGCGTGGCGAGCGATTTCCAGTACTCCGGCGAGTAACCAGCAGAACCGAGAAGCGGATGACTTAGAGTCGAGCACTTGCACCCGGCATCGCCGAGATATTTCTGCACGGCGTTCAGGGTGTCTTCGGCCATGGCGCGATGCGTGGTCCACTTTCCGCCCATGATACTGATCAAGCCGCTCGCGCCATCGAGTTCAACTTCGTGATCGCGAGCGAGGCGTTTCGTTTCCGCTGATTTGCCGGAACTCACCAGCGGACGCAAGCCTGCTGTGCCGCTGACAATTTGGCTCGCTGTCGCGGGCTGGGCCAGATACTTGTTCAATTGCCGCAGGACGTAGGCGACTTCTTCTTTCTTTAGGTACAGTTCGTCGCTCAACTTTGCTTCGTCGTCGGTGGTTCCCACGAGAAGGCGTCCGTGCCACGGAATTGCAAAGAGCACGCGGCCATCTTCGGTTTTTGGCACCAGCAGCGCGTCTTCGCTGGCGAGCACTTCGAGCGGAAGGAGAATGTGAATGCCTTTGCTGAGGCGCATTCGCGGCAGCGCGGCAGGCGTCGCCATGCGGCGCACTGTATCGGCGTAGGGACCCGTGGCGTTGATGAAGGCGCGTGCGCGAATCGTAAAGTGGGCCCGAGTGAGTTGATCTTCGACTTCAGCCGCGGTGAGTTTGCCGTCGGGCGCCTTTTCGAATCCGACCACTCGCGCATAATTCAGCGTTTCGCCGCCGGCCGCAGCGAACGTTTTCACCAGCGTAATGTTGTAGCGGGCGTCGTCGAATTGACCGTCGGTGTAGGCCACGCTGCCGACGAGGCGATCGGCAGCCAGCGTTGGCATGAGGCGCAAAGTTTCTTCGCGCGAGAGATATACACTCGGCGCCAGCGCATCGCGGCCAGCGATCCAGTCGTAGAGTTTCAAGCCAATCTCGAAATACGGGACATCGATCCGGCGAAAACAGGGGGTGATGAATTGCTTGGTGGTGGTGAGAAACGGAGCGTTGCGCAGCATGTGAATGCGTTCGTGAAGCGCGCGCTTCAATACCGCGTATTCTTTGGGATCGAATCCACGGATGGCTTCTTCGAGATAACGCACGCCGCCGTGCGCCATTTTGGTGGAAGTGCTGGAAGTGGCGGAGGCGTAGTCGCCAGCTTCGAGCTGGACGGTACGGAAACCGCGCAACTGGGAATCGAGCGCGCAGCCAGAGCCGGTGGCGCCGCCGCCAATTGCGCAAACGTCAAACGATTGCCCTGCGATGCTGCGGAGCGATGCGGCGCGGGATTTCATCCCCGCGCCTCATGCGAGCGAAGAGTGAAGGCCACAAAGCTTATTTCGCGGAGCTGGCTTTCGCGGCGCGATTCTTCACGGCATCGAGCAGCGTGTCGAAAGCATCCGAGAATTGCTTGACGCCGTCCGCGGTGAGCTTGTCCGTGGCCGTCTTCATGGAAATGCCGGCCTTTTCCAGGCCCTGCATGGTCTCTTGCGCGGCTGGGACATTTTCTTCTAGGCTGGCGCGGGGCTTGCCGTGATCGCGGAAGGCATCGAAGGTGGCGGGGGGGATGGTGTCCACCGTATCGGGACCGATCAGTTCTTCGACGTAGTACACGTCGCTGTATTTCGGATTTTTGGTGCTGGTGCTGGCCCACAGAACGCGTTGCGTCTGAGCGCCGCGCGACGCCAGAGCGTCCCAACGGGGGCCGCTGAAAATCTGCTTGTAGCGTTGATAGGTAAGTTTGCCGTTGGCGATGGCAACCTGGCCGTGCAGGCTGCGCAGCAGCGCCTGGTCACCGGCGTTTGTCGTGGTCTTGAGCTTGGCGTCAATTTCGCCGTCAACGAGCGTGTCTATGCGGCTGATGAAAAAGCTGGCGACGCTGGCCATGCGGCTCACGTCGCCGCCACTCTTGGCGAACGCTTCGAGGCCGGCGATGTAGGCTTCGGCGACGCGCACGTAGACGTCAAACGCGAAGAGCAACGTGACGTTAATATTGATACCCTCGCTGATCAATTGCTGGAACGCGGGGATTCCTTCCGGCGTACCGGGCACTTTGACCATCAAGTTCTCGCGGCCGACGCGCTTCCACAAGCGGCGCGCTTCGTCCAGAGTTTCCTGAGTCTTGTGCGCGAGATAGGGAGAGACTTCCAGGCTCACGTAGCCGTCGCGCTTCTTGGTTTGCTGATAGACCGGGCGCAGAAAATCGGCAGCGTCTTGAATGTCCTTGATCGCGAGTTCCTCGTAGCGCGCTTTGGCGTCGAGGTCTTTGCGCTTTTCGAGTTCTTCGAGCGTCTTGGTGTATTCGGTGCTGCCGGTGATGGCCTTTTCGAAGATGGAGGGATTGGAAGTCATGCCGCGCAGGCCGTCTTCTTCGATCAGCCGCTTCAGTTCGCCGGAAGTGAGCAGGTCGCGGCGAATGTAATCGAGCCAGACGGACTGGCCAAACTTGATTAACTCTTTCAGTGGATTCTGAGCCGATTTGCCGGCGTTGGCAGCAGTGGTCGAATTTACCGAAGTGCTCATGATGATGTCCTCCTGGTCGAAACTAGAAAGTTGGTGCCGCAATTCGTTCAAACAGGCAGCCTCGCCGCACATCCGCGAGCGGGCGCCGCGAATAGCTATTCTACCGCACAATCAGGGACGATGCGCACGAAACAGGTTCATGGAATCCGTCCAGGATTATGATTAACCGAATCTAATGCGATGTTTTGAAAAGTTAGCTGGCGAGGTGGCCTCGTGAAGCTCCGCCACGGCACCGTCACCGACTATTTTGCATCGGTGAAATTTGCGCCGGTTCCGGCCAGGCCGCTCGACAACGGGAAGCGCTTTTTGGCGCGACGAGCCTGATCTTACATTGTTTCAGGCCCCCAGCGAGTTTGTGATCGAAGATCTGCATAGGTTCGCAAAGACTGCAAATTGATTGGGGCGGCAGTCTTAGCGCATTAACAGCTCGCGGAAAAACGCTCTAAACCATTTCCTCAGGGCCTAAAGCCCAATGGAAGCCAAGCACTTATTGTCGAAGCCCTTCGACGCTGCCACAGGCAGGCTCTCAGGATCAACCAAAGCTCCGACCCCCTATAAACCGACTATTTCCGCAAACTGTTAAGACAGAGGCTTCACGTCTCGTCTGCCCGCCCAACCGTACTTCTGCAGCAGGCGAAGCGGACGGAGCGCAACGTACAACGGCGCCAAAGCGGGCGGCAAACGCATCATCTGCCAGTCATCCTCGGACGGAACCACCGCTAGACGCATTGCATAGCGCCAGCCGTCGAGTGTTCCCGCGAGCATTCGCCGGCGAAAGTGAAATCGTCCCGCGGCATCCAGCGTGCGGAACGGACGACTCAGCAACCCTTGGCGCACTTCGGCAGCTACTTGGCACGCCACGCGATCAGCTTGCACTCCCGCGCTTACCTCGGGAGGTAGCGACGCGTCGAGCACGCGTACGGCGAGCGCGAGACCTAGGTTTAACATGCGCGTCGCGTGCAGAGACGCCGCAAAGCGCGCGACACGGTCCCAATCCAGCGCCGGATGGGATTGAACCAGTTCACTTACATCCGCGATCCAGGTTAATCGCTCCCAAAAATCTTTCGAGCCGTGAATGCAGAGCATCGTCAGCAAGTCTTCCGCGATAAAGGTGAGAATGTCGCGATCGCTTAGGCGGACCGGCGCAAGATTCCGGATGAAGGCATCGAGATCTGGTTTGACGGGAAAATGCCGCAGGGTGATCTCGGTGTGCAATTCGACCAACGTGCGGCGCGGCTCGTCTCGATAATTGTACTCGCCGGGCACCAGTGATGCGGGGGCTCCGGGCGAGAGAATCCAATCGAATTTTGGTTTGTACCCGAGCGATACGATTATTTCATGCGCCTTCGGGAGGTCACTCTGACGCAGAATGATGTCCAGATCCTCAAATTCGCGAAGCGCAAAGTCACCGTAGGCCTGCGCGGCGACTACTGGACCCTTATAAGGAATGGCGGGAATCTTCTGGGCTTGGAAGAGGCGCAGAATGTTGATCAGTTCCGCAGTCAGATAAAGGCAGCGAACGGTATTCGCCCGGCAGGTCTTCTTCAACTGTTCTTGCGAGGCTGCCGGCGCGGCGTCGGGAGCGACGGCTGACAAGTGGCGCTCGAGCAAGGGCGTGATGGAATTTTCTTGTGCTTCCCAGAGCAGATAATCCCAATCCAGCGGGCCCGTAAGGATTTTGCGAATTGTGGATGCGACTTCGGGCGTGAGCTTGGTGCGGGCGCAACAGACGAGTAATCGCTTTTCCGGAGATGAGATGTGTTCGTTTGCCGGCGTCATCATTTCCCGTGCAAGTCCGCGACCAGCAAATACTACGCTATTTGCACGGATGCCACCGGAGGATTCTTCGCGCGCCGTTACTCGCAGGGCGTGGGCGAATTACGCCGCGAAATTAAGGGGGAATGAGGTATGCAACTCGACGCGGTGGCCGATCTTCAGCAAGCGAGTGCGGAAATCGGAAGAATCCAATCCTGCAGCGGTACAGACCATCTCGAAATCTTCATCGTTTCGAAAAGAAATTCCTGAGCTTCGCGGCGAGCGCGCAGTGCGCCGTTGCGCCCATCCTCGACGGCGTTCAGAATTACCGCTAGCCACAAGCGGCGGGCTGAAATCAATTCTTCGGTAACAATGTCGTGCATCTCCACTTTTCCTTGCGCCGTGCTGGTGTCCATCTGTAGCCTCCAGCATCGCCGGATGCTTTCGTTCCCGGCCTGACGCAACGGATAGAAGCATCTGGAGCGCCAATGCATGGAGAGTCGGCGCGCGCACGGTGCGATACGGAATTGCATGAAACTGCGGGGCTTCCCTGCGAAGAACGGTGCGCGCTGCTCCGGATAGTGGAGAGTCCAGAAGCAACGATGGTTCGGAAGAGCCCAAGTGTTCCGGGCTGAAACAGCGACGTACGATTGAGTGCGAGGTGAAGTCGAAGATTTTTTAGATTCAAGACTGAAACGCAGAGAGGAGATTAGCGAGCGACTTCGAGATTCAAGATGTCGCGCAACTTCGCTGCAAGCGCCGCCACCGTGAACGGCTTCTGCAACAGGACCGCATCGGTTTCCAGGATCCCGTGATGCATGACGGCCTGGTCCGCATAGCCAGACATGAAGAGAATGCGGATATCGGGGCGGATGCTCTTCACGCGTTCAGAGAGTTCCCGGCCGCTAATGCCCGGCATGACCACGTCGGTCATGAGCAGGTGAATAGGCCCGGAATGCAGCGCAGCCAATTCCAGAGCCGTGTGGCCATTCTCCGCTTCAATGACGGTGTACCCTGTCATTTCCAGATATTCGCGCGCGAGTTCGCGTACGCCTTTTTCATCTTCCACCAGCAGGACTGTTTCCGTCCCCTGCGGCAGCGCCTTCCCGTCGATTCTGCGATCGCGGCCTGGCGTGGTTTGCTCGTCCCAAACGCGAGGCAGGTAAACTTTGAAGCTGGTTCCGCGTCCAGGCTCGCTATACACCCACACGTAGCCGCCGCTTTGCTTGACGATGCCGTAAACGGTGGCGAGGCCGAGGCCCGTGCCCTTCCCTTTTTCTTTCGTGGTGAAGAAAGGCTCGAAGATGTGCGCCTGGGTTTCGACGTCCATGCCGCAGCCATTGTCTGTGACAGCGAGCATCACGTAGGGGCCCGGCGAAAGCATGACGGAGGAATGCGAGAAGGCCTCATCGAGATCCACGTTGGCCGTTTCAATGGTCAAGCGTCCGCCCTCGGGCATGGCGTCGCGTGCATTGACTGCCAGATTCAGGATCACCTGCTCGATCTGGCTGCGATCCGCTTTAACCAAGCCGAGATCCGGCACGCTGGAGGTTTCGAGCTGAACGTCCTCTCCGATCAGCCGGCGTAGAATTTTCTCCATCTCGGAAACGACGCTTTGAACGCTTAGCACCTTCGGCGCCAGCATTTGCTTGCGGCTGAAGGCCAGCAATTGGCGGGTGAGGGACGTGGCGCGTTGCGATGCCGTTTGAATCTGTTCGGCGTTGCGGCGCAGCGGGTCGCCTTCGGCCAGACGCTCGGTCATCAGATCCGCGTAACCCTGAATGACCATCAGGAGATTGTTGAAGTCGTGAGCGATTCCTCCGGCGAGGCGCCCGACGGCTTCCATCTTTTGCGCTTGGCGGAGTTGCTCTTCCAGTTGCTTGCGATCGGTGATGTCCAGCGCCATGCAAATCGCGCCCTGCAGTTCGCCTTCTGCGGTGCGCAGCGGCTCTACGTGGCACGTGTACGATCCGCCCTTCCATTCCACGTGGAAGGTCGTCGGCTCGCCGGCGATGGCACGGCGATGGGCGGCGATGGGCAGGAACGCCGGGTCCGGCGTTTCGAAA
>Ga0210398_10005058_pt1 | contig 12281 bp, 7 predicted proteins | sample IncBWC4OmetaG_FD_161047 | JGI IMG/M metagenome (GOLD analysis project Ga0210398, IMG submission 161047) | Forest soil microbial communities from Barre Woods Harvard Forest LTER site, Petersham, Massachusetts, United States - Inc-BW-C-4-O | ecosystem: Environmental > Terrestrial > Soil >... | reverse complement strand
CAGTTACCATTTGCGCAAAGCTCCCGACTCGCTCAGAACCAAGCCGGCGGATCTCGATTGGGCGCACTATCTGGGCCGGCTCAAATGGCGCGATTGGGACCCGCAACAATACTGGAACTGGCGCGCCTATCTCGATTTCGGCGGCGGCCAGGTGACCGACCTCTTCACGCATTGGATCGATGTGGTCCACATGTTCATGGGGCAGGATAATCCGATCGCGGCCAGCGCCATCGGCGGCGTATTCAACTATAAGGACGGCCGCACGGCGCCCGACACCATCAACGTGCTGCTGGAATATCCTTCGCAATTCACGGCGACGTTCGAAGCCACGCTGGTCCCCGGCATCAAGGGCGAAGGCATCGAGTTCGCGGGGACTCAGGGACGCCTGCTGATCGACCGCGCGCATTACGAATTCCACTCCACGGAGAAAGGGGCGCAGCCGGTGGTGGTGAAGGCGTCGACGAATCTCGATCTCGACCACATTCAGAACTTTCTGGAATGCGTCCGGTCGCGTGCGCTGCCGAACGGCGACGTGCTGATTGGCCACCGTTCCGCGCAAGCATCGCACCTGGGTAATATCGCGTACATGGAGAAGCGGCGTGTCGATTTCGACCCGGTGCGCGAAGAGATTTTGCCGTTTTAGCTATACTGGAAGTGACGAAGTTAGAACGCCAGTAGCGTCAGGTTCCCACTACCGAGGAGTTTCATGATTTCATCGACACAGATGCGTCCGGGCATGGTCATCAAGTTTAACAACGACCTGTATTCGATTTTCAGCGTGGCCCATAGGACGCCCGGCAACCTGCGCGGTTTCGTGCAGGCCAAAATGCGCAGCCTGCGCACTGGCGCCATGGCCGAGCACCGGTTTTCGTCGGAAGACAAGGTGGAAAAGGCCCTGCTGGAGCAGCAGGAGATGGAGTACCTGTACGACGATGGCGAATACTACTACTTCATGAACACGGAGACGTTCGAGCAGATGCACCTCATGAAAGACCTGCTCGGCGACGCCACGCAGTACCTGATTCCGCAGCTCAAAGTGAGCGTGGAATTCTACGAAGGCAAACCGATGAGCGTGGAACTGCCGGCCACTGTGGATCTGACCGTGGTGGAAACCGAGCCGGGCCTCAAGGGCGCGACGGTTTCGAACGTCACCAAGCCCGCCAAGATGGAAACGGGCCTGATGGTGCAGGTGCCGCCATTCATCACCGAGGGCGAAAAGATTCGCGTCAACACGGCGGCAGGCACGTACCAAGAGCGCGCCTGAGCTCCGCTTCTTCTTCGCGAAATACGGTTCGCAAATCGAGAACCAGGCGGTCGTTTTCGATACGCGCAATCACGGGTGGATCGCCGGCGCGGAGCGCGCGCTCCGCCTGGTTCGCATCTCGACCGGTGATCGCGATCAACCAGGTGGGCAGCGACTGCTCCGGCGTCGCCCCGCCGCCAATCACGGAATGCCCCGGCACAATCCCGGCTTGCAGTCCCGGCAATTCGGCAATCAGCGATTCCGCGCGGGCTTTGATCTGCTCCGGCGTCTGCCGGATCATGGCCAGCGCCGGTATCTCGTCCCAGCGTTCGAATAGCAGGCGCCGCAGCGTTTCCGCCAGCGCCTGGTAAATGATCTTGTCTAACCTTAGCGCCCGAAACAGCGGGTTCCGGCGCAAGCGCGCGATGGTCTCCGCTTTCCCCGCAAGAATGCCCGCCTGCGGCCCGCCCAGCAGCTTGTCGCCGCTGAACGACACCAGATCGGCGCCGGCCTTGAGGCTCTGAGACACCAGCGGCTCGTCGATGCCGAACGCGCTCAGGTCCGCGATGCAGCCGCTGCCGAGGTCTTCGTACACGGGCAAGCCGAACTCACGGCCCAGCGCCGCCAGCTCGCCCAATTCCGGCCGCGCCGTGAAGCCCGACATGCGGAAGTTGCTTGGGTGTACGCGCATCAGCAGGCGCGTCTGTTGGTTGATGGCAGCGCGATAGTCCGCGATCTGGGTGCGGTTCGTGGTCCCCACTTCGCGCAAAACGGCGCCCGACCGCGCCATGATCTCCGGAATGCGGAAGCCGTCGCCGATCTCGATCAACTCGCCACGCGAGACGATGGCTTCCCCGCCCCCAGCCAACTCGTTCAATGCCAGAAAAACCGCCGCAGCATTGTTGTTGACTACGATTCCCGGCGCGTCCAGGAGCCGCTCCAGCAGCCGCGAGACGTGGACATCGCGCTTGCCGCGCCGGCCCGTCGTCAAGTCGTATTCCAGATTCGAATAGCCGGGCAGAGATTCCACATTACCCAGGGGAGCACGTCCGAGGTTGGTATGCAGCACCACGCCGGTCGCATTGATGACGCGGCGCAGCGACGGCCGCTCCAGTTCCGCCAAGGCTTGCGCCGCGCGCGTTTCGATGGGCGCGAAATCCGCATTGACAGCCGCCTGGCCCGCACGGATTTCCGCGCGCGCCTGATCGAGCGCCCGCCGAATTTCCGCGGCCACCAGCGTCCGTGGAAACCGCGAGCATTCACGCGACATCCGCTCCAGCGCCTCATGTACAGACGGCAACTCGCGAAAATTTCCGGTGGGAGTCACGAATTCGATGGTACGCGCTTGTGTGAAGCCCCGCAACCGATTAAACTGAAAGTAGCACGGGCTTCCCAGCCGGTGTTTGTGTTCGGGGCGTGGCTCAGCCTGGTAGAGCGCCTGGTTCGGGACCAGGAGGCCGGTGGTTCGAATCCACTCGCCCCGACCAATATTTTCAATAACTTACAAGATACAACCCTTCTGCAAAGGGCCGAAATCTGGGTGGGTAGATGGGTGGGTAATCAGCTCATTCGAGCCGCGAGCTAAGCCCACTGATGTTCCTGTAATCAATGGGTTAGCGATGAACGATCCAACTGTCTCCCATTAAAACCTCCTGGCTGAAACCCAGAGGTCAATCCATTTGCCCGTTCTTGGTTCAGGCCCGGACGAATTCGCCCTTGTTGTCAGCTTGGCGCGAGCTGGGCAAGGGCTCGCTGCAACCATGACACTAACAGAGGGATTGGGCTGGATAAACGAATTCCGCGGAACTCCGCAACTCCTCCATAGACACGTCAATCAGTAACATCGCCCCAGACCGTCGTTAAATCGTGGTCCCTGCAAAGCCCGGTGTGCAGCAGGCCCAGCCCATGGTGGGAGCACCCGCAAGCACAGGGAATGGTGACACTGAACCCCGATCAGTAGTCCTTCCTCTAACTAAAATAAACCCAGCACGCCAACTGAATACCGTTGCTCTGTCTGCTCCTGGTGTGCGGCACGTCTCAGCGAAGGTTGTCTTTATGCCCGCGAACAGGCGGTCAGACGTTGGATGGGATCTCCGCACACGGCTGCTGTGCGTATAACGGCCGCGATCCCCGAATCCAGGAGGCGAAGTACTTGAACCCGGCCATTCGCAGTGGATCGCGGGATGTCGAAGCTTCATATCAACAAAATGCTCGGTGGGCGCGATCGCACCGGAATTTCGCCTCAATTCGCACCTGACACATTGAGATCCATTGAGTTAACAGGCTGCTACCGACAGTTCATCTGAACTTTCAGATGCCTTCAGGAACGGATGTCTTGTGCCGGTGGTGTCAATTGCTCACTCCGGCCATTACTTACCGTCGATCTCAGTACATAGCTGCAAGTGATTCAGGCTCGCAGTTGCCCAAAGTGCGTCATCCGGAGCTTCCTCTTCGGTTTGACAGACGGTGCATCCAACTTCGTGTTATTGACTAGCCGAATGTGAACGAAAAGACCTCGACGCCGGGATCAAGGAATTCAATCTCAAACACCGCGTCTTTGACCGATCCCTTCTGCCGTACGAGCTGATACATCCGTGGCTCGCGAACCTCGCCCGCGCCGTCGGCGCTGGAATCGGAACCATGATCTTCGCCGAGCGCGTGTAGTCGTTTGTGCCGTCGTTCAAGGCGTCCAATTAAACCAGCCCGCCGATCCGGCCGAAGTGATGGACTCCCAACTGCGAGAGCTCGTTGCCTGCAATGGAGTGACCCGCCACAACTGGGGCAACTAGGTTCAGTGCGTCGAACACCTTCAAGTCGTCTTCCACAAGCCTCTCTTCGCTGTAGCCCGACGTGGGTTGTGAGGAAGCACCGTACCCACGCCGCGTGATTCCGTAAACGTGGGAAGGGCCGGCCAACTTCGCGGCGAAAGCGTCAAAAACGTGCGCGGTCATGCCGAGTCCGGCCAGCAGTACAATTGGCCGTCCGGACCCGCCCCAGTCGAGCACCTCCAGTTCGACATTCGTGTCGACCTTTACGGCGAGGGTCTTGTGCGGGCTAGGAGCTAGGGTCTTCCACGTGGCGCTCGGCATTTCCACAGATCTGACATCCTGTGCCGAACAGGCCGAGACGGAGAAACAGGCCATTGCGAATACTACAACTTTCATGCCCCTCCCCCACGTAATACTCTCTCCGTTAGCGGACAAGCCCCGCCTAAACCAGTTACGGCGTGGTTCGTCCTTAATTCACTGAGGGCGGTGCAGCTTGGTCGACAACGATCACTTGAACGGGACCTCTGGTGGATTGGAGACGTAACCCAAGTTGTTGCTGGAGTGCCTGCACAATCGAGACACCATCGGAACCGGAATTGGGTGGAGGAGGCGGCAACGATGGAGTGGTATCGTCCGGCGCGAAATCCAGTTGGAGGTCGAAGAATCCTGTAAATCCAGTCTGGTCGATCATGCTCCGACCGAGCATCTTGGAGAGCGTTCGTACCAACTCTGGCATGGCGATCTTTCCACCCTTTATCCGCGCCCCCCCAGCCTCAAAGGCGACAACCGCGGAGCCACATCGACCTTTGCTGGGCTCGACCTCTCCGGGTGCTGCCATTCTTCCGGCACCGACCCACTCCCCAGGGGCGTCCACAGCGGAGTCCTCGCACACGCCTTCCTTCGGTGGCGGCAGTCTTAGGCCGCCTCTGTTGGCCACGAGCGCAAACACCGGCAACTCATTCGTGTCGCGGTGGGTCTTCAGTTGGAAGCGGTCTTCAAGCAGCGACTGCAGCATGAGAAACATTTGGTCGCGGTTTGCAGCAGGGTCGGCCTTGGCGTCGATTTGGTAGCGCTTGGCCGCCAGCGAGTTTGGAATACCCACGACCTGGAAGGGTTCGACGCCGTATGCGTACTGCACCAGAATCTGCAGAGTGGCGTCCGCAGTAAGACGGCCCGGAAGCGGGCGCACGTTCATGATCCTCTGGCTTAAGGATGGCTTGATTGAGGCGACTTCAAACTGAGGCCGGATGGGGGATTGAGCAAATACGGCCCACGCCCCAATCGCCAACAGAATCAGTGCCGGTGCGCTTGCGGTTCCTCTAGAGCCACGACCCGAAGTGTACGGTTGTCCCAACAATCTGGCAATGCGGTCGGCCACAGAGCCGCCGTTTGCGGCCATAACCGCTGGTTGAATGAACCGTGCCGCATCGAATTCAGCGAGGGCGCGAGCGTAGATGACCGCATCTCCGGTGATGGAAACGGCGATGTCGTCGCAACAAAGTTCGCGCTCGGTGCGGATATGGGCTGAGATCCACCAGATGCCTGGATGGTAGAAGAAGACCGCCTCGACAAGGCTCTGCAAAATGTGGACGAGATAATCGTGGCGGCGGATGTGTGCCAACTCGTGAAGCAGAAGTGCCTCCACCTGTGCGGCTGGCAAGCCGACGAGGGCGCCCGCCGGAACGAGCACAATCGGCCGAAGCCACCCTATGGCGGAGGGAGCCTGTACGAGTCCCGATACGAATAAGCGGACCGGTCGGGCGAGAGAGATGCGCGTTTTGAGCCTATCGAAGGTCCGCTGCCATTCAGCAGAAACGGGGCGCACCATGGTAGACCGAAGACGTTCGGCGAGTATCCAGCCACCAAGCAGGCGCAGCGAAAAGGCCGTCGCCCCGATGAACCAGAACATGACCACCCAGAACAGAAACGCCTCCGGTAAGGCGTGACCTGCATCGGTCGGAAGCGATGCAGAAATGAATCGAGCGGGCTCGGTTCGCGCGGCGGACATGGGCGCCGTGAAGGTGACGGCGACGGAATCCGGAGCCGGCCCGCGCAGCAACATCCAAGTCACCACTGGGGCGATCGCCATCGCCGTAAGTGCCGCACAAGCGAGAAAATAGCGGCCGTTCGGCCCAAGAATGCGTGCGCCCAACTTGCGTGCGGCGGCGTAAATAGTGACGATTATTGCGCCCTGCCAGAGAAAGTGGAGCAGCGTCATACCCAGACGCTCCATCCACGGCTGCGTGGCGAGAATCTGAACTCCGTTCATTTGGCCCTCCTCTTTTTTCCGTCCAGTTCATCGAGCATCCGGCGAATCTCCGCCCGTTCGTCGGCGGTCGTAGGCTGAGCGCCGAGCGCGCTCATGATCAGTCCTTTGGACGAACCTCCAAAGATCCGCTTCAGCAGATCTCCGGCGATCCGCGTCTGCATCTGGTTCATCGGTGCCGCGGGTTCATAAACATGCGATCGAAAGCGCTCGCTGCGGACTAGCAGGCTCTTCTCGGTCATCAGTCGCATCTGAGTAAGAGTGGTGTTGTAGCCGCAGTCTTTCTCCAGGGCCTCATGCACCTCGCGAACGGTAGCCGGCCCCAGACGCCAGAGTATAGCCAGGATATCGGCTTCCGCGGCGGTGGGCATCGGAGAATCAGGGCTGAGATTATCGGGGTGCGAAGGCATCTGGGCAAAGACTACCACTACAAATATCTTATGTCAACTATAAATATCTTAGCCGTGGATATTGAGCCTGAGTGCAGCTTGTAATCGCTTCGGTTTGCTGCCAAGGGGTGGGGCGGTCTCGACCAGCCCGCCCCTTCGCGACAAGGCGTTCTTACTCCCAGTTGGAAGTCCTCACCATAGGCGACGACGCCGCGTACAGTCGCTGCGGCCATGTTTCGAAAGTCTGTGGTCATGTTTTACATATGTTGCGAAGGTGTATGTCTCAGAAAGCCAGTGCCGTAACGCGCGCTCAGCAAAGCGAAGTCCAGCCTCACCAACCCGGGTAGGAGGTTTTCAAAACCATCTTGTCCGAAGATGTCGATTGGAAACCGTTCCCGGCGTTCCCACCATCCGTCCGGTTGGCCGTCGTCGTGGGTCGGCCCTCGGAGCCCGGCCCTTACACAATCAGGGTTAAAGTGCCCCGCCAGCAAAAGGCTACGCGCACTCGAACAATACCCGAGCATCGAAGGGCCGAAACAGCCCAAATCGTCCCACATGGTCCTAAAGCGGCAATCGTCCAACTCATTTTTTATCAATCGCTTCCGCTGATTTATCAACCACTTGGCAGCATCGGTAGGCGGCCCTGAAAAGGCTGGCGTCGGGGGTTCGATTCCCTCCCTGGCCACTACATTCTGCTTTGTTATGAATCAGTTGCGAACTTCTCAGACCCCAAAACGGATTCTTCGAATTAGTTTTTCAACCCACTCGCCTAAGTGAATAATCTCCATTATGTCAATGAGATGGATCTTGGTAGAGCATCGCCCAACAGGGCTCGGCGTCTGCCGTAGGCAATAAGCGGAGGTTTCGATCGTGGCGAGCGACCGCGCTGCATTCCAAGCTTAGACAGGCGATGCAACTACCGCACAGTTCCAGATGCGGTCTTCAGGGCAAGCGGTCAAGACGCCGGTGATGGCTAAGCCTCCGAGAATCGCATCAGCGTATCAAAATTCGGCAAGAGGAGAGGGCGGCATAGATGGAAACATGGTCGCGCGCATGTCGTCAACAACGGGAAACCAGTTCCCGCCGCGCCGGATCCGAGTGGACCACCCGATGACGCCATCCGGCGAGAGATTGCACGGCGCTGGGAGGGCCAGTTCGTGCTCGATCAGGTTGTTGCCGCCGTTCGCGGCGGTGAGTCTGAGCGCGCCGTCGCGCTAGCGGAGAGCTCCCTCTTGCCGACTCGGTTCCAGCGTGACGCCCGGTTGATCGGGATGATGATGAGCATCCCGCAACAGCCGGAAGAATAGACGGCGCCTGGCAAACGAGAACCGTCCAAACTGCCCGAGGCGGACCGCAGAGGTTGTCGATCAACCTTCGGTCAGGGCCCCGATGACACCATCCTGGGAACCGATCATCCCTTCTACTAATCCCAAGAAGCGCCGGCCGATATGTTCAGCCCGCTCGGCTGAAATGTCGCCGAGCCGATGATTGATATGGAGCCGCGAGGTTCCGGCGCTTGAGTCCGCGACGACCACTAGCTCCAGCGAAATAGTCTGGCAATTGCGGTAGACGTCTTCCGATGCGAAACGGATCTCCCCATCGCGATGGTGCGAGACGCGCTCCAGATAGTTGATGCTCCAGGAAAACGGGTGTGGTATGTGCGCACCGGTGAGAAGCGGCTGTATCCGCTCAAAGCCGAACGAGCCATGGACTACGTAGTCCAGGACCTTGGCTTGCGCTTCCCGAAGAAACGCCGCAATCGGCTGCCGGCGGTCGAGATGGAAACCAATCGGCAACAGATTCACGTGCGTGCCGGTGTCCTGGGCCGAACTCCGGGTCCTGGTGGTAATCAGAGTGTCGAAGAGCACCTGGTTCCCGCCGAGGTCTTCCGCCAGGCACAGCGCGGTGGCGGCATGGTAAAGCGCTGCCGGGCTGAAACCGGTCCTGGCAGACCATCGGGCCGTGCGCGCGCAGAGCAGGAGGGGAATATCGAAGCCGATGGAGCGAGCGTCATTTGAAGGGCCGGCCGCAGGCAGGGCGACGTGAGGAAGCGCCGCGACGCAATCCCGCCAAAAGATGGCGTCGCGCTCGATCTCACGCGAAGCGAGATAGGATGCCTCCCGGGCAGCGAGCTCGGGATGCGATGCCGGAATCACCGGCCCGGCCGGCTCGCCGCACTGCGCACGGCTCAATTCCTCCATCCACAGAGTTTGCGTCACGCCAAGCGCCTGTGCATCGGCCAGGCCGTGGTGCGCCGCGAGGACGACGGCGTGGTGAACCGCACTGATCCGGGCGATGCCAACTCTGATCAATGGCGCGTCCCAAAGGACGAAGGGCTCGCGAACCAGCTCGCCAGCCCATGAGGCGAGCGCAGCCTCCGGTTCGGCGCTGGATGCGAGATCCCGGAATATGGCGCGCGGCGCGAGATCCCGGAATACGACGCGCGGCGCGTCCGGGGCGACGTACATGCAAGGCGCGGGATTCCCCGGCGTGAACCGTACATGCAGCCCCTCGCTTCTCAGCACGACCCGCCGGGTCACCTCGGTGACGAGCTCTGTATCGAGCGCTCCGCGCACATGCAGGATACCGCCCACATTTACCAGCGGCTGATCCGGAAATATTGAACTCAGGAAAACGGTCCAGCCAAGGGTCTGTGGGATGGCCATGCGCTCGCCGATTTCGAGTGCACGCCTGACGCGCTCGACCGGCAATCGCACGGGGCGCCCCTGCGGCATAGAAGCGGCGCGGCCGAAAGCCTCTGCCATCGCATGGACATCGCTCAAATACCAAAGATGCGCGATACCCTGGAGCCACTCGACGTCTGCCGCCAGATCACGCCCGAAATCGTCCGGGACGGCCGGCCCCAAGAGTTCTGCTATCTTGCCCGCGGCACAGGCGAAAACCAATTCGTCGACCTCTTCCTCCGCCCCGCCTTTCATTTGCAGTGTTACGCCGCCACCGAACAATGTCGCGCGGCGCACGGAGGTATCGGGGTCCCACACGACGACGCGGCGATAACCCAATCTCGCCAGCTCATCCGCCAATGCGGCGCCTGCCGGCTCTCGTCCAACGATGCCGATCCGGGTTGTGGCAGGATCCATGGGCCGCGTTGGCGCCAGTGGCTTTCGAATGACCAGTATGGGCCGCAGATCTTGCTCAGGCGCGACGAAACTGAGCTTCAGACCCCCGAGCAAATGTGCGGCGAGCGCCGACAAGGAGGAGAGGTCGAGCAGCTTCGATAGCGGGAGAGGTTGCCCTGACGCATCGACGACCACTCCGGCCAGCTCAACCAACTGCAACGATGACACGCCCATCGCCACGAGAGATTCGTGCGGATCGACGGCGCGGGGCGATGCGAGGTCCAGCAACGCGATCATTACTTCCTGAAAAGCTGCTACGAGGAGATCAAAGCGCTCTTCCGGCGTCCGGTCGCGCAGGTCCGCGATGCGAGCCCGAAGGGTCCCGGCCATTCTCGAAGGCCCGGAACGCGAGGCATCGGACTCGGCGGCATCCGCCGGCAACTCAGCGTTGAACCAAACGATTTCCGACGTTGGCGCATACTTGCCAGACTCGAAACCCTGGCGGCAAGCATAGCGTTTGGCCTTGCCGTTGGGGGTCTTCGCGATTCCTCCGATGGGCGCGACGACTACAGCCAGCAGTGGAAGACGCATCCGCTGGAGGACGGCGTTATATACAGCCGCCGCGACCTCCCGGGCCGCCGCCGGGCCGGTGGGCGGCTGACTCAGCTCCAGGACAACGACCGCGCCCTCCTGCGCCCGCTCGCTTCCATCGGACGACATGGTGGTCGCAAACGCCGCGACGCCGCTAGGTAGAATCGCGGGGTGCGCGCCGCGCACGGCATCCTCGATGTCCTGAGGATACAGGTTGCGCCCTTGCACGATGATCAAGTCTTTGAGACGCCCGGTGACAACCACTTCGCCTTCCAGGAGCGCGCCAAGGTCGCCGGTGCGTAAGTACTCGCGCGAGTCGTTTTCTTCCGGCGCCAGCCGTGCCCGAAAAGTCACTCCAGTTAGCTCTTCCTGGTTGAAGTAGCCAAGAGCTTTGCTCGGTGAATCGACCCAAATTTCGCCTACATGGCCGTCCGGCGCCTGACGGAACGCGATCGGATCGACAATGCGCACCACGATATCCTGTCCGGGCTTTCCACAGCCATATAGAAATGTCTCATCGCCGTTGCTCGCCTGCGCCAGGACGCCTGCCCGTTCCAACGCCCTGCGGTCTGCGCGGAAAGTGGCGCGCCCCGCCACAGATATTCCCACGGTGTGTTCGGTGAGCCCGTAGACAGGACAAAAAGATTCGCGCCGGAAACCGCTCACCGAGAAAGCATCCAGGAACGCCTCCACAGTGGAACGGCGGATGGGCTCGGAGCCGCTTCCGGCCTTCTCAAGCGCGCTCAGGTTCCACCGGATGCGCTGCTCAGGCGTAGTCTTCTGAACAGCCAGCGCGTAGCCGAAATCGGGAGCGCAGGTGTGGGTAGCCCCGACCCGCGACATGGTCTCACACCAGATATCCGGCTGCTGGATAAAAGTGAGCGGCGACATGAAATAAAGCCGGCCGTTCCCCATGGCAGCGTTAAGAATACCCGTGATCAGACCGAAGGCGTGATAATGCGGCAGCCACATCACAGCGCGGGCGCCAGGCCCGAGCCCGAGAGCGGCCGCGTTGAATGTTACCTGATGAAGTATATTTTCGTGGCTGATCATCACGCCGCGCGGCTGGGAGGTGGAACCCGAAGTATAGAGGAGGCAGGCCAGGTCCGAGAGCCGGGCATGATGCGGCGCCGATGGCCACGCGCCCGGAGCGATTTCAGTGGTGCTATACCATGACAACGCCGCGGAGGATTTCTCAAGGCCGTGCTTCGCACAGGCGGCCTGGCGGGCGGCATTGTAACGGCCCTCCGTGAGTACGACGCGGGCGCCGCAATCTTGCGCGATCCCCTGCAAGATGGGCAGCTCAACGGAAAGGCGGGCCGGAGATGGCGGATAGACCGGTACCGGAACAACGCCGGCATCGAGACACGCAATGAATGCGTTGATGAAATCGAGCCCGGGCTGATAGGCAAGGATGGCGCGCTCACCCGGCTCGACGCGGCATTCCTGCCTGAGGAATCCTGCGATTGCGCCGGCCGTCTCCATGAGCGGGCCGGCAGTGAGATGGCCTGACTCGGCTCCGTCTTCCGAGATCCAGGTGAAGAGTGGCTGCCCGGCTTGCATCCCGCTTTTTTCGCGCAGACGGTCTATGGTCAGCAGGGGTAGCATTTATATCGTCTCTCCTTCCGGACAACTATAGGCACTCGGCGCGCTGGATGCAAAGCGCAGAACAGCAGACCATACCTGCATGGCAATGGTGTGCTATGAGCGCGGTTAGGCGGACAGCAGTTTCACATTATATCTTTTCCCCTCAGCGAGCGAAGCTTACCGCGCGCCGCTTCGCGGCACGACGGCAGGCCTGCTAAAGCATACCCTACCCATCTGGCTCCGACGCATCGGCAACTCGCCCATAACAGCCAGATCGAGGCGCCCTTTTCGGAACCTTTTCGGCGGAGCATTTGCGCCGGTTCGCTTCCGATACAGCACTAGCCTGGATTTTCGCGG
>Ga0210398_10005057_pt1 | contig 12285 bp, 10 predicted proteins | sample IncBWC4OmetaG_FD_161047 | JGI IMG/M metagenome (GOLD analysis project Ga0210398, IMG submission 161047) | Forest soil microbial communities from Barre Woods Harvard Forest LTER site, Petersham, Massachusetts, United States - Inc-BW-C-4-O | ecosystem: Environmental > Terrestrial > Soil >... | reverse complement strand
CGAGAGTCATGATGTTGATGGTCTGCCCGGAAAGCTTCAGCCCGATGATGGCGGTCAGAATCGACAGCGGGATCGATATGATCACGATGATCATGCTGCGCGGCGAGCCGACGAACACCAGCACCATGATCGCCACCAGCGTCGCGGCAATGACCGCCTCGCGCACCACTTCCCAGAGCGCGTTGCGCACGAACTGCGACTGGTCGAAAGCGATCGACATGTTCATCCCGGCAGGCGCGGTCGCCATGATCGACGGAATTCGCGCCTTCACGCTGTTCACCACCGCCATGGTGGAAGCCGCCGCGTGCTTGATGATCGCGAGGTAGGTGCCGCGCTTGCCGTTCACCCTCACCACGTTGGTCTGCACGGTATGCGAGTCATGCACCGGCGCGACATCGCCGAGAAACACCGGCGTCTGCCCCACCACCTTGACCGGAAGCTGGTTGAATTCCTTGATGTGATCGGGGCTGCCATTGAGCTCGACGTAATACTCGCGGTCGCCAATTTTCACGCTTCCCGCGGGCAGGATGACGTTGGTCAGGTTCAACGCGTTGCTGACGTCAGTGGCGGAGAGCGAGTTCGCATACAGCGCCGCCGGATCGATGTTCACCATGATGGCGCGGCTGCGTCCGCCGTAGGGCGCGGGCGACGAGAGACCTTCGATGGTGAACAGCTTGGGCCGAATGAAGTTCAACCCGTAATCGAACAACGCCTGCTCGGACAGCGTTTCGCTCGAGATATTAAGCTGCGCGACCGGAACATTCGCGGCGTTGTAATCGATCACGTTCGGCGCCTGAATGCCGGGCGGCATGATCTTGATGATGCCTTGCGTGACCGAGGTCATTTGCGCGATTCCACCGGCGGTGGTCTCGCCCGCATGGAAATAGACCTTCATCAAACCGACGCCCTGGATCGATCGCGATTCGATGTGTTCGATGCCGTTGACGCTGGTGGAGAACGCGCGCTCGGTGATGAATACTACCCGGCGCTCCATGTCGATCGCGGGGAGTCCCGGATAGTTCCAGATGACCATCACCACCGGCAGATTGATGGCGGGAAAAATGTCGATGTTCATCAAGCCGAAAGAAAGGACGCCGAGCACCAGCATTAGAGCCGCCATAACTGCGACAGAAAGCGGTCGGCGCAACGCGAAACGTACTATCCACATAAACCGGCGTTCTCAGTTGCTCGCACCAACGACGTCAACCTTGGCATATTCGATCTGTTCTAAGAGGATCGCATGGAGAATAAGGCAGCGATCTGAAACTGGCAAGCCAGACTATTTCTTCGCGCGCGCGCTCGCCCGGGCACGCGGAGGCGCAACTTTCGGGCTCGCGTGATGAAGCATCGTCAGCAGCCGCGCGAGGGTCGCGCGCATCTGCCCCCGCGGCACAATCGCGTCCAGCATCCCATGCGCGAGGAGAAATTCCGCGCGCTGGAAATCTGTCGGGAGATCCTCGCCGGTGGTCTGCTTGGTCACCCGCCGGCCCGCGAATCCGATCAGCGCGCCGGGCTCCGAAATGTTGAGATCGCCGAGCATCGCAAATGAAGCCGCCACTCCGCCGGTGGTCGGATCGCACAGCACCGATATGTAGGGCAGCCGAGCGTCGCGCATCCGCGCAATCACCGAGGATACTTTCGCCATCTGCATCAGCGACAGCGCGCCCTCCTGCATCCGCGCGCCGCCCGAGGCCGCGAACAATACCACCGGCAACGAATTCGCCAGCGCGTGATCGAACACGCGCGCGATTTTTTCGCCCACCACGACGCCCATGCTGCCGCCCATGAATTCGAAATCCATGATCGCCAGCGCCACCGGATGCTCCTTGACAGTCGCGGTGCCCACCACCACCGCATCGTTGCGCCCCGCCGATTTGCGCGCGGCAGCGAGGCGGCCGGGATACGGCTTGCTGTCGACGAACTCGAGCGGGTCGCCGATCGCGATATCGGCGAACAGCTCGTGCCAGCTTCCACGGTCGGCGGTGATGGAGAGTCGCTGGCTCAAGGTAAGCCGGTAGTGATGGCCGCACTTGCCGCAGACATTGAGGTTGCGTTCGACTTCCTTGCGAAACGCGATCTCCTTGCAGCTCGGGCACTTGACCCAGATGTCTTCGGCGACCGCGTTGTCCGCGGGTTTCTCAACTTGCAGTGTCTCACGCTCAGCCATTCTGCTACCTGTTTCCTGCCGCGGCTTCGGTTCCGGCGCGCGCCGCCCGCATCGCACTCTTCATCGATCCTACCAGTTCGCCAACCCGGTTAACGAGATCCGGCGAGTCGGCATTTGCCTCAACCAGTAGAGACATCGCGCTGCCCACCACCACCGCATCGGAGAAGCGCGCGACTTCGGCGGCCTGCGCGGGCGTGGAAATCCCGAAGCCGACGCCAATCGGCAAATCGGTAACGCCGCGGAGATTGTTCACATGCTCCTCGATGTCGGATGCGAGCGCCGTGCGGGCGCCGGTCACTCCGGTAACCGAAACATAGTAGATGAAACCGGTGGCGGAGCGGACCACTTTGCGCGCGCGCTCGATCGGCGTCGTCGGCGCCAGCAAATAAATCAGGTCGAGGCCGTTGGCGCGCGCCGGGATCTTCAATTCCGGCGCCTCTTCGGGCGGGAGATCGACCACTAACAGCGCGTCAACCCCGGCGCGGGCCGCATCAGCACAGAGCCGCTCGCACCCGTAGTGGAAAATCGGATTGAAGTAGCCGAACAGGACGAGCGGAATTTCCGTTTCCTTGCGCAGGTCGCTCACCATCGCGAGGATCGCCGCTATCGATGCTCCCGATTTCAGCCCGCGCTGGGCCGCGCGCTGGTTGGCCGGTCCATCGGCCATCGGATCGGAAAAGGGCACACCGAGTTCAATGATATCCGCTCCGCGGGCGGCGAACTCGAGCACCAGTGCGGCGGTCGCATCGAGGTTGGGATCTCCCGCAACTACGAATGGAATGAGTGCAGCTTCATTGCGCGCCCGCAGCTGGCGGAACTTCGCGGCGATTCTATGTTTCATGGCGGACATCCTAAACCTTCGCTCCCATGGCGCCGGCGATGGTATGCATGTCCTTGTCGCCACGGCCCGATAGATTGATGATCATCAACTGGTCCTTGCCCATCGTCGGCGCGAGTTTCACCGCATGCGCCACCGCGTGCGAGCTCTCCAGCGCTGGAATGATTCCTTCCGTCTCGGATAACAGCCTGAGCGCGTCAAGCGCCTCGGCATCGGTCACCGCGACGTATTTCGCGCGCCCGCTCTGGTTGAGGTACGCGAGTTCGGGGCCGACCCCAGGATAGTCAAGCCCCGCCGCGATCGAATGGGTCTCGCGAATCTGCCCAAGCTCATCCTGCAACAGGTAGGTTTTATTGCCATGCAGTACGCCCAGGCTGCCGGCGTTGATGGTCGCCGCGTGCGAGGAGGTATGGAGTCCCAGCCCGGCTGCCTCAACCCCGACCAGCGCAACCGCCGCGTCCTTGATGAACGGGTAGAACAGCCCGATCGCATTGGAGCCGCCGTTGACGCATGCGACCAGCACATCGGGCAGGCGATTTTCCTTGGCGAGGATTTGCCTGCGCGCCTCGCGCCCGATCACCGATTGCAAGTCGCGCACGATCATCGGATACGGATGCGGCCCGGCCGCCGTTCCGATGAGGTAATAGGTGTTGCGCACGGTCGCGATCCAATCGCGCAATGCCTCGTTGAGCGCGTCCTTGAGGCTCTTGCTGCCGGCGTCGACCGCGGTGACTTTGGTGCCGAGCAGCTTCATGCGAAAGACGTTGAGCGCCTGGCGCTCGACGTCGATCGAGCCCATGAAGACTTCGCACTCGCGCTGGAACAACGCGGCCATCGTCGCCGTCGCGACCCCATGCTGACCCGCGCCGGTCTCCGCCGTGATGCGCGACTTACCCATCCTGACTGCGAGCAGCGCCTGGCCGAGCGCGTTGTTCACCTTGTGCGCGCCGGTATGACAGAGGTCCTCGCGCTTGAGGTAGATCTTTGCGCCGCCGAGTCGCGCGGTGAGATTTGCCGCATGATAGAGCGGCGTCGGACGCCCGACGAATTCGCGCGAGCGATACTCCAACTCGCGCTTGAAGGCCGGATCGCGACGCGCCTCTTGGTAGGCTTTTTCCAGTTCCGCCAGGGCCGGCATCAACGTCTCGGCGACATACATGCCGCCGAATTCGCCGAAATGGCCGTGGCTATCGGGCAGACTTGGCATTGCGAATAAATCTCCTGAGTTGATGGTGGTCTTTGATCCCTGGCGCCGACTCGACCCCGCTCGCGACATCTACCGCGTAGGGAGACAGTCGGGCGGCCTCAAGCACATTTTCAGCATTCAAACCGCCCGAGATAAACGCGCGCGACAAATCGAGGCCGCGAAGATCGGAGAGCGGGCGTTTCGCGCCGGTTCCGCCGTAGAGTCCCGGATGAAAGGTATCGAGCAACGTATATATAGATGATGCGTAGGATGCGGGATCGAACTTCGCCCCGCTTTTGAGCCTCAGTGCGCGAATGACCGGCACCGGCCAACCGGCGAGAAATGACTCGGGCTCGTCGCCGTGGAACTGCAGCAGATCGAGCCGCACGTCCTCGAGGCATTTGAGGACGAACTCGCGCGGCGCGTTGACGAACACGCCGACCACCTTACCCGACGCGACAACCGCCTGGCGAATTTCGCACGCGCGCTCGAGCGACACGCATCGTGGACTGGGCGCGTAGAAGTTCACTCCGATCATATCGGCGCCCAAATCGATCGCGGCAAGCGCGTCATCTACCCTGGTGACGCCGCAAATTTTCACCTTGACCGTCACCGGTTCTCTTCCAGTGCCTTGATCAAATCGGGCAACTTGCCGGCAGGATTACCGTCGCGCAGCAGGCTTTCGCCGATTAAAAACGCGCGCGCCCCGGCAGCATCGAGGCGTCGAATGTCGTTGGGCGCGCTGATTCCGCTTTCCGCGACGATCAGCGCGTCGCCACGATAATCGGCGAGCAATTTTTCGGTCACCGCCAGATCGGTAACGAAGGTGTGCAGGTCGCGATTGTTGATGCCGATGAGTTCGGCCCCGATACGGCGCGCGAGCGCGAACTCCTGCTGATTGTGGACCTCGATCAGCGCGGCCATTTTCACTTCGCGGGTCAACGCCGCGAGCGAGCGCAACTCGCCTTCTTTCAGCATCGCGAGAATCAGCAGGATGCAGTCCGCGCCGGCCGCGCGGGCTTGGTAAATCTGGTACGGGTGAAAAATGAAATCCTTGCGCAGAAGCGGAAGCTCGACCGCCTCGCGCACCGCACGCAAATCATCGAGGGTGCCCTTGAAGTGGCGATCGGTGAGCACGGAAATCGCAGCCGCGCCGCCGGTCTGGTAATCGCGCGCGACCGCTTGCGGATCGAGGCCCGGCAGGATGTCGCCCTTGCTGGGTGAGGCGCGCTTGATCTCCGCGATGATGGCGGGACGACGCCCGCGCAAAGCCGCGACGAAATCGCGCGGCGGGGGCGCATCCTTGGCGCGCGCCACGATTGCAACATCACTGACGGCCTTGCGCAGGTCCTTAACTTCCTCGCGCTTGGCGGCGAATATTTGGTCGAGTATCGAGCTCATTGGGCTTTCGCCTTTTTCCTGGAGACTGCGACGCCGTTGGTGATGCGCCGCATCTCACCGATTACTTCGAGCGCTCTTTCCGATGCGATGATTTCTCGCGCTCTGACCACGCCATCCGCCAACGAGGCGGCTTTACCGCCAACGTAGATCGCCGCGCCGCCGTTGAGCGCCAGGATATCCTCCGCGGGCCCGCCCTCGTCTCCCACCAGGGCCGCGCGCAACAGCTTCGCGGAATGAACGGCATCATTGGCGCGCAGCCCGCTGCGCCCGGCCCGCTCAATTCCAAATTGTTCCGGCGCGATGGTGTACCGGGAAATCGACTCCCCGCGAATTTCCGCGACTTTGGTTTCGGCACTAATCGAAATCTCATCCAGGCCGTCGAGCCCATGAACCACCATCGCGTGTTCCGTTCCGAGGACCGCGATCGCGCGCGCCATTTCCTCGAATAGCTGCGCCTCGGCAACGCCGGTGATCTGGCGCGACGGCAAAGCAGGATTCACCAACGGCCCCATCAGGTTGAAGAGCGTGCGGGTCGCGAGCGTACGGCGCAGCGGCGCGAGGCGCGCCAGCGCGGGATGGTACGCGGGCGCGAAGATGAAACAGCATCCGGCGGTCCGCAGGCATTTTCGCAGAACCGGAGGGTCGCAATCGATCTTGATGCGGAATTTTTCCAGCACGTCGGCGCCGCCAACCTTGCCGCTGATCGCGCGGTTGCCGTGCTTCGCCACCGGGACACCGGCGGCCGCGGCAATCAGCGCGGCGCCGGTCGAAATGTTAAACGTGCCGGCGTTGTCGCCGCCGGTCCCGCAGGTGTCGAGCAGTCCCTCGACGCCGAGTTTGAGCGAGCGCGCGCGACGGCGCATCGCCCGCGCGCATCCCGCGATCTCGTCGCCGGTCTCGCCCTTCAGCTTGAGCGCGATCAGAAACGCGGCGGTCAGGACTTCCACGACATCGCCGTCGAGCACCTCGCCGAAAGCGCGCTCCGCCTCAACGGCGGACAGCGCATGACGACTGAGAACGGTCTCGTATGCGGCAGCGAAATCGCTCACGCGGCCGCTCCCTTCAAGGCTTCCGCGCGCTTGAGAAAGTTTTGCAGTAGATGTTTTCCTTCGGGGGTGCCGATTGATTCGGGATGGAACTGCACGCCTTCGACGAATTTTTCCTTGTGCCGCAGGCCCATCACCTCGCCCTCGGCGGTGCGCGCGCTGATTTCGAGACACGCTGGAATCGAGTTCGCGGCGACGATCAACGAATGATAGCGCATGGCCTCGAAGGGATTCGGCAGCCCCTGGAAAATACCGCGCCCATCGTGAATGACCGGCGAGGTTTTCCCGTGCATCAGGCGCGGCGCGCGATCGACACGGCCGCCGAAGGCCTCGCCCATGCATTGCTCGCCGAGGCAGACGCCGAGGATCGGCAGCTCGCCGGCGAGTTCCTGGAAAATCGAAAGCGAGATTCCCGCCTCCTTCGGCGTGCACGGTCCGGGTGAGACGACGATGGCGTCGGGATGAAGCGCGCGCACGCCCGCGATATCGATCACGTCGTTGCGCTTGACGGTGACCTCGGCGCCGAGCTCGCCGAGATACTGCACCAGGTTGTAGGTGAACGAATCGTAGTTATCGATCATCAATATTCGCATCAGTATTCGCGTCGCTGTTCGCATGGTGTTCCCCGACTAGCGTCCCGCGGCGGCGGTTTCGAAATCGCGCGCGGCGTTGAGCGCACGAATCATCGCGCGCGCCTTGTTGACCGATTCATCGAACTCCGCGCCCGGATCGGAATCCGCGACCACGCCGCCGCCTGCCTGCACGTAGACGCGATTGTTCTTGATCAGCAGCGTGCGCAATGCGATCGCGGTATCGGTATTGCCGGTGTAGCTGAAGTAGCCGACCGCGCCCGCATAGACGCCGCGCCGCACCGACTCGAGCTCGTCGATAATTTCCATCGCGCGGATTTTCGGCGCGCCTGAAACCGTCCCTTGCGGAAACGTCGCGGCGAATGCGTCGAAGGCATCGCACTGCTCGCGCAACTCGCCGACGATATTCGAAACGATGTGCATCACGGAGTAGTAGCGCTCGACCACCATCAGCTCGGTAACTTTGACGGAGCCGATTTTGGCGACCCGGCCGACATCATTGCGCCCGAGGTCCACCAGCATGATGTGCTCGGCGCGTTCCTTCGGATCGGCGAGCAATTCCTTCTCGAGGTCGAGATCTTCGTGCTCGGTTTTGCCGCGCGGCCGCGTCCCCGCGATCGGGCGCAAGGTGATCGCGCTGCCCTCGACCCGCACCATCACTTCAGGCGAAGCGCCCACGATCGTGTGATCGCCGAGGCGCAGGTAGAACATGTAGGGCGAGGGATTGATGGTGCGCAGGCTGCGGTAAATGTTGAACGGATGCACTTCCAGTGGCGCTTCGAAGCGCTGCGAGGGAACCACCTGGATGATGTCGCCGGCGGTGATGTACTCCTTGGCGCGCGACACCGTCGTCATGTAGGCCTCGCGATTGGTGTTGGAGGTGACGGCGACCGGCGCATCGAATTTGATCGCGCTCCCCTCCAGCCGCGGCGGGATGACCGGGCCGGCGAGCCGATCGATCAGCTCGTCGATCTTTCGCCGCGCGTGTTCGTAGCCCTCGCGCGGGGAAGCGAAATCATACATCGCGACGTTGACGATGAGCGTCAGCGATTGCCGCACGTTATCGAACATGATGACGGAATCGGTGAACATCATGTAGAGATCGGGGGTGCCGAGGTCGTCGTGCGCGCGCGCCGGGATGCGCGGCTCGAAGCAGCGCACGATATCGTAGGCGAGAAATCCTACCGCGCCGCCGAAAAAGCGCGGCAGCCCGGGAATTTCCGGCGCCTTGAAGCGCTTCACTTCCTTGCGCAGCTCTTCGAAGGCATTGGGGGCGACGCGCGATTCGGTACCGCGTCCGGGCCGGATGATATCGGTGCGATCGCCGCGCGCGCGAATCACCATCGAGGGTTCCGAGCCGAGGAAGGTGTAGCGCCCCCATTTCTCGCCGCCGCGAACGCTTTCGAGCAGGAATGAGTAGTCGCCGCGCGCGACCTTCAGAAATGCCGATACCGGCGTCTCGAGGTCGGCGGCGATTTCGCGGCTGACGGGAATCAGGTTGAACCCCTCGCGCGCCAGGCGCTCAAATTGTTGCAGGTCGGGCAACAGCGTCATGTTTTTTTCTCCCATCCTCCAGCCGGGGATCCCGCCGCGCCCTTGGACAAATGAAAAGGGCCGCAGGATTTTCGCCCGCGGCCCTTTGGATCAACTGGTTTTGCGATGAATTACAAAACCGGCGCGCAGGCGAATGCCTTGGTGTACCACCACCAGTTCGCCCGAGCGTTGCGGTTCGCGTATTCCATTGCGCTCAACAATTATGATCAGATGACGTTGCTGTCAACAGGCAGCGTAATTACGGGGTGTATGCATCCTTATATTTCGCGCGAAGCTCCTGCTCTGCCGCGCTCGCCTCATCCTGACTCTGATAGGGACCGACGCGCACCCGCCACCAGGTCTGTCCTGCAATGTCGGTGGGGACCATAAAGGCGCGGTACCCCAGTTTTTGCAATCGCGCGGTCATCTGCTCGGCGCTGGGGCGATCCATCGCGGCATCGATTTGAATGTTAAAGGGTTTGTGATGGCCACCGGCAGCATCGGTCGCCGACGCGTAGTTCGCGGGAGGGTTTGTAACTACAGGTTTCGCTAGCGCGGGCTTCTCTTCACCGGCCGCGGCCGAAGATGCGATCTTCGACGGACCACCGGCGGCCGCATTGGCGATCTTGCCCGAGGGAACTGCGCCAACCGGACCGGCGTTCTTATCCATTGCGAGCGACGAGGCGCCCGAATTTAGTGGTAAGGGTTTTTCTGCGGCGCTCCTGGTCGAGGCTGCCGGTTCCGCGGAAGCACTCGAGGCTTTCGCTACATCCGGCGCCGGCGGCGGATTTGGCAGCGGATAAACGCTCGCGGCCTGCGTAGCTTCGGGAGCGGTGTTACGCGCCATGTCGTAACCGGCGAACAGCCCGAGTGCGAAAACGACCAGCGATAAGCCCGCGAGACCAACCAGGATTAGAATCCAGCCCCCCGCTTTGATCTCAAAACGCATAGCCGTCCTTTACATGCGCTCCGGAGCAGAGACTCCCAACAACCCAAGTCCCAACGCGATGCCGGTCTTGAGCAAACTCCCGAGGTAGAGCCGCGACCGGCTCAACTCGCGTTCGGGGCCAATTATACGATTGCTCGGCTTGTTATAGTAGCGATGAAACTCGCCCGCCAGTTCGAGGAGGTAGAAGGGCATACGGTGCGGCTCGAGGGCCTGCGCGGCGGCGGTGGCCACCTGAGGAAATTCTAGCACACGTTTCGCCAAATCCAGTTCCTCGTCCGAGAGCAGCTCCAGATCGATTTTCGAGGTGTCCGCGGGCAGCGTCAGCCCCGCTTTTTCGGCCTCGCGCAAGACGCTGGCGAGCCGGGCGTGCGCGTATTGAACGTAGAAGAGCGGATTCTCCGGCGCCTGTTTCTTGGCCAAATCGAGATCGAAGTCGAGATGGCTGTTGTGTTTGCGAAACAGGAAGAAAAAACGCACCACATCGGGACCGACTTCCCCAATCAGCTCGTCGAGGGTGACGTAGGTCGCCTTGCGGGTCGACATCTTCACCTTTTCGCCGGCGCGCGTCAGGGTGACGAATTGATAGATGATGGCTGTGATCCGCGAGGTTTCATGCCCCAGCGCCTTCACCGCCGCGATGACGTCGTCATGCTCCGCGATGTGGTCGGCGCCAAAAACATCGACGATCAAATCGTATCCACGCTCCAGCTTCTCGAGGTGATACGCGATGTCGGGGGTCCGGTAGATCGGGTCCGCGTCGTCGCCCGAGCGCACCAGCACGCGATCCTTGGGCAGTCCCAGCGGCTCGGCCTTGAGCCATAGCGCACCATCTTTTCGCGTGACCAGGCCGCGGTCTTCGAGGCCGCTGATGACCCGCTCGACGCGGCCATCGCGCACGAGATCGAGCTCGTTCTTGAAGGTGTCGAAGCGGATGCCGAGGGTGGTGCAGGTGGCGAGGATCTCCGCGAAGATTGCCTTGACCGCCGCCGCGCGGAAGACCTCGCGATCTTCGCTATCGGCGAGCTGGTCGCCCTGCTCTTTTCGCAGTGCACGCGCGATCTCGCGGATGTACTCGCCCTGGTAACCGTCCTTGGGCATCTCGACTTCGCGTCCGAGTTGCTGCAGATAACGCACGCGCACCGACTCGCCGAGGAGGCGCATCTGGCGGCCACCATCGTTGAAGTAATACTCGCGATTGACCTTGAACCCGGCAGCCTCGTAGAGCCTGGCGATACTGTCGCCGAGCACGGCGTTGCGGCCATGCCCGACCGTTAGCGGCCCGGTCGGATTCGCGGAGAGGAACTCGACCTGCACGGTATCGTTCCCGTCCTCGCGAAGTTTCCATTTGCGCGGCCGAAAATAGTTCGCGCCGTCGGCGACTGCGCGTCGAATCTCGCGATGCCAATAAACCGGCGCCATCCGAAAATTGATGAATCCCGGGCCCGCGACGATGACTTCCTTGATGTCCTCCGGCAGCGTGATGTGCTCGCGAATGATCTCAGCGATCGCGCGCGGCGGCTTCCCTTCCGAACGCGCAAGGGCGAGCGCGATGTTCGACGCGATATCGCCGTGCGCGGGGTCCTTGGGCGATTCGGTGCCAACCGCAACGCTGGAAGTTTTCAGCTTCCCGGCTGCATGCGCCTTTTCGATTGCCGCGGAAATAATCGGGACGATGAGGTCTTTCATCAGATGAGGCATTCATGGTGCCAGATAGCGCCAGCGCTGTTAAGGCTGTCGCCTGCCGCGTCGCGCGCGCCGATACCAGCGATGGCGGCGAACGAGGTGAACCGATGGCGACTATTCCTGCAAGATCGAAGTTCCATGGGGCAATATTGTCAGCATGGGTACGGTTTGGATGCGCCATTCTGAAAACCTGGCCACCGCTCCCGAAATTGATCGGGGGCGTTCGCAAACGCCCCTACGGTTCCGAGGCTGGTGGCAATATTGTCAGCATGGGTGCGGTTTGGATGCGGCATTCCGAAAATCTGGCCACCACCGAAAATGGTAGGGGGCGTTCGCGAACGCCCCGTTAGAATCCTGATCCGCGTAGCGTTCCTTTTTTCCCGACCTAAGCGATTGGCGGTATTTTCACGGCGCGGGTTGCCTTCTGGATAATCTGAGGCGTCGGTCGCAGGATTCCAAAAATCCGCCGGCGGCCATATGGACCAAAGCCGTCTGAAGATTCCAACGGGGCGTTCGCGAACGCCCCCTACGGTTCCGAGGTTGGTGGCAATATTGTGGGTATGGTTGCGATTGGATTAAAGACCACGCTTGGAGCTTTCGTTGCCACCACACCGCCGCCAATCCGGAAACCGCCATTCCGAAAATCTGGCCACCACCCGCAAAATTGGTAGGTGGCGTTCGCGAACGCCCCGTTAGAATCCTGATCCGCGAAGCGTTCCTTTTTCCCGACCTAAGCGATTGGCGGTATTTTCACGGCGCGGGTTGCCTTCTGGATAATCTGAGGCGTCGGTTGCAGGATTCCAAAAATCCGCCGGCGGCCATATGGACCAAAGCCGTCTGAAGATTCCAACGGGGCGTTCGCGAACGCCCCCTACGGTTCCGAGGTTGGTGG
>Ga0210398_10005056_pt1 | contig 12287 bp, 8 predicted proteins | sample IncBWC4OmetaG_FD_161047 | JGI IMG/M metagenome (GOLD analysis project Ga0210398, IMG submission 161047) | Forest soil microbial communities from Barre Woods Harvard Forest LTER site, Petersham, Massachusetts, United States - Inc-BW-C-4-O | ecosystem: Environmental > Terrestrial > Soil >... | reverse complement strand
TGACGGCCAGCGCGAAGCGGCGATCAGAGAGCACGAAGCCGGTCTGACCTTGATCCGCCCGCAATTCAAGAATGTCCCCACGGCAATTTCCATCGATTCTCAATACTCTGATGAACTCTGGCTGAAAGATGGGCGCATGGAAAACGTTAAAGGTCCTGCTGTGATCATCAGCAATGAAAACAATGCGCGCACCGAAATCAACATGGAAAACGTCGTCTGCCGAAAGGTCCCTGTTTTTGCGTCTTACCGCGAAAGCGGAAAGCAAATTACGGCTCCGGGAGAAATATACGAGGTGAAGACTTTTTCTCATGGGCTTCACTTTGAGGAGATTGCTGCTGCTCCCGCGATTCAGGACGTTTATGAGACAGCACCCGTGAGCACCATACCGAAACCAGCCAAGTCCGATATCCCAGATCTGCCGCCAATGGATACGTGGGTGAATATCCGCACCCTGGGCGTCCAGGGGGACGGCCGGACAGACGATACGGAGGGATTCAGAAAAGCAATCGCTGAGCATCGCGCGATCTACTTGCCGTCCGGTCAGTATCGGGTTACGGACACTATCACCTTGAGGCCGGATACGGTACTCATCGGCCTACATCCGAGCGTCACCCGGATTATCCTTGCCGACTCAACCGCAGCCTTTCAAGGCGTTGGCAGCCCCAAGCCGCTGCTTGAAACTCCAAAAGATGGGACCAATATAGTGACCGGCATCGGCCTATACACAAACGGCATCAATCCGCGAGCGGTGGCCGCGAAGTGGATGGCCGGCAGCGATTCGATGATGAACGATGTTCGCTTCCTGGGCGGCCACGGTACGGTTGATCCGAACGCCTCGGCGGAAGAGAGCTCCAAAGTATGGAAGGAGATTTATAACAATACGCATACCGCCGATTCCGATCTGAATCGCCGCTGGGACGGACAGTATCCCAGTCTATGGATCACCGGCGGCGGGACTTTCGTTGACATCTGGACACCCAGCACGTTCGCGCAAGCGGGCTTGTATATCTCGAACACTTCGACAGAAGGGCGAATTTACGAACTGTCGAGCGAGCATCACGTTCGTAACGAGGTAGTATTGGACCATGTATCTAACTGGCAGATCTTTGCGCTTCAGACGGAAGAAGAGCGGGGCGAGGGCGGCTATGCTTTGCCGCTCGACATCCGGGATTCGAGCAACATCACCGTAGCAAATCTGCACATGTATCGCGTCGTAAGTAGCTATCAGCCTTTCCCGTATGCCATCGAAGTTACAAACTCGGAAAATATACGGTTCCGAAACGTCCATTGCTACAGCAACAGCAAAGTGTCCTTCGACAACGCGGTTTACGATCAAACCCACAACGTGGAGCTACGGCAACGCGAATTCGCCTGGCTGACGATTTCGGGCGGCGCGCCGCAGGTCCGCCCGAAGGAGCCTTCTCCAGTTCTCGCCGAGGGTGCGAAGGTCGAGAGAGTCGCGACCGGTTTCTTCAATATTTCCGGAGGAGCTGTTGACAGCTCCGGAAACCTTTATTTCGTCGACGCAAAATGGCAAACCATCTACCGCTGGTCAGCCGCAACTCGCCAGTTATCGAAGGTCCGCGATAATCCAGTGGACCCGGTTCAGCTGGTTTTTGATAAGGCCGGCGACCTGATGGTGATTTCCTCTGCCGGAAAGGGCAGCGTGTACAGTTTTAAGCCCGGCTCCGCAGATGACGATATGACGCTGCTCGAAGCCGTACCAGCTACCCCACGCCCAGGAATGACCCCGGTGCTGCCCGTCAATTATTGTAAAAACCAAAACGATTTCCCCGAAGCGGTGTCCGTCGGAAAGCCCTATCAGTTCGTATCTCAGGACGGAAGCACTTTCCTTCCAGCAGGCAAGGACTTTGTGACCGGGGAACTCTATTATGGGTCCAAGTTTAATGACTTGCTGCGAGCTTTCGGCATGGCGGCCGCAGTTGCGGGGCAGCCCTACTACGTTTCCGATGAATCCGAACTGAAGACCTATGTCGGCAGTGTCGGAGTCGACGGCGCAATCGCGAACTTGAGGCTCTTCGCTGAGCAGGGTGGAGAGAGTGTGACGGTGGACGAGAAGGGCAACGTGTATATCGCCGCGGGCCAAGTGTTCTTGTACGATCCGTCGGGCCATTGGTTCGATACGATTGAGATTCCAGAGCGGCCGTCGCAATTGTTGTTCGGCGGTAGCGATGGTCATACTCTGTTCATTCTTGCGCGTAGTTCCTTGTACGCCGTCCAAACCCGTTCGAGAGGGCGCTGAATAGAGAGGATTCTTATTTGCCAGGGCCACAGGAATCTAGGCATTTGTACGGGAGAGTAATCACCTATGCGGCCGTGGCGGTACTTTTGGTTTGTCTTCCGGACTTCTCCCCGGTCTCACTGAGCCATCGACGCACATTTGATTTACCTGATAGCGAATCAGCTCTACTGGTTCTCGCGGCAAATCGTTCCAGCGAGCAGCCATTTTCATCGGTGAGCGATGCTCCGTTGCCTCAGCTGGTAGATATTACCGATTCGACGGGAATCAAATTCGATCATCTTTCGAGTCCCGAGCAGAAATACATTGTGGAGTCAATGAGCGGCGGCGTGGATATCATCGACTATGATCGAGATGGATGGCCTGATATTTACTTTACCAACGCAGAGAGCGTCGACATGGCGCTTTCTGGTAAGAAAGCACGCAGCGCGCTTTACCACAACAATCACGATGGAACCTTCACGGACGTTACCGATAAGGCGGGTGTGGGCTACCCGTGCTGGGCAATGGGCGCGGTTGTGGGGGATTACAACAACGATGGGTGGCCAGATCTGCTTATCACCTGCTTCGGAGGCGTAGTCCTGTATCGCAATAATGGCGATGGAACATTTACGGACGTCACGAAGCAAGCAGGCCTGAGTAACGATTCAGGATGGGCGACGGGAGCGGCCTTTGGCGACTATGATGGCGATGGCTGGGCTGACTTGTTTGTGTCCCACTATGTGGATTTCCATCTGGACGATCTTCCGGCCTTCGGTTCCAGTAAGACCTGCAAGTATCGTGGGATCAATGTCCAATGCGGCCCTCGAGGACTGAAGGGCTCTCCGGATAACCTCTACCGCAACAACGGCGACGGCACATTCGCGGATGTATCGAAGAAGGCCGGAATCTCTGACCTTCCGAATTCCTTTGGATTGACGGTCGTTTGGGAAGACTTCGACGATGATGGACATCTCGATCTTTTTGTAGCCAACGACGGCCAAAAGAACTATCTTCTGCGAAATGATGGCAGTGGGCACTTTGCCGAGATCGCATATTCCGCGGGCGTGGCTGTCAGCCAAGATGGGACCGAACAAGCCAATATGGGCGTTGCCCTCGGCGATTATCAGCACACCGGACGTTCTTCGATAGTAGCGACTCATTTCAGTGACGAATACGCGGCACTATTCCGGAACGATGGGCAGATGAGTTTTGCTGATGTTTCTTACGCTTCCCAAATTGCTCCCAGCACGGTTCCCTATGTCGGCTGGGGCGACGCATTCTTCGACTTTGATAACGATGGCTGGCTCGATCTGTTCCTGGTGAACGGCCATGTCTACCCACAGGTGGACTCCTCGGAAACGGGAGCCAGGTACCGCGAGCCAAAGCTGCTGTTCTTGAATCAGCGAAATGGCAGGTTCAAGGACATAAGCAAGCTCGTCGGCCCGGCCATCCAACTCCTCGAAGTCAGCCGGGGAGTAGCGACCGGAGACTTATTTAACGACGGTCGGATTGACATTGTTATCGAAAATCTTAAAGGCGGTCCTATGATTCTCCGTCCACAAGGCGGTCCCTCGAATCACTGGATAACCTTTGAACTGGAGGGAACGAAGAGCAATCGGCTGGCCTTGAACGCGCGGGTAAAAGCGACCGCTGGAGATTTGGTGCAGATGGGTGAGGTTTTAAGTGGGGGCAGTTATCTCTCCCAGAATGATCTGCGAATTCACTTTGGCCTCGGCGGCAGGGAACGTGTCGATAAAGTCCAAATCGTATGGCCCACGGGCAAGACGGAAATCATGACTGACTTGGCCGCCGACCGCTTCTATAAAGTGAAAGAAGGCGAAGGGATCGTTCCGGTCGAAAGAAGCAGAAGAGTACTTCCTAAATATTGATAAGAGTGCGCTCTGTGGCGTTGCTATGCCGCTATTCGATTTCTTCCGAAATCTGCTGGGAACTTGAAGGGCTTGGTTGAATGCCAAGTGATGTATAATCGCGGGTAACCAGAAGGTCAAAATGGAAATGCCGGCTAATTTATGTGTCGAGCAAGTTGCTCGCCGTATTTCCGGCATCCGTGTTTCCGGCGCGATGCGCCGCAACTTGGGATATCGCGGCCTGTTGGCAAGGTTGCTTCTAAAAGGAATGGCGGTTTGCGCCTTCGCCCTGGTCTTTTTGACACCGTCGCTCCCGGCCCAGCAAGACACAACGCCTGGTTGGCCCTTGCATAACTCCGCACCAGATCATGCGCTTCCCGATGCCGTAGGCCTACAACGTCCGAATATTGCTGATACGGACGAGTCATGCTTGCGGTGGTCGGTTGCGAGAGTGAAAGGATCCACGATCAGCGCTGCAACTCTAAAGGTCCCCGGAAAAGCAAGGGGTGAATACAGGAAAGCATGCAGTGATTTGAAGGTCGGGAAGCTCGCGAGTGCCGAGGATCACCTGCGCAAGGCGGTTCAGGAATATCCGCAATATGCAGCCGCGTGGGCCTTGCTGGGTCAGGTTCTGGTAGCGGGGAACCGAATCGGAGAGGGACGGAGCGCGTGTTCCCAGGCATCCAGTGTGGATTCGAGTTACGGGCCCGCATACCTTTGCCTTGCGGACGTTGCTGCGCAGCTGAACGAGTGGCACGAGACTCTGGATCTGGCGGATCGTGCGCTCACGCTCGATCCGGTGCAGAATGTGTATGGAAATTTCTACAGCGCAATGGCCCAGTTTCATCTAGGTAACCTGCCAGCGGCGGAGAGAAATGCGCTAGAGACGATCGACGCCGATCATCTCCACCGCGTGCCGCAAACGCACCTTTTGTTGGCGCAGATATACGGAGCCAAGCATGACTTCTATGGTGCATCCGTTCAGCTTCGGGCCTATCTAAGAGCTGCTCCCAGCTCTCCTGATTCTGCCGTGGTGAGGAAAAGCTTGGCGGAGCTCGAAGCCCAATCCCCGAATTGACATCCTCCTCGCCATGAATGGCGAGGAGGATGGCGGCGAAACCATGAGATTCCCATGGTCGCTTCGGCGGGTTCCTGCTTCACCGATCAGCCTTACAGCGCCGCATCTCGAGAGGCTTCACAGCGGGCCTTGCCCGGTCCTAGGTCCCTGTTTCAGGAGGTGGAGAACCTATGAACCGCAACCTACTTGTGCGGCTCGCTCGGCCACTTCGGGAAGTGCCAAACGCCCTCGATGCTGAAGCGTCTTGCATCCGGGTTACGCCGCAGACTCCGGTCTGGTGTGGAAGCAATGGAAGCGGGGACGGACGCGATTCAAAGAACTTCGCAAGCGGGGAGTGAGCAAAGACTCGGCGGCGCGTACCGCTGGGAGAGCCCATGGCCTCCGGAGAATCGCGAACTCGCCGGCTCTGACCATATTGCGCTGCCCAAGGCCTACTTCGACTCTCTCGGACTCCCGGCCACGGTCGTACGTTCATAGCTTAACCCGCCGAACCGCCGGATGCGGACCCGCATGTCCGGTGGTGTGGGAGGGGAGGAGAGGAGAGGGGAGGACGGGTGACCGTCTCCCCTATCCCGACTAGTCTCGTCAGATATTGGTGCGGCGCGAAACGGAGTGCGAATTTTTCGATGGTGGCGGAGGCAGTTCAACGGTAATCGATACCTCACTCTTGTTGCGCAGAACGCCGAGTTTCACAGTCTTTTCTTCCCGCTTGCCGGCCAGTCTCTCGCGAAGATCTCCAAGCGAGCGGATGCGTTCGCCGTTCAGCGAAGTGATCACGTCACCGCTCTTCACTCCCGCTTTTTCTGCAGGTGAACCGGCATTCACGGCGCGAACGAGAACGCCCTCGCCATCGGGTGCGCCAAAATACGCGCCGAACTGCCCGCTCAAATCCTCGGCATCGATTCCCAGACGGGGCCGCCCGCCAGCCAGCACGCCCCCGCTCCAGTCCATACCCGGCATATCCGGCATCACTTCCGGGATTTCCACTCTCGGGAGCTCCATAGAAAAAGCGCGCGGAGCGGTCTTGAACCACATATTGCCGCGATCTTCCGACTTGCCCAGCGTTACGCCGATCGTCTGCGTCCGGCCGTCGCGCCAAACCGTGAATTGCGCGGAACGTCCGGCAGGAATTTCGTGAATCATGCGGCGGAACTGCGCCTCACCTTCGACGCGCTGCCCATTGATCTCCGTGATGACATCGTTGTCTTTCAGGCCGGCCTTGGCGGCCGGGCTGTCCGGCACGATGCGATCCAGCAAGACGCCGCGTTCCGCAGGCAGCTTCAGCTCTTTGGCCTTTTCCGAGGATATTTCCTGCGATTCAACGCCCAGCCAGCTGGGGCCCTCATCGCCTAGCATCACCATGGTGTCTTCGTCACCTGGTTCTGGCAACACCTCGATCCGTCGCTGCTGGTCCTGCGCTTCCTCGACTGCGGCCCTGACCGACGCTTGCAGCACGCGTTCCTGAACGCGCTCTGCCAGTCTTTCCTGCGCACTCGCGAGCCTCTCCGCCAAACATGCCTGGGTTTCCGCCAATCTTTCTTCCCGCGCCATTTTCTGATCCGCCGACTCCTGCGAATTCGCAGAAGGGCTGGGCAGCGCAATCAGTGCAAGCCCGAGCACCACGGCTCCGCCACCCATAAACAGATTTCGTTTCGTCATGATGGTTCTGTCCCCCTGTTTCACTTAGACGCGGCTCACTCTAAACCGTCGACCGCAAAATTACGATTCGAATTCCGCCATTCACGGTATTCAGCCGGATTGGCGCGCCGCCTTTGCCAAACTTCCCGCGCATTTCCCGAGGGCGCGACGCGGTTTCCTGCAAAAACGGTAGCTCGGAGTAAAAGTTGCCGTTCAGCGAGCGCGCTTCCAGATTCGCCTGGGTATCCTGCGGCACGGCCAGAAGCACGGACCCGTTGGTTGTCTCCGCGGCCATGCCCTTATCATCCGGAAAACGCGAAAGCTCGACGTGCACGTTGCCGTTCGTGGTGTGCGCATGAACGCTGCCCCCGCCTTCGTAGACCTCGATGTTCCCGTTCACCGTGCGCAACTCCTCGACCGATTCCACGCCGGCAATCTTCACCGTGCCGTTCACCGTGCCAACATGTTCGACCCTCGCGCCGTGGGGAACGCGGATGGTGTACTCGACCGCGACTTCCACGCCTTCATTTTGCGGATAGCGCGTTACCACGGACACATCATTCGGCTTGGCGTCGACTTCGATCGAGACGCGATCGAGGTCCGACTCTTTTTCTTTCGCGATCTTCACCGCGTGGATTTCGACGACGTTGCGGTCCCATCCTTCCACCTGGACGGGGCCGTTTACATTCTGCAACTCAAACGTGCCGCCCGGCTCGAGCGGATAGGACTGATTGAAGTCTTTGCTTTTCGCAAAGTCCGGCGTCGCGGAAACCAACGCCAGTAGAAGCATGGACAACACCGCTGAGCGCAAACCAGGACGTAGCATCGCGTTCTACCCCCTTTGAGTACACCTCACGAGCAAATGCTCGTTGCTGCGAAACGACCGAGAACCCCCGAGACCCGAACAAAACTCGCACGCGATTCGAGCGCCCGCCCGACTGGCCGTCAGGGCAGCTCAAAATCAAACGTAACCGTCGAAATAGTCTCCACGCGCGTGCCATTGATCGAAGCCGGATTTGCGCGCCATTTTTTCACCGCTTCTACGGCTGCCTCGGCCAGCACCGGCTCGCCATCCAAAATCTTTTCTACCTCGACACGCCCGTCCGTTTTCACCTTCACTTGCAACTTCACCACTCCGTGGATGCGAGCGCGCCGCGCGAGTTCGGGATAGGCCGGGTGCGGCGCGGCGATGAGCCGTTTGAAAAAATCGCCGGAGTCCTCTCGCAATCCTCCCAGCAGGGCAATCTCAAGCTTGTCCATCAAGCTTTCGAGCCAGTCGCTGGTTTCTCCGGGTGGGGGAATTTCATTGGCGCGTGGCGCCTCCCCCGACGACTTGACGGGAAGAATGTCCGAGTCGTGCTTGCGGTCGATCCGCTCGCGCTGCTCGCGAATCAGAGAATCGCGCAGCCCGGTGTCTGCGTCGAGGAAGTGCAGCCGAATCTTGCCGACTGTCGTGCGCAGTTTCAGGACTTCGCCTCCGCCGTTCAGCGCTCCGGTGGCGCGCACAGCGCCGGCGCCGCGATTTCCTGTCGGCTGGATATTTAAGAACAGCGCCGGGTCGGCCTCGATCCGGCTCAAGCCGCCGTTCTCCACCACGGCGTCGATGTTGGCCGCGAGGTTCCTCGGCAAGAAAATAGTGATGTCGCCGGCACCGGAGGAGAGTTGCGAGGCCCCCGGAAGGCTCACCTTGCCTCCCGAGGAAGTCGCATCCGGGTTTATCCAAGCTTGAATGGTGCCGCCCGCGGTGGCTGCCTGCACTGCGCCTGCCACGCGCGTCAGGCAGATGCTTCCGCCGTTGGATTCAACCTCCATCGGCCCGGAAACGGTAATGATGCGGATGCCGCCCCCGCCGGTCTGCGCGCGAACCGAGCCGCGCACCTCGCCGAAATCGATCTGGCCGCCTCCGGTGCGCACGCTGACGAAGCTTCCCGCTTGCTTCAGGGTGATGTTGCCGCCGTCGGTTTCCAGTTGCGCTCGTCCGCCGATCTGGCCAGCGCGAATGTGGCCGCCGCCGCTGCGCAACACGGCGTCTCCGGAAATGTTTCCGGCGACAATGTGCCCGCCGGCAGTGAATGCATCCAGGCTGCCCGCAACCTCTTGCACCTGAATGTGCCCGCCTTGCGTCGATAGTTTGGCGATCGGATGGCCCTGCGCCGCATTGCGAAACCCGATGAAGCCTATGCGCCCCGTGCGGATGTTGCCGCCCTCGGTGACCAGGCTCGCGGTCCCGCCGATGTCTTGCGTTTCTATGTCGCCCACGCCCGTATTGACGTCCAGGCTGTAGCCTGCCGGGACAGACACTTCATACTGCACGTAGAATTGCGCGTTGGCTCCGCTGCGGCCGGTTTGCGCTGGCGACGCCCCGATAATCTCCACGCCGGTCGCGGTTGCTCTGGCCGTGAGCGAATAGTGATCCAGAAGACTCTCGGCCAGCGGCGCGCGAGCGTCGGTCTCGATATGCACGGTATAACGAACTGCCCGTGGAGCACCCGGATCGAGAGCGACGATGCGTACGGAACCGACGTCTGTGGTCAGATGCAGTGTCTGGCCGTCTCTGGTCGGGAGCGTTCCCGAGCGGTCAACAGACGCGCGCGGGCCTGGTTCCGCGGGCAGGGCCGGATCCCGCGGACTCGGCTCGATGGCGGTCGCGCCAAAACCCAGGCTTGGCCAGAGGGCGCCGGAGACGGCCAGTGAAAAAGCGATTCGAGAAAGGGCTGTGAATCGACCGCTCGTGGTTTCCAGATTCGTGAGGGTGCTCATCTACGGTAGGCGTCTCGTTTCAATCGCTCGATTGCTTACTGTATTTCGCGCGGGCCAATCTGCCGCAAAGCCGCAGCGCTCCGCAACCGGACATAGCGGTTGGGATCGTTGCGTTCTAAATCTTGGAGAGTGCGCACCACATGTTCCATCGAGGGATCGAGGGGACGTTCGAATCCTTCCGGCGCAAGAGCAGGCACAGTATTGTCAGCAGCATCCGGCGCGCCCGGCTCTAGCGAGCGAACCAGCAGGTTGACGGCCTCGACGCGCACGCCGGGATTGGCATCGTGCTCCAGAGAATCGATCAGCGTTTCGCGCACGGCGGTGTCGGCCACGGCGTCGCGCAGAGATTCGAGCGCCTTCATGCGCACCGCGGAGTTCTGATCCTTGCGCGCCGCAAAGAGCAACGCCCGGCGCACGTCCAGATCGGCGTTGCGGGCGCGTAGAGCGTCCAGGCAATCCAGCCGCACTCCCGCGTCTGTCTGATCGCCGTTCTCGACCACATACGTCAACACCCGGCGAAGGTCCGGGTCGTCCACGCTTCCGGAAAGCACCAACGGCTCTTCCGTGCGCATGTGAACTTGCAGAGTTCCCGGTGCGCCTTCCGTCGTTGGCGTCCAATTGATGCCCGCTACCGCCATCTTCCGGAGTTGGTCATCGGTGAATCGCGCCGAGGGTGAAACATTCACCGTCTGGCCGTTCGAGGTGGAATCGAGGCGCGCAGAAATCCAGGGCAAAAGTTGCATGCCGAAGCCTGCGCCAAACAAGACAAGAAGGGCACCACTCAACACCGGGCGAAACGCCATCGAGCGCCGTAGCCACCCAAACGGCTGCCAGCGCTCTTTGAATGGCGGCGCGGACAGATCATCGAGCGCTTCGGCAAGTTCACTCCGGCACTGCGAAAGAAGAACTCCACCGGTATCGATCTGCTCACTCGCTTGCAGCGCCTCCATCAACGATTCGTGAAGCCCGCGCTCCTCGGCAAGTTGTGCGGCACATGTCGCGCACCCTCGAAGGTGCGTCCCGATCAGCGCATTCTCTCGTTCGCTTGTCTCGCCGCACGCGTAGAACACCAGCAGCGCCGCAACCTCTTTGCACTGCAATGCCTGAGGCGCGCTCATCGCAAGCCTTCCAAATGGCTGCGCAACTTCCGCGTCGCGCGGAAAAGCGAATTCTTCACCGTTTCTTCTGTCGTACCCAGCGCGTCGCCGATAGCTCGTAATTTCAATCCTTGATAGTGCTTCAATTCGAAGACCACGCGCTCGCGCGGCGAAAGCCGTTCCATTGCCGAAGCGATGCGCGCTTGAATCTCTTTGCCAAATAGCTGCCGCTCGGGATCGAGCGTCGGCCGGTATTCGCGCTGGCGCTCAAAGAAATCCGTCATGCCTTCCTCGTGATTCCCGGAGTTAGTCTCGGGCGCTTGATCCTCGGGCCGGGCCTGACGTCGCCGGAGCTGATCGAGGCAGACGTTTGTGACGATGCGGTAGAGCCAGGTGTAAAAGCTGCATTCGAAACGAAAACGATGGAGATTGCGGTAAACCTTGAGGAACGCCTCTTGGTAAACGTCGCGAGCGTCTTCCGGGCGCTTCATCAGATTTAGCGCCAGCCGCAGCACATCCCGGTCGTAGCGATGAACAAGCTCTTCAAAAGCCGTGCGGTTGCCGGCTTGAGCTTCCGCTACAAGGGTGCGCTCACTGAGGTTGGGCAAAGAGTCCACCGCGGCCAGGGAGGCACCAGTGCCACCTGCCAGGCCGGAATCATTAGCCAAAGCTAGAGCCAATCTTGGAAGCGGCATATTTCGCTTTCTCTTCTCGTGTGTGGGTATTGCTGCTTATTTACCAACACCTTAGGCCGAATCTACCAGCCCCACCACACTGAGAACATTACGCGACCACCCAATTTGGACGTACTAGGATACCCTGGGTGAGCACCACTTCCACTTAGAGAACGAATATCGAAGCCTATTTGTTTCGGATTTCCACAGTGGGCCAGAGGTTGCCCCGAACCCAAGCGAAAAGGCGAAATAACGGGCCAATCTCTGCCCATTCTCGGGCGTCTAGGATGATTGACCTTTTTGTTGGGTGACCTGCCGATCCTACACCAGCGGCAGATCCCCAATGAGCCGCGATTCTATTTATCGCACGTTCCGCACCGCTTGACCTCCCAAGCCGCAAGCGGCCTCCGGGGCATGGTGATCCGTGATTCCGGGCGATCGTGGTCACGATTCCGCGATAATCGTGATCACTTTTTCCTAAACTCCGGAACGGTGATCGCGAGGAACGGTAATGCTTCTGGCTTCGTATGCGGTCGATTTCGGATAGGATGAGTTCGTCTTCAAGGAGACAATTTGTGAAGATGACCGTCAAAATGGCGATTCTCACCCTGGCGACGGTCGCTTTCCAATTTGGGCTGGCTGTTCTCGGCTGGGGCGGATTTGCGGCCTTCTTCTCCCACCCGCCCCTGGTTGCCGTTGCGATTGTGACTGTTGTGCTGACCTTCGTTGCCTTATTCAGCGCTGGCAACCTGAGCGCCGGCGAGCAAGAGGACCGCGGCAATCGCTGGGTTCTCATCGCCTTCGGCGTGCTCCTGATCCTGATCTCCTTCCTGCCGGCCTACACGGATCGGAAGGACCTCTTCACCTTCGATGGGGATACGATTCGCTGGCTCGGGGTTGTGCTTTTCGCCGCCGGCGGCGCACTGCGCC
>Ga0210398_10005053_pt1 | contig 12290 bp, 13 predicted proteins | sample IncBWC4OmetaG_FD_161047 | JGI IMG/M metagenome (GOLD analysis project Ga0210398, IMG submission 161047) | Forest soil microbial communities from Barre Woods Harvard Forest LTER site, Petersham, Massachusetts, United States - Inc-BW-C-4-O | ecosystem: Environmental > Terrestrial > Soil >... | reverse complement strand
AACCGCACCGGCGAGTTTCTGGGCTCGGAAATTGCAGCCTATACTGTTACCTCAATGATGCTGCCGATGTCAGCAGAGTCGGATGGAGTGCCATCTGACGAATCTCCGACACTGCATTTTGCCGGTTCAAGCCTTGATCTCGAAATGCGGCCGTGGTTTATCTCTGTCAACAGTCGGCTGTCGGTGTCAGACGGATGGCGTTCCCGGCGTTTCGCGCAACTGCTGAGCCCTTCGACGGACGGTAACATTTTTGATTTCAGGAACATTGCTTTTCCCGGCACGATGAGTGCGTGCTGGTCTTTGAAATGCATTCCGCGACGTCGTGACTTCGCAAACCACATCACTCCATGGGGCGTTGACATCGGACGCCGCAGACCCGGAAGGAATAAATGGCCTTCTTTGCATCAGATATAGAGGCGTGCGGTCGGGTGACCCGCTCGCTCGCAGCAGAAACGTCCGCTGAGGATCAGATGGTGCAATCCTGCCCGGAGGCGAGCCCGATGAAATGGCATCAGGCACATACAACCTGGTTTTTCGAAACATTCGTGCTGCGTCCTTTTCTTCCGGATTACAGGCCCTTTCGCGACGAGTTTCGCTGGCTATTCAATAGCTATTACAACTCAATTGGAGAGGCGCCTCCGGAGAAGCACTTGCGCGCTTCGTTTTCGCGTCCGTCGCTCGGTCAGGTGCTTGCCTTTCGTTCGCATGTGGACGAGGCGATGGAGAGATTCTTCGCCGGCCGGATTGATGAGGACGCAGCGCGACGCATCATGTTGGGCCTCAACCACGAGCAGCAACACCAGGAATTGATGCTCACCGATATTAAGCATGCCTTCTTCCCTTCTTCTCGAATCCGCTGCGTCCGGCGTACAACGCCAACCCTTTAGTAGGAGCACGCGACGTTTCACCATCCGAGTTCATGTGGCATCGCGTCCATGACGGTGTGACCGAAATTGGTTATCCGATAGATTCGACGAACTGCCTCGACTTTTGCTTCGATAATGAAACTCCGCGCCACCGGGTGTACTTGGAAGCCTTCGCGATTGCAAACCGTAGCGTCACGTGTCGTGAGTACCTCGAGTTCATATCCGACGACGCATATGGGAGCCCTGAGTTTTGGCTTTCCGACGGCTGGGAAGCGGTGAGCGGTCTGGCGATTGACGTTGCGCAGGGCCAAGATACCGTACGTCCGGATTTATGATTTGCGGTCCACCTACGCGACTCGCTTAAGCGCGGGTGGCGTGGCGGACGAGTGGGTCACCCAGTTGCTTCGACAGGGGGGATGCGAAGGTGTTCAAGAAGTACTCGCAGATGAAGCTCCAGATGAAACGCGAGGCTCTGAAGAAGATGAACCTGAAAGCCAACGAAGGCCTGTCAGCAATCATCTGAAAACGTAGTTTTCTGAATATCGGCCGAGGGCCAGCGACATCATCGCGCCGAAGGCGCAATCATCCGTCCGATCATCCACCAGATGGGCCGCACGAAGTATCTTGTCATCGAAGGCGGGAAATAGGTGGAACCCTGCCGTTAGCGCGGCAGGGTTCCGTGTTCGGCAACCATTGGACAGGTAAAACCAAACAGAGCTGGTTTTAACCTGCCACGAGACCACTGCCGTTGTCCAGTCCCGCCTGCGATGACGCATGGCGGTGGTTCATGGCGAAGCGGTTCTGCGGCAACGAATTTGCCTTGGTCAAGGCTGCCACGCGGTTTTCTTCATCTGCACGCACTGCGACCGCGGACACCGCTATTGCAGCGACCAATGCCGCCAACAAGCCCGCCGGCAGCAGCAGCGGCGCGCCAACCGACGCCACCAAAATAGCCCCGAAGGGCAGCTCGATCATCGTGATCGCCAGCATGCGTACCGATGCCGACTGCGTCAAAAGCTATCGCCCGTGACGGATCAAGGTTCCCTTTCGATCGTTTCCCCGGCATCATTCGATTGTGGACGGGCCGATTCAGTAGAGCATCCTCCGGCGCCGCAGTCCGCGCAGCAGATCCAGCCCTATTTGTGGCTGCGCTGCCGGATCTGCGGACGCACCGGACGCTTCATCGATCCCTTCCCACGCATTCCACGCCGAAGGTGAGCCATCGCATGATCAGTCCGGAAATCCGCGCGCAGATCCGCCGCTACTTTTACGCCGAACACTGGAAAATCGGCACCATCGCCAGTGAACTGGGCGTCCACCCCGATGCCGTTCGCAACGCGGTTGAAAGCGAACGCTTCAATAGTTCCAAACCGCTGGGGTCGTCCGTCGTCGATCCCTACATCGAGTTTGTCCGCAACACCCTCAACCAACATCCGCGCCTGCGCGCCACGCGCATCTACCAGATGATTCGCGACCGCGGCTACAGCGGCAGCGTGGTGCAGTTGCGGCGTACCGTTGCCCGTTTGCGTCCGCAGACCCGCGAACCGTTCTTGCAGCTCCAGACGTTTCCCGGCGAGCAGGCTCAAGTTGACTGGGCCCACTTTGGGCACGTGATGGTGGGCCGAGCCAAGCGAGCCTTGTCCTGCTTCGTGATGACTCTGTCGTATTCCCGAGCCTTGTATCTGGAGTTCTTCTTCGATCAAACCATGGAGAACTTCCTGCGCGGCCACGTGCATGCGTTGGAGTATTGGCACGGGCAGCCGCGCGTGATTCTCTACGACAATCTCAAGAGCGCGGTGCTGGAGCGCCGCGGCAATCAGATTCAGTTTCATCCCCGGCTGATCGAGCTGAGCGCGCATTATCACTTCGCTCCACGGCCCTGCCAGGTGCGCGCCGGCAATCAGAAAGGCCGCGTGGAGCGCGCCATACGCTACGTTCGCGACTCGTTCTGGGCAGGCCGAACTTTTACCACGCTGGCCGAATGCAATCGCCAAGCTTTACTCTGGCGCGACCAGGTCGCGCACCAACGCCGTTGGCCCGGCGGCGACAACCGCACGCTCGCCGATGTCTTTGCTGAAGAACAGTCCCGCCTGCTGCCTCCTCCGCTGCACGCCATCTCCACCGACCGGATCGAGGCCGTGCACTCGGGCAAGACCATCTATGTGCGCTTCGATCTCAACGACTATTCCATCCCGCCGGAAGCCGTCGGGCAGCAACTCACATTGGTTGCTTCCGATGTCACTGTGCGCATTCTCGACGGCTCATTCGAGATCGCCCGGCATAATCGCACTTACGATCGCCATCAGCTCGTGCTCGACCCGGCGCATCAGGAAGCGGTCCTCAAGCTCAAGCGCAAAGCGTTCCACTCCACGCCCGGCGGCCGGTTAGAGCAAGCTGTGCCGGAGAGTAAGACGCTCTTAGATCTGGCCTTCGCGCATGGCGAATCGGCCGGCGCCCAGACGGCTCAACTGATGAAGCTGCTGGAGCAGTATGGCGCCGCCGCATTGCGCCGCGCCATCGCCGAAGCCCTGCAACGCAATACTCCGCGCGCCTCTTCGGTGGCTTTCCTGCTGCGCCGGCAACCACGCGCTACACCACTTAGCCTGGATCTCAGTCATTATCCGCAAGCCCAAGCGCTCGACATCCAACCGCATGATCTGGAGACTTACGATGAGCTCGCCCGCGCCAAGGACGATGACAAAGATGAACAATAGTCTTGCCTCTCAACTCAAGCAGATCGGCTTGTGCGCCCTGCCCGCGCAGTTAGATGATTTCATAGCGCGTGTCACCAAGGCCCGCTGCTCGGCTCATCAGATTCTCGAAGAACTCGCTCAGACAGAAGCCTCCGAACGCTCTCGCCGCAGCCTGGAGCGGCGGCTGCGGATCAGCGGCATCAAGCGCTTCAAGCCCATGGCCGACTTCGATTGGTCCTGGCCAGCCAAGATCGAACGCGATGTCATCGAGCGCGCGCTGACCCTGGACTTTCTTGGCGAAACTCGCAATCTCGTCCTGGTGGGTCGCAATGGTTTGGGCAAGACGATGATCGCTCAGAACATCGCGCACGCCGCCGTGCTCGCCGGTCATACCGTGCTGTTTCGTTCCGCGGCAGCGCTGCTCGAAGAACTGCACCGGCAATCTCCGGAAGGCCGCCGCCGTAAGCTGCGCGGGTACGCCAACGTTGGACTTTTGTGCATTGACGAGGTCGGGTATCTGTCTTTCGACGACAAGGCGGCCGATCTGCTCTACGAAGTCGTCAATCGCCGTTACGAACGCAAGCCAGTGATTCTGACTACGAACCGTCCGTTCAAGGAATGGAACGAAGTTTTTCCCAACGCTACCTGTATCGTCACGCTACTGGATCGTTTGCTCCATCACGCCGACGTCACCGCGATCGAAGGCGACAGCTATCGGATGCGCGAAAGCGAGCAGGAAACCGCCGCGCGCCGGAGGAAGAAATGACTCCCGCCTCTTCGATCCTTGATCCGAACTCCGATCCCGCGCTTTACGTCGCCGCGGTGCTCACGCTCTATGTCGACCTGCCGGACACGCCGTTGCGCGCCAGCGTCCCAGACCAGCGTCAAGCTCGCTTCTGGTTTGACCGCAGTGTCCCCCTGGAAGTCGTGGAGACCGCTCTACTGCTGGCCTGCCTCCGTCGCACGGTACGGCCCGCCGACATGCCGCCACTGCCGCGAGTCCGTTCTCTGGCCTACTTCCAGCCTGTCATTGAAGAACTCCGGGAGCATCCCGCTCCCGCCGGTTACCTCCAGTACCTGCGGCTCAAACTTCGCAGGATCGCCGATTAACCCAGCCTCGGCCAAAGTTCAAAAATCTACGTTTTCAGATGATCGCTAACATCTACGACTACCTGATGGAAGAAGGCTTGCGCTCCACCAATCCCGTTGGCCGCGGCCGATATACGGCCGGCAAAGGCTTCGGCGGCGCGCGCGATCGAGGTCTTATTCCCCGGTTCACGAAGCTGCCATGGATTCCAAACGATGAGCAATGGAAAACGGTGATTGAAGCGGCGCGCACGGAATCGTGCCGGAACCGTATGATGCTGGCGCTGTCGTATGACTCCGCACTCCGGAGGGAAGAGCTTTGTGGTCTGGAGGCGTCCGATATCGACCCTGCCCACCGTATGGTCACGGTCCGGGCGGAGATAACTAAGAACCGGCGGGCGCGAGTGGTCCCCTATTCGCCCGCCACCGGAGATCTGCTCGCAGCCTATCTGCGGCGGCGGCGCGAATTGAGCCGGGATCGGGTCCCCCTGTTCCTTTCGGAATCGCGTCGTAATACCGGGCGGCCGATCTCGAAATGGACGTGGTCCAAAGTCGTAGAAGATATTTCGGATCGTTCCGGCGTCGCGGAGTTCACCACACACACCACGAGACACCTGTGCCTTACCGATCTGGCGCGAGCGAATTGGGATGTTCAGGAGATCGCTACGTTCGCCGGGCACAGAAGCATTCAGACGACTCATCTCTACATTCATCTAAGCGGCCGGGAGCTGGCATCGAAACTGGCGAAGGGTATGGCCGAGATCCACGCTTGGCGGACCCAGATGTTGAAGGAGGCGCTCTCTGAATAAGCTGTACATCAATACGGCATATGCTTCCGAAGCGCCGAAAGACGATTGGTTCTGGCCTATTGATCCACGCTATATGACCGCCGCGGCGAACTGCGGAAGAACGAGGCCGCAGCCCTTGAGGATCTGGTATCGCGAGAGCTATACGGGCATTTCCGCGGACGAGTCCGGAACGATTTAGCACGCCTGACGCAGGCGATTCTCGATGTAGTGGCGGAACCGGCACGCCGAAGCAGTCTGGCGATGGAGGCCATGGGCGCGCTGGTTCTCGAGATGCACCGGCGGCAGACGTCGTTTTGGGTTTGGCCCCGCGAGGTCTGGGTAGAGATTTTCGGTCCGACGGCTGGAAATTTCCACATCCGCTACAAATGGACAACGACCCATGGCCGCCACGCCTTGGTCACCGCAACATACCTACTCGGATTATTCGATGATTTTCGAGCGCTCGGAATCATCGACCGAACGGCCTTGGCGTGCCGCATCTTCGGCCGACAAAGGATTCAAGCCCAGATCAAGCGGGTAATCGATGTAATCCGTTCTTGGGGATACAGCCGATGGAAGGCTAAAGACATCCAGTGGGCGCTATGCAGCGTTTTTCTGGCCAACAAAAGCCCGAATCTGCACGATCTGACCGTGGATGTTCTGCTGGCGGAGCGTGATCTCACAACTGTGCCTTACCGCGGTGCCAGCATCGCTATCCTGTCGAGCGCGCTCAAGGACCTTGGCGCGATCGACCAGGCGATAGATAGGAGGTATGGGCACAGTCGCTTCGGAGATCCTATCGGTGGCGTAGGTCCGGTATGGGTCGAGTACGTCGAGCGGTGGTTCCGAACCTCTACTATTCAAAAGAACAGTCGGGAGCGCCACCGTTATCTACTTCTCAAGGCGCGCCGTTGGATAACTCAATCCCACGCCGACTGCGTGGCGCCCGAGCGTTGGACTCGGGAGATTGCGGCCGAGTGGGTGGCGGTAGTTTGCCGAATGACCCGTGGGGAGTGGGTCCAGATCGACGACAAGTTTAAGCACCGCGCTGGCCAGCCGCTTTCAGCAAAGGCCAAAGCGCATCACCTCTCGTCCGTGAGCGCCTTTTTTCGCGATATTTGCCTACACAGCGATCTGAGCACCATAATGGGCTGTGGTGACAGGGCCACTCGGTTTTTCAGGGGCGTCCACTGATTGTGCTTGTTTTCGCCGTAGGAGTGGGCTGCTTCCTCGGCTGGACGGGAATTGGTTTGCCGCTTGCCAGCGCGGCGACCGTCGCTGTGTCCCTCATCAACCGCCAGGGCACAGCCCTATTCGTGTCGCAGCGCCCCACCGCGTCGACCCGCATGGCGCGCCGGAAAGTACGAGCGTTATTACGGCGGTTGCCGGCGATGATTCCTTGGGCGCGGGCGCACGAATACTTCGCTGGAGCGCTGGATCGCGGGGCGGGCAACCGGATAGAATCGAGTTTCCCGAGCATGCCTGAACCAAAATCCCTCTCCCCGGACCTTTTGCTGCACGTCTCGAAGACTCTCCAGGTTTCCATGAAGAGCCTGGCGGCGGTGATCGAACTGCTTGACGAAGGCTCTACTGTGCCGTTCATCGCCCGCTACCGCAAGGAAGCAACCGGCAATCTGGATGAAGTCCAGATCCGCGCGATCGAAGAGCAGCTTGGCTATTTCCGCGACCTGGTGGCGCGCAAGGAGACGATTCTCGCTTCGATTCAGGAGCAAGGCAAACTGACGGACGAATTGAAGGCGCGCATCGAGCGCACGCGGGATAAGAGCGAACTGGAAGACCTCTACTTGCGGTACAAGCCGAAGCGGCACACTAAGGCGACCATCGCGCGCGAGAAAGGGCTCGAGCCGTTGGCCGATTATTTGTGGGCTCAGGAAGCCGGCGCGGATCTGCTCGAAAAATTTGCGGCAACTTTTGTGGATGCGGAGAAGCGCCTCGCGAATGCCGATGAGGCGCTCGAAGGCGCGCGCCACATAGTGGCTGAGAGGATCGCCGACTCGGCGGATATACGCAAGGAACTTCGCCAAGCGATGTTCGACGAGGGCGTGATCGTGAGCAAGATGGCAACCGACGCCGTCGATGAACAGCAGAAGTTCAAGATTTACTACGATTACCGCGAGCCGGTAAAGCAGATTCCTTCTCACCGGATGCTTGCCATAAGGCGCGGCGAGGCGGAAAACGTTCTTTACTTCCTGATCGAGGTCGAGGCGGCGCGCGCGCTGGCGCTGATTCAGGGCAAAGTCCACAAACGGGCAGGCGATTGGACGCCACATTTACAAATGGCCCTTGAGGATTCGTGGAAGCGGCTGCTGCAGAACTCGATCACGTCGGAAATTCGCCTCGAACTAAAGCAGCGCGCCGATACGGACGCGATTCAGGTGTTCCGCGAGAATCTGCAGAATCTGCTGCTTTCGCCGCCCGCCGGGCAGCTCGCGGTGCTTGGAATCGACCCCGGGATTCGTACCGGCTGCAAGGTGGCGGTCGTGGACGATACGGGGAGGTTTCTCGGGCACGACGTAATCTTCCCATTCCAGCCAAAGAACGACATGGCAGGTTCGGAGCGCACGCTGAAAGGTCTCATCGAGCGGTACGGCGTCCGCGCCATCGCGATCGGCAACGGCACGGCATCGCGCGAAACGGATGCATTCGTGCGCGAGTTTCTGCGCAAGGAAAGTCTTGACACGATCTTTAGCGTCACCGTCAATGAATCGGGCGCGTCGATCTATTCGGCGTCGGAAGTGGCGAGGCAAGAGTTTCCGGATCTCGATCTGACGGTGCGGGGCGCGATCTCGATCGCGCGACGGTTGCAGGATCCGCTGGCGGAGCTGGTGAAGCTCGATCCGAAATCGATAGGGGTGGGGCAATATCAGCACGATGTGGACCAGCGGCAGTTGCACAAATCGCTCGAAAGCGTGATTGAGAGTTGCGTCAACCGGGTAGGCGTAGAACTGAATACGGCGTCGTGGACGCTGCTGCGTTATGTGGCGGGCATCAATGAACGCACCGCGCAGAAGATTGTGGAGTACCGCAACCAGAAGGGTCGTTTCCGTTCGCGAGTTCAATTGATGGCGGTGCCGGGGATCGGGCCAAAGACGTTCGAGCAGGCCGCCGGATTCCTGAGGATCCGTCACGGCGACGATCCGCTCGATGTGACGGCGGTGCATCCGGAGTCGTACGCGGTGGTGGAGCAGATTGCGCAAAGCCTGAACGTGCCGGTACAGCGGCTGATCGAACAGCCGGCTTTGCTGGAGAAACTGGATCGCAGCGGGCTGGCGGCGGGCGTTTATACGCTTAACGACATCCTGGAGGAATTGCGCAAGCCGGGGCGCGACCCGCGCGAACGCTTCGTAGCCCCAGCTTTCCAGGAGCGCGTGAGAGAAATCGGCGACTTACAACCCGGTATGACGCTCGAGGGCCTGGTGACGAATGTAACGAAGTTTGGGGCCTTCGTGGACGTCGGCGTCCATCAGGATGGCCTCGTGCACATCAGCGAACTGGCGGACCGGTACATCAAGGAGCCCTCGGATGTGGTCAAGGTGGGGCAGCTAGTGAAGGTACACGTTCTGAGCGCGGACGCCAAGACGAAACGGATTGCCCTTTCCATGAAAACGCCTGGAGCGAAGGGCGCAAAACCGGCCGCGGGGCCCGCGGAGAAGCCGGCGCCGCCTCCCAAGCAAACGACGATGGAAGACAAAGTGGCGGTGCTTGCGGACCGGTGGAAACGGCGGTAGTCATGCGAACAGCGCCGGTCGCGCGGAAGACGCCGCCGGCGTTAGTGGCCCGTGACTCCGCCCAACACGCGGATGAAACTGTGCAAAACGAAGTGATGCCTTGTCGCCATATCGTTCATCTGATCTGGCGTTTCGCCCAGTGGCGAACGAAACAGCTGCGCGCGGCAGTAGAAGAATTCGCCCGCCGCGTGAAGCCAGAGAAGAAGACAAAGGGCTAGAGTGCTATCGAGCAACAAGGGAAGTGCGCACGGTCTGGATCGCTCGGAGGTGGAGCGCAAGCGCGGTTTCCGGCCGAAGCCCGCATTTCCCTCGCGCCGGCGCGCCCCAGGCTCAATCCCGCGTTCGCCGAGGACTTGAGATAAGATTATGCGGGCGCCGTCACTCGGTTTTACCACGGTTCGCCTTACGCAGCGGAGGGCATTGATGGATGAGGAAGAGTTTGACGCGCTCATGAACTTGCGGCCCTTCGGAACGGAGGACGCAATGCATTGGTACGCTCAGATCCGCGGCGACATCGGGCTCGGCATGACGCTTGGTTCTGCGTTATGGGGCAGGACTTCCGAGGATCTGCAGCGTCAACTGCTCGCGCCGCATCCTGAAATACCTTCAGGCTTTGATTTGGCTGATTTCCGGAAGCTGCTGCAATGGACCGCGCAGATGAGTTCAGCAGTTTTCGCGGTTCAACGGATGCGTGGTTTGTCTCCTGCGGTGCTTCCTCCCGCGGCCGTTTTCGTTGGGACGCACGGCTTCACAATGTGGGAAGCCCGGTGCGAAATTGTCCGCCGCGCGATTGATTACTTGGAAAGGCGCTGAGCACTTAGATCCTTGTCACGCCGGAGGACGGCAGCCACACCTAGTTGGCTGCCCGACCGTAGTCGCCAACCGTCAGATCATGCTCCACAACCCCAGCCGCGGGGCATCCGCGGTCCATGCGGACAGCCTCACTTAACCTTCGGGTTTTCTCCCTCGGCGGGCTGCGTGGTCGGAACCTGCCGGCCGCTTCGCGCATATTGTGTAGTGCGCGCGCGTGCGGTGCACGGGGAGATCGGCGCCGAAGGCCAAACCATTTCATCCGAGGCCCCGGTGGACGGCCCGTCTACTGATATTTTCCATCCCGGTGAACCGATCTCAGAGCGACCGTCCGCCGTTAGCAAACCCTTCGCGACTAGGCGCGTCCTATGGCGCTTTCTTGGCCGCGACGACTACCTCGCAGTCTTAAGCTTTTCGGCCCAAATGACTCGGTATCTTCCGCTCTCCGGACTCCACATATGCTGTGCCGGAATGTCTGTCTCGAAGATGCTTACGTCCTCCTCAATGACGTACCGCTTTCCCGGCGTCGGAATGCCACCGTCAGCGCTGTTCAAAAAAGCCCTTCCGTTCAGGAAGTCCGGTTCCGACGTGGTAACGAGCTCTATAATGCTGGCATAGCCAACGCCACCGGGGTTTCGGGGCCGAGCGTCGCCCTTTGCGTAGACGCGCATCTCATATTTCACTCCAATGCTCATCTCCTTGCCTACGGTGATCTTCACTTTTCTTTCAGAAGCAAGATCAAAGCCCACGGAAAGACGATCCGATTTCCGCTCAACGCTCAAGCGGGTCGGCATGGGAACTACGACCGCGTGGCGAACGGAGGGGTTGGCATCTGCAGTCGGTGAATATCCGGGCGGATGCAGTTGCAGTTGCTGAATCCTGGAAGGCCACCTTCCATTTCGGCGTTTGAGCCCTCGCGAGCGTGCTCTGGAAGTTCTGGACGAACCCGAGCAGGACAAGCCCGCCGACGCACATGGCGATCGGGCGGAAACTCAATCCGGCATTCATGACTGGATCATACCCCGCGGCGGGCTAAGCCTAGGGCGAATGAGCTCGATCATAGCTGGCTTGATGTCAAACTTCTCGATCTACGTGTTCCAATTACTCTTCCAGAGGGTTCACCGCAATAGTAGCGAAAGGGCGTTCCGACATGCTGGTAAAGGGTTCTCGTTGGCCCATGGCCCGGCCAAGCCCTGTTTTAACAGATAGCCCCGCGATCAACGGCGCAGGGTTTACCAATCTGCTCACTTGGACCTGTCGCCATACCACCGATAAGAACGGTTCGTCCACAAGACCGGGGCGCTGCTGCCTGTTCGATGGGTCGCCAGAAATCCGAAACCCTCGGCTGGGCGCTTCGCCTGGAAGATGCAACATCTTTCAGCGATGCCGCCCCTGGCTTCGCTCATGTCCTTTCCTCTGCAGGCTGACTGGGTGGACGGATTAGCAGGTGATCGATTCCCTCGTCACGGCGGACATTAGTTCTGCAAAGGCGCTGCACTTGACGGGTTTTCAGTACTGACTCCCGAGCCTTCCTAAATATATCTCCGCGGGCGCGTGCAAATGGCGAAACAAATCTTCGTTTCATTCGTCCTAGAGTTTTGGCAACCGAGAGCTCAAGTGGAGGGTACAATAATGCGAGCCTTTTTATGCGTCGCGCTCTTAGCCGGCGCGGCATTCGGTCAATCTACCGATAGATTTGAGGCGGCGGACGTTCACGTCAGCCCGCATTCCGATAATAATTTCAGCCTGTTCATGCGAGGCCCCCAAACGCGCGCCGGCCGGTATGAAATCAGAACCGCGACGATGGTCGATCTGATTAGCACCGCCTACGGGGTCGACGGGGACAAGGTATATGGCGGGCCGAACTGGCTCGAAATGGACCGCTTCGATGTCACCGCCAAGTTGCCCGCCGGGGCGGCCCCGGATCGCCAAAAAGCCATGCTGCAGGCGCTTCTGGCGGAGCGCTTCCATCTGGTCGCCCACCCTGATTCCCGGCCAATGCCCGCATACATTATGACGGCGGGTAAGCGCCCCCTGCTCAAGAATGCCGACGCGGCGGCGGAGAAAGGATGCCAGGGCAAACCGCGGCCTCAAAATGCTGAGCCGACCGCCCCTATTGAGGTTGCATGCCACGGTTTGACTGCCGCGGAAATCGCCGAGAACCTGCGCAATATGGCCGGAGGATATCTCAGGCAGCCCGTCGTCAATTCTACCGGGCTGGAGGGAACCTACGATTTCGACCTCAAATGGACCGGACGCGGCCAGCTCGCTGCCGCGGGACCGGACGGCATTTCGATC
>Ga0210398_10005052_pt1 | contig 12292 bp, 12 predicted proteins | sample IncBWC4OmetaG_FD_161047 | JGI IMG/M metagenome (GOLD analysis project Ga0210398, IMG submission 161047) | Forest soil microbial communities from Barre Woods Harvard Forest LTER site, Petersham, Massachusetts, United States - Inc-BW-C-4-O | ecosystem: Environmental > Terrestrial > Soil >... | reverse complement strand
ATCGATGAGCGCTTCATCGAGCAGGAAGTCGATGAACAGTGGTCCATCGGCGACTACGTGCTATCGGGCGGTGAGCTGCCGGCGCTGGTGATCATCGATGCCATCGCACGCTTGATGCCGGGCACGTTGGGCAGTTCGGAATCGGCGCTGCAGGAGTCCTTCAGCGACGGATTGGTGGATTGGCCGCATTACACACGGCCGCAGACGTTGGAAGGGCACGAAGTGCCCGCGGTCTTGGCGTCGGGCGATCACGCCGCGATTCATCGCTGGCGGTTGCAACAGGCGCTCGGACGAACCTGGTTACGTCGGCCGGAGCTGCTCGAGCGGCGCGGCCTGAGCGATGAAGAGCGAGAATTGTTGGAAGAATTCAAGAGAGAACGTGCGAGGCAATAGATATGAACAAGATCATCCAAGAACTGAACGGCGAGCGGGCGAAACGCAAGCTTCCGGACTTCAATCCCGGCGATACCATCGTCGTACAAGTCAAAGTGGTGGAAGGTGATCGCGAGCGCGTTCAAGCCTACGAGGGTGTGGTCATTGCGAAGAAGAACCGCGGCCTCAATTCTTCCTTCACCGTGCGCAAGATTTCCCACGGCGAAGGCGTAGAGCGCGTGTTCCAGACCTTCAGTCCCTCGATCAGCGAAGTCAGCGTGAAACGCCGCGGCAATGTACGCCGCGCCAAGCTGTACTACCTGCGCGAACTGTCGGGCAAGGCAGCTCGCATCGACGAGAAGATCTGAGGATTGAATGAGCGCCGGATCCGGGCTTAGGGGATTCTTCGGGCTGGTCTGGCGAATCCTGGAAGGGATCCGCAAGGTGCTGCACCTGGCGCTGATGCTCATTATTTTCGGGTTCGTTCTCGCCGCGCTGCATACTTCCATTCCGACCGTGCCGCGCGCCGCGGCCCTGGTCATCGCGCCGCAGGGTGAACTGGTCGATCAGTTGTCGGGCGATTCCGTACGGCGCGCGCTTGGCGAGGCCTCCGGGGGACCGGATCCGGAGACCCTGCTGCGGGACGTGACGGAGGCCATTGCCGCCGCCAAGACTGATTCTCGGATCAAACTGATCGTTCTGGATCTCGATCAGTTCGATGCATCGGGCCTGTCGAAGCTGCAGGAGATCGGCGCCGCGCTGCGCGATTTTCGCGCCTCCGGCAAGCGCGTGATCGCGATGGGCGACTCCTATAGTCAGATTCAGTACTATCTGGCGGCGCAGGCGGGCGAGGTGTATCTCGATCCCATGGGCGAAGTGTCCGTCCACGGCTTCAGCTACTACCGCATGTATTACAAGGACGCGATCGACAAGCTCGAGGTCGACTCGAACGTCTTCAAAGCCGGCACCTTCAAGAGCTATACCGATCAATTTTCGCGCAGCGACATGGCGCCGAGCGAGCGCGAAGAAACCTCCCTGTGGCTCGAGTCCTTATGGAGCGCCTACAGCCAGGACGTGACGCGCGCGCGTTCGCTGCCTGCCACGGCCCTCAAGGATTACATCGCGGCGCAACCCGCATCCGTCCAAGCCGTCAACGGCGATCTCGCGAAGATGGCATTGCAGCGTGGCTTGGTGACCGCGCTCAAAAGCCGCCGCCAAGTCGCGGACGATCTGAAAGGCCTGGTGGGCGAGGATGACAGCAATCATTCCTTCAGTGGGATTGAAATGCCGCAGTACTTGGCGGCGGTGCGCGCCAAGCGTGTTTTGAGGTCAAAATCGGATGCCAAGGTTGGCATCGTGGTGGCGTCCGGGGAAATCTTCGATGGACGTCAGTTGCCGGGCAAGATCGGCGGCGAGAGCACCTCGGATCTGCTGCGCGAGGCGCGCTATGACAACGCGGTGAAAGCGGTGGTGCTGCGCGTCGACAGTCCGGGCGGCAGCGAATTCGCGTCCGAGAAAATCCTGCGCGAAGTGCAGGCGCTGCGCAAAGCGGGCAAACCGGTTGTCGTGTCCATGAGCAGCTACGCGGCTTCGGGCGGCTATTACATCGCGGCCGCCGCGAACCAAATATTCGCCAGTCCCACGACCATCACCGGATCGATCGGCGTATTTTCCTATATCCCGACCTTTCAGCGCACCTTGGAGAAGCTCGGCGTCAAAGTCGACGGCATCGGCACGACGCCGCTGGCCGGCGACATGCGCTTGGACCGCGCCTTGGGTCCTGTCACCAAACTGGTCCTGCAGGCGACGGTCGATAATGCCTATCAGCAATTCCTGCGGCGCGTGGCGGATGGCAGGAAAAAGCCGGTGGAAGAGGTGGACAAGATTGCGCAGGGCAGGGTGTGGGCCGGCGTCGATGCGCAGCGCATCGGCTTGGTGGATCACCTCGGCGGATTGAAGGACGCCACCGACTCGGCGGCGAAGTTGGCTGAATTGGGCAAGGACTACGATGTGGACTACATCGAGACTGAGTTGAGCCTGAAGGAACAGCTGCTCATGCAGATTCGCTCGCAAGCCGTGCGCGTCGGCCAATTGGCGGGACTCATTCCGGAGCGTAGCAACATCGAGCGCATTCTCGATCCGTTGCTCGAACAGGCTCGCGTCATAACCAGGCTCAAGGACCCGCGCGGGTTGTATTCGTATTGTTGGTGCCGGGAACCAAGCGAAAGATAGTGCTTCGGCATTGTGAGTTTGAGCGCGCCTGAATGCCTGGGGCGATGGGAAGCTTCGAGGCACGGAAGACCCAGTGCCTCGAAGCTTCCCATCGCCCCAGGCCGTTCACGCAGGACGCGCAACTCACACTGCTGCAGGACGAGATTCGAATGGCTGCACCGGGTGCCCTCATGCGCACTCGTAGGCCGTAAAATAAGATGTTGAGTCAGACATTAGTAACTCTTCTGAATAGTCGTGTAGCCGCCGCTCTCGCGGCCGCGGGCTGTGTGGATGCTCCCGCCGATGTTCAGCCTGCGGCTCGTCCGGAATTTGGTGACTATCAAGCAAACGGCGTGATGGCGGCCGCAAAGGTGCGCCGAATGAACCCAGGGGCGCTCGCGCAAGCGGTAGTTGAGCAATTAGATTTAACCGGCATAGCGAGCAAGATTGAAGTCGCGGGCCCTGGGTTTATCAATATCACCATCGCCCCGGAATATCTCGGGCAATGGATGATGTCCGCGTTAGGGCGCGCCGATCTCGCAGTACCGCCGGCGACGAGGCAACGGATCGTTATCGATTATTCATCGCCCAATCTTGCCAAGGAAATGCACGTCGGTCATTTGCGATCCACAATCATTGGCGACTCATTGGCACGAGTTTTGCGGTTTCTGGGGCACGATGTGATTCCGCAAAACCACGTCGGTGACTGGGGAACGCAATTCGGCATGCTCACTGCGTACATGGTCGACACCGAACAGAGCGGAGATACCGACATCGTGCTGGCGGATCTTGAGGAATTTTACAAGCGCTCAAAACAGCGCTTTGATGAAGATCCAGGCTTCGCGGATCGGTCTCGGGACTATGTAGTAAAGCTGCAAAGCGGCGAGCCCCGTGTGCGTCAATTATGGAGACGATTTCTAGACGTCTCGATGAGTCATTGCGAGAATATTTACCGAGCACTTGGCGTCGAGCTGTCTCGAGCCGACGCGCATGGCGAGAGCGCCTACAACGATGATCTGGATGTTGTTGTGACGGACCTGAAGGCGCGTGGACTGGCGGTAACGAGCGAAGGCGCGCAAGTAGTGTTTTTGAACGAGTTCAAGAACAAAGATGGTGAGCCTGCGGCGTTCATCGTACAAAAGCGGGACGGCGGCCATCTCTACCCCACGAGCGACTTGGCGGCGATCCGCTACCGTGTTGGCGTGCTCAGGGCCGATCGGATTCTCTACGTGGTGGATGCACGCCAGAGCCTGCATTTCCAGCAGTTGTTCTTGGTATCGCGAAGAGCGGGCTACGCGCCCGCAAATGTCTTACTGGAGCACGTTGAGTTCGGTATGGTGCTTGGTACCGACGGAAAGCCGTTCAAGACCCGCAGCGGCGATACGGTGAAACTTGCCGACTTATTAGCAGAAGCGATTCGGCGCGCATTGGGTCTTGTAACGGAGAAGAATCCAGAGTTACCGGAAGCCGAGCGCATGCTGATTGCTCGCGCCGTGGGAATTGGTGCTGTTAAGTATTCCGATCTTTCCAAGAACAGAAAGAGCGACTACGTGTTTGATTGGAACGGCATGTTGTCTTTTGATGGAAATACCGCGCCTTATTTGCAATATGCGTATACGCGGATTCGAAGCGTATTTCGTCGCGCGGGAGACTGGAGCGCGTCCGCGCCTGTTGCGGTAACTCACGCTGCAGAACGTCATCTGGCGCTACAGCTGGTTCGTTTTGCAGACGCGGTGCACGCGGTAGCGCGCGATTCAATGCCTCACTATTTGGCAGGCTATTTGTATGACTTGGCAACTGTATTTATGCGCTTCTACGAAGAGTGCCCTATCCTCAAATCAGAGGGTGCAGCGCGCGCGAGTCGATTGCAATTGTGTAGGCTGACTGCGGACACGTTGCGAACGGGACTTCGGCTGTTCGGGATTGAAGTTTTGGAGACCATGTAAGCTGAGCCGGCATGTGACATTGATCGGCCTCAGTACTCGCCGGGGACGGTAAGAAGCCGAAAGGCACTGCTGCCTTCGTGCCTTGAGTCTTCTTACCTTCCCTGGCGCTACAGGGTGGTCCAGTCCAGCGTCACCTTCCCCGACTTCCCAGAATTCATGATCTGAAACCCCTCCAGGTAGTCGTTGATTCCCAATCGATGGGTGATCACCGGCCGAATGTCCAGTCCGCTTTGCAGCATGCTCGACATTTTGTACCAGGTCTCGAACATTTCCCGGCCATAGATGCCCTTGATCGTCAGGCCTTTGAAAATCACCTGGTTCCAATCGATCGCGGTCTCGCCGGGTGGAATGCCGAGCATGGAGACGCTGCCGCCGTTGTTCATGGTTCGCAGCAGTTCACGCAGCGCGGCGGGGTTGCCGGACATTTCGAAGCCGACGTCGAAACCCTCTTCCATGCCCAGATCGCGCATGGCGTCATCGAGTGATTCACGCGAAACATTCAGCGCGCGCGAGGCGCCCATTTTCTTGGCCAGCTCCAACCGATAATCATTCACATCGGTGATGACCACATGCCGCGCGCCGGCGTGACGCGCAATCGCCACCGCCATGACACCGATGGGACCCGCGCCCGTGATGAGCACATCCTCGCCGACCACATTGAAAGCGAGCGCCGTGTGCGTGGCATTGCCGAGCGGGTCGAGAATGGAGGCGATCTCATCGTCGATGGCGGTCGGCAGCTTGAATACATTGGTGGCCGGAATCGTCAGATACTCCGCAAACGCGCCCGGGCGATTCACGCCGACGCCGGAAGTATTGCGGCATAGGTGGCGCCGTCCGGCGCGGCAATTGCGGCAATGGCCGCACGTGATGTGGCCTTCTCCGGACACGCGATCTCCCGTACTGAAGCCGCGCACCTCGCTGCCGATTTCGACGATTTCGCCTGAATATTCATGTCCAACCGCCATCGGCACGGGCACCGTCTTTTGTGCCCAGGCATCCCAATTGTAGATGTGCATATCCGTGCCGCAGATGGCGGAACGATTGACCTTGATGAGGACGTCGTTGTGACCGACTGAGGGTTCCGGAACATCCTGCATCCAGATGCCGGGTTCCGCGCGGGCCTTGACGAGTGCTTTCATTGATTGCCTCTTCGGATCCTGTCAGACAGGCTCCTAGTGAATGACGCCGAGGTCGCGTGCCGAGCGACCAAACGCGGCGACCACGTGATCGAGTTGCTGAATACTGTGTGCAGCATTCATCTGGGTGCGAATTCGCGCTTTTCCATGGGGCACGACCGGAAATGCGAACGCGACGACGTAAATACCCTCTTGCTGCATGCGCTCGGCGAGGCGCACGGCGAGGGGCGCATCTCCCAGCATCACCGGGATAATGGGATGCTCGCCGGGAACCAGATTGAAACCCAACGCCTGCATCGATGCGCGAAAGTGGCGGGCGTTGGCGTGCAGGCGATCGCGCAATTCAGGGGAACTCTCGAGCAGGTCCAACACCTGAATAGTGGCGGCGGCCACCATCGGCGCGATGCTGTTCGAAAACAAATAGGGCCGCGAACGCTGCCGCAGCCACGCCACTATCTCTTTGCGCGCGGCGACAAAGCCGCCGCTGGCACCGCCGAGCGCCTTACCGAGCGTGCTGGTCAAGATGTCGATGCGCCCCACGACGCCGCGGTATTCGTGAGAGCCGCGGCCGCGGGCGCCGACGAAGCCGGTTGCATGCGAATCATCGACCATGACCAACGCACCGTAGCGCTCGGCCAGGTCGCAAATCTCATGGAGCCGTGCGATGGATCCGTCCATGGAAAACACGCCGTCGGTTGCAATGAGGCGCACGCGTGAATCCTGCGAGTCTTTGAGGGCTTGCTCCAATTCATTCATGTCATTGTTGGCGTAGCGCAAGCGGCGTGCCTTGCACAGCCGGATGCCGTCAATGATGCTGGCATGATTGAGCGCATCGCTGATGACGGCGTCCTTCTCGTCGAGCAGCGTTTCGAACAATCCGCCGTTCGCATCAAAGCACGAGGAATAGAGAATCGTATCGTCCATTGACAGGTAGGCGCTCAGGCGCTCCTCCAACTCGCGGTGCACGCTTTGCGTGCCGCAGATGAAGCGCACCGAGGCCATGCCGTAGCCATAGCGGGTCAGGCCCTCGTGCGCGGCTTTGAGCACCGCCGGGTGATTGGCCAATCCTAAGTAATTGTTGGCGCAGAGATTGATCATCTCCTGGCCGTCCTGAAGCTTGATCACGGGACCTTGGGCCGTGCCGATGACTCGCTCGCGCTTCAACAGTCCCGCCGCGTCAAGCGCCTCGGTATCGCGCTCAACGCGCTCTCGAAATTCATTACCGTACATCACGCTATTATAGCGATTTCGCCCGTAGCGCTCTAAAGGTTATCGAAAGATCGATTACTTATGACAATCGAGGAAAAAACTGATAGCCATCGCCTAGATAAATGGCTCTGGCATACCCGCTTCTTCAAGACGCGCAGCCTGGCAACAGCCGCCATCAACGGTGGCAAGGTCCATCTCAATGCCGAACGCGTCAAGCCGGCGCATCGGGTGCGCGTCGGCGATCGTTTGAGTTTGTCGTTGCAGGGTATCGTCGGAGAATTTGAGGTTCTGGGCCTTCCCGAGCGGCGCGGCCCTGCGGCGCAGGCTCAGACTCATTATGCGGAAACTTCTGCGAGCGCCGCGCGTCGAGTCGTGCTCAAAGAGCAGCAGCGGCTCGCCAATCTATCGCGGCCGCATTCGGACACCCGGCCGGACAAGCGTGAGCGCCGCCGGCTCATGCGGCTGCACCGGGGTCAAAGCTAGGGCCTGCGATGAAAACGATTTTCTTTTTTGCTTTTGTGCTCCTGATGGCGACGACCGCGCGGAGCGACGAAGAAATCATCGTCGATCCGAGAGGGTCGCACCACCCCTTCCCGCATTTTTGGGAACAGATGTTCGGTTCCGGGCGAGCAATTCTTACACTGCGCGAAAGCTACGGCCGCGATCTTCGTCTGGTAAAGAATACAACAGACTTCAAGTTCGTTCGGTTCCACGCGATCTTGCATGACGAGGTCGGAATCTACGATGAGGACAAACTGGGAAATGCAGTCTATAACTTCTCCTACTTGGATCAGATCTACGATGGACTGCTGGCGAATGGCGTTCGCCCCTTCGTTGAGCTGTCGTTCATGCCGAGCAAACTCGCGTCGCGCCAAGCGGTGCATTCCTTCAAATACCACCCCATCGTCGCGCCGCCGCGCAACTACGCCCGATGGGATTCCTTGATAACGGCCGTCGCCGCACACCTGATCGATCGATACGGTATCGATGAGGTGGCGCAGTGGTACTTCGAGGTGTGGAACGAACCCAATCTTGATTTCTGGGCGGGCACGCCTAAGCAGCAGAGCTACTGGACCCTATACGATCACACAGCCAGGGCGCTCAAGAGCGTCGACAGCAGATTGCGTGTGGGTGGACCGTCCACCGCGCAGGCTGCGTGGGTCGGTGCGTTCATCCGTCATTGCACGGAGAAAGGGATCCCATTCGATTTTGTATCGACGCATGTTTACGCCAATGACACTTCCAAGGATGTGTTCGGGACTCAGGAAAAGATTCCGCGCGCTGAGATGGTGTGTCGGGCTGCGAAGAAAGTACGCGACGAAGTGGACGCTTCACCTCGGCGCGGCGTCCCCATCATCTGGAGCGAGTACAACGCCACGTACTTCAATGAGCCGCAGATCACCGACTCGCTGTTCATGGGGCCATGGCTTGCCGATACGCTGCGTCGCTGCGACGGTCTCACCGACATGATGTCTTACTGGACGTTCTCGGATGTCTTCGAGGAACAGGGGGTCGTCAAGCGGCCATTCTACGGCGGATTCGGCCTCATTGCTGCGGGCGGCATTCCAAAACCGGCCTTCAACGCATTTAAGATTTTGCATGGACTGGGTACCGAGCGTTACGAGGTCGATTCCGAGCATGCTTTGGTCACTCAGCGCGCAGGCGGCTCTTTTGTGATCGCCCTCTGGAATTATGTCCCTCCCGGCGGAGGCGGTGCGCCAGTCACGATTTCATTGCAATTGCGCCACCTTGCGGCGCGCTCGGCACGAGTACTGCGGCTCGACGCCGGCAACGGCGATGTCAGCGGCGCGTACCAGCATATGGGATCGCCGACTTATCCCACGCCGGCGCAGCTTCAGCAGCTATTGAAGGCCGCAACACTTCCGCCGCCTCAAGAGGTGCCGATCGTCAATGAGCGCCTGTCGATCACGCTTCCGCCCATGGGCCTCGCGACGGTCGAGGTCGCGCCGGCCCCGGACTAGCCTGGAGGACGATAGTTCTGCAAAAAGTGCTTGCCTAACCGGCGCTATATGCTACAGTCAGTAACACTATGACCAGTAACACTACTCAAAGTCACGATCCTGCCGAGCTGGGCGAGCTGGAACGGGCCGTTCTCGAACTCATCTGGGAACATGGCGTACAGAGCGCCGACCAAGTGAGGGAGCATCTCCTCGAGCAAGGTCGTCCGCTCAAAGAATCCACCATTCGCACCGTGCTGCGTCGTCTCGAGGAGAAGGGGTATTTGTCTCACTCCATCGAGAGCCGCACCTTCCTGTATCGCCCCGCGGCATCGCGGCAGGCGGTCGCCGGACGGGCCGTGCAGCGCATCGTCGATTGGTTTTGCGAAGGATCCGTGGAGACACTTCTCGCCGGCATGGTGGATTCCGCGGTCCTGGACCGCAAGGAACTTCAACGCCTCGCCGAACGCATCGCCGCATCGAAGAAGGGGAAGAAATCGTGAGCACACATCTGCTGTTTGAGGCCGCCGCGCGCTCGCTGGTGATGGGCGCGATCATCCTGGTTGTACTGCGCCTGATGCGCATCGAACAAGTCCGCGCACGGCGCACCGCGTGGCTGCTGGCGCTGGCCGGTGCGCTCGTCATGCCCCTATTGGTGAACGCTCAGATTGGACCGCGCGTTCTGCCTGAACTCTCGAGTCTCACGCCGCGCCTGCCGTCTTTCGCGCAGCCCGCCGCGCGGACGCAGGCTGAAGCTCAAGCGTCGCGCACCGTGTATGGAGATTATCGCGGCCCGCTGACCGAATCGCGTGGCGGAATCATGCAGGACACGCCGGTGCTCAACACTGCGCCGGCGATCGAGGACAATCGCGACGATTCGTCGCTTGCCAACGCGGCTGTTTCGCTCGCCGTGTTTGGCTACTGCGTTGTCGCCGCGGTGCTGTCGCTTCGCCTGTGCGCCGGCGTGGGTTTTGCATTGCGCCTGCGCAATCGCGCCGAGCGGGTCATTTTTCCATTCGACCCGGAATTGGACGTGCGTACCAGTGACCGGCTGGCGAGCCCCGTGACCATCGGCTCCAGTGTGCTGTTGCCCGGCAACTACACTTCGTGGGACGGGGCGACGCTGCGCATCGTGCTGTCGCACGAGCGCGCTCACGTGCGCCAGAAGGATTTTCTAATCCATGCTCTCGCGGGATTGCACTGCGCTCTGTTTTGGTTCAATCCGTTCAGTTGGTGGCTGCAACGTCAGCTAGCGGAATTGGGAGAGGCGTTGAGCGATTGCGCGGCCGTCGAGCAGGCGGAGAGCCGCACGGGCTACGCCGAAATCTTGCTGGCATTTGCCACGCGAGCCCGCTGGCCGCTGACCGGTGTGGCTATGGCGAGCGCCAGCAATTTAACGCCGCGCATTGAAAGATTGCTGAACGACCGCGGCTTTGAACGATCATTCGCGCCCACCCGGCGCCTTCCGATCATTGCCGCCGGAGTCGTGGCATTGGCGATGTGCGCGTCGACCTCAATGGTTCGCGTGCATGCCGCGGCGGCCGACGTCCCGACGCCGCCCAATCCGCCCGCCGCGGCCCCTGTGCCCGTCGCACCCGCTGCGCCGACGACTATCAGCCCTCCCGCGCCTCCCGCGCCCGCGACGCCTGTTGCGCCGCCGGCACGGAAGGCGGTCAGAGTTAAGAAGTCCGCCACGGTTTCCACGACGGACGAGGATGACGCCGATACCGTGATCGAGCATGACGGTGCCGGCAAGGACGAGGAGGGCGTGCTCGCCATTCGCTCAAAACATTCGAACTTGACGTTCGACAGCGGCAATCGCTTGCCCTCCCAGAGCGGCGACTACATTTATTTCCAGCACAACGGTAAGCCCTACCTGATTCAGGACCCGCAGATCATCGCGAAAGCTCAAGAATTGCTCGCGCCGATGAAACTATTGGCAGAGAAGCAGAGCTTGCTCGGCTCCCAGCAACGGGCTATGGGGGCCCAGGAACGTTTGCTCAGCTCACAGCAGCGCGCCATCAAGTTGGTCGAAACACCGGAATTCAAGCGGCAAATGGCGGATTTGCAAAAGACGATCAAAGAACTCGACCTGCCGCGCCTGACCGCGCAGATCGACGAGCGCGCGCTGGCGGATTTGCAGGGTCACTTGGGCGAGATTCAGGCTCAAGTGGGAGCGCTGCAAGCTGAGTTCGGTGCGCGTCAAGGCGAGTTCGGCGAGCAGATGGGCAAGCTCGGCGAGGAGATGGGCAAATTCGGCGAGCAGCAAGCGCTACTCGGCGAGCAGCAGCGCAAATTTGTCGAAGATGTCCGTCGCCAGTTGAAACCCATCATCGAAGAGGCGATTCGCGAAGGAAAGGGCAAGCCGCTCTCGGACTAGCGCTCCCTGACGAATCATCGAGCCGATCTCGTCGTCCAGCACCATGAGTTTGAGCGTCCAGCTTGAAAGGCCGGGGGCGAGGGGGAGCGTCGAGGCACTGGTCTTTCGTGCCTCGACGCTTCCCCTCACCCCCGGCCCTTCCATGCCCGCTCAAACTCGCAGTGCCGTACCGCGGGATCACTCCCAATCCATGTCCTCTGGATCGTCCATTTCGCAGCTGTCGGCGGACTCCGGCTGCAGGGTCGCCCAGTCCGCATGATGCCAAACGGCGGTGGCGATGCCGGCGGTGGCGAGCTCGCGCCGCTGCGGCTTGGGTCCGAAGCGGCTGGCGACCGCGCTCAAGCCCGGATTGTGACCACAAATCATGATGTGCGTCAGCGCGGCGGCGCAATGCGCCAGTAGCTGCCAGGTTCTCTCGGGCGTCGCCAAATACAGCTCACGCGCGCATCGGATCTGCTTCGCGTCGAGCTCGCAGGTGGCGGCAATGATTTCCGCCGTTGCCCACGCGCGCTCGGCCGGACTTACCAAGATGAGGTCGGGAACGAGATCGCGCTTGACGAGGCGCGAGGCCATCTCCTGCGCTTCGATACCGCCGCGGTGGGTGAGCGGACGCTCGTAATCCTCCGGATACGCGTCGACGGCTTCCGCTTTACCGTGCCTGAGCAGCGTCAGTCTGCGCGGACCCACAGATGACCGTTCTCGATTTTAGTTTCGAACACGCGCACCGGTTCGTAGGCGGGCGGCGTCAACGCTTCGCCCGTCCGCAGGCAAAACCGTGCACCATGGCGCGGACAGATGATCTCATTGCCCTCGATCTCACCACCGGTCAACTGAGCCCCATCATGAGTACAGATGTCCTCGATGGCGAAAAAGTTTTCGCCGTCGCGCACGACCGCAATCATGCGGCGTCCGGCCGGCATCGACTTGGCCTGACCGTCCGGCAAATCCTGGGTCGCGCCCGCATCAATCCATGTCACAGCAAAAGCCTCGCGTCGCTCACATCATCCCCGTCTGCAGGCGCGCCTCATCGGACATCATGGTCTGATTCCAAGGGGGATCGAATACCAATTCCACATTCGC
>Ga0210398_10005051_pt1 | contig 12293 bp, 6 predicted proteins | sample IncBWC4OmetaG_FD_161047 | JGI IMG/M metagenome (GOLD analysis project Ga0210398, IMG submission 161047) | Forest soil microbial communities from Barre Woods Harvard Forest LTER site, Petersham, Massachusetts, United States - Inc-BW-C-4-O | ecosystem: Environmental > Terrestrial > Soil >... | reverse complement strand
ATAAATCATCCCACTGACGACGTTGGTGTCCGTGAAATTTGTCGTCGTAATTCCCGCTGCAATGACTGTTGGCGGCGTGTTGCCGGTGAACCGCGAAACATTGTAACTCGTCGCGCCAGCGGAAGCGTTCCAACTGACGACGACAAGTGAATTGCTCGACGTTGTCACCACATTCGTCGGCGCGAGCGGAACGCTGCATGGAGCGGCGCTGACTTCAACGGAATTTGAACCTTCACCAAAACTACTCAACGCGGAGACGACGTAAAAATAAGTTGTGCCGCCTGCGACATTTGTGTCCGAGAAAGTCGTTATCGGAACATTTGTGATGATCGTGTAAGGCCCGCCGGTTTGTGTGGCGCGCTTCACGTTGTAAGTCAGCGCGGCCAAAGTGTTGTTCCAGTTCAGCGTGATGGAATTTCCAGGGCTTGCGGCGAGACCCGTCGGCGCGTGCGGCATTTGCGGCGTGTTGGTCACGATAACAAGTGCGTTCGCCCAATCGGCGTGGTCGTTACCGGTGCCGTTGTCATCGTCGTCCACGCCCAGCGTCAGCCGCCGCACGCCGGTCATATCCAGATCGATTGATTTTGTAGCCGTGCTGCCGGTCATCGCGCCGCTGTTGTAAATCTGAACGCCGTCGGCGAAGACTTCAAAAATCACCGAACCGCTGCTGCCTTCTTCATCGTCAATTCCGATTTGGGTCTGGAAACGTGTGCAGACGCCGCCGAGATCGTATTCAACGCCGGAACGGGAATTGACGCCGATGCCTTTTGGAAAAGTCACGCCGCCGAGCGTCAAACTATTTCCGCCGATGCTTTTGTTCGGCACGATTGTTCCGAATCCGGTGTAGGCGTAAATCGGCTGGCGGTCGCTCAAATAATTTGTGCCAGCGGTTGGCGGGGGATTTGGCGTACCGACAATTTTCAAAAGCATCGAGCCGTAATTCGTGATCGTGGCGGTGAAACTGTTCGTGAAAGTTCCCAAATCCTGATGCGCCACCAAATCGCGCACGGTCGCCATCGTGTTTGGTTGAAACGCGAGATTTGTGAAATTGCAGGTGATGGTCGCGGGATTGTTCGTGTCGCGATTTAACAGCGCGACTGCGCGCGTCGTGAAATCATAGCCGAGCGGCTTGCTCCAGACTTCCGCGCTGTCTTTGACGCCGCCGACCAAAATGCCCTGTTCGCCAGCCGGGTCTTGATCCACCGCAATCGCCTCGGCGTTCGTAAGAATTGCCAGATTCTGATTCGACATGGTGGTCAGGTTGTTTCCCATGATGAGTGGCGCAGCCATTTCGCACCACATCGTGAAGTGCGTTTGTGACGCGACAAAATTCGTTGCGAACTGGCCATTGCCGATTTCCAGCATGTCGGGATCGTTCCAACGACCCGGCCCGGCGACAAATGCAGAAGTGCTGTTCGGGTCAATGTGCCCAATCATGCTGGCAAAATTCGGGCCAATGTCACCGGTAGTCCGCCAATAATTGCCGATGATCGGCGACCATGACTGATAGCCTTTGCCGCCAGACGTGCCGGCGCCTCCGCAAAGGCATAAGGCAATTGGACGACCGCTTTTCATCAAACCGTCGCTCATGAGTCCGTAATCCACTTCCGCATTTGCGGTGACCGGCACACGACAATTGTCTTCCTTCAAATAATCCGCGCCGAAAGAAGCATAGGTAAAGGCGTCCACATATTCATAGCCGTAACTGCCTGGCTTTTGCTGGCAGGTATTCGTGCCGTGATCTGAATAAACACCGAGCTTGAGGCCGAGTGAATGCACGTAATTAGCCACGGGCGGAATGCCATTGGGAAACTTGCTCGCATCCGGCACAATCACACCGTTCGAATCGCGCGAAATCTGCCAACAATCGTCAATGTCCACATATTGATAGCCCGCAGCCTTCAAACCTTTGGCAATAATAATGCCAGCGTTGTTCGTGACGATAGTTTCGCTGATGTTACAGCTGTAAGCGTTCCAATCGTTCCAACCCATCGGCGGCGTCAGCGCGAGATTGTTCGTCACCGCTTCTGTTTTGGAAACGAAGGCAAACGCAAGCGACAACGCAATTGCGAAAAAAAGAAAATGCCGGGACATGATTTTAGTTTAGACGCTGGCGCAAGGACGTAAATTCACAATTTTGCGCCGGAAAGTCACAATGGATTTGATGGAAATGTATCAGAAACCGACGGAATTACAAATGGCTCAAGCGCGCGCGGAAAAACTTTTCCACATTCGCGCCGGCAGCAAACCGAGGATGATGAAACTGATCTGGCTCGCGACAAAAAGCACCAGCCACTTGAACGCCGCGTCCGTGAAACCGTAAGAATGCAACCCGATGCCAAGCATGTTCACGCCGAACCACGACCAGCTCGTGACGATATTGCCGCCGATGGCGCAGACGACGAGGCCGCGCTCGCGGATCATTCCGCCCCAGCGCAAATGTAAAATCAGCGCGTTCCACAAAACGATGATGAGCGCGCCGTTTTCTTTCGGGTCCCAGCCCCAAAATCTTCCCCAAGATTGGTCAGCCCAAATTCCGCCGAGAACTGTTCCGACAAAGCTGAACAACGTCGCGAAACAGACAATTCCATAAATCATCCGCGCGAGCGATTTGCTGGTCGCTTCGTCCAAGGTTTTTGTGAACACGCCGCGCACGATGTAGATCAACGCGAGAAATCCTGCGACAAACGTGCTCGCGTAGCCGGTCGTCACGGCGACGACGTGCGTGGCCAGCCAGAAATTCGTGTCCAGCACGGCGCGCATCATTTCCATCGTGTCGCCGTCGAGCGCGAGATTTTGCGCGATGATGAGCGTGATGAAACCCATGCCCGCCGAAACCACCGCGCCGATTCCGTTTTTATAAAATTTTTCGAGAATGATTCCAAGAATCACCGCGCCCCAGCCGATGAAAATCGCCGATGAATAAAGATTCGTCACCGGCGGCCGGCCTTGCAGCACGATTCGATAAATCAAACCCGTCGTGTGGATCGCAAATGCCAGCGCAATCAGCCACACCGCCGAACGTCGCAAAGTTTCCGACAAATTAAACCAAGAAAAAATCGCGAGCAGTCCGGCGAGGACGTAAATGACCATCGCGTTGTAAAACGGCTGCATCTGGTTGAAGAAAACCTCCGCGCGGGATTTCGCCATCACGTGCGAAAAATCGGGAATCAGCGACGCGCGATAATCCGCCAGCGCGGAATTGAAACCGGCGACATCTCCATTTTTGAAAGCGTCAGCCATCGCCGCGTAATTTTCAACCGCCGGAGAAATTTTTTCACCTTTCGCAGCTTCGAGCAAAACTGCTCCAACGCGTTTCCAATCACCGGAATTATTTTCCGGCGGCACAATCAACGGCGTTTCGAGTTTTGATATGAAATCGAACCGCTGTAATTCGGCGAGGAACGAATTGAAAGTGTTCGTGTCATAATTTTGCCCAGCCTGCTGCGCGCGAACGGTAGCCGTGCCGGACGGAATCAGATTTTCATAATCCGCCAACTCCTGTTTCCAATTGTCCGAGTTTTGCGGCTGGATCGTGTTCTTGAGCTGCGTGTAAAGCACGGCGCGGTCATACACTTTCATCACAGCGCGCTCGAACGGCGTCCGCTGGCTGGACTCGGTGATATGCTTGTCCTCGCGTTCGCCGATCCGCGTATGCTCGGTTTCCAGCGCGTCGAACGCCGGCGCGATTTGATTCCACGAATAATGTTTTCCGTCCTGATGCTGCGCCGCGCTTTTCTCCGGCAATTTCAGGAACGTGATCAGCTCGGGATTGTCCAGGCGGAAAACCGGCCAGTCGTCTGCGACGGTGGGATTCATCATCACGTTCGCGAGCCATTCGTCTGCGGAAATGATTTTTGGATTTTCGTTCCAGCCTTTCCACGGTTCGAGATTGAGCGTCTGTTTTTCGCGCAATTGCAAAAGTGAATTCCGCGCGAGCGAATCCAGAGGCTTCAATCGTCCGTCAAAAACCACCGGCAATTTTCCAAATTCATTGAACGCGAAATTTTTGTCCTGCGGCGTTTGCAATTGCCCGAAAAACCACAACGCCATCACGAGCATCAGAAACGGCGGAAACCATTTTTGAAAAATCTTTTTCATTTCGTTTTCCTTTTTGAAATGAAGCCGACGAGATGAAACATGAATTGCGTCACGAGTCCGATGGCGACGAGCGCGCAGCCCAGATACGGCGTGAGCCACGCCGGATTCCGCACGACTTGCAGCACCGACGACGGTGCGCGCCCGGCCTGCGCCGCCGCCTCGCCCGCGTCCATTTGATATTGATAAAACGTCAGACCGGCGTAACGCAGCGGCGCGTTCATGTAAATCTCCACTTCGCGGTTTTCGCCCGTCTGCGGATTTTGCAAACGCACGCGGCTGCGAAAATCCTTCGGAATGTCCGTGCCGGGATAAACCGAATGAGTCGCCTTCAGCAGCGTCAGCGAAAACGGATGATAAACCCGCTCCGGCCGCAGCGCGAAGGTGAATTGTTTTCCGCCCGCGAAAACAGATTGCGGCTGCGTCAGAGCGCCGATGATTTTTTTGGTCATGTCCGGGCCCAATTGTTGCTCATAGTTTTGCTGCAACGCGGCAATCATCTCGCCATCGTCCGTCCAATCCGAAACAATCCAGTCGCCGAACGAACCGTTTGCTGAAATGATTTCAATTTCCGCCGTTGGAACATTTTTGTCGTCCATCGTTTTCGTTTCGGTGGCTTGCTGGAAATCAAAATTTACCGCGACGCCGTTCGTCGTCAACGGCGGCGCGTTTTGCATCATCGGTGCGCGGAACGACGCCTCGGAATTTTTCCAGAAACTTTTCACGCGGATCGTGAACGGCAGATTGTCAATTTTCATTTCGCCGCCTTGCGTAAGCAGCCGCTGTGGTATCGCCGTGACTTCATCGCCGTTGACAAAAACCAGTTCATAATTTCGCGGGCTTTCGGAATACGATTTAGTTTCGCCTTCAACAAATCGCATTTGTGTCTCTTTCGCGCGCATATCGGTCACGAGTTGGCCGACGAGCAACAAGATGACGCCCAAGTGCGTGATTTGAATCCCGATTTTTTTGGCCGAAAGTTGAAAACGATAAATGTGCGCGGCGACAAGATTGAGCAATAACATTGTGCCAATCAAATAGCCGCCGGGCAGAATCAGCGGAATTTTTCGCCCGAACAAATCGAGTCCAAAAATAATCCATTGGCGGAAGTAGCGCGCCTGCGCGTTGTAAAGTCCCTCGTCCACCTGCGCGAGCGTGCCGATGAACACGAGCAGGATCGCGAACGCCAGCAAAGTCACCGTGAGTCGCAACGACGTGAAAATCTTGACCAACTTTTTAAGGAGCGTTGCCAGCATGAGGATATTTTGCCGACAGGATGAACTTAATGAAAGCGTCTTTTTGCTGCGTGACGATTTGTTCGTCGCCCATCAATTTGTAAAACCACGTCTGGCCGTTTTGCGGAACGATTGCGCCGATGAGCCGCGCGGGTTTGCCGGTTTTAGAATCTGTGCCGGTATAATCCACAGCGGTCGCCTTGCTGCCGGGGACATCAAATAAAGTCGTCAGAATTTCACTGATTGCCGGCAAGCCAAGTTGGCCGCGCCAGCGGTTCACATTTGCGGCCAGCCCGCTGTCCATGCCCGACGACAAGATGTTCACCTCGGCGCTTTCGTCGTTGCCCGTGATTGAAAATTTTGCGGACAGCATCGGGCCGGAATCAATCTGTTTCCAATCCGGCGGAATCGTCCAGATTGATTTGCCGTTTTCATTTGGAGCCACAGGTGCGGCGGCAATTTGCGCCGGGGCATTTTCAACAAAAGAAACTGATTTCAAAAACTGGAGAAAATTTTCCTTTTGCGCTGCTACGAAAGAATCCTCGCCGGTCATTTTGAAAAACCAGCTCGTCTCGCCGCGCAACAATTCGGCGACGAGAATCCGCGCGCGGAATTTTCCATCAATGAGCAACGCATCGCTCGCGATGTCAAAAAGTTTTGCGGAATCTTTGCCGACGGAAATGGTTTCAGTTGAGGTTTCATTTGTCAGAGATGGCAATTGCATTTGATCGCGCCACATATTGACCAAAGCGAGTTCATCGCCGCCCGTTGGCAACGGAATCACACCAACGTCGGCGGTTTCGCCACTTGAGCCTGTGACAGAAAAACTTGCCACGCGCATCTGGCTCGGCGCGATTTCCTGCCAGCCACTTGGCAATGTCCATTGCAATTGAGGTTGCTGTGGTTGCGTTGTCGAAGTTTGTTCAGGCGCGGCAATTTGATTTTGTGGCGGCGCGGCGGAATCATCTTTGGCGACGTGATAAACTTTCACGTCGTCGCGTCCGCAACCGGCCAGCGCAAATGCGGCGAGCGTCAAAATTGCGGCGTTGCGGAATGACATTTTTGGAAGCGCGGAATCAACTCACGCTCATCTGAAGCAGGAATTCGATGTTGCTCTTGTGCTTTTTGAGTTTGCCCAGAAGCAAGTCCATCGCCTCGACGGGCGGGACGCCGGTGAGCGCGCGGCGCAGCAAAACGATGCGGCTTAATTCGTCGGGATGATAAAGCAATTCTTCCTTGCGCGTGCCGGAGCGCTCGATGTTGATGGATGGAAAAATCCGGCGGTCAACGAGCGCGCGGTCAAGGTGGACTTCCATGTTGCCCGTGCCTTTGAATTCTTCAAAAATAACTTCGTCCATCCTCGAACCGGTGTCCACGAGTGCCGTCGCCATGATCGTGAGCGAGCCGCCTTCCTCGATATTTCGCGCTGCGCCGAAAAATCTTTTCGGTTTGTGCAACGCATTTGCATCCACGCCGCCGGAAAGAATTTTTCCAGAATGCGGTTGAACTGTGTTGTAGGCGCGAGCGAGGCGAGTAATTGAATCGAGCAAAATCACCACGTCGCGTTTTTGTTCGATCATGCGCTTGGCTTTTTCGATGACCATTTCGGCGACTTGGACGTGGCGCTCCGGCGGTTCGTCGAACGTGGACGAAATTACTTCCGCGCCTTTGCAACTGCGCTCCATGTCCGTGACTTCTTCGGGACGTTCGTCAATCAGCAGGATAAAAAGATAAGTCTCTGGATTATTTTTGAGAATCGCGTTGGCCATTTTTTGCATCAAAACCGTTTTGCCCGTGCGCGGCGGCGCGACGATCAATCCGCGCGTGCCTTTGCCGACGGGACAGACCAAATCCAAAACGCGCGTGCTCAATTCATCCGCCGCCGTTTCCAGAATGAACCGCTTGTTCGGGAACAGTGGCGTGAGATTGTCGAAATGCGTTTTGTCCTTCGCCTTGTCGGGATCGCCGCCGTCAACGGCTTCGACTTTGAGCAGCGCGAAAAACTTCTCCTTTTCCTTCGGCGGACGGATTTGCCCCGCGATTAGATTTCCAGTCTGCAAATCAAACCGGCGGATTTGCGACGGCGAAATATAAATGTCCTCGGGGCAGGGCAGATAATTAAAACTCTGCGAGCGCAAAAATCCAAAGCCTTCCGGCAAAATTTCCAGCACGCCCTCGGAAAATAAAACGCCCGCGCGCTCGGCGTTTTTTTGCAGGACGTGAAAAATGACCTCGTGCTTGCGCATCGTGCCGAAATTTTCCACGCCCAGATCGCGCGCCATCTTGTTCAAGTCGGTCATGCTCATCGCCTGAAGTTTGGCGATATTGATGGACGCGGCGATTTTGTCGCGCTGATAACCTCGCCGCTCATCGACGAAGCGCGGCTCGTCGCGGTCATGCGTCGGCTCGACGGGCTTGGACGGCGGGCGCAATCCGGCTGAACCGGATTGTTCTTCCGCGCGCGGCTCGGCGGCTGTTTCCGGCGCGGCAGTTTGCTCGGCCACCGGCACGGTTGATTCCGGCGATTCTGCGGCTGGCGGATTTTCTCCGTCCGGCTGCGCTTTCGGTTTTTTGGTGTAAACTCGCGGCATAAAATTGGTAAAATTAAATTGGCGAACTGGCTGGGATTTCTTGGCCTCTCGGCGTCAATGGTCGCAAAGGCCGTCACGCATTGGACGATTTACGACCGGATTGGTTCAAAATGAGATTTCCGCTAAAGCTTCGAGGTTGTCCTCAATACGGTAGGGGAAATATTGCAGTCAGCTCGCGCACAGCTTGGTGTAACCCGGCTGCGATGTCAAATCTGATTTTTTCGGCAGTGTCTTAATCTGAAGTTTGTCTAACATTTTTTAGTGTCCGGCTTGGTCCGGTTTCCGTTTCGGCGGACAGTCGATAAACAAACCAAGCCATTCCTGACAATCCACAGGACGGATAAATAGAAAACAAATTGTATTTGGCGCCATCTTCTACCAAGACGGGGCTGGCAACCGGAAGATAGCAGACCACGATCCAGTCTGGTTTTTCGGAGATGATTTTGGTGGTGAGGACGTATTCGATTTTTTTTGATGGCGGCAGAAAAAGACCGTAAAAGTCCAGCATATTTCCATTCACAAAATCATCATTGCTTCCCACCCTGATAATTTGGCCGGGTGTCGCAGCAGCCATGTCATTGATCGCGCATCGGAAATTTCCGCGACCAAAATCCAACAGGGTCGCGACTTTGAGCAAATGGCCGGTCGTCATGGCGAAGATCAGCAGCACGGGGATTATTTTTATTATTCCCCGATTGCGAAACCACTGTGCAAAAATGAAGGCCAGCAACAGATAAAAAAACGGGAAGCAGACCATGAAATAACGGAAATACAGATATTTTGGATGCAGCAGAGTCACCACCAACATGGGCGCAGCAAACAACACCAGCACAAAAAAAATCCATTCCTGCCGCCGTTGCCGGAAAAGATTCCAGATTCCGAAACCAACGAGGATTGCGGCGGAAATAACGGAAACAAGACGTAGTCCGGCTGCATCGGTCAAACCGAGCGCATGGGAAACCGCTGACCCGACCACTTCCCATCGACTGAAGACTGGCCCGCCAAGGATGATCATATGCCGGATGAAAACCAGATAAATACCGGCCAGAAAAACCACCGGAACCGCATAAAATCTTGCAAGGTTCATGGTCGCGTCACGAAAAGAAGTTCCGGTTTTTCTTTCACGGATCAGCGACCAGCCGCCCAGCGAAATGAGAATGATGACAAACGAAAAATGCGAAAGAAAGCCTAGGCAAAGCGCCGTCCAGAAAAGGATCAATCTGACCCAAGTTTCGCGTTCCCAGCACCGTTGCAACATTTCAAATGAAACCACCGCAAAGAACATTGCCGGGGCGTAGCCTCTGGCTTCCGAGGAATATAAAATAATCGGATAAGACAATCCCGCCAGATAGACAACCCACACCGCCGCTTCGCTGCTCCAACGTCGCGCTGCAAACCACAATGCCGCGATTGTGTAGATGCCGAACAAGATGGCTGGAATCCGATAGACGAAAAGATGCTGCTGTCCTCCGAGCAGCCGGAGCATAAACGTATTGAGCAAATGGTCGTTGTCATCCGTATTTTGCGTGACGATGGCGATCCAGTTGTCCGTCCCCAAGGCTGTTTTGAGCGATATCACCTCGTCCAGCGATAAGTCGCCACGGCTGGCCGCAGCCATTAAAATCAGGCTCGCTGCAAATCCGATGACGCAAAGAAATCTACGCCACATCGCGCTACTTTCGACCGTCTTGAGATCGGGATTTGTACTGTTGTGCATGGAGCGCAGGCCTGTCGAAACGTGACAATGCTTTTTCCGATTTACAAGTTTGGCTCAAATCAATAACTCAGCGGAAATTTCGCCGTCAGTCCGCGCACACGCTGTCGCACGATTGCCATCGTGTCAAATCCGATTTTTCTTGTGCGATTTTCGTTCCGGCGGGTGCTATAAATCAAAACGAAATGACGCCCGATTCAGAATTGCTCCGGCGGTTTGCCAAAACGAATTCCGAGGACGCCTTCGCCGAACTGGTGAAACGCCATGTGAATCTCGTTTATTCCGCCGCGCTCCGGCAGGTCAACGGCGACGCACATCTGGCAAAAGACGTTTCGCAAACGGTTTTTACGGATTTGGCGCGCAAGGCCAGTTCACTTTCGCGCCGCGAAAATTTGACCGGCTGGCTTTACACCAGCGCACATTTCGCCGCCGCCAAAATTGTCCGTGGCGAAAACCGCCGCCGCGACCGCGAGGAAACATTTATGCGCGAACCAATTTCTGAAAATGCGCCCGAAGCCGATTGGAAAAAACTTCGCCCGACGCTCGACGACGCCATGCACGAACTGAAGGAAACCGACCGCGAAGCCATTTTGCTGCGCTATTTTGAAAACCGGCAGTTCGCCGAAGTCGGCGCGAAACTCGGCCTCAACGAAAACGCCGCGCGGATGCGCGTCGAGCGCGCGCTGGAAAAACTGCGCGGCATCTTCACCAAGCGCGGCGTCACGACGGCGACGGCTCTGGCGTCCGTGATTTCCGCGAACGCGATCCAAATCGCGCCCGCGAATCTGGCCGCGACGCTGACGACAGCTTCAATTGCAACTGCGGGAACTGGAACATTTACAATTCTAAAAATTATGACTGCGACAAAATTAAAACTCGGCATCAGCGCGCTCATCGTTGCCGGTGCGACAACGGCATTTGTGGTTCAACATCAAGCGCAGGAAAAACTGGGCGCGGAAAATATAGCGTTAACGCAACAAATTGCTCAATTGCAAACGCACAACGAAAATCTTTCAAATCGTCTCGCTGCGGTTGGCGATGCCAAATCACTTTCGGACGATCAATTTAATGAATTGCTGAAATTGCGTGGTGAAGTTGGAGTTTTAAGAAAACAAAAAATTAAACTTGAAGAAAAGATTGCAAGCATTGGCAAGCCGGAAAATCAAACTACAAACGCCCAAACGTTGCAGCCAACTTTGCCAAAAATCATTGATTTGGGAGTTGTTGAAGTTTTGGATAATATAACGAATCGTTTTAATTTTGATTCGGGCGATGGAAAAACTGGTTTTGTTGAATGCGTATTGCCTGTTGAGTCACGCACGACAAACCATACTGTCATTGTTAGCGGAGAAATCGGAATGATAGACGGCAACGGTGAATATCATTTTCTTGTAACTATAGATCCCAACATATATTCACTTGATAGAATTTGCAGCCTTTCGCTTGGTGATTACGAAATTAGATTGACGCCGCAACTTAAACGCTAAACGTGATGATTTTAATCAATAAGGCAGCGGAAATTTCGACGTCAATTCGCGCACGCGGGCGCGGACTTTGTGCGCGGCGTCCGCGTTTTTGATGTCCAGCAGCACTTCGGAAATCATGTCGGCAATCGCGGCCATCTCCGTTTCCTTCATTCCGCGCGTCGTGACAGCGGGCGTGCCGAGCCGGACACCGCTGGCCTGAAACGGCGAGCGCGTCTCGAACGGAATCGTGTTTTTGTTGACCGTGATTCCCGCTTCGTCGAGCGCAATCTGGCAATCCTTGCCCGTCAGATTTTTCGCGCCCACGTCCACGAGCATCAAATGATTGTCCGTGCCGCCGCTGACGAGCCGGTAGCCGTTGCGCTTCATGCCGTCGGCCAGAGCCTTTGAATTTTTGACAATCTGCTCCTGATAATTCTTGAACGACGGCTGCAACGCTTCGTGAAAACAAACCGCCTTGCCCGCAATGACGTGTTCGCGCGGCCCGCCCTGGATTCCGGGGAAAATATTTGAATCAATGTCCTTCGCGAATTTTTCGCGGCACAAAATCAATCCGCCGCGCGGTCCGCGCAACGTCTTGTGCGTCGTCGTCGTCACGAAATCCGCGTGTTCCATCGGACTCGGATGAATTCCCGCCGCGACAAGTCCCGCGATGTGCGCGATGTCCGCGAGCAGATACGCGCCGACTTCGCGCGCGATTTCGCCCATGCGCTTGAAATCAATCACGCGCGGATACGCGCTCGCGCCGACGGTGATCATTTTTGGTTTGTGTTCGCGCGCCATCGCCGCGAGCTGGTCGTAATCAATCAATTCGCTGTCCTTGCGCACGCCGTAGTGGACGATCTCGAAAAATTTGCCGGAGAAATTCGCCTTATTGCCGTGCGTCAAATGTCCGCCGTGCGACAAATCCATCGTCAACATCTTGTCGCCCGGTTTCAGCACGGAAAAATAAACGGCCATGTTCGCGCCGCTGCCGGAATGCGGCTGGACGTTGGCGTGTTCCGCGCCAAATAATTTCTTCGCACGGTCAATCGCCAGTTGTTCAATCGTGTCAATGTTTTCGCAGCCGCCATACCAGCGTTTTTTGGGATAACCTTCGGCGTATTTGTTCGTCAGGACGGAACCCTGTGCCTCCATGATGGCGGGGCTGACGAAGTTTTCCGATGCGATT
>Ga0210398_10005050_pt1 | contig 12293 bp, 9 predicted proteins | sample IncBWC4OmetaG_FD_161047 | JGI IMG/M metagenome (GOLD analysis project Ga0210398, IMG submission 161047) | Forest soil microbial communities from Barre Woods Harvard Forest LTER site, Petersham, Massachusetts, United States - Inc-BW-C-4-O | ecosystem: Environmental > Terrestrial > Soil >... | reverse complement strand
CCTGAATCTTGTGCGGGATACTGCTTCGCGAGCCGCGCGCCTAGGGTGTTCATCTCGGCCTGAGCTTGCGTCAGAGAAACGCCTGGCTTAATCCGGCCGATCCCGACCAGCACACGCGCACCGGGCTCCGACATCCGAGGTCCGAACAGCGGGTCCTGCGCGATAGCAATCCACACGTCCTGATGGGGAGCGCCGTCAGGATAGCGAAAGCTTGCCGGCAGGATTCCGACAACGGTGAATAACCGCATATCTAGAGTGATGGATTGGCCAATAAGAGCCGGATTGGAACCGAAGCGGCTGCGCCAGAGATTTTCGCTCAGAACAGCGACACTCGACGCGCCTTGCATGCCATCCTCGGGCAGCAACGTGCGGCCCGCCAGAGGCTTTGCATTCAGCAGAGGAAATATCTCCGGCGTCACGGCCGCGGTGTTCACAATGGATGGCTCGCCCGCCCCGGTCAGTGTGAGATCGTGAAACGAATTTCCTGCCATCTCGCTAAACGCGCGGTTCTGCTCGCGGCACTCGGTGAAGTCCCTGTAGGAAAAGCCCGACAGAACGTCTGGCTGTTGCAGCGGGACAACGAACATCAGGACAAGTTGATCGGGATCAGGATACGGAAACGATCGCAAAAGCACCGCATCCACGATGCTGAAAATCGCTGTGTTGGCGCCGATGCCCAGTGCCAGCGTGAGGACAGCGACGAGCGTGAAGCCGGGGTTCTTGCGCAGCATCCGCGCTCCGTAGCGGGCATCCTGCCAAGATGACTCCAAAGTGGAGAAGACGGCCATCTTTCGAGAGACCTCCTCTAAATCGCGTATTCGTGAATTCTACTGCGGATACCGGTGGTACGGTCGGTAGAACCGATTCACAAAATCTAACACCGATTGGTAACGAAACGGCAGAAGGATTTACCGAATTCGTCAACTCCCGGATGGTCGACTGGCCGCAGGTCATGGGGTTGTCAGGAGGACCGCGTTGGATTTGCCGTTGTCCACGAAAAGGAGTTTCGGGATTGCTACGCGCAAGTCTGTGCAAATGCTTTTAGCGTTGAGTTCCTCATTCAGTTCCGTCATCGCTTTCTCATCATCCAGCCTGGCTCTTCAAATGTGGCACAATTCTTAGATGAAGGTGCACTTGTCGGACAGTAGCCGCGCCGGTTTTCTCGGCGCCGCTTTGTTGGCCATCGCCGCTTATGCGGTTTTTGGATTTCAGCATGGATTTGAAGAACAGGTTGGGTGGTACGTAACCCTGTTGCCTGGAGCCCTCGTCGCTGCGGCGATCTCTGACATCATCAGAAAGACGATCCCAGGTGCGGCAAGGGTCGCGTTCTGGGGTTTGCTTATCGGCTTAAACTTCCTTTGGTATTTTGGAATCAGCTTGGTCGCCATCAAGGCATACCGTTTCGTTTCCAACGCTTCCGAGAGTCCGTAAGTCGTTATTCGCGCGGCTAAACCCACAGTCACCGTCCCACTGGACGGTTTGTCGGCAACGCTTACCTAGTCGCGTTACGACAGAGTTGCCCGTGATTCGTCCAGGATCGATGCCAGGCAAGGACGTCAGCCTGGCGCTCGGATTACTTCCTGCTTGTCGCCAGGGTCCGGCTAGCTAGGAAGTGAGGACGGAGATGATCGTCAGACCCGAACCCTGCAACCCTTCGGCGGCACGAAAAAGCTCACAGCTGTCGGCCCTCCTACTTGTTCGTTCCAGTTGCGTTCGCTGCCTGTGCGGCTCCGGCTGCCGTGTAACCGTCTGGAATTTCAAAAAGGGCTCGATCTGGCTCCTCGCGCGTGATTTGAGTGACTTTCAGGGTTGCTGTTCCTGTGCGCGGATCGCTGTGCTTGATCATCACGTTGATGCGGAGCTCATCCGAATACCAGTATTCATCCGTAATAACAATTTCTTTACCTGTGCCACTTTTGTCGGCCGGGATGGTCTGAGTCTCGCGAAACCCACGCGCCGGCACCCCCGCCAACTCATGATCGCCTAAATCTTCTTCCTTGGTGAACTCGCTCTGAGGAATGCTGCTGCCCGTGAGAAGAGCCGGCGGCAGCGTCTCCGGTGGGCGGTTCACGGTGTTCGTCCAGAAGATTCGCTGCTGGGGATTGAGCATGGTAGAGATCCGAGTCTGTGGGTCGTATAGATGGATGCGTACTACTTGAGGTGTGTCCGTACTCGAGACTGGCAGGAGTGCCCTCCCCTCGTTGTAGATGCGACCCTGGCTGTCCCGGTGAATATCCCGCACCGTCTTGAAGCTGGCAATAGAGCCATCCGGCTGCACGACTGAGCGCTCCACGTTGATTACACCGCTGAACGGCACATTTGGGATGGGTGTGACAAACACGTCTTGGGCTGAAACATCTGAAGCCGAGATAATTATGACAAGAAGGACTAACCAGGAAAAAAGGATCAGAGAGAATCGCACGCGCATCCGCGCCCTCCCAACAAACATTTTGAGCCACTAGAATACTCTGATCGCCACAATCTGCACAAGAACCAGGCAATTCCGCCGATTCTGTGCTGAATTATTCATCCTGTCCGAACTCAATCCTAGAAGAACAGCTTCAGCGCAAGTTGCAATCGGCGCGAAGGCGCTCTGGTTGACGTGATTGAACTGAATCCGCCCTTGGTATTGGTAAAGTTCAGGTTCGTTGGCTGTCCTAGCTGAGGGGTGTTGGTTGTGTTGAAGGCCTCGGCGCGGAACTGCATGCTGATGGTTTCGGTGAATTTAAAATTCTTGAAAACGGAGGAATCCAAGTTGCTAAAGCTCGGTCCGCGCGCCTGCTGCGGACCTCCACCCAGAACGGCTAGGTTCGTCTCGCCAATACTCGTGGCGGCAGGCGGCTCAGCAAATGCGTTGGGGTTCAGCCACTGCGTTTGGTTGTGCGGTCCAGCGTACAGATTCTGGCCCGGCACAAGATCAGCGAAACAGCCGAACTCCGACGTTGCCACAGGGCACGGAACCGTAAACGGCTGGCCGCTCTGGTAGGTGTAGATGAAGTTGACCGCCCAACCTCCCAGGAACGCATCCACGGCTTTGTTTGCGCCGCTCATATACTGAAGACCGCGGCCAACCGGCAGCCGGTAGCTGCCTGAGAAGTGTATTAAGTGCGTCGCGTCAATGTCGCATAGGCCGTAGTCCCCCTGAATTCCAAACCCCGGAAGCCACTCGGCCCGGTATTGCTGGTTCTGAGAGGCCTGGGTGTGCTGATCGCTCAGGCACTTACTGTATGTGTAGTTCGCCAGCAGAGTCAGACCAGAGCTCAGCTGATGCTCATAGGTTGTCTGAAGGGAGTTGTAGTTGCTGGTAGCATTCGTAGTTTCGTAGGTCGCATTGCGACTGAAACTCGGAAAAGGAACGTAATTCTGCGGGTTTACGCTGGGTGGAAGGATCTCGGTGGGAGAATTGTTATATCCGAGGTTGTCCAGATGGCGACCCAGCGTCCCCACGTATCCGATCTGAACGGAGTCATGACTCGTGAACTGATCCTGCACAGTGAGATTGATCGTCTGGACATACGGTGTCTGGTAATTGTATTGGCGCCCGTACATATTCAGACCCAGTCCGCTGTTGATCGTGGGATCTCCCAGATTAATGGTGGTGAAGGCATTTTCCATGGTGGCCGTCTGTCCGTTGGAAAGCAGCAATGGATGCTGAGAATCGGGACTATTGAACGTCGAGACATAAACGAAGGGGTAGTTAGTGCCGAGAGTGCCGCCATAGCCGAGATTCCCGAGAGCTCCATAGGCTGTGCCGTATCCTCCGCGGACCACCAGGTTGCTTTTAATGCGATAGGCAAATCCTAAGCGTGGAGCGAAGTTGGTCTTCTGAGCTTCGCCCAGGTTAGGCCGGAGATGCAATCGAGGGTGATATTGCTAGCAGCCAGCAGTGCGTCAAACGAAGCGGAACGGGGCACCTTACAGCCTTCTGTCGACATGTAGTAGATGCCGGTATTGCCGTTGCCGCCGTCCGGTATGAAGTTAGCTTGCCGGCCGTTTATTTCAGCATAGGGCGTGAAATAGTCCCAGCGAAGGCCAAGGTTCAAAGTCAGCCGCGGCGTGAGCTTCCAGTCATCCTGGAAATATATTCCGGTATACCAACGATGATCATCTGTCGCGGCGATATTCGACCCCGAGAAGCTGCCCATGCCACCGACGTTATCGGGGCCGCCAACGGTGGACGGCATCGGGAGGAGAAGCAGGTCCGCGATTCCGGTGAGGCTGCTGTTCTTGTTGGGGATGTCGGTGTACTGCCCGGTGTAATTCAGGTCTCCGCGCCCTTGTGGCGGCTGAGAAATATTGCCTTCGAGGTCATCAATTTGAAGGCCCATTTTGAAATTATGGTTTCGGAAAACTTTGGTTACGTTGTCTTCGCCTTCGATGCTGTAGACGTATTGAAGAGTGGGAGTAAAATTGCCAACGCCAATATGGGTGAATCCGTTGATGGTGATCGGCGGAAGGCCCCCGTTATTGGCAACCTGGGGGATTCCCTGAATTCCGTACTGAGCGGGAATGCCGAAGGTATTTCCGTAGTTGGACTCCTGAAGTTTGTCCGAGTGGACCATTCCGACATGCATGTCATTGGTCCATGTCGGACTAAAGATGTGACTATATCCGACGGCCCAGGCATAAGCTGGAAAACTGTCATGTCTGCCCCCGCCTTCCCCTACGGCGACGCCCGGGAGAGTGGAGGGAACATCTTCGGAAATTAGGCTTCGGTCAAAGACGCCGAAGAGGACGTTGTTGGCATTCAAGTACTCATCAATCCGTATGTCGTAGGAGTTGGTGGTCTCTGGCTCTTTCGGAGTATAGAAGAAGTTATTGGCCAGTCCCGCTGAAGTAGGAGCAGGGTACACGCTGAGCAGCTTCACGGCGTTCTGGTCGAGACGCCCTATGGGAATAATGTTCAGCATGGACGTCAAACCGGTAAAGTTGGTCACACCGAACAGGCTTGCTCCAGTAAAGAACGGATCACGGACGTATACCGCGCTGCTACTGGTATTTCTCAGGCCGGTGATCGGATCCATCGCCCCGGCGGCAACCAGGCGGGTCGTCTCGGGATCAAAAACCGTGCCATGGGGGAACGTGCGTCCCAAGGCATCGGTGGCGGTGCCGCTGTTGTACGTAATCAGGTCCTGCAAATTGGTAAAGCCGCTGTTGATCATGTTCTGGGTCGGGACGGTGTCAGTCTGAGGCGAAGGCGTGATATAGCGCCCGCCCTGATAATCCGCAAAGAAGAAGGTTTTGTCTTTCCGGATTGGGCCGCCGAGGGTTCCGCCAAAGAGGTTCTGACGGTACTCCGGCTTCGGTTTGTCATTGATATCGTTGAAGTAGAGATTGGCGTTCAGCACGTCGTTGCGCCAGTATTCCCAGGCATCGCCGTGAAAGCTGTTGCTACCGGATTTGATGGCGGCGTTGATGACTGCGCCGGTAGAGTGTCCAAATTCGGCATCGAAGTCACCGCTTTGCAACTTAAACTCCTGAATGGCATCGGGCGGAGGAGTGATGGCCGCATCGCTTCCAACCGAAGAGCCCCCGTAAACTTCGATGTTGTCGTTTATGCCGTTCAGCCGAAAATCGTTCTGCCATAAGTTGACTCCGTTCACCGAGAAGAACGCGCTGCTGCTGGTGCCAGAGTCGCTGCTGGGGTTGCCCACCGGGGCGGTGACGACACCGGACGAGAGCTGCGCCAGCGAGGCCCAGTCGCGGGTCTGTAAAGGCAGATCATTGACCGCCTGGGCGGTGATCGTCTGACCGAGGGCGGCATTCTCGCTCTCCAGCAAAGGCGCTGACGCTGTCACGGTGACCTGCTGCGACACCGCGCCCGTTACAAAATGGACGTCAACCGTCAAAGTCTGCTGCACGTGGATTTGCAGGCCACTATCAACGAATGATTGAAAACCGGGGGCTTCTGCGCGCAGATTGTAGGTTCCCGGCCGCACCGCGGTAAAGCTATAGGTGCCGGTCGAAGTGGATTGCGTTGTTTGCGAGACGCCGGTCGCGGTATTCGTTAGGGTAATCGTGACTCCAGGAACCACCGCGCCCGATGGGTCGTTGACCGTGCCGGTGATCCCGCCGGTGTCGATCTGCGCGAAGATCGAAACGGGACAGATCATCGCCATGAGCAGAAGGCACGTTACTATCGCTGCTTTACCGCGTCGAACCGGAATCATAAAAGACCTCCACCAATTTATGTTTTCCAGGCTTTTAGAAAGGCTCCCGTCCTCGACCCTTGCCGACCTCTTGCCGGTGATGTCCGCATTAGCGAGACCAAGAAATGCAAAGAGTACGCCAGCTAACGCAACGCGCAAGAAAAATTTCATTAATTTGTGGTTACAACATTCGGATAGATCAAGCCGCGATTTGCAGTAGCGCTTTCCGCCATATTGGCGCGCCTCTACTCGCTATATAGAAAAGCGTTGTTAATTTCCGGGAATAATCTCAACCCGGCCTCGCTGTTAGTCAGGGAGCCAGATGTTTGCTTCCCGACCGCCGTATAGCCACGGAAAGAACGGTGAACTTCGAATTGTTGTTCCGCACATGACCTTGCTCCAGGTCCCGACAATGGTGCGGTCGGGTTCACTGAATAACTTCCGCATATCCCCGGTCCCGTTAACCGACCAGAACGTCGTTCAGAGACGGAAAGCCTGCATATCATTGTCAATCTCCTTGGCCGATGACGGAGCACTTTGGCTGGGGCTTAAACCGCCTAGTGAATTGCTCGTCGGACGCGTGGTTCTGCTTGGGAACGATGTGTGAGGCGAGCGTTGCGGAGCCGGTACCACGCGTTGAGTGGCCAGGCGGCTGTTGACTCGGCCATAAGTCAGGAATTATCGTTGGTTTTCGGCGCACGGGGCGCATCCAGTCCGCGGAAAGGGCCAAGCCCACCCTGCAGGAATTGCACGGCTGCCATCTGACAAATCTTCTTTCTGCCTGCGGTGCGGACACAGGCCACGAACGGAAAGGAGATTTCATGTCAAGGCAACTCCCGCCGAGTCCCAGTCTCGATCAACTCAAGAAACAAGCCAAGTCCCTGTTGAAGCGTCAGCAGGCCGCGGACTCCGAGGCTTTGACTCGCATTCGCGAGAACCATCCGCGCTGGAGAAACCTATCGGAAGAACAGGTCGCCGCGTCGCCGTTCGCGCTTGCGGACGCACAGTTGGTGATTGCGAGCGAATATGGATTCGCGTCCTGGTCCAAGCTCCAGTCTCATGTCAAGACGCTTGAAGCAGCCAGCTCGACCGCAGAGGTGGTCGCTTCTCTGCGAGATGCCGCTGGAAGAGGTGACCTCGCTCGACTCAGCGCGCTGCTGGATGCGCATCCGGAGCTCATTGACGAGCGCGGCGGGGAGGGCGTGAGAACGCCGCTGCACCAGGCCGTGTTCGGCAACAGCGAGGCGGCAGTCAAGCTGCTGCTCGAGCGCGGCGTCAATCCCAACATCCGCTGCGAAGGTGACAACGCGTATCCGCTCCACTTCGCCGTGGAGAAGCATCGCCTCCCCATCATTCGTCTCCTGGTGGAACATGGGGCCGATACGATCGGCGAAGGCGACTACCACGAGCTGGGCGTGATCGGGTGGGCGACGGCGTGGGATTACATCCAGCCTAATCCCGAGATCGTTGCGTATCTGCTGGCGCACGGCGCCAGACACAATATCTTTTCCGCGGTCGCTATGGGCGAAGCAGAGGTGATTCGTGAGCTGGTCGCGCGCACGCCGGACGATCTCGAGCGGCGGATGAACGGAACGAGAATGCGCCGTATGCCCCTGCATCTCGCCGCCATCAAGAATCAACCCGCGTCGGTGACGACGCTGCTCGACCTCGGTGCTAACACGGAGTCGCTCGACGAAGCCGGCTTTTCTGCGCTCGATCTGGCGGCGATCGACGGCAGGCACGACCTGGCACAAGTACTGCTGGAGCGCGGAGCGAAGGTGCGGCTGCCGGCCGCAGTGGCTCTGCATCGAACCGCGGACGTCGAAAGACTGCTGCGTCGAGATCCCGGTACACTGAAGCCCGGCGGACGATGGGGCAATTTGATCCTTCGCGCCAGCGAACGCGCGCCGGGCGATGTGATCGAGACGCTGATCCGCAATGGAGCGTCGGTTAATGTACACGACGATCCGAAGACCTCGATCGATTCGACGAGCGGATACACGCCGTTGCATGCGGCGGCGTGGCACGGGAACGTGAGCGCGATTGATGTGTTAATGAAGCACGGCGCTGATATCCGCGCGCGCGAAGAGAAGTATCACGGCACGCCGGCCGGATGGGCCGACTACGCCGGTCGCAAAGAAGCTCGCGACCTGATTCTGCGCGGGTCGATCGACATCATCGAGGCGATCCAATACGACATGGCGCAACGCGTCAAAGCCGTCCTGGAAGAAGACCCGGCAGCGTTGAACCGGGCTTTCCGCGACTACGGGCTGTTTCCCTGGGACGCTGAAGCATGGCACACTCCGCTGGCCTACGCCGTTACGCGCGGCCGTGAAGAGATCGTACGACTGCTGATCGAGCGGGGCGCGGTTGAGACGTTACGGTCGCCCGAAGGCGAGACACTGAGCGATATCGCACAACAGGCAGGCCATCGAGAGATCGCACTGATTCTCGACGGAGCAGCGGGAAGGAACGAAGCCCGAAGCTAGATAAACTGCCAATCTACTCGTTGAGGATCGGATTTGTAGTGCGAAGTCCGATTCTCCGTATGACAACGATCAAAGCGCTCATTGACGGGCTCTGAGGGTGTAGTCGGCAAACAGCAAGTAATTCGGTTACTTGCGGCTTGCTGGTCATCCGCCCACGATCGACAGTGGGCTCCAAGCAGGGATTCCAATTTGCCACAACCGGGGTTTTGGGGAGTTAGCGGTCACTTGTGAGTTTAGTGCGTTTATCAAGCACTGGCGATTGGAAACCGGGCTTATAATCTGCAGGAGCCACCTTTCAGAGGCTAATGCTCAAAAATCTCTGTCATAGGTAGACCCACTTGGTGCTATCTGCAAGAGTCGGCTGACACATCTCACGGAGAAAATGGAAACCATCAAGCCGGGGATGACGCGATGGGACGTGCTGAAGATTTTCAGGACGGATGGTGGACCGCCAAACAGGAAGGATGTCGGACTACCAACTCTTTTGCGACAAACATTTGTCAGTCAGGACTCTCCATACTTCAAAATTGACGTCGAATTCGAGCCCTTCGCCCGCGTAGGCGTTAGCCTTGGGTCTTTTCCCGCCTACAATCGGGATGTCATCGTCAAAGTCTCGAAGCCCTACGTGCAATTCGCCACGACACATTAGGCGCCACTCCCCTGCACTCCGGGAAAGGCTCGGCTCTAAAAAAGTGCGCCTCGAGGATTGCCACACATGCGATGACTCCCGGATGTCGGCAAACCGGAGTGCTATCCGGCTTCGACGGCGGGATTCGTCCTGTGAAGTCGGCTTCTCGGTAGCCATCCGTTGCTGACGAAACACTGTTTTTGCCGTTGGTTCCCCTTGTCACGAGATGTGAGAACCGTTCGAGGCTGGCTACGGCTTGGTGAGTCCGAGCAGCTTTGCGAGCTGCGAGTCGAGTATCCTCGCAGGAAGAAGTCTGGGCAGAGTCCAGTTCTTGAAACGCTGCGGAACGACCGCGTAGCGTGCCTTCGGTTTCGCCGTGCTGAGTGCCACGTGGACGGTTTCGCCTAGGCGCTCAGGGGATAAGCCGTGACTACGGGCTTCGGTGACGATGAACTTCTGAAAGCTCTCTACGGCCTCCCAATACTCGGTCTGCTTGAACTCACTCAGATCTTCTTTTTCGCCCTTGTCGTACATCGCCGTGTTCACGGTGCCCGGTTCAATGATCACGACGTCAATACCAAATAACATCAGTTCTCGCCGCAGCGCGTCCGACATTCCTTCAAGACCAGATTTGGAGGAGCTATAAGCACCGAGAAGCGGGATAGCAACTTTTGCGCCGGTAGAGCTGATGTTGACGATGCGGCCGGCCGGACCCTGCCTGTTCTTATCCGTTCCCAAGAGAGGAGCGAAGGCTTGGATTACGACAAGCGGGGAGATCATGTTGACATCCAACTGCCGCCTGTACTCGCTGGGCCTCAGATAAAGCAATGGCCCACTCACCACAATTCCTGCATTGTTCACCAAGCCAACCAGATTCCTGCCGCCTATCATGGAGCCGACCTTCTGGGCAGCTTGATGTACAGCGTCGGCTTCCGTAATGTCCATCATGAGAGGTACGAAGCCATTGCCGAACTCTATTTGCAAACGATCGGCGTCAGCCTGCTTGCGTACAGAACCGAACACGCGAAATCCCTTTGAAACAAGCACCTTTGTGGTTCCCCAACCAATTCCGGTGGAGACTCCGGTGACCACGACATCTTTGCTGTTTGCCATCGCGTTTCTCCCAAGATGATCACTGCTCATCTTCAACATGTACACTGTACATCTTCCCCATTACAGATGTCAAGGTGTACAGTGTTTTCATGCCTTATCCGTCGAAAACAGACCGCCAGACCATCCTTTCGGCCGCGGTGAAGGATCTGGCGCACGGGGGTATCCGCGGCTTGTCGTTACGGAATCTCGCGGCCTCCCTCGACCTCGCGCCCAATGCCATCTACCGCTACTTTTCCGATCGCTCAGCGCTGGAAGCTGCGCTCGCAAACGAAGCTGCCCGGCAACTGGAACTGGCGCTGAGGAAGGCAGCCGACGGGCGCGAACCGGTTACCACAATCCGCGAGATGTCATCTGCTTACATAAAGTTCGCAAGGGACAACCGCCATCTCTACGAGGTCATGATGAGTCTCCACGCGCCGGAGCACGATGCGACCTTCCGCCAAAGCCTCTGGACGTTCACCGTCGAGCAAGTGCAACGAATTGCCGGGTCGGACCGAGCTGCGCAGGCCTCTGTCGCGCTTTGGGCGTTCCTTCATGGGGCCGTGGCGTTAGAAGCCGCTCGTGTGTTGGGCGAGAGCAAACCTGCAAGCGGAATTGAATTCGCGCTCGACGCGTGGTTAATGGCTGTCTCTGCGCGTGGGAAGCGAATAGAGGCGCTCCGAATCAAGCCCACCAAGAAGACGGCCAATAAGAAAGTGTCCGCGCGCCCGTGACTGGGGCGGAATCCCGTGAGGCTGCCAATGATACAATCTCACCCTTATCAGTAAAACAGAGTGGATGGCTACATTCTAGAAGCGCGGACGCTGTTTGAAAACATGCGAATCGGACTGGCTGCCAGTGCGGCTCTTCTTCTAACATCCCATGCCACGGCACAGACGCAGAACGGCCTGAACCTCATGCCGATGCCGACTTCCGTGCGGTCCGGGGCCGGGCGGTTGTCGGTCGATCCGTCGTTTTCCGTTGCGGTCACAGGTTTCAAGGATGCGGCACTGGAGCGCGGAATCGGTAGATTTGTTGCCGAGCTTTCGCGCGAAACGGGGATGTCCCTCAAGCAAAAAACGGCTGGTTCCGCCAGTCCTACTCTGTTAATCCATGCGGCTCACGGCAGAGAGAGCGTGCAAAGACTTGGCGAGGATGAATCGTATGAGCTGGTCATCACGGAATCTGGTGCGAAGCTCGCCGCGCCCAGTCCTCTCGGCGTCCTGTACGGCCTTCAGACCTTCCTCCAGCTCGTGGAAACGACGGCAAACGGATTTTCCGTGCCCGCCGCGACGATTGACGATAAGCCCCGTTTCGCCTGGCGGGGCCTGCTGATTGACGTTGGCCGCCACTTCATTCCGCTGGACGTGCTCAAGCGCAATGTCGATGGAATGGCGGCTGTGAAGATGAATGTTCTGCACTTGCACTTGTACGACAACGAGGGATTCCGCATTGAGAGCAAGCGCTTCCCGAAGCTGCAGGAAGCAGGGTCCGACGGGCTGTACTATACGCAAAACGAGATTCGCGAGTTCGTGGCCTACGCGCACGATCGCGGGATCCGCGTCTTCCCTGAATTCGAGATGCCGGGCCACAACCGCTCATTGTTTGCCGGATATCCGGAACTAGCGAGCGGGCCGGGACCTTATACAGTTGACCCCGGCGGCGTGGACGCTGTCATGGACCCGACGCGGGAGGAAACTTACAAATTCATCGACAAGTTTATCGGGGAGATGGCCGAACTTTTCCCGGATGAGTATTTTCATATCGGCGGAGACGAGGTTAGTGGCAGCCAGTGGAAAGCCAACCCTAAGATTCAAGCCTTCATGCACTCTCATGGAATGAAAACCAATGCGGATCTTCAGGCATACTTCAATCAACGTCTTCAGAAGATCCTGAGCAAGCACCACAAAATCATGATGGGCTGGGATGAAGTGC
>Ga0210398_10005047_pt1 | contig 12299 bp, 6 predicted proteins | sample IncBWC4OmetaG_FD_161047 | JGI IMG/M metagenome (GOLD analysis project Ga0210398, IMG submission 161047) | Forest soil microbial communities from Barre Woods Harvard Forest LTER site, Petersham, Massachusetts, United States - Inc-BW-C-4-O | ecosystem: Environmental > Terrestrial > Soil >... | reverse complement strand
CAGCTTGGACATTTGACTAGATGTTTCATCCTGGTTCTCCCCTCAGATTGATTACACAATCTGTCGGCTTCTGCTAACGTAGAGATATATTTAACTCTGAGTCATCTCTTAATTCAAGTCGCGAGGCGGAGCCGGACTCATGCAAGAGGATCGTGACGAAGCAGCAACGATAGAGGCTGCATCGGCGTTGACCTTCTGCTAGGATGATTGTGTGGCGTCCGATGGGCGCCATCGTCGTTTTGGCGCCGCCGTGACACCTCATAAAAACGCAAAAACAAACCCATTTAATGCAGTGAACATAAGGATCCTTGTTTTTCGCGCGGGTCTCGGGCGCGCCGCCTCAATGGGAGATGGCCGACCAAGCCGAACCGTGGGGCAACCGGGAGATTACACAAACGAACCCACCGATGGCGCGGCCGACGCAATCGAACTTTCGCAAAAGCAAACCCACTAAATCGAGACGAATGTTGACCTTTTCGCGAAGCACGTCTTCATCGACTTCATGTCGGTAGAGCGGGAGGGCGCGCGCCGCGAGCTTCCTCGTTGCGCCGGTTTGACAACCTCGCCATCGCGTCGCTATTGGTCGATTTACTCAGCGAGGTGATGCCCATGAACACCGATTTCACGATTTGTGTCGGCACGGTTGGCGCAGGCGTATGGTTCTCTCCCGACGGCGGTGAGCATTGGCGCCGCAGCCGGATGAACCTCCCCTTCGAGGCCGAGCCCGGCGAAATCCAGATTCGCGCGCTGGCCGTCTCGCCGCACAATTCGCATCATGTGCTCGCCGGCTCCGAGGTCGGCCTCTACCTGAGCGAAGACAACGGCGCCAAATGGGAGCTGATTAAGTCGCCGGTGGGCAACCGTCAAATCTGGTCGGTTGCGTTTCATCCCGGCGAGCCCGACACGATTCTTTTCGGAACCAAGCCACCAGCAGTCTACCGCTCGCGCGATCGCGGCAAGAGCTGGGAGCAGCTTCACGTTCCGATGGCCGAGCGATGCCTCGCCGGCGCGCCCAAGGTCACCAACATCATCGTCGATCCGCGCGATAAGAAAACGCTCTGGGTCGGGGTCGAGATCGATGGAGTCTACTGCTCGCGCGACGACGGCAAGACCTGGACTCATCGCAAGATGGGCGAGAAGGAACTCAACTGCGACGTACATGGCGTCGCGCTCACCAACGGGTCCAATCCGAAGCTGCTGGTGACCACGCCCGATGGCATCTGGAGCAGCACCGACGACGGCGCGAGCTTCGAGCTGCACGGCTTCCCGACCTTCGCCGAGCGCGATGCGATTTCCTATTGCCGCGGCGTCGCGGTCAAGCCCGATGACTCGAACACCATCTTCGTCGCCAATGGCGATTTCATTCCGGGCAAGCGCGGCGCCATTCAACGCACCCGCGACGGCGGCAAGACCTGGGAGAAATGCGCGCTGCCGGTCGAGCCTAACTCGACGATGTACTGGTTCGGCACCCATCCGTCCAATCCCAACATCATCGTGGCCAACAGCCTGCATGGCTATGTCTACGTCTCGACCGATGCGGGCGACACCTGGACCAAGGTGCGGCGCGAGTTCGGCGAGATACGCGCGATGGCGTGGATGCCGAACTAGAACGACCCTCCCCTCCTAATACTCAGGGCGCTGATGGCGCGGCTCTTTCCGCTGGAAGGAGCCACGCCATCACCATCGTATTCGTTTGCACCCTCATCGAGGGCTTTGTTAAAAGCTGACGAATTGTCAAGCGGCATCGGTATGCCGAGTGAGTGGTAGCAGCACGCAGGTTGGTTTCTTAACCGGACTCGAGAGGACTCAGCAGTGAAACAATTGATGAAGGTAGTGATGGGAACCTTCGCGATGGTGGTCTGTCTGGCCACCACCAGTCTAACCTCGGTGGCGCAGGTAGCGCCGGCGTCGCAGGTGGTGCAAGCAGTCGATGAACATGCCCTCGTCGCGCTGACCGGCAATGTTCATCCGCTGGCGCGCGCGGAATTCGATCGCGGGGCAGTGGCGGACAGCTTGCCGCTGGAGCATCTGCTGCTTCAGCTAAAACGCAGCCCCAAACAGGAGCGCGCGCTGCAACAGCAAATCGATGCGCTCTCCGACCCGCATTCTCCGAGCTATCACCAGTGGCTCACCGCGCAGCAATTCGGGGACTCCTACGGGCCCGCCAAAAAAGATATCGGCGCGGTTACCCGATGGCTGCAGGCGCACGGCTTCACGGTCAACGCGGTCTATCCGAGCGGGATGGTAGTCGATGTGTCCGGCACGGCCGGCAAGGTTCGCGAAGCCTTTCACACCGAGATCCATAACTACGTCGTCGATGGCGCCAGCCACATCGCCAATGCCAGCGATCCGAAAATTCCCGCCGCGCTGGAGCCGGTGATCGCCGGCTTCGCATCGCTGCACGACTTCATGCCGCATCCACTGATGCAAAAAGCCGGCACCGTGCAGAAGGACCCCGCCAGCGGCCACTGGATGCCGGTCGGATGGCGTCCGCAGTTCGCCACACCCTACCTCGGCAACGAGCTGAACGACGTCTCGCCGGCCGATTTCGCCATCATCTATAATCTCAACCCGCTGCGCGCACTGAGCACGCCGATAACCGGCGCGGGGCAGACCATCGTACTGCTAGAAGATACCGACATGAACCCCGCCGATTGGAATACCTTTCGCACCGCGTTCGGCCTCTCATCTTTCTCCGGCACCCTCGCGCAGATTCATCCCGGGCCGCCGGCAGGGGTGAAGCATCTGAAGAAATGCAAAGACCCCGGTATCAACATCGACGAGTCCGAAGCCGCGCTCGATAGCGAATGGTCCAGCGCGGTGGCGCCCGACGCGACTATCGAGCTGGCCTCGTGCCCCAGCACCAATGTCACCTTCGGGGGACTCATCGCGGCGCAGAACCTGATCAACAGCACCACGCCGCCGCCCATCATCAGCGTGAGCTACATCGAATGTGAAAGCGCGCTCGGGAAGGCCGGCAATGCCGCCTACAATGCGGTCTGGCAGCAGGCCGCCGCGGAAGGCACCTCGGTGTTCGTCGCGATCGGAGATTCAGGCGCGGCAGGTTGCGACGATTTTGCCAACTCCGTCATCGCGACCCACGGCATCGCGCTCAACGGCTTTGCCTCCACTCCCTACAATGTTTCGGTCGGCGGCACCGACTTTCAGGATGCTATCGACGGAACCATCGGCGACTACTGGACCGGCGCGGGCGTCGGCACGCAAACCGTGCTGTCTTATGTTCCCGAGACGCCGTGGAATGATTCCTGTGCCAGCAGCTTGCTCTTCGACTACGCGGGCTTCACCAATGGCGCGGACTTCTGCAACAGTTTTCCCGGCGAGATCTCCTTCTCCAACGACATTGCCGGCGGCGGCGGGCCCAGCGCGGTCTATGCCAAGCCTCCATGGCAAACCGGAGTCGACGGCATACCCGCCGATGGCCATCGCGACACGCCCGACGTTTCATTGTTCGCGGGCAACGGATTTTATACCCACGCGCTGTTGTACTGCATGTCCGATGTGGCGCAGGAAGGAGTTCCCTGTACCTTCAGCAATCCGGTCGACGTCTTTTTCAGCAGCGCCGGCGGAACCTCGTTCTCGTCGCCTTCCTTTGCCGGAATTCAGGCGTTGGTAAATCAGCAGACCGGGAAGAAATGGGGCAATCCCAACCCCGTCCTGTATGCGCTGGGCGCCACCGAGTATGGCAGCACTGCCGATCCCAACCAGTTAAACCTCACCGCGTGTAATTCCACCAACGGCAACACCGTCGACAGCTCTTGCGTCTTCTATGATGTGACCGCGGGAGACAACGACGTGGTTTGCGCACCGCTGAAGAAGCATAAGATCAACAACTGCTTCATTCCTCCCGGCGACGCCGTCGGTGTGCTCTCGACCTCCAATACTGCTGCCGATGTTGCGTATCCCACCTCCAGCGGTTGGGATTTCGCGACCGGCCTGGGGAGCGTCAACATAACTAACCTGGTGACCGGATGGAGCGCGGCCGCCGCCTCCTCCCAATAGCCCGGCGAATAACCAATGAATACCTGCGCAGGCGATTGAAGGACTTCTTCGATCGCCTGCGCGCCCTGCCCTTCGCGCGACGCAATGATGGCGAGTCAGTGGCGTCGCGATGCCCGAATTGCGGCATTCGATCGGTGGCCAGATCGATGCCGCACGCTCCGATGAAGCAGATTGGGACACATGTTCCACCTCGGGCGCAGGCTGCTGCTGCAACGCTTCCCGCGCCTTCGTCTTTTCCCGTCTTCATTCTTCGCTGATTAGCAGTCATCACAATTATATCTCTTCGTCATCAGGCGACCGGATGACCGCTCGCGGCACAGTCCGTGCATCGATAAACGTCGATTGGGAACGGGCCGAACGTTCTGGTCGCCTCGCGGCGGCGAAACGGCCGACCATCACCATCTCGGCACGCCGAACCACGGCGCGTATGGGACATTAGCAATGGACGAAGTCGTAAAAGAATTCCTGATCGAGAGCCATGAGAACCTCAATCAACTCGACCATGACCTGATCGAGCTGGAGAAGGATCCGCATTCCACGGATCTGCTCGGCAGCGTATTCCGTACCATTCATTCGATCAAAGGAGTGTCGGGATTTCTCGACTTCCCCAAACTGGAAGCGCTCGCACATGCCGCCGAGGAACTGCTGAGCAAGCTGCGCGATGGCACGCTGGTGCTGAATCAGGCGATTGCCTCGGCCTTGCTCGCCACCGTAGATGCGGTCCGCCAGATGCTGGCGAGGATCGAAGCCGACGGCAACGACGGCGACCAGGACTACGCCGAGCTGGTGGCGCGGCTGGCGCAACTATCCAGTCAGGAAACCGCCGCCGGCGTACCTGCCAGCGAGAACGCGCCATCTCAACCGGCAGTCAACGAGCCAATCGTGGCGCAAGCCGCGACCGCCGCGGCGCCGGCGCAAGCCGCCGCCGAGCCGCGCAAAAAAACCCGAGCTCCGCGCAAGGCCAAAGCGCCGCGCGCCGCAGCCCCGGTCGATTCGCCTCCGGCCGCGCCAATCGAGCAAGCCGCCCCGGCCCCGGTGCCGGAAGCAGTTGCCGCCAAACCACCCGACGCGCATCCGCGCGAAGATGCGCATGAAGCTGGCGCCGGATCGGCGGCAGCGGAGAGCAGCATCCGGGTCAACGTAAATCTGCTCGACAAGGTGATGAACCTGGTCGGCGAGCTGGTGCTGGTGCGCAACCAGATTCTGCAATTCTCGCTGCGCCAGCAGGAAAGCGGCTTTCTCAGCACTTCGCAGCGCCTCAATCTGATCACCTCGGAATTACAGGAAGGGATCATGAAGACCCGGATGCAGCCGATCGGCAACATCTGGAACAAATTTCCCCGCATCGTCCGCGACCTCGCTCTCGCCTGCGGCAAGCAGGTGCGCATCGAGATGGAGGGTGAAGAGACCGAGCTCGACAAGACGCTTATCGAGGCGATTCGCGACCCGCTGACCCACATCGTGCGCAACTCGATCGATCACGGCGTCGAGCTGCCGCAGCAGCGCCTCGGCGCCGGCAAAACGGCCGAAGGACGCCTGTCGCTGCGCGCCCTCCATGAAAGCGGCCAGGTGATCATCGAAGTCGCCGATGACGGCGGGGGCATCGACGTCGAGCGGGTCCGCGCCAAAGCGCTGGAGCGCGGCCTCATCACGGCCGACCAGGCCACGCGCATGAGTGACGGCGAGGCGCTCAAGATGGTGTTCCTGCCGGGATTCTCGACCGCATCGAAAATCACCAACATCTCGGGGCGCGGGGTCGGGATGGACGTGGTTAAAACCAACATCGAAAAAATCGGCGGCACCGTCGACATCCAGAGCACCCGCGGACAAGGCACCCGGTTGCGCATCAAGATTCCGCTGACCCTCGCCATCATCCCGGCCCTCATCGTCACCTGCGCCGGCGATCGTTACGCGATTCCTCAAATCAGCCTCATCGAGCTGGTGCGGCTGGAGGCCGAGGACAAGGCCGGCAAGATCGAACTCATTCACGGCGCGCCGGTCTATCGCCTGCGTGGCAACCTGCTGCCGCTGGTGTACCTGCACGAAGTGCTGAAGGTGGAAGCACCGCCCGCCGAGGGCGACGCTTCCCGGCGCGCCTCGCACATCGTGGTGCTGCAGGTGGCCGACCAGCAATTCGGCCTGGTCGTCGACCAGGTCAGCGACACCGAAGAGATCGTCGTCAAGCCGCTCGGCAAGCAATTCAAGGGACTGTCAGCATTCGCAGGAGCAACCATCATGGGTGACGGCCGAGTGGCCTTAATCCTCGACGTGCCGGGGGCCGCGCAACTGTCGGGCGTATTGAGCTTCCGCGACAGCGCGCATGCCGAGAAGCAGGACCCGGCCACGCGCAGCAGGAGCAAGCATCAGCGCCTGCTGCTATGCCGCGCGGGGAGCTCGGAGCGCATCGCAGTGCCGCTGGCGCTGGTCTCGCGCCTGGAACAATTTACCCAGGCGCAGATCGAGCAGGCCGCCGGATGTCAGGTGGTGCGCTATCGCAGCCAGATTCTACCGCTGGTCGATCTCGCGGCGCTGCTCGGGAGCGGTTCGAGCGACCGCGAGCGCGACCCGGTTCCGGTGGTGGTGTTCGACGACGGCCATCATCGGGTGGGCGTGGTGGTCGATCAGATAATCGATATCGTCGAAGAAGAGATCTCGGCCACCCAGCTCAGCAACCGTTCGGGTCTGCTGGGCTCCGCGGTGGTCAACGACAAAGCGACCGATTTCCTCGATTTGCGCGCGGTTTTCGAAGCCGCCAAGCAAAGCTGGTACGACGGCGAACCGGCCGAGGAAACCAGCAACGGCTCGATCCTGCTGATCGATCAATCGGGTTTCTCGCGCGGACTGGTGCGCAGCTACCTCGAGATGGCGGGGCACAACGTGCTCGAGGCCAACGGCGCCGAGGAGGCGCTGGAGAAGCTCGAAGTCAACCATATCGATCTCGCGATCGTGTCGGCCAACCTGCCCGGCAACGGCTCGGTCCTCGAGCAGATTCGCCGCAAGACCAACGAGGCGCATATTCCGGTCATGGGCCTGGCCGACGACCGCGGCGACGCCTCGCCGGAAGCGGCGCGCAAATACGACTCCTATCATTTCAAATCGCAACGACAGGCAATTCTCGACGCGGTCTCGCGGCTGATTAGCGGCGAGACTCACGAGCTTCATCACGCGACCGAGACGGTGCCGGACGACCGGCACATCAACTGACAGGCGGGGACCATTTTTTGAATACTCCAGCTCATACCGGCGCTGAAGACGCTTCGCAGCCCGAAAAGGGTGGCCGCTTTACCACCTTCTATGTCGACCACATGCTGTTCGGCGTCGAGGTGATGCAGGTCCAGGAAGTGCTGCGCTCGCAAGTCAACACCCGGGTGCCGCTGGCGCCCGCAGTAGTCAGCGGGCTGATCAATTTGCGCGGCCAGATCGTCACCTCGATTGATATGCGCCGCCGCCTCAAGCTGCCCCTGCGCGAGGCCGGCGCCGTTCCGATGAACATCGTGGTGCGGTCGGGCGAGGAAGCCATCAACCTGCTGGTCGACGAGATTGGCGACGTGCTGCAGGTCGAAGCGTCGCGTTTCGAGCGCAAGCTCCACAACATCGATCCGGCGGTCCGCGACCTTATCGTCGGGGTTTACAAGCTCGACGATCGGCTGCTGCTGGTGCTCGACACCAACAAGACGGTGGCGGTCGCCGCCGATTAACTGGCCGTCATCCAGATGCGGGAGCCAGGGGACGATTCCGGCAACTTTGCGGGCCAACTTTGCGGGCCAACTTGGGGGGACTGAAGCAGCCATATGAGTAATCTTCATGCCGCGGGCAGCCCGGCTTCAGTCGCCACCGCGGCGCGGAAAGCGGCCGGCGCCAACGGCCATTTGCGCCTGGATGCCGCCAGCCATGCGCGCCTCGGTGACAAACTGGGGATTGACGAGGCCAGCCTGGCGCGCCGCCGCGCGTTCATCTGCCTGAGCGAGGAACAGCGCGAGCTGCTGCTCAGCCTGATCCCGTGGTCGGAGCAGGTGGCGGCGCCGATAGTGACAGAGTTCTACGACTGGCAGTTTGCCTTTCCGTCCACCCGCGCCTTCTTCGAGCATCACGCCGAATCACGCCAGTTGCGCCTCGAGGCGCTGCGCCGCCATCTGGAAGCGGCGCAGACCGGCTACTACAAAAGCATTTTCCAGGGCGCGCGCACCAATTGGGGTGCGGAATACTTCGAGCAGCGTCCGCACGTGGGATGGCTCCACGATCAGATCAACCTGCCCTTCAAATGGTACATCGGCGCGTACGCCGAATTGCAGCGCCTCACGCGCAGCTACCTGGCCAAGTCCTTCTCCCTTAAAAAAGTAATTGCCGCCGAAGCCGCCATCTTCAAAATTTTCAACTACGACATGCAGGCGGTGGAGGATTCCTTCCTGGTGAGTGTGCTGGCAGCGGTCGGCCTCGATATCGAAGCGATCGAGAAGCAGCCGGGGACCGATCGCACCGAGTACTTCGCGCAGATCAAACGGGCGTCCTCGGTGATGATGCAGCAGGCCGAGGCGCTGGCCGACATGCGCCTGACCGATCCGATTTTCGATGCGGTGGGCAAAAAGGTCGCGGGCAACGCCTTTGACCGGGTCCGCGGCAGGCTCGCCAAACTGCTGGAGACCACCACCTCGATGGTTGAGCGACTCTCCAATTGGTCGCACCACGTGCAGACTTCCACCGCGCAGATGACCGAAAGCATCGCCGAGATCGCGCGCAATGCCACCGAATCCGCGCGGGTCGCGAGCTCGGCGGTGCAGCTCGCGTCCGCGACCAACGCGGTGGTGAGTTCGCTCGGCGAATCGAGCGCGAAAATCGGCCAGGTCCTGAAAGTGATCACCACCATCGCGCAGCAAACCAATCTGCTCGCCCTCAACGCGACCATCGAGGCCGCGCGCGCCGGCGACGCCGGCACGGACTTCGCCGTGGTCGCCAATGAGGTCAAGGAGCTGGCCAAGGAAACCGCCAAGGCGACCGAGGACATCGGACGCCGCATCGAGGCAATTCAGAGCGACGCCAACAACGCCGTCGATGCGATCGGGAAGATCGGCGCGGTCATCGACCAGACCCACGATATCTCCAACACCATCGCGGGCGCGGTCGAGGAACAAACCGCCGTCACCAACGAGATCGCGCGCAGCATGACCGATTCGGCGCGGGTCAGCACCGAGGTCGTCGCTACCCTTTCCTCGGTGCTGCAGGGCAGCGGGAGCTCATCCGCGCCCGGCCCGCATGCGTAGCCGTGGGCCGGCAGGTCCGCCGGCTTCCGATCGAGCCTTAGACCAACAGAACTTTAGACGAGGATAACCATGGGGCTTAAGAATTTTTCCTTGAAAGCGAAGCTGATGGTGCTGGCGGGCGCCTTTGTATTGGGCATGCTGCTCTTCGGCGCCCTCTCCTTCGCCACTATCAGCGCGGTCAAGATCGGCGGCCAGGCCTACAGCACCATCGCGACCGCGTCGGCGATTGGTAGCGACTTTGCGCCACCTATCCAGTTCGTGATTCAGGAGCGGGTGTTGGTCTATCAAGCTCGCGTCGACATCGCCGACAAAGTCAAGCTGACGAAGGAAGTCGAAACCTTCAAGGACGAAATGAAAGCCTTTGAAGACGGCCACCAGGCCTGGCAGACCAAAATTACCGATCCCAAACAGATCGCTCTGATGCAGAGGGTCTACGAGAGCGGACACGCCTACCTCGATCTCGCGTGGAACAAGTATCTGCCACTCCTGCAACAAGGCAACCTTGAGGCGGCGGACAAGGTCAGAACCGAAGAAATGAATCCGCAGTTCGAGCAGCACGAAGTCGCGATGAATGAATTCGCGCAAATCGCGCAGGATCAGATGGCTCAAGTTGAAAAGAGCACGCAGGCGATGGTGGCGTCGCGCACCTTCACCCTGACGCTGGTTGCATTGCTGGCGGTCGGGGTGGTGTTGGCCATCTGCTTCGCCATCGCCAAGGAAATTCTTACCCCCCTGAGAGCCACCATGGAGATCCTTCATGAAGTATCGAAGGGTAACCTCACGCGCCGGATGGAGGTCACCGGAACCGATGAAATCGCGCAGATGGGCCTCGCCCTCAATGAAACCATCGACAACCTGTCGCGGGTAATGTCGGAAATCGAGAACGACGCCAAAGTCCTCTCCAACGCGTCCGAGGAGCTTTCCAATTCCAGCCAGCAGCTCGGGACCAACTCCCAGCAGACCACCACGCAAGCCGCCGCCGTGTCGGCCGCGGCGGAAGAGGTCAGCCAGAACGTGCAGACGGTGTCGACGGCGACCGAAGAGATGTCCGCGTCAATCAAGGAAATCTCCAAGAACGCCAGCGAAGCGGCTGAGGTCGCAAGTTCCGCCGCGCGCCTCGCGGGAACCACCAATGCGACCATGACCAAGCTCAGTGAGAGCAGCGCCGAAATCGGCAACGTCATCAAAGTGATCACTTCGATTGCCGAGCAGACCAACCTGCTGGCGCTCAACGCCACCATCGAAGCGGCGCGTGCCGGGGAAGCCGGCAAGGGCTTCGCCGTGGTCGCCAATGAGGTCAAGGAGCTGGCCAAGGAAACCGCCAAAGCGACCGAGGACATCGGCGCCAAGGTCGAAGCGATTCAGAACGATGCCAAGGGCGCGGTGCTGGCGATTGACGAGATTACCGCGGTCATCGGCGGATCAACGACATCCAGAACACCATCGCCAGCGCCGTGGAAGAGCAGACCGGCACCACCAATGAGATTTCGCGCAATATCTCGGAGACCGCGAAAGGCAGCTCCGACATTGCCAGCAACATTACCGGGGTCGCCCACGCTGCCACCGAAACCCAGCACTCCGCCGCCGCCTCCCTAAAGGCGGCGCAGGAGCTATCCCAACTCGCAGTCAGGCTCGGCGGCGTCGTCAGCCAGTTCCAGCTTTCCGGCAACGGGCACCATCGCGAGTACTCGCCGCCCGGCCACTAAACCATCGCGGCCGGATTTGATGATGTTTGAACGAGATCTGAAATCAGGCGAGGACGGAACCGGAGGACCACGATGAGTCTTACGCAGTTGTCGATAAAGGCCAAGTTGCTGGTCTTGTCCGCGATGTTCCTGGCGGGAATGACGATCTTCGGAATCCTCGCGTTCGCCACTATCAGCGCGGTCAAAATCGGCGGCCAGGCGTACGACACTATTGCGACCGCGGCCGCCATCGGAAGCGATTTTACCCCACCCACCCAGTTCGCGATCCAGGAACGGTTGTTGGTTTATCAAGCGCGCGCCGATGTGGCCGACAAAATCAAGCTGGCGAAGGAAGCCGATACCTTTAAGGACCAGATGAAAGCCTTTGAAGACGGCCACCAGGCCTGGCGGAGCAAGATTACCGATCCCAGGCAGATGGCTTTGATGCAGAAGATCTACGAGACCGGACACGCCTACCTCGACCTCGCGTGGAGCAAGTATTTTCCACTCATACAACAAGGCAACGTCGAGGCGGCGGACAAGCTCCGCACCGAGGAAATGAACCCTCAGTTCGACTTGCACGAAGCTGCGACGACTGAATTCTCTCAAATCGCCGAGGACCAGACCCAGCAAGTTGAAAAGAGCACTCAGGAGATGCTTGCTTCCCGCACCTTCACCCTGACGCTGGTTGCGTTGCTGGCGGTCGGGGTGGTTCTGACCGTCTCCTTCATCATAGGAAAGGGAATTCTCACCCCATTGAAGCTGACCATGGAAATACTTCATGAAGTCTCGAAAGGTAACCTGACACGCCGCATGACGGTGGTGGGGACCGATGAAATCGCGCAGATGGGTCTCGCGCTGAACGAAACCGTCGAGAACCTCTCGCGCGTGATGATTGAAATCGGGTCCGATGCGAGGATCCTGTCCACCGCCTCCGCCGAGCTCTCCACCACCAGTCAACAACTGGGGATCAACTCGCAGCAGACCACCACCCAGGCCGCCGCCGTGTCCGCGTCCGCCGAGCAGGTCAGCCAGAACGTGCAGACCGTCTCGACCGCTACCGAAGAAATGTCGGCCTCGATCAAGGAGATCTCCAAGAACGCGAGCGAGGCGGCTGAGGTGGCCAGCTCCGCGGCGCGGCTGGCGGGAACCACCAATAGCACCATGACCAAGCTGAGCGAGAGCAGCGCGGAGATTGGCAACGTCATTAAAGTGATCACCTCGATTGCCGAGCAAACCAACCTGCTCGCGCTCAATGCCACCATCGAAGCGGCGCGCGCTGGTGAAGCCGGCAAAGGGTTCGCCGTGGTCGCCAACGAAGTCAAGGAGCTGGCGA
>Ga0210398_10005046_pt1 | contig 12300 bp, 10 predicted proteins | sample IncBWC4OmetaG_FD_161047 | JGI IMG/M metagenome (GOLD analysis project Ga0210398, IMG submission 161047) | Forest soil microbial communities from Barre Woods Harvard Forest LTER site, Petersham, Massachusetts, United States - Inc-BW-C-4-O | ecosystem: Environmental > Terrestrial > Soil >... | reverse complement strand
AAAAACACAACGCGGCGGTTGATGAACTGCAGGCGGTTGTCGGTCGCTTCAACGAACAGCTGAGGATTTACAAAGCGAAACAGACGTCATGACGTTCAGTGCGGCGGACCAATCCGCCGCCACTTTTAAACTATGCAGGCCGGTACGCTCATTACGCCGCGTCTGGCCGAAGAGGCCATCTACTCTCGGCTGACGTGTTTGCCCATCGAATCACTGCCGCTGACGCAGTGCGTCGGGGGAACATTGCGCGAGAATGTTTATGCGGAACGTGACCATCCGCCGTTCGACCGCGTCACCATGGACGGCATCGCGGTGGACAGCGAGGCGTTGCGTCAGGGTCAGCGGCGCTTCCGAATTCAGGGGATCCAGGCTGCCGGCGCACCGCGGCTTAAACTTCGAGCCAGCGAAGATGCGATCGAAGTGATGACGGGTGCAATTCTCCCCGTCGGCTGCGACAACGTAATTCCCGTCGAGCAGCTCGATGTGGCCGGCGGCATCGCATCGCTCAACTCAACGGTGGTAAGTGCCCCTTTTCACAATATTCATCGGCGCGGCAGCGACAGCCGACAGGGCAGACTCTTGCTGGAAGCCGGTACTCTGCTGCGTGCGCCGGAGATCGCGGTTGCCGCCTCGGCCGGCATGGCACGAGTACGCGTGAGCAGTCAACCGGCGATCATGGTTGTCTCGACCGGTGACGAGTTGATTGAACCGGGGGACCCGATCGCGGATTTCCAGGTGCGCCGATCCAACGCCTACGCGGTCGCGGCTACATTGCGCAAGCGCAGCTTCGCTCGTGTCGGGGACGACCATGTGCCCGACGATGAAAATATGCTGCGCGAGCGGCTGGCGCTGCACCTGACAACCCACGAGGTGGTGGTCTTGAGCGGCGGCGTGTCGATGGGCAAGTTCGATCTCGTACCCAAAGTACTCATGCAGCTCGGGGTGCACGAAGTATTCCATAACATTGCACAGCGGCCGGGCAGACCGATGTGGTTTGGCATCGGTCCACAGGGCCAGGCCGTATTTGGTTTGCCTGGCAATCCGGTCTCCACTCTCGTGTGTCTGGTCCGCTACGTGATTCCGGCCATCGCCGAAGCGATGGGCACCAAGCGCGCGCCGCCCGAGCGGTTGGCCTTGGCCTCGCCGGTAACCTTCAAACCCGTGCTGACGTATTTCTTGCCCGTCATCATCGAGCACGACGATTGGGGCCGCCCCTGGGCAAATCCGCGGCCGCCGAATGGATCGGGGGACTTCTTGAGCTTGGCCGGCACCGATGGCTTTGTAGAACTGCCGCCGGGACCCAACACCTACCCGAAAGGGTTCGTCACTAGCGTTTACCGCTGGTAACCTGATTCGCATGACATCCATCGTTCATGACATTCGCGGCGCACGCAATCCCCTCGATCGGCTTGGCCGCCCGCTGCATGATCTGCGCATCTCGGTCATGGACCGCTGCAATTTTCGCTGCCCTTACTGCATGCCAAAGGAGCGGTTTCACGAGCACTACCAGTTCCTGAATTCTCACGAACGCCTGTCCTTCGATGAAATCGTGCGTTTGTCGAAATTGTTCGCCGGCTTGGGCGTGCGCAAGCTACGGCTCACCGGCGGAGAACCTCTGCTGCGCACCAATCTGGCCGATTTGATCGGCGATTTGACCGGAATTCCCGGCATCGACGATATCGCGCTCACGACGAACGGCGTGCTGCTCGCGAAGCATGCCGTCGATCTGCGCGCCAACGGACTGAAGCGCATAACGGTCAGCTTGGATACCTTGGATCAGGACATTTTTGCCCGCTTGAGCGGCGGATTCGGCGCTTTAACCCAAGTCCTGGACGGCATCGAGGCCGCCATCGCGGCGGGCTTGACGCCCCTTAAAATCAACGCAGTCATCGAGCGCGGCGTCAACGATCACACCGCGCTCGACCTGGTCGAGCGCTTTCGTGGCTCGCCGGTGATCGTACGCTTTATCGAATTCATGGATGTCGGCAATCGCAATCATTGGCGGCCCGAGATGGTCGTTCCCTCCCGCGAACTGGCGGCCCGCATCGGCGCGCGCTGGCCGATGCACCCCGTATCCGAGAACTACCATGGTGAAGTCGCGAAGCGCTGGCGCTTCGACGACGGCGGCGGGGAAGTCGGCTTCATTTCATCGGTGTCGCAGCCGTTTTGCGGCGCCTGCAGCCGCGCGCGCTTGTCTTCCGAAGGTAAATTCTACACTTGCCTGTTTGCGACCCAGGGAATCGATCTGCGCGCGCCGTTGCGCGACGGCGCAGACGATGCCGATCTGCTGCGGTTGATTCGCGGCGCGTGGGACACGCGCACCGATCGCTACAGCGAGCGGCGCGAGGAACTGCGCGGCAAAGACCTCGAGACGAAAAAGATCGAGATGTACTACATCGGCGGATGAGACATGAACTTTACCCATTTGGATGCCGATCATCGTCCGACCATGGTCGACGTCAGCGAAAAAGCCGCGACGCAGCGCACCGCGATCGCCGAGGCGAAAGTGCATTTCCCACCGGGAGTCGCCGCCGCGCTGCGCGACAGCGGCCTGCGCTCGCCGAAAGGCCCGGTGTTCGATACTGCGATCGTCGCGGGCGTCATGGGTGCGAAGCGCACTCACGAACTGATTCCGTTTTGCCACCCGCTGGGACTGGAGAATTGCCACATCGCGATCGATCTGGTGGCCGATTCCGCGGTCATTCGCTGCACGGTGAGTGTGCATCATAAAACCGGTGTCGAGATGGAAGCGCTCACCGGCGCAAGCATCGCCGCGCTGACGATTTACGATATGTGCAAATCTTTTTCGCACGGCATCGTCATCGGCGATGTGCGCCTGCTGGCCAAAGACGGCGGCAAGCACGCGTACTCGATGCAGGGTACGCCGTGAACCCAAGCGTCCCGCCGATCTACGGCCTGATCCTCGCGGGCGGCTCAAGTTCGCGCATGCATCGCGATAAAGCCGCGCTCAAATACCAGGGCAGCTCACAGCTCGATCGCGCCTACGAACTCGCGAGCCGGCATGTCCCTGAAGTTTTTGTATCGGTGCGCGCCAATCAAACGCTTGATCCGGTGCGCTCGCATCGGCCCATGATCGTGGATAGCGTCGCGGGCGAGGGACCGATCGTCGGCATTCGCTCCGCGCTTGCCGCGTACCCTACGGTTGCGTGGCTGGTGCTGGCCTGTGATTTGCCGTTTCTCTCGGATGCAGCGGTCGAATTCTTGCTGCGCGCGCGCGATCCGGCCGGCTTTGCCACCGCCTACCGGAGTGCCCACGATGGCCTACCGGAGCCGCTGTGCGCCATGTGGGAACCCGCGGCGGCAGCCATGCTGGCCGAATATCAGGCCGGCGGCGGCCACTGCCCGCGAAAGTTTCTGATCCGTGTCGGCGCGCCACTGCTTCAGCCGCTTGACAGACGGGCGCTGGATAACGTCAATACTCCCGAAGAATATGCGCACGCCATCATGGCACTGGAATCCGAATCGCCCATGCAACTGCAAATACGCTACTACGCCTTGATGCGCGAGCAGGCCGGCCGCTCCGAAGAATCGATCGAGACTTCGGCGCCTACTCCGGCTGAATTGTACGCCGAGCTCAAGTCCCGCCATGCCTTCACGCTGGCGCGCGAACAGCTGAAAGTTGCGGTCAACACAGAGTTCAGCGATTGGTCGCGAAAGCTCAAGCACGGCGACGCGGTGGTTTTCATTCCTCCGGTAGCGGGCGGCTGATGCGCTTTCGCTTTACGCAAGCAGCCATCGACACCCGCACTGCACGGCAGGAACTGCAGAACCTGGCGGCGGGCGGCTACGTCAGTTTCGAAGGTTGGGTGCGCGATCATAACGAGGGCCAAGAGGTCACGCGCCTGGAATACGAAGCCTTTGAAGCGCTGGCCGTGAAGGAAGGCGAGCGCATCATCGAGGAAGCGCTGCGGCGATTCCCGGTGGTGCAGGTCTTGTGCATCCATCGAGTGGGTGCGCTGGCACTGGGCGAAATGGCCGTGTGGGTGGGTGTGAGTTCCGAACACCGCGGCGAAGCCTTCGATGCCTGCCGTTTCATCATTGACGAGGTCAAGCATCGCGTGCCCATTTGGAAAAAGGAGCACTACCGGAATGGCGACTCCGGCTGGGTGAACTGCGAGCGTTGTGCGGCGCCTGCACAACACACGCACACCGCACAACACACGCACGCAGCGGAACATCACGACCACGCCGCCGCTACCCCCGAGTAGCGATGCAGCCCGACTATTCACGGCAGCTGTTGCTCAAGGAAGTCGGCGCTGCGGGCCAGGCGGCGCTCGAGCGCGCCCGCGTGCTGATCGTAGGCTTGGGTGGCCTCGGCAGTCCGGTGCTTCAATACTTGGCGGGCGCCGGAGTGGGATACTTGGGGTTGGTCGATGCCGACAACTTGGATCCCAGCAACCTGCATCGGCAGCCCATTTACGCGCTCGACGATGCCGGAAAACCCAAAATCGATCTGGCGCGCGCGGCCATCCATAAGATTAATCCCAGCGTGCACATCGAAACGCACGCGAAAATGTTCAATGCCGACAATGCACTGCAGTTGACCCGCAGCTACGACCTCATCATCGATTGCACCGATAATTTTCGCGCCAAGTACTTGATCAATGATGCCGCCGTGCTTGCGCAGCGGCCTGCGGTGTTCGCCAGCGTCTACCAGTACGAAGGACAGCTTCAGGTGTACAAGCCGCAGGCGGAGCACGCCTGTTTGCGCTGCCTGTGGCCGGATGCCACTGCCGACGGCGTGGTGGGCAATTGTGCCGAAGCTGGAGTGCTGGGGCCGGTCCCCGGCGCCTTTGGCGCGCTGCAAGCGCTGTTGGCGATCAAAATCCTGCTCGGCATTTCCGGCCAGCTCGACGGCGAGCTGCTGCTGCTGGATTTCATGAACTTCTCCAGCCTCAAGCTCAAGGCGCCGCGCCGCGCCGAGTGTCGCGCTCCCGGTTGCGCGCATATCCGCGGCTTAGCCCCAGAGGAGCGCGACCTCGAGATCGAGTTGCAATCACTGGCTGAGGCTGCCGCACGCGGGCTCGAAGTGATCGATATTCGCAGCGCCGAAGAATTCGCGGCAGAGCCTTCCTTGGGTAGGCACATTCCCATGCCGAAGCTGCTGGCGGATCCCGGTGTGCTGAATGCCGGACGGCCGGTGCTCTTGGTGTGCGCTTCCGGCAAGCGCAGCCTGGCGGCAGCGCGCGAACTGCGAAAACGCGGGCTTGCCGTACGTTCGCTGTCCGGTGGGCTGCAGAAGCTGGAGGCTTGAGGCTTGCTCTTCGGCAGCAAATTGCCCGAGGTTGGCACCACGATTTTCACCGTGATGTCGCGCCGCGCGCTCGAGGAGAACGCGCTCAACATCGGTCAGGGATTTCCGGATTATCCTATCGATCCACGCTTGGCGAGCTCGTTGTCCGAGGCCGTAACCGCGGGCCGCAATCAATATGCGCCGATGGAAGGTGCTATCGAGCTGCGCGAACAGATCTCCAGCAAGCTCAATACCTGCTATCAGCAGCGCTTTGATCCAATCGACGAGATTACCGTCACCTGCGGTGCCACCGAAGCTCTGTACGACGCGATACAAGCGGTTGCCGGAGCCGGGGACGAGGTCATTATCTTCGACCCCGCCTACGATGCGTACGAGCCGGCGGTGCGACTCGCGGGCGCTCGCTGCGTGCGCATAGCATTGGCGCCTCCGGCGTTTCGGTTCGATTGGGACGAGGTGCGGCACGCACTGAACGCTCGCACTCGACTCATCATCATCAACAGTCCGCAAAACCCCTCCTGTACCGTGGCAACCAGAGACGACCTGGATGGCCTTGCCGCCTGCGTCCGGGATCGGCCCATTACCATCCTCGCCGATGAGGTGTATGAACACGTGCTGTTCGACGGCCGCCGCCATGCATCGGTGCTGGCGCATGCGGAACTGCGCGAGCGCAGCTATGCGGTGTTTTCTTTCGGCAAAACGCTGCATGCGACCGGCTGGCGCGTCGGCTACTGCGTCGCGCCCGCCAAAATGACCCGCGAACTTCGCAAGGTGCACCAGTTCAATACCTTCAGCATCGCCGCGCCGCTGCAGCACGCCATCGCCCGTTATCTTTCGAGTTATCCGGATGCATGGCATGGATTGTCAGCATTCTTCGAAGCCAAGCGCGATTTACTTACCGGGCTTCTACGAGGCTCGGGATTGGAACCGGTGCCGGCGGCCGGTACGTATTTCCAACTGATCGATTACGGCGCTTTCAGCAACGAGAGCGATATCGGGTTCGCCGACCGGTTGATTCGCGAGGCGAGAATAGCCACGATTCCGCTGTCGCCGTTCTACGCGAATCCGCCGCCGCTGACGCTGTTGCGGCTGTGCATCGCCAAGCAGGATGCCACGCTGCGAGCGGCGGCTGAGCGCCTTTGTGCGTTCGCAAGGATCGCGTCCAGCATCGAATGACACGATCACTGCCGCCGGCCTCGCTCGACTGGTGTTTGTTTCTCGACGTCGATGGAACGTTGCTCGAAGCCACCGACACGCCTGCGCACACGGTCTCTGACCCCGAGATCAAGGCGCTATTGCGCGACGTAAGCGAGCGTCTCGTGGGCGCGGTCGCGTTGATAAGCGGTCGCAGGATCGAAACTCTCGATGAGCTGTTTGCACCGCTGCGTCTGCCGGCGGCCGGTCTGCATGGAGTCGAGAGGCGCAATGCCGGCGGCGAAATGCAGGGCGCCAGTTTTGTGGACTCGCAGCTCGATGGCGCGCGGGTTGCGATAAGATCCCTGGTGGCGGCACACCCCGGAACACTCTTCGAGGACAAGGAGCGGATAATCGCCGTGCATTTTCGGATGGCGCCGCAGTACGCAGAGGCGATTCGTCGCGCAATTGTCGCGATCGCCAAGCCGCTCGGCAGCAATTATCACATCCAAGGCGGAGATATGCTGTTGGAAATAAAACCGCGAGGCTTCAACAAAGCCACCGCCATCAAGGCGTTCATGAAGGAACCGCCGTTCAGCGGCAGGCTGCCGGTGTTCCTCGGCGATGATCTTACCGACCAGGACGGCTTTGCGATCGTCGAGGCGTACGGCGGCATCTCGATCGCCGTGGGCGATCGGGTGCGCGGTCAATTTCGCTTAAGCAATGTTGCGTCAGTCCGCGGCTGGCTGCGCGAAATTGCCGCTTTGCACGATTCGCATCGCGCATGAGCAGACTGATCCTGGTCCGTCATGGGGAGAGTTCCGGCAACCGGGAGCGTATTTTCGCAACTCAACCGCACGAGCTGCCGCTGACGGAGACAGGCTACCGCCAAGCGCAAGCCGCCGCCCAACGCATAGCGGCGCTGTTTGACCCTGAGCTGGTGGTCACGAGTTCCTATGTGCGAGCGAGCGAGACCGCGCGCATCATTGCCGGCGCGCTGGGTGTGCCGCTCGAGATTGAACCGAATCTGCACGAGCGCGAAATCGGCGCGCATCGGGGTCTATCGTACGATTCGCTGCTCGCTGCGCCGGACTACGATCCGAATCGACCCTGGGCGTGGAAACCTGAAGATGGCGAGAGCTACGAGGAAGTTCAGGCACGCGTCGGCCCGATTCTTGACCGCTTGGCGAAGGCTCATCCGGGGGATGATGTTGTCATCGTCAGTCACGGCGGCGTGATGATGACGCTTTGGGCCTATGTCACGGGCGAGTGGGACGGAGCGCATGCGCCGCCCAACTGCGGCATCGTTTTGATTGAACATGGCCCGCTGGGTTATTCCCGCCCGCAGATCATCGGCGATGTAAGCCGCGCATCCGACGCAGGGGGCTAGCGCGGGAAGCTATCCGGCTTGATTGGCCGGCGCAGAGGTTGCTTCGGCGGCTTCGTCCAACCATCTGCGCAGACACTGCTGCAGCTCCTCGCGATCGATGGGTTTCGATAAATAATCATCCATCCCGGCCGCCCGGCACTCATTATCGGCGCCCTTCATGGCATGGGCGGTCAGTGCGATGATCGGGATGCGCCGGCCAGGGGCTTCTCGCTGGCGGATTTTTCGCGTGGTCTCGTAGCCATCCATGAGGGGCATCTGGCAATCCATCAGGACCAGATCGTATCGGCCGGTTTCCCAGGCGGTAAATGCCGCCTGGCCATCGGCGGCGACGTCGACCCGATACCCCAGCTTTTCGAGAATACGGCACGCGACCTTCTGATTCACGACGTTGTCCTCGGCAAGCAGGATGTGGTAGCTGTCGCGCGCGCGCTGCGAGCGCAGGGCGTGCCTGGTCACGATCGGCTGCGTGGCGAGACGCCAGCCTTCCGCTTGCGTGCCGAGCACCATCAGCAGGCAATCCGTGAGATCGCGATGGGTCACCGGTTTCAACAGATAGGCGGCGAAACCAAGCTCGGCGAACAACTGCCCATCGCCGCGTTGTCCGGAAGAGGTGAGCAGGATCAGGCGCACTTGGCGCAATTCCGGCTCGCCTAGGATGGTTTTACCCAGGGTCGCGCCGTCGCAACCCGGCATTTGATGATCCAGCAGCGCCACCTCGAAGGGCCGGCCCGCGGCGGCAGCATGCCGCATCAAGCTCAATGCTTCATCGGCGGAGCTCGCGGAGACCGCGTCCATTCCGGAGAGCGACAGCTGCCCCATCAAGACCTTGCGATTGGTCATGTTGTCGTCGACGATGATGATGCGCTGGCTGCGCAGCGACATGTGCGGCGCCGGGCGTACCTGCGCCGCGTTCTGGGCGATGCCGAGCCGCGCGGTGAACCAGAACGTGGATCCCGCGCCCTCCTCGCTCGACACACCGACTTCACCGCCCATCAGTTCAACCAGCCGCTTGACGATCGACAGCCCGAGGCCGGTGCCGCCGAACCGGCGCGTGGTCGACGAATCCACCTGCGTGAACGGTTTGAAGAGCGCATCCAGGCGGTGCGCGGGAATACCCATGCCGGTATCGCGAACCTCACAGCGTATGGTTACGCCATGCGCATCTTTATCGGCAACCCTGCATTCGATGGCCACCTCACCTTGCTGCGTGAACTTGACGGCGTTGCCTCCCAAGTTGAGCAGAACCTGGCGCAGGCGGCCGGCATCGCCGCGAACCAGATCGGGCAAACTGGGATCGAGCAGCGCGATGACCTCGAGCCCTTTCGGGTGCGCTTGAATCGCGAGCAGGCGGGCAACGTCTTCGATGGTGTCGCGCACGTCGATGTCGAGACATTCGAGTTCGAGTTTGCCGGCTTCGACCTTTGAAAAATCCAGGATATCGTTGATTACCGTCAGCAGCCCCGCAGCGCTATCGCGCACCGTCTGCGCGTAGTCGAGTTGCATGGGGTTGAGCGGCGTCTCCAGCAACAACTCGATCATGCCGATGACGCCATTCATCGGGGTGCGAATCTCGTGACTCATGTTGGCGAGAAATTCGCTCTTGGCTTTATTCGCCGCTGCGGCGGTTTCCGTCGCCTCGATCAGCGCCAGTTGGTAGCGTTGCCGTTGGGTGATGTCGCGCTCCGATCCGGACACCGTCATGGGCTGCCCGGCGGCATTGCGTTCCAGCGCGGCGCGGATCCGATACCAGCGCCACTCGCCGGCGTGTGTTTTGCCGCGCACTTCCACGTCCATGAGAATGTCTTCGCGAATGCATTTCTCGATGGCGTCGCGCAGCTTTGCCACGTCCTCGACGTGAATGACATCGAAGAATTTCTGGCTGACACCCAGGAATTCACTCTGCGCAAACCCGAATAGTTCGGCGAAGTGCGGCGAGACCCACATTTCGCGCGTCGCCACATCCAGTTCCCACAGACCGTCGTTGGCGCCGCGTATGGCGCGAGTGAGGCGCGCCTGGGTGTTGCGCAATTGCTCCTCCGCCGCCTCGCGCTCGGCTTCGCGCTCATAGTTATCGAGGGCGAAGGCGACGTTGCGCCCCATGTGCCGCAGCAGCTTGACGATCTCGTCGTCAAATGCCTGCCGTTCGCCCGATAGCAGCAGCAACACGCCGATGGTCCGGCCGCGCTGGATGAGCGGCAGCGCGGCTCCCGCCGCGATGCCGGCCGGCCGCGCCTGTGCGTGGAAGTGGGCGGTTCGCTCATCGTTCACGTAATCGTTACTGATGCAGGGCTGTTGCGAGCGAAATGCCGAGCCGATGAGTCCGCGGCCCTGCGCAGTGGACTCGTCAATCGGCAACCGCGCATCCAGCAAGTCGCCTGCGCTCACGCCGGCGGCGGCGACGATATGCGCAACCGCCGCTGTCTCGTCAAGCACGCACACGCTTGCGCCGAGCAGCTTGCCGTCGCGTACCGCGGCGTCGCACACACGCTGGTAAAGGTCCTCCGGCGTCGCCGCCCGCATGATGGCTTCATTGGTGTCGCTCAAGGCGGCAAACATGCGCGCAAAGCGCTGCGCCGCGATCTCCGCGAGCTTTCTTTCCGTTATGTCCCGTGAGATCGAAACTATCGTCCAGCGTCCGTCGAGACACATGGCATGGCGATGCAATTCGACGTAGCTTTGCCGGCCGTCCGGGTATCGGCCGGCGGACTCCTTGCGCATGACTTCCGGTGCCGCCGCGATTAGCTCATCGTAGCTGCGGATCAGATCCTCGCTTCTTTCCCTGAGCAGATCCTTCGGCCCGAGTTTCAGCAGCTGGTCATAGCGAAGACCGGTCTGGCGCAGCGCGCCGGCCGTGGCGTCTATGAATACCATGGTTTCGCGATCGACCATGTAGATCGGATCTTCGCAGGCGTCCATGACGGCGCGAAAACGCCGCAATTCGCCGAGACTTTGTATTGGCAGCGCGTGACCCGGAATCGGATCGCCGGGCCGCAGCGCACTATAGCCGCGCTGTGCAGCGCGCGTCCGCGCCCACACGGCGATCCCCATGATCGCGGCGCCGGCGGCACCGGCCAGGAAATAAGGCAACACGAGGAGCATCGCTAAGTCCTCAATACGGTTGACCGCCTCTCAAAAGGACGGCACTTTGAATCCATTGCAGCAGCCGGATCGGGGGAATTCTGTGCGGTGCCCGACAGTTTTACATAAAGAAGGGTCCCCTAAGCGAGGCGCCGAGGGTCTTAAGGTCAGTCGCGAATCTGACCCGCGCCGCGCACCAGATACTTGTAGCTGGTCAACTGCGCCACGCCCACCGGGCCGCGCGCATGAAACTTGTCGGTGCTGATGCCGATTTCAGCACCCATGCCGAATTCGCCGCCGTCCGCAAACTGAGTCGACGCATTGTGCAGCACGATGGCGCTGTCGACGCGGGTTAGAAACCGCTCGGCGGCAGCCGCATCGTCGGTGACGATGCAGTCGGTATGTTGGGATCCGTATTGGGCGATGTGCGCGATGGCCGAATCTACGTCATCGACTACGCGCACCGCGATGATGGCGTCGAGATACTCGGTATACCAGTCCTGCTCGGCGGCCGGTTTCACGCGCGCATCGGCGCGCATCGTCGCGACATCGCCGCGCACCTCGCAGCCCGCATCGAGCAAAGATTTGACCAGGGGCGCAAGATGCGTCGGCGCGCACTCGCGATCGACCAGCAGCGTTTCCGCCGCACCGCACACGCCGGTGCGCCGCATTTTTGCATTCACGGTGATGCGATTCGCCATCGCAAGATTGGCGCGCCGATCGACATACACGTGACAAACGCCTTCGAGGTGTCCGATCACCGGTACTCGCGCTTCTTTTTGCACGCGCGCGATCAATTTCTTTCCGCCGCGCGGCACGATGACATCGATGCTGTCGGCCATGTCCGCCAACATATGGCCGACCGCGGCGCGATCGCTGGTCGGCACCCATTGAACGGCGTCTTCAGGCAATTCCGCAGCATGCAGTCCCTGCACGAGACAGGCGTGGATTGCGGCATTGGATCGCGCGCTTTCCGAACCGCCGCGCAGAATTACGGCGTTGGAGGATTTCAGACACAGGGCGCCGGCGTCGGCGGTGACGTTGGGCCGGCTCTCGTAAATAATGCCGATGACACCCAGGGGCACGCAAACCCGCTGAATCAGCATCCCATTCGGCCGCGACCATTCCGCGAGGCGCGTGCCGATGGGATCGTCGAGCCGCGCGATATCCTCGAGCCCGCGGGCCATTGTCTCCACCCGTGCTTCATCCAGGCGCAGCCGATCGAGCAGCGCCGCCGCCAGTCCGCGCGCGGCCGCTTCACGCATATCGCCCTCATTGGCCTCCAGCAGCTTAGGTCTCGAAGCGCGCAGCGCCGCCGCCGCCGCGAGCAGCGCGCGATTCTTTTGCGCGGTCGGGACAAACGCCAGAACCTCGGCAGCTGCCCGCGCGGCTCTGCCCATGGTGCGCATCAAATCCGCGACGCCGG
>Ga0210398_10005045_pt1 | contig 12301 bp, 9 predicted proteins | sample IncBWC4OmetaG_FD_161047 | JGI IMG/M metagenome (GOLD analysis project Ga0210398, IMG submission 161047) | Forest soil microbial communities from Barre Woods Harvard Forest LTER site, Petersham, Massachusetts, United States - Inc-BW-C-4-O | ecosystem: Environmental > Terrestrial > Soil >... | reverse complement strand
GTTCAACGGGCGGCTTTTCGCTTTCAGTGCCCACCCAGATCGCGCCGAGCGCCGCCGCCAACTGGCGATGAGAGGCGCCGCGCGTGGAAACGTACACATCGCACTTCCATGCTCTTAGGACGGCAATCGCCAGGTGAGCGGATGCGCCGAAACCAAACAGTCCCACGCGTTCACCCGGCTCGACGCCGGCGACGCGCAGGCTGCGGAAACCGATGATCCCGGCGCAGAGCAGTGGAGCGGCTTGCAGATCGTCGAGCGCGGAGGGAAGCGGGAATACAAAATCGGCGCGAGCGACGGCATACTCCGCGTAACCTCCGGAGACGGAATAGCCGGTGTACGTAGGCGAGTCGCAGAGATTCTCCATTCCGTGCCGGCAAAAGAAGCAGGTTCCATCGGTGCCTCCGAGCCAGGAAACACCAACCCGCGCGCCGACGGATAGATTGGAGGTGGCTCCCTCCACGACGTCGCCGACGATCTGATGCCCGGGAATAATCGGCGCGTGGAGCGACGGAAGCTCGCCCTCGACGATGTGCAGATCGGTGCGGCAAACTCCACAGGCACGCACGCGCAGCAAAACCTGCCCGGGTCCGGGTTGCGGCTTCTCCACGTCGGCGACGCGCAACGGATGTTGCGAGATGCTCTGCGGCGAAGAAAGGAGCGCGGCTTTCATATCAATCGTTCCAGTCAATCCTTTACGTGAATCATGATACTGCCGCGCTAACTCGCCACGTTCGAGTTCTCCCAGGCTTTCGAGCGTGCGACGGCTTGGTTCCAGCGCTGGCGCAGCGCGGCGGCTTGGGATTCGGGCATTTTGGGCTCGAAGCGGCGGGCTTTCGCGGCGGTCTCCTGGATGGATTTCCAGAAACCTACTCCCAGCCCCGCGAGATAAGCAGCGCCGAGAGCGGTGGTTTCGGTGGCCGCGGGACGAACCACGGGAACGCGCAGCAGGTCGCATTGAAATTGCATGAGGCTGTCGTTGGCGGAAGCGCCGCCGTCGACGCGAAGTTCTTCGACAGGATGGCCGGCGTCGCGCCGCATGGCGTCGAGCAGGTCGGCGACTTGGTAGGCGATGCTTTCGAGCGCGGCGCGGGCGAGGTGTCCGGCGGTGCTGCCGCGAGTCAGGCCGAAGATGGAACCACGCGCGTAGGAATCCCAGTGCGGCGCGCCGAGGCCGACGAATGCGGGGACGAAATAAACTCCGCCGTTGTCGGCGACTGACTTGGCGAGTGCCTCGACCTCGCTCGAACTGCGGATCACGCCCAGGCCATCGCGCAGCCACTGCACCACCGCGCCGCCGACGAAGACGCTGCCCTCGAGCGCGTATTCAGTTTTATCTTTTATTGTCCACGCGACGGTCGTCACTAAGCGATTCGATGACGGAACCGCGTGTGGGCCGGTGTTTTGCAGCATGAAGCATCCCGTGCCATAAGTATTCTTGGTGAGGCCCGGACGGACGCAGCGCTGTCCGAAGAGAGCTGCCTGCTGATCGCCTGCGATACCGGCGATGGGAATTCCGTTCAGGCCGGGCACGGCGCTGACTTCGCCGTAGATTTCCGATGAGTCGCGCACCGAGGGCATCAGCGATGCGGGGATGCGGAAGAGGCGGAGCAATTCTTCTTCCCATGCTCCAGTATGAATATTGAAGAGCATGGTGCGGGACGCGTTGCTGGCGTCGGTGACGTGGACGCCGGTCAGGTTCCATAGCAGCCAGCTATCGACCGTACCGAAGGCGAGTTTTCCGGCGTCGGCATGCTCTCGCGCACCCGACACGTGGTCGAGGATCCAGGAGATTTTGCTGGCGGAGAAATAGGAATCGATGAGCAAGCCGGTGCGCTGCTGAATCAGCGGCTCGTGTCCGGCGGCTTTGAGGCCTTCGCAGACGTCGGCGGTGCGGCGGTCCTGCCAGACGAGGGCATTGCAAATTGGCTTGCCGGTTTCGCGGTCCCACAGGATTGTGGTTTCGCGTTGGTTGGCGATGCCGATGGCGGCAATATCCTTGGGCTGTGCGTTGGCTCGGGCGAGCGCTTCCAAGGCGACCGCGATTTGCGACGACGCAATCTGCTCGGGATTGTGTTCCACCCAACCGGGCTGGGGAAATATCTGATCGAACTCGCGCTGCGCGACGGCTCGCACTTCGCCATCGCGATCGAACAGGAGCGCTCGCGAACTGGTCGTGCCCTGATCGAGTGCCAAAACGTATTGCAAGATTCCTCCTCGAACGCAAGCGTGGACCACAGCGGTTCCAAGCCGCGCTCAAAAGAATACCCGTATGGTAGCGCTGAAGCGCTGCGCCACCCAAAATCGAGCGCGTCACGGGTTTTTTCCGCTCTACTTTTTCCGCCCTATTGCGACGGCTTCAGGCAGCGGCGAATGCCAAAGTCATAGATGGCGGCGCCGATCAAACCGCCCAACAGCGGAGCGACGACCGGAACCCACCAGACGCGCGGGCCGTCGGTAAGGCCATTGTTGCGGAATCCTGCGAAGACTGTAAACAGCCGCGGGCCGAAATCGCGCGCGGGGTTGATGGCGTATCCGTGCATGCCGCCGAAACTCATGCCGATGGCGACGACGATCAGTCCAATCATCAGGGGCGCGAAGTTGGCTCCCGGCGGCATGTTGAACTCGTCGGTGACGGCGAAGACCAGAAGAACCAATAGCGCGGTGCCGATCAACTGGTCAAGGAAGCCGGCCTGGAGGACTGCGGGAAACGCAGGGAAAGTTGTGAATATGCCGGCGGTGTGATCGAGTTGCGGATCGACCTGATGAAATGCCGGAAGATAGTTCCAGTAAACCAGGGCGGCGGCGGCGAGGGCCCCGACGGTTTGCGCGATGGAATAAGGGACGACCTTGCGCCACGGGAAACCACGAAACACGGCGAGCGCGAGCGTGATCGCGGGATTGAGATGCGCGCCGGAGATTTTTCCCGCAATGTAAATTCCCATCGTGACTGCCAGGCCCCAGCCTAGGGTGATGTTGGTGTAGCCGCCGTGAATGGTCTCGCCCGGGTTCGTCGAGGGGAACAGAAGCACCATGGCGACCACGCCGGTGCCGAACAGCATGAGCACGAAGGTACCGAGAAACTCGGCAAGCAATTCGGCCGCTAAGGTGGACTTTGGGTTCATCGCCATTGTTACGCTCCGTGTCGGAACCGCGCAGTAGTCTAACAAGGCTGGCGGGGCGGCAGCGGAATTTCTGTCGCCCGGACCGTGATTCGGAGGAGATCGCGCTTGACTACGCTCAGAGCAGGCTCTGGCCGGACGGACGAGGCGTCCATCGCTCCACCAGCACCCCTGAACCAAACATTCGTAACCTGGTTTGTACACGACTCGGGACATGTTTTCATTTGACATTTGGGCCAGAGTCTTTAAGATAGAAACATATTTATTCATTGAAGTGCATTTTTATTCATTATGAATAAAACCTTACGACAACGAGCGGTTCTGGCGACGCTGCGGCACGGGCCCGTGGCCAGCCAGGAAGATCTGCAGCGCGTTTTGCGGAAACAGGGATTCAAGGTCGGGCAGGCGACGCTATCGCGCGACATCCGCGATTTGAATCTGAGCAAGACCGCCCACGGCTATTCCCTGCCCGAGAGTTCTGCCGCGCTGGCGCTGCCTCCGGTTTCGCGGCTGGTGCGGGAGTTCGTGCTTGGCATCCGCTCGGCGCAGAACCTGCTGGTGGTGAAAACGATCGTGGGCAGCGCGCAGCCGGTGGCCGCCGCGATGGACGAAACCGACTGGAGTGAACTGGTCGGGACGATCGCCGGGGACGACACGATTTTGATTGTTTGCACTGACAAGGACGATGCGAAGAAACTATCCAGCCGGATCGAGGGCATGCTGACGTAATGTCCGCGAAGCTCAAAACCGCAGTGCTCGGAGCGACTGGCTATTCCGGCCTGGAGCTGACGCGCATTCTCCATCGTCATCCGAAGCTGGAGAAGCCGGTGCTGTTGCGGCGCAACGGAAGCCACGGCGCGACGAACGTATCTGACGGGAACCAGAGTGACGCAAATCAGGCCGACATGAATCTGGCTGACGTGTTTCCGGCGCTTTCCGGGAACGGAGGCTATCCCCTGCAGGCGCTGTCGTGGCCGGAGTTGCAGCGACTGGGCGTGCAGTTGCTTTTTTTGGCGACTCCGCATGAGGCGTCGCGCTCGCTGGTGCCGGAGGCGATGGCGCATGGGCTGCGGGTGATCGACCTGAGCGGAGCGTGGAGGCTGAAACAGGCGCAGCATCGCGCGATTTATAACTTTCAGGATTCGGATGCGGCGACGGCGGCTGAACTCACGGACAAAGCGGTCTACGGACTGCCCGAGTTGCACAGGGATTGCATCGCCGGCGCAGACCTGGTCGCGAATCCGGGCTGCTATGCGACCTCGGTGATTCTGGCTTTGGCGCCGCTGTTGCAGGCGGGCGTCGTCGATCGGGAGCATGGAATTATTTCGGATTCGAAGTCGGGAGTGTCGGGAGCGGGGAAAGAACCCACGGCGCGCACGCACTTTGTTTCGGTGGCTGAAAACTTCTCCGCGTATTCGGTTTTCGGACACCGGCACGTGGGCGAGATTGTGGAGCAACTGCAGCTGACGGCGCAGGAGTTGATCTTCACTCCGCATCTGCTTCCGATTCCGCGCGGGATTCTGTCGACGATTTATGTGCGTTTGAATCGCGCGATGCGATCGGCGGAAGTGGAAGAATGCCTGCGCGAGTTTTACGCGCAGAAGCACTGGGTGCGGATCTTTGCGACGCCGAAGCTTCCGCAAGTGCAGTTTTCGCTGCACACGAATTATTGCGATCTGGGTTTTTGCCTGGCGGAGGACGGACGGCGGCTGGTGCTGGTCTCCTGCATTGACAACCTGCTGAAAGGCGCGGCGGGGCAGGCAGTACAGAATATGAATCTGATGTATGGATGGACAGAGGAAGAAGGTTTGCTGTGATCATCGTCGTCAAAATCGGAGGAGTGGCGCTGGAGGACGCGGCCACGCTGCGGAAGTGCGCGCGGGCCGTAGCGGAACTGGCGCAGGACGGGCATCGCGTGGCCGTGGTTCACGGCGGCGGCAGCACGCTCACCCGGACGCTGCTGCAGCTCGGGAAGAAAAGTGAATTCGTGAACGGGCTGCGCGTGACCGACGCGGAGACTCGCGATGTGGCGTTGATGGTGCTGGCCGGGATGGTGAATAAGAAAGTGGTGGCGGCGATCCAGGCCACGGGCATGCCCGCAGTCGGATTTTGCGGGGGCGATGGCATGACGTTTCGGGCGCGAAAGAAATATGTTGACGGCCACGATCTGGGATTTGTCGGAGAAATTTGCTTTGCCGAACCGTGCTGGATCGAGGCGCTATGGCAGCAGGGCGGGATTCCGGTGATGGCGTCGCTGGCGCTGGGCGCCGATGGTGAGTACTACAACGTGAATGCCGACGAGATGGCGGCTTCCTGCGCCGCAGCAACCCACGCCAACGCGCTCATATTTCTCACCGATGTGGCGGGAGTGAAGGACGCGCAGGGTTTGGTGATTCCCTGGCTGAGCACGAAAAAGGCCGAGGAGATGGCGGCTGGCTCGATGGTGAGCGGCGGAATGCTGCCCAAGCTGCAAGCCTGCCGACAAGCGCTAAAACAGGGTGTGGGACGCGTGCGAATCTTGCCCGCCGCGGAAGCGGACCTGCTGCCGCAGTTTTATCTCACCAAGCTGTCGTGCGGCACGGAGGTGACGTGCGCATGAGCGAAGCTGCATCGGCGAAATCTAGAGTGACGAATTTACGAATTGCACATAAGGAGTCAAATTTGAACAGTCCTTTAACGAAACATGCGCCAGCGGTGCCGGAAGTCTTTCCGGGCATCTTCTGGTGCCCTGATTTGATCTCGACCCGCGATCTGGGGCCGCAGGGCGTGGAGGCGGTGCTGCATCTGGCGGATTTGATGAAGACGCGGCCTTCGGTTTTTCAGCGGGCGCTGGCCGGTAAACAGATGGTGATGTTTTTCGAGAAGCCGTCGTTGCGAACGCGGCTGACGTTCGAAGTGGGAATGACGAGCCTCGGCGGCGTGGCGCACTTTGTGGATCAGACCAGCGGCCGCATCGACGCACGCGAAAAATTGAGCGACGTGGCTCACAACCTGGAGCGCTGGGTGGACGTGATCGTGCTGCGCACCTTCGCGCAGGAAACGATCGCCGGTATGGCGGAACACGCTTCGATTCCGGTGATCAACGCACTCAGCGATCTCGAACATCCCTGCCAGGCGCTGGCCGACTATTTCACTTTGCAGGAGCGCTACGATGATCTCAGCAAGATTTGTCTGGCGTATGTTGGGGATGGAAATAATGTGGCGCATTCTTTGCTGCTGACCTGCGCCTGCCTGGGATCGTCGATCAGAATTGCCACGCCGCAGGGCTACGAACCGAACGCGCAGATTGTGGCGGACGCGCGGAAAATTGCGAAGCAGACTGGCGCGAAGATTGAACTGCTCACCGATCCATTCGCGGCAGTGGCCGGGGCCGATGCCGTCTACACCGACGCGTGGGCCAGCATGGGGCAGGAGCACGAAGCCGATCACAGGGCTAAGATTTTCGTGCCTTACCAGGTGAACCGCGAGTTGATGGCTGCGGCTGGTCCCGATGCCGCGTTTATGCACTGTCTGCCGGCTCATCGCGGCGAGGAAGTTACTGACGAGGTGATGGATTCGGAGTGCTCGATTATTTTCGAGCAGGCCGAGAATCGCCTGCACGTGCAAAAGGCTATCCTTTATCTGTTGCTGGGCGGCGCGGTGCGGCTGCCCGTGAGGAGCGCTCATGCCTGAAAAAATTGTGCTGGCGTATTCCGGTGGACTGGATACGTCGATCATCATTCCGTGGCTGAAGGAAAACTATTCCTACGACGTGATTGCGATGGTCGCCGACGTCGGCCAGGGAGAAGACTTGCAGGCGGTGGTCGAGAAGGCTTACGCCACGGGCGCCAGCAAGGTGGTGGTGGAAGACCTGCGCGAGGAATTTCTTACCGGCTACGTGTTCCCAGCACTGAAAGCGGGTGCGGTTTACGAGCACAAGTATCTGCTGGGGACTTCGCTGGCGCGTCCGGTGATTGCGAAACATCAGGTGGAAGTGGCGCTGCGCGAGGGCGCGACCGCCGTGGCTCACGGTTGCACCGGAAAAGGCAACGACCAGGTGCGGTTTGAATTGACGTATCAGGCGCTGGGGCCGGAGCTCAAGATTATTGCGCCGTGGCGGGAGTGGTCACTGAAGTCGCGCGAGGATTGCATCGATTACGCCGAGCAGCACGGCATTCCGGTGGCGGCGAGCCGCGAGAAGATTCACAGCCGCGACCGCAATCTCTGGCACATTAGCCACGAAGGCGGAGAACTGGAAGACGCCGCGAACGCACCGTTGCCCACGACATGGCAGATCACGCGCTCGCCGCAGGAAGCGCCGGACAAAGAAGAAAAAGTTTCCATGGGCTTTGAGCGCGGGATTCCGGTGGCGGTGAACGGGATGAAGCTCGATCCCGTGGCGCTGGTGGAATTGCTGAACGAGATTGGCGCGCGCAACGCCATTGGCCGCGTCGACCTGGTGGAGAACCGTTTTGTCGGAATCAAGTCGCGGGGGTGCTATGAGACGCCTGGCGGGACGCTGCTGATCACGGCGCATCGCGAGCTGGAAGCGCTGTGCCTGGAGCGGGAAGTGGCTCATTTCAAGCAGCACATCGGGCTGAAATATGCCGAACTGGTCTATTTCGGTTTGTGGTTCACGCCGCTGCGCGAGGCACTGGACGCGTTTGTGGAGAACACGCAGCAGCTCATGACCGGCAGTGTTTCGCTTTCTTTGTATAGAGGGAATGTTTCCATCGTGAGCCGTGAGTCAGAGCATTCGCTTTACCGCACCGATCTTTCGTCGTTCACCATGGGCGCGGAATATGACCAGAAAGATGCGGCCGGCTTCATCCGCATCCTGGGACTTCCCTCGCGGTCGCGCGCGCGCTCGCGCGTGGAGGTGGGTTGATGAAGATGTGGTCGGGCCGGTTCCGGCAGCCGCTGGACCCTGACTTCGAGCGCTGGCAGCGGTCGTTCGGTTTTGACCGGCGGCTGCTGCAGTACGAACTCGCAGCCAGCAGCGCCCATGCGCGCGCGCTGAAAGATGCCGGCGTTCTTTCGGCGAGCGAGCTGATCAGCATTCTGCAGGGATTGCAGCAGCTCGGGGCGCAGGCCGCGGCTTCTCCGGCGTTTCTGGACGACAACGAAGCTGAGGATGTGCATCACTTCGTCGAGAAAAAACTGGCGGCGTTGATTGGCGAAACCGGATACAAACTGCACAGCGGCCGCAGCCGCAATGAGCAGATCGCGACGGACCTGCGCCTTTATGTGCGGGCTGCGATTGATCAGCTGCGGGTTGAAATTGCCGAGTGGTGCGGCGTGGCGACCGATCGCGCCGAACAGGCTGGCGATTCTGCCATGCCGGCTTACACACATTTGCAGCGCGCAGAACCGGTTCTGCTGGGGCATTGGCTGATGGCTTACGTTGCGATGTTCCTGCGGGATGCGGGCCGGCTTGCGGATTGCCGCAGGCGGGTGAATGTTTGTCCGCTTGGATCGGGTGCGGTTGCGGGAGCGACTCTACCGCTTGATCGCAAGTTCATGGCCGAGACTCTGGGCTTTGATGATCCGACTTCCAACAGCATCGATGCCACCAGCGATCGTGATTTCGCGCTTGAGTTTGTGAACGCGCTGTCGCTGCTCGCGCTGCACTTGAGCCGCTGGGCTGAAGAGATGATTTTGTTTTCATCGCAGGAGTATGGCTTCGTCGTTTTGCCGGAAGCTTATTCCACAGGCAGCAGCGCCATGCCGCAGAAAAAGAATCCGGATTTGCTGGAACTGGTGCGGGGCAAAGCTGGCCGTTTGGTTGGCCACGCAACGGCGCTCATGATCACGCTGAAGGGCCTTCCTCTGGCTTACAACAAAGACTTGCAGGAAGCGCAGGAGGCTCTTTTCGATTCCGCGGACACCATGCTCTCGATGCTGCCGCTGGTGACTGGGTTTATGAAGGCTGTTGAATTTAATCGCGAGCGAATGGAGCAAGCTGCGCAATCGGGATTCACCAACGCCTGGGCGGCTGCCACCTATCTGGTGAAGCGCGGCGTTCCTTCGCGGCTGGCACATGAGCGTATCGGCAAAGCGGTGCAGTTGTGCCTGGAGAAAGATTGCGAGCTTCAGGATTTGACGCTCGAAGAATTGCGGGCGCTCGACTCGGCGTTTGAATCTGATTTCTATGAGTGCCTGACTCTGCACGCGGTGCTGGCGGTTCACGATGTCGCGGGAGGCACGGCGCCGGAGCGGGTGCGGCAGGCGATCAAGAGTGCCAGGACAAAAATCGAATCGCTACGGGAGGAAATTCATGCGCACGCGCAAAGCGATCTTGCCTGACGCTACGCAGATTCACGACTTGATCTCGGGATATTCCGGCGACGGCACGCTGCTGCCCCGCACGCTGGCGGAGATCTGCGAAAACGTCAGAGACTTTGTGGTGCTCGAGGAGGATGGCCGGATCCTCGGCTGCGGCGCTCTGCATCTGTATGGCACGCACTTGGCGGAAGTTCGCTCCATCACCGTCGCTCCCTGGGCACAAGGCAAGGGCGGCGGAGGCCGGCTGATGAAGGCGTTGATGGCCGAAGCGAAGAAACACCGGGTCACCTGCATTTGCCTGTTCACGCGCAGTCCGCAGTTTTTTGCGCGGCAGGGTTTCGCGGTGGCGCAACGCGAAGATTTGCCGGACAAGATTTATAAAGACTGCCACGTTTGCCCGCGTTTCCATTCGTGCGATGAAGTGGCGATGGTGCGCGGCGAACTTCCCAAGTTCGCGATTCTTCCGGAACCGCCGAACTGGCTGGTCAAGCTGCAGGTTTGAATTCTCTTATCTTGCGCATAAACAATATGAATTGGACGAGGCGCGTGACTGGGACGCTACAATAGCTCATGCGCCGCGCAAGGGTGCGCGTGCGAGTGGAGGCTGTAAAAGTTTGGACCGACCGAATGAAGTGATGGACAAGGCCCGCGGCGTGATGGCTTCGCCCGACGGCGCCAGCGTTCTGACTCTCGAGGAAATTGCCAATCTCGCGCATGAGGGCGGTAAACCGGCCGAGACTCTCATGAACGTGGTCGCACTCATCGCCAAGCGATTTGGGACGGACGTGTGCTCGGCCTATTTGCTGGAACCGGATCGCGCCAATCTTGTGCTGGCCGCGACTCTCGGACTTCGCAGCCAGGCTATCGGTGTCCTGCGCATGGGTGTGCATGAGGGACTAGCCGGCCTTGTAGCCGAACAGGTTCGGCCGGTGGCCGTCGAACAAGTCAAGAATCATCCGCGCTTCAAATATTTCATTGAGGCCGGAGAAGAAGCCTACCAATCCTTTCTCGGCGTTCCCCTGATCGATCGGGGAGTGCTGCAGGGTGTGCTGGTGGTACAGACGGTGGAAGCTCGCGTGTTCCGCGAGGACGAGATTCGCATGCTTACCGAAGCCGCGACGCAAGTCGCTTCGGTGGTGAGCGAGGCGCGCACACTCGACCGCTTCATCGCGCCGGTGCAGGAACGGCTTTGGGCGCTGGCACGAAATCTCTGGTGGAGCTGGGATCACGATTCGGCCAGTTTATTTCTCGATCTCGATCCGGTGAGGTGGAACCAGCTCAACCACAACCCGGTCGCGCTGCTGGCGGAATTTCCGCTGGCGAAACTGGAAGCGCGCGCCGCGGAACTGGTGCTGCACAGCCGCATCAACTACGCGTACCGGCGCTTGCGCGAGTATCTGGAGTCTGACAAAACCTGGGGAACACGGCACGCCGGAGTTTTGCGGCCACGGCCAGTCGCGTATTTTTCCGCCGAGTTTGGCTTGCATGAGTCGCTTCCGGTTTATTCCGGAGGCCTCGGCGTGCTGGCGGGTGATCACATCAAGAGCGCATCTGACCTTGATATTCCGCTGGTGGGCGTGGGCTTGTTTTATGGCCAGGGATATTTCCGGCAGTGGCTTGATCGCACCGGGTGGCAGCATGAGGAGTATCTCAAGACGGATGTGAATCACCTGCCGATGCAGGCGGCGATCGGGAAAAACGGACGTCCGATTGTGGTGCAGATCGACACGCGCCACGGTTCGATCAGCGCAAAAGTCTGGCGGGTCGCGGTGGGACGGTGTGACCTGCTGCTGCTCGATTCGGATGTTGAGGGCAACGCTCCCGAAGACCGCGAGCTGACTTCGCGACTTTATGGCGGCGACCGGCGCATCCGCATTCGCCAGGAATTGCTGCTCGGCGTGGGAGGCTTGCGCGCGCTGCGCGCTCTTGGAATCACGCCCGGAGTTCTGCACCTGAACGAAGGACACAGCGGCTTCGCCGTGCTGGAAGCAATCCGCATGCGCATGGAAGACGAAGGCCTCACATTCGACAGCGCCGTGCCACGGGTTTCGCGCGAAGTCGTCTTCACCACGCACACTCCAGTGCCTGCGGGGCATGATCGCTTCGACGCCGATCTGGTGGAGGAGCATCTGGGCCCGCTTCGCGATGCGCTGGGTCTCTCTCACGAGAGCCTGATGGGGCTGGGCCGCGAAAAACCAACCACACTGGACGAAACTTTCTGCATGACGGTGCTGGGCCTGAGATTGTCGCGGCGCGCCAACGCCGTTTCCGCCTTGCACGGAGAAGTTTCGCGTGCCATGTGGACCGGCTTGTCCCCAGCGAAGCAGGAAGACTCCGTTCCCATCGGACACATCACCAACGGCGTGCATGTTCCTTCGTGGCTGGCGCCGCAGATGTTTCGCCTCTACGACCGGCACCTCGGAACCGGCTGGAACGAGCGCAGCAGCGAAGCCCGCATCTGGGAAGGGATCGCGAATGTGGATGACGGCGAACTCTGGGAAACGCATCTCAGCCTGAAATCGAGTCTGATCGAGTTTGTGCGGGATCGCGCCGTGGAACAAGCCGAGCGCCGCAGTGAATCCAAGGAAGTTCTGCGGCGACTGGTGCGTGTGCTCAGCCCGGACGCGCTCACCATCGGCTTTGCCCGCCGCTTTGCTACCTACAAGCGCGCCGACCTCATCTTGACCGACATCGAAAAATTAACCTTGATGGTGAACGACCCGAAACGTCCGGTGCAATTTGTTTTTGCCGGCAAGGCCCATCCCAACGATGAGCCGGGGAAACGGATGTTGCAGAAGATCGCGGAGTTGATGCGCGATCCGAAGTTCGGCGACAAGTTCGTGTTCATCGAAGACTACGACATTAATGTGGGAAGGCATTTTGTGCAGGGCGTCGACGTCTGGCTGAATAATCCTCGC
>Ga0210398_10005044_pt1 | contig 12302 bp, 10 predicted proteins | sample IncBWC4OmetaG_FD_161047 | JGI IMG/M metagenome (GOLD analysis project Ga0210398, IMG submission 161047) | Forest soil microbial communities from Barre Woods Harvard Forest LTER site, Petersham, Massachusetts, United States - Inc-BW-C-4-O | ecosystem: Environmental > Terrestrial > Soil >... | reverse complement strand
CGCCGTCGGATCGGCCGTGGCGCATGTTCGCCAAGCGCCAATCTGCGACATCGCTGTCCCTTATCGATCACCTCGTCGGCGGTGACGAGCAGCGGGACGTTCCGTGAAGTCCGTTTCGGCGGCACAGGCGGGCACAGATCATGCGACTAGCCTACCGCTGCCGGGAACTTGAGGACGATTTTTCCGAAATGCTTTCCTTCCTGCATGTAGCGGATTGCGGCGACGGCGTCCGTCCACGGAAACACCTTATCGATGACCGGACGCATGTTGTTCGCTTCGATCGCACGGTTCATCGCCCTCGAACGATTCTCTCGATCCGACTGGAATGCCGCGCACTGTCGCACGATGATAGAGAATTTCGAGCGGATTGATCGCGCCGTGCTTGCTACCGATGTAACCGACCATATTGATCTGACCGCCGATGCGAATCGCCTGTAGCGACTGCAAGAAACTTTCAGGTCCGCCTACCTTGATCACATGGTCGACGCCACGTCCACCGTTGAGTGCGCGCACCTCGGAATGCCAGACCGGCGTCTTGACGTAGTTGATCGTGTGAGTAGCGCCGAGCGACTTGGCACGTTCGAGTTTCGCATCACTGCTTGAAGTGACGATGGTACGTGCACCAAACATCGCGGAGAATTGCAGACCGAACAGAGAAACGCCTCCGGTACCCTGAATGAGGACGGTGTCGCCAGCTTCTAGGCGACTCTCGGTCACCAGCGAGTGCCACGAAGTCAAACCGGCGCACGGCAGGGTGGCGGCTTCTTCATCGGTCAGATTCGAAGGCGCGTGAACGATGCCCTGCTGGTCGAGGCGTACGTATTCCGCCAGCATCCCGTCGACCGATCCGCCGAGCTGAAGGGTGCCCTCTTCGTAGCGGCCTGCGATCCAACTTTGATGGAAGGTGCCGAGCACGCGATCGCCTACCTTGGCACGTGTCACGCCTTCGCCCACAGCCACAACTTCGCCGACCCCGTCCGAGGTCGGCACGAGAGGCAACGGGAATGCGAAGGGATAGGTGCCGAGCACCATGTCCATGTCGCGGTAGTTCAGCGAGACGGCGAAAATCCGGATAACTACTTCGCTGTGTCTCGGCTCCGGGATAGGCCTTTCGATGAGTTTTAGATGATCGAGACCGAAACCCCCGACAATCGCCATCGCACGCATTGAACGTATTCCATTTATGAGGAGACGCCCTACAACATTTCGAACACCTGATAGATCGGGCCCTCGGGCAGCCGGTGGCCGACGCCCAGGCAGATGATGCTGTTGAGCCAGGCGTATTTCTCCGACGAGGTTTCGAACGATCCGGCAATGCGCAGATAATAATCGGTCGCCTTGACGACTTCGCCGCGGGCGATGCGGTCGAGCACCTCTTTCGGGCCGTGGCGAATGCCAGTGTACGGCATGCCGATAATGGCATCGTCGTCGGTCTTGAGCACGATGCGGACATTGAGCATCCAGGCGCCGTCGCCGTAGCGGACCGATTGCCAGTCGCTGCCGCCCGGCAGCAAAGTGCCGCGCAGCCGCTCGCCCTCGAACCGGCCGCCGGTGATGACGCCGACGCGGCGATCGACGCCGGGCGTTTTGCCGACATTGATCGCCGGCTGCACTTCCAGGAGCAGCGTGAAGATCGGCCGCACCTTCAGCTCGGTCATTTCCTTCGGCAGAATTTCGGACAGCGGACGTGTGTTGGCCACCGGCTAACCTCCCTTGCAGAACGCCGGACGTGCTGGCCGGCCGCCGGGACACTATTGCATTTTCGCGGCATGTGGAAAGCGGTGTCCCTGGCGCGGCGCGGCATGAAATGACGCGCCGCAGAACCGGGACCTTTGCAAACGCAGAGGTTGGAACGATCCCGGATCAGCGGCGCAGCGTTTCACGCTGCACCGCGTCCGGGAAACGTGTCGCTCAACTCCCCCGATAGGTCGAATACGCCCATGGCGTGATCGAGAGCGGGACGTGATAGCGGCCTTCCGGCTCGGCGACGGCAAAGCGGATCGGCACGATGCCGAGGAACGGCGGATCGGCCATCGGCGCACGTTGCTGCGCGAAATAATCGCTGACGGCAAAGCGCAATTCGTAGGTCGCGATCGGGATCGGCATGCCGGATGTCAGCGGCTGCTCGGTGCGGCCGTCGGCGTTGGTGACGGCGCGTTTGAGCGTGCGTGCGACGCCGCCCGCCCCGATCTCGCAAAGCTCGATGGCGACGCCGGCCGCCGGATGGCCGCCGTGGGTATCGAGCACGTGGGTCGACAGATGGCCATGAACTTTCAGCCGATCGGCCCCGGTGACGCGCTGATCGAGCCGCAACGCGGCGATGCGAAAGATTTCCGTAAGCGCGGTGTTTCGCTCCGCCGCGGCATCGTTGTTCAGGCGCCGCTCGAATTGGCGCAGGATCGATGCCTTGCCGTGACGGCGGACGCAGACGATGAAGGGCATGCCGAACTTCGTGCGGTAGGCATCGTTGAGGCGGTGGAAATCGGCGAACTCCTGCTCGCTCAGCCGGTCGAGCCCGGCGGCGGCCTGCTCGGCGGTGGAGTCTGCCGTCAGCTTGCCTTCGCGCGCCGCCTTGCCGGCGAGATCCGGATGGCCGTTGATCAGTGCCTTCTGACGATCATCGCCGGCGCTTTTCACCGCATCCGTCATCGCCTGATAGAGCGCCGCCAGGCTCGTGAACGGGCGCCTGGCAAAAGCCTCGTCGGCGACCCAGGGCGCGAGCTCCATCACGTCGGCGATAGCGGCGGTGAAGGCCTTGCGGTCGGCGGCGTTGAGGCTCTCGAGCGAAACCGGATTCATGCCGACGACTTCAAGTCTTCCGCCACACCTGGAGCATGGGGCCCGAGATGATGGTGCTCGCGGTACCAATGATGCGCGATGTCGAGGCGGGTCGCGATCCAGACCTTGTCGAAGCGGGCGACATAATCGAGAAAGCGGATCAGGCCTGAGGCGCGGCCGGGCCGCCCGGCCAAGCGGCAATGCAGGCCAACCGACATCATCTTCGGCGCGCTTTCGCCTTCGCGATACAGCACATCGAAGCTGTCGCGCAGATAGCCAAAGAACGCGTCGCCGTTCTCGAAGCCTTGCGCATTGATGAAGCGCATGTCGTTGGCATCGAGCGTATACGGAATGATCAGGTGCGGTATCTTGTTGGACCCGCGCACCCAATAGGGCAAGTCGTCGGCATAGGAATCCGACGAATAGAGAAAGCCGCCCTCGGCCAGAACGAGACCGAGCGTGTGCGCCGACGTCCGTCCGGTATACCAGCCGAACGGCCGCTCGCCGGTCGCCTCGGTGTGCAGGGCGATCGCCTCGCGCATGTGAGCGGCTTCGTCGTCGCGGGTGAAATCCTTGTAGTCGATCCATTTGAGGCCGTGGGAGGCGATCTCCCAACGGGCCTCGCGCATGGCGGCGACCGCTTGCGGATTGCGGTACAGCGCGCCCGCCACGGCGAACACGGTCACCGCAAGATTGCGCGCGGTGAAAATCCGCCACAGCCGCCAGAAGCCGGCACGGGAGCCGTATTCGAACATCGATTCCACGTTCATGTGGCGCTGGCCGCGCCAGGGCTGCGCGCCCAGCACGTCGGTGAGAAACGCCTCCGAGGCGGGGTCGCCATGCAGGATCGAGTTCTCGCCGCCCTCCTCGAAATTCACCACGAATTGCAAGGCGACGCGGGCTCCGCCCGGCCAGCGCGGATCGGGGGTGTTGCGGCCATAGCCGGCGAGATCGCGCGGATAGTCGGTCGAGGATTGAGACGGCATGCGGCTCTCGCGTGCAAATAAGTCCCGGGCAGCCGCAGCATGGCAGACCGTGTAGCCGCGGTTCAAGGCTTCGTTCCTTCCTCCGGAACTGGAGGCCTGCCGCTGCGAAGCCGTAGAATTGACCGGGCCCGACGATGCCTCCATTAAGACGCGGAGGCTTGAGGAATGATGCTCGTGAGGGTGGCGGACCAACTGGCATTCGGCGAGACGATCGCCAACCGGCTCCTCGAGCTGGCGGCGCTCAGCGACGAGCCCGGCCGCCTCACCAGGCTCTATCTCGGGCCGGCGCATCGCCGCGCCACCGACCTGGTCGCCTATTGGATGCGGGACGCCGGCATGTCAGTGCGGGTCGATCCGCTGGCCAGCGTCGTCGGCCGCTACGAGGCGCGCGACGGCGGCGGCAAGACGCTGCTGATCGGCTCGCACATCGACAGCGTCCGTAATGCCGGCCGGTTCGACGGCCCGCTTGGCGTCGTCACCGCGATCGAGGTGGTGAAGGCCGCATTCAAATCCGGCAAGCGCTTTCCGTTCGCCATCGAAGTCGTTGCCTTCGGCGACGAAGAGGGCGTGCGCTTTGCTTCAACGCTATCCGGCTCGCGGGCGCTGGCCGGCACTTTCGACGACAGCGCGCTCGATGAGCTCGACGAAGACGCCATCTCGCGGCGCGAGGCGCTGACCGCGTTCGGTTGCGATCCGTCGCATCTTGCGGCGGAGAAACGTCCGGCGGACCGGTGCATCGGCTATGTCGAGGTGCACATCGAACAGGGCCCGGTCCTGGAAAAGGAGGGCCTGCCGCTCGGCGTCGTCACCGCGATCGACGGCGTCACGCGCGGCAGCGTCGACGTCGAGGGCATCGCCGGCCATGCCGGGACCGTGCCGATGTCGATGCGCCATGATGCGCTCGCGGCGGCGGCCGAAATGCTACTCGCGGTCGAGGAACGGGCGCGGACGCACCCGAACCTCGTGGCGACCGTCGGCAAGCTCGAAGTGCCGCGATCGGCGCCCAACACCATCCCGGGACGCGTTCGTTTCACCTTGGATATCCGAAGCCCCTCCGACGACGAGCGCGCCAACGCCGTAGCCGACATCAAAGATACGGTCGCCGCGATCGCGCAGCGCCGCGGCGTAACGCAGCGCTATACGCCCGGCCATCAGGCGCCGGCGGCGCAGTGCGACGAGCGGCTGTCGGACCAATTGGCGGCGGCAGCGCTTGCGTGCGGCGAGACGCCCAAGCGGATGCCGAGCGGCGCCGGCCACGACGCCATGGCGTTCGACCGGATCATTCCGTTCGCCATGCTGTTCGTGCGCTGCCGCGGCGGCATCAGCCACAACCCGGACGAATTCGCCTCGCCCGCCGACATCGACATTGCCGCGCGGGTGCTTGCCGCTTTCCTCGACAGGATCGAAAACCCATGACCACGCTTCGCATCAAGGGCAGACCGAAGCTTTGGCGCCGAACACGGCCACGAGATTCATCGGCATGCTGCCCTACCGGCAGCAGATCATCCATGTGCGCTGGAGCGGCGAAGGCTGCTGGATCCCGCTCGGCGAATTCGATTTCGGTTTATCTTACGAGAACCACACCAGCTATCCGGCGCCGGGCGAGATCATCCTTTATCCCGGTGGCATCAGCGAGACCGAAATTCTGTTGGCCTACGGCGCGGTGTCGTTTGCCTCGAAGGTCGGCCAGCTCGCCGGCAATCATTTTCTCACCATCACCAAGGGCCGTGAGAATCTCACCGCGCTCGGCAGGCTGTGTCTATGGAAGGGCGCGCAGGATATTGTGTTCGAGCTGAAGAAATGAACATGACCTCCAATCCAAACTTGCGGATCGGCATCGATACCGGCGGCACCTTTACCGACATCGTCTGTGTCGACGACAAATCCGGCGCCATGCGGGTGACCAAAGTATCGTCGACGCCGTCGAATCCGGCGGTGGCTCTGGTACGCGGGGTTCACGCCATTCTCGGCCAATGGGGCGCCGGCGTCGACGATCTCGCGGTGCTGGCGCACGGCACCACGGTCGCGACCAACGCGCTGCTGCAGGGCGAGATCGCGGGCCTCGGCCTGATCGTCACCGACGGCTTCCGCCATATTCTCGAAATCGCCCGGCAGGCCGTGCCGGAAGGCTACGGCAATTCGTATTTCTGGGTGAAGCCCGAGCGGATCGTGCCGCTGCGTTATGTGCGCGAGGTCGGCGGACGGCTGAATTTCCGCGGCGAGGAGTTGCGCCCGCTCGACGAGGCGAGCGTGCGCGCCGCCGCTCGCTTCTTTCGCGACGCCGGCATCAACGCGGTCGGCATCTGTCTCATCCATTCCTACGCCAACCCGGCGCATGAGCGCCGCGCCGCCGCGATCGTGCGCGAGGAATATCCGGACTGCACGCTGTCGCTATCTTGCGACGTGCTACCGGAATACCGCGAATACGAGCGCGCGGTGACGACCTTGGTCGACGCCTTCATCAAGCCGCACATGAGCCGTTATCTCGACCGCATCCGCGACGAGCTTGGGCCGCAGTTGAACAAAAAGCCGTTCCTGGTGATGCAATCGTCGGGCGGCGTCGCCAGCCCCGATCAGGTGATGCGCAAGCCGATCACCACGGCGCTGTCGGGCCCGGCCGCCGGTGCGCTCGGCAGCGCGGTCATCGCCGAGATCGCCGGCTTTCCCGATCTGGTCACGCTCGATGCCGGCGGCACCTCGACCGATCTTTGTTTGATCGAAAGCGCCAAACCGAAGATCACCAATGGCGGCCGCGTCGGCCGCTTCCCGGTGCGCATTCCGATGCTCGACATCAAGACCATCGGCACCGGCGGCGGCTCGATCGCCTTCATCTCGCGGGAAGGAAAATTGCGCGTCGGCCCGCGCAGCGCCGGCGCGGTGCCCGGGCCGATGTGCTACCCGAACGGAGGCGACGAGCCGACCATCACCGACGCCAATCTGCTGCTCGGGCGGCTGCCACCGGCGCTGATCGGCGGCGGCATCAAGCTCGATGTCGCGCGGGCGCGGTCTGGCTTGCAGGCGCTGGCGGCGCGGCTCCCGGGCAATCTGAGCCCCGAGCAGCTCGCCAGTGGCATCATCGAGATCGCCAACTGGGATCAGGCCAACGCGATCCGGCAGATGACCATCCAGCGCGGCATCGATCCGGGGGCGTTCGCGCTGCTCTCATTCGGCGGCTCGGGGCCGGCGCAGTCGGCGGCGGTGATGGAATTGATGAGCATGAGGACCACAATCGTGCCGCCGAACCCGGGCAATCTGTCGGCCTTCGGCCTGCTAGCGGTCGATTGGCGCACCGACCACTTGGTCACCAAGGTGATGCACGAGGAGACGATCGATCTCGCCGCCGTCGCCGCCATCTACGCCTCGCTCGAAGCGGAAGGCACCGCGACGCTGGAGAAGGACGGCATCCCGCCCGGCAGGATCGCGCTCATCCGCGAGGCCGATGTGCGCTATGCCGGGCAGTCGATGGAGGTGCGCGTGCCGGCACCGGCGGGAAACATCGACGCGCACTTCGTCGCCGGCCTCACGGACGCTTTCCACGCCGCGCATCGCAAGACCTTCGGCTATAACTATGCGGGTCAGCAGCAAGTAGAGGTGGTGAATTTCTGCGTGTCGGCCTTTGGCATGATCGACCGGCCGAGCATTCCCGCGCTCGACCCATCCGGCGTGCGTCCGCAACCCACCAGCCGGCCGGTCTATTTCGACGGCCAATTCCGCGACACGCCGGTTTTTTCGCGCGGCTCGCTGCCGGCGGGATTCAAGCTTTCCGGTCCGGCGATCGTCGAGGAGTTCGGCTCGACCAGCGTGGTGTTTCCCGGCCAAGAATTGACCGTCGATCCGCACGGCATTCTGATCATCCGCGCCGCCGGCAAGAGCGCCGAAGCCCGGAATTGACGGCGGGGTGGCGGCGCCATGGGCATCGCTCACGCGGCAGTGTTCGCAAAGCGCGCAACAAGGTGCGCGGCGGCGTTCGCGTTCGGGCTGTTGTTCACGCCGCTGTTTGTGAACGTCGATGTGATCAGCATGATGACTTTGATTTCGCCCGCAGCGGCGCAGCAGGCGGCGGCACTGACGAAGCCGCAGTCGGCCGCGCTCGATCAATACAACACCGCACTGAGCGGCTTTAAGTCGATCTTGAGCGCGCGGCGCGCACAGATCGACGCCGAAGAGAAGCTGCCGAACGTGCCGGGACAGGCGCTCTATCTTGCCCGCAACCACATGATGAGCGCCTACAAGGACCTCACCGACGCGCTGCCGTCCAGGATCGGCCGGCCCAACAAGTTTGGCATTCCGCCGGCGTATTTCGATGCCGACACTGAGCCGCTCATCGATGAGTATCTGAGCCTCTTTAATGTCATGCAGGCCCCGCCCGCCGACGCGCAAAACTCCGACACGCCGTTTCGTGACGTTGTCACCTTGGCGAGCGCCATCGCCCGGGCCAAGGGCCTCGATGCGCATAATGTCGAGGCAGCAGGCCGCCTCGGCCTGGGCATCTTCTTTGCCGAGACCAACGGTCATCAGAGCATCGGGAACGCGCGCTCGAACAAATACAAGGGAAGCTGGCAGAGCGGCGTGTCCGAGGACCAGCGTGGCCAAACCAAATGGGCGGCGATCAAAAAATCGATCGCGGCCTTCGATTCCGCACTGATCGCCCGCGACGCCGCCGAAGAAGCGCGCGTCGGCAGCCGAGATCATCGCTTCAATCACTGGACCGCGGTGCGCGACGGCCTGATGAACGCCCAAGCCGATCTGTTCCCGCAGCTGCCGACGATCGTGCGGGCGCTGCCCGATCCGATCGATCAAATGAAGCTGTTCGAGCTCATCCAGATCATTCCCGGACCGACCAAATCCGCGCTCGCCTCGGCCAGCCTGGCCAACTACACGATCTCCGACCCGACGATCATGGGATATCTGCGCAACAACAGCATGTTCGCCTTTGGCCAGGCCGACCGGGCGAAGACATCAGCCACGATGCGGGAAATTCTCGACGCCATGTGGCTGTTCAACGACAAATTCGAGCGGGCGCGCGCCAAGTTCGATGAGGTCAAGGCGAAGCAGAAAGGGTAAGGCTCCGCATTTCCCGATCGCGCACACACGAGCCGTCATGCCCTGCCTTGTGCCGGGCATCCACGCCTTAATCAAATCAGAGCGAGAAACTAAGACGTGGATGGCCGGAACAAGTCCGGCCATGACGGACGTTTGGTGAAGTCGGCCCCGCTAAGCGCGCGGCGCCGGGCGGCGCCGGTCGTGGAACCAGGCGCGGTATTCGGTCATCTTGGAGCGTTGCGTCGATGAGGCGTGCCGCTTGCAGGTCGACGCCTCGTCGCTCTTCTCCGGCGCGCCCCAGCGCAGCTCGACGCAGTCGTTGAGGTTGTACGCCATTTCCAGCGCGGTCGAGCGGTCGATCACGTCCTGGAGCGACAAGGTCCACGACGAGCCGTCGCTGCGCAAGTAGGAAAACTTGCGCGCCGGCAGTTCCGCCGCCAGCACGCGCTCGAGCTCGGCCTTGACGTCGGCGACGCTCTTGCCCGCCGGCATGGCGTAGCGGTCCGGCCGCCGGGCGACGCGCTCGGGGTAGGTGCGGACCACGTCGATGGCGATCAAAAGACGCAGGTCGCGCGACGGCGTGGCGAAATCCTCCCACGCGCCGGTGGTCTCGAAGATCGACGGGCCGGCCGGCATGTCGACGTCGCCGCGCCCGCTGTTCTGATACTTCCGCCCGTTCTCGACCGACGTCACCCGCGCCTTGACCTGCTCTTCGAGCGAGGTGATCGCATCTTTCATGGCGCGCATCGGATCGAGCGGCGCCGGCGACATCACGTCATCCATGCGGTCGTAGAAGGCTTCGACCGAGAGCTGCGCCTGCTCGAGCGAAAAATCGCCGTACTGCGGATCCTTGGCGATTTCGTCGTTGGTCAGCCGCCGCAAGCCGCCGCTCTTGGCGGCGACGATCGGCCGGAAGCGCTTGAAGCCCGGGCCGCCGAGCTTGGGATCCTGCGCGAACAGGAAATTGCCGCGCCAGAAACGCTTGCGCGCGACGGTGCCGTCGGGCTGCCCATCGACGGCGAAGAACACGCCGGCGGCCTCCGCGGTCTGCGGCACGCGCCGCACCAGCATCAGAACGTGACCGTAGGGATCGGCATAGACCACGCCCGGCCGTAGCGTCTCCTGCGTCAGCGGCACCGGATAATAGTCGGTGTTGTTGTCGTCGAGCGCCGTTCGCGCCGAGCCGGAATGCACGGCATCGGCGAGGATCGGCAGGTAACGGCCGAACGACTGCGCCAGCCCAAGCCGCTTCGGCGGCTCGGCGCTCTGGCTGGTCGAGGCCGTCGCGGTGGTATCGGCGCCCGGGTTGCTCGGCGCTGCCGCCGCTTCGGAGTGCGCAATGCTCAGCCACGCCACGCACTTCGGCGCATGGCCGCCGCCGCGCGAGCATTTCGAGTAGCCGTACGGCAAGCCCATCTTGAAGGCGAAATAGGCGCGCAAAAAGTACGGCAGGTCGGCACAGTCGGGGCGAACGATCATGTTGATTTCGTCTTCGCGCAGACCCAGGTGATCGAACAGCATGTTGCGCGAGCGATCGCGCAACACTTCGTGCAGTGCATTCCATGACGGCGCCGCGTCGAGCGGCGCGTCGAACAGCTTCTCGATCCAGGCGGAATAGAGGTTCTCGGTCGCGCGATTCCAGCTGTTGCGGATCGGCCAGACGCTGCCCTCGGCGCCGCGCGGCCGCGGCGGCTCGTCGTCGCGCACGGCGATTTGCTGGCTGGCGCACTCGGCCGGCGCGCCCGACAGCTTCGCCTGCCAGGTCCCCGCCGCCGGCGTGTTGACCTCGGCGAACCAGAAATACGGCGGTCCGCCGCGCCGCTCGCTCGATTTGGCCGCCACCCTGCCGTCCGGCGCGATCAGCAACAGTTCGCCGTCGAGCGGCTTTTCGGTGGCGACAATGACCCGGAGTGGCGCCCCCTTCCAGGGCGCGAGCGGCGAAGGCAGGACCGCGACATCAAGCTCGTCGCAGGCGCCCCTGGCCTGTGCCTCTCCTACCGACCACGGCAAGGCAAAGAATGCACCCGCGACCAGCAACGATGCTGTCGTGGCCGCAGCAAACCGGCGCGCCTGGAACAATGGAATCCCCCGTCCTGAAGTGACCGACACTATTGCGAAAGCTTTGGCTGAATCATGGCAAATGCGCCGCGGCGCGAGGTCGCCGGCGACGGCGCCGCATGCTTAACCCAATGATTTAGCTGATGATCGCCATGCCGGCCGATCGCAAAAGCCGGCAGAAAAAGAGCCGCGCGGCGGTCATCGCCGCGGGGCTCCTTGGATGTTTGCGGTCACCTTTTAGTCTAGCAGAGCGCGCAAGCGCCCCACGACAAGCAACAACCGCCGCCGCCGCCCCACCAGATGCCGCAGCCGCCACAGCCGCCGCAGGCCCTGAGGCAACCGCAGCCGCCGCCACACCGGCAACCGCCGCCGCATCGGCAACCGCCGCCGCAACCACAGCCCCGACCGCAGCCGCCGCCGCAACCGCCACAGCGCGTAAACTGAAGGAGGGGCCTCGCGGCTTCCTTGTCGAACACGTAGAACGTCGCCAAGCTGACGTCGGAGACTTCTTCCTCACTCAGCGTGAGTTCGTGACTCGGCTCGATATGCCGCGCCGCAATATCCGCTGCCGGACCAGCCGCTTGCGTCGATGCGCCGCCGCCGGCCAGCGACAATAATCCAGCGGCTCCCAGCACGGGGACCGCCCTGCTCCGACGCTTTCGCTTCGAAGCCTGCTTCGCATGCAACATGACAAAGGCCTCCTTCGGGCGATGATACGGACCGATAACGCGGTGCTAAGCCTGCAGTTCGCAGGGGGCAAGTGTCAAAATAGTCAGAAACTTAAGTCGTCTTTAAGACGCGGCCGCCCGGCGCTTACGCTTTTTCCGCCGCCACCTTGGCAATGATCGCGTCGGCCCGCCGGAAGCCCTCGGAGGCGATCGGAATGCCGGCATAGACGGCGGTGTGCAGCAGAATCTCGGCGATCTCATCCGCCGTGACGCCGTTGTTGAGCGCGCCGCGGACATGCACCTCGAATTCGTGCCAGCGCGCCAGAGCCGCCAGCATACAGACATTGAGCATGCTTCGGGTCTTGTGCGACAGGCCTTCGCGCAGCCACGCATAGCCCCAGCACTGGGTCTGCGTGAAATCGATAAAGTGCTGGGTGAATGCGTTCGCCTGCTGCTTGCCGGCGTCCACGTAGGCAGCGCCCAGCACCTCGCGCCGCACCTTGGCGCCTTGCCGCGCCCGTTCCGCTGTTGAATCTGGCATAGCCATCGTGACCTCCTTTTTTTGGTAGCCTTCAATTTGGAGCGGCCAGCGCGTCGGCCCAACGACGACGCCTTTGCATAAATTTCAGCATAGCCGCTTGCTGATGCGAGCTCCCTCTCCCCGACGGGGAGAGGGTTGGGGTGAGGGGGCTCCCACCGAGAGGCCGCACCCCCTCACCCCGGCCCTCTCCCCCTTGGGGAGAGGGAGATAAAAACAACGCGCATCCTA
>Ga0210398_10005043_pt1 | contig 12303 bp, 12 predicted proteins | sample IncBWC4OmetaG_FD_161047 | JGI IMG/M metagenome (GOLD analysis project Ga0210398, IMG submission 161047) | Forest soil microbial communities from Barre Woods Harvard Forest LTER site, Petersham, Massachusetts, United States - Inc-BW-C-4-O | ecosystem: Environmental > Terrestrial > Soil >... | reverse complement strand
GAACAGTTCAAAAAATTGCGCCACATCGTTTGAAAGGTATTGGTTTTTGGGTGCCCCATCCTTCCGGTTTTTGGAAGGGTGGGGGGCTTTTGATTTTTGGTCGGCCGGGCCCACCCTTCGCAAAAAACGCGAAGGATGGGGCACCCACCAAAAGCCGCACAGCGAAGACTGGCTGCGCGACTCAACCCCCGGCAATCGCACCGATAATCAGGAACGGCTCCGCGCCCGACGTGACTTCCTTGGGCAGCGGCGTGTCCGCCGGCAGGTGCGACCAATCTTCCTGGCAGACGAAGAAGCGCAGGAACGGCCTGCGCTGCAGCGTCACGTGGTCGCGGATCGTACCGCGCAACATGGGATAGGAATTCTCGAGCGCGTCCAGCACCGAGCGCAGCGTGGCCGTGCCGCCGACTTCCAGCGTCACTTCGCTGCCGACGTGCGCCAGCGTGCGCAGGTGCTGCGGCAGCACAACGCGAATCATGGCAGCGTCTGCACTTCCACGGAGAGCACCGAGGGGAGATCGTGCACGATCGGCGCCCAGGTGTTTCCGGCGTCGGCGGAGCCGTACACCTGGCCGCCGGTGGTACCGAAATAGACGCCGCAAGAATCGAGAGAGTCCACCGCCATGGCGTCGCGCAGCACGTTGACGTAGCAATCGCTCTGCGGCAGCCCCTTGGTCAGCGGCTCCCACTCGTTTCCGCCGCTGCGGCTGCGGTACACGCGCAATTTTCCTTCGAGCGGGAAGTGTTCGCCGTCGCTCTTGATCGGCACCACGTACACCGTTTCCGGCTCGTGTGCGTGCACGTCAATCACGAAGCCGAAGTCCGTGGGCAAGTTGCCGCTGATCTCGCGCCAGTTGTCGCCGGCATCGTCGCTGCGCATCACATCCCAGTGCTTCTGCATGAAGAGCGTCTTCGGGCGCGCCTTGTGCATGGCCACGTGGTGCACGCAGTGGCCTATCTCGGCGTTGGGGTCGGGAAGAAACTGCGAGTGCAGCCCGCGGTTAATGGGCTTCCAGGTCTTGCCGCCGTTATCGGTGCGGAACGCGCCCGCCGCCGAAATGGCGATGTAGATGCGCAGCGGATCGCTCGGATCCAGAATGATGGTGTGCAAGCACATCCCGCCGGCCCCGGGCTGCCACCGCGGGCCGGTGCCGTGGCCGCGCAAGCCGGAAAGCTCGTGCCAGTTCTGCGCGCCATCCGTCGAGCGGAACAGCGCGGCATCCTCAATTCCGGCGTACACCGTATCGGCGTCAGTGAGCGACGGCTCCAGGTGCCACACGCGCTTGAATTCCCACGGATGCTGCGTGCCGTCATACCACTGGTGCGTGGTCAGAGGCTTTCCGTCAGGTCCGCTTACGTCGTAAACGAACTTGTTGCTTTCGGCCACCGGCCGGCCGCCCGGCGCGGGTGCCTGGCCCGCGGGTGTTCCGGGCTGGTGCCAGGTCTTGCCGCCGTCGTCGGAGCGCTGAATGATTTGCCCGAACCAGCCCGAAGTCTGCGAGGCGTAGATTCGGTCCGGATTCACGGGCGAGCCTTTCACGTGGTAGATCTCCCAGCCCGCGAAGTGCGGTCCGGAGACGCTCCACTTGTCGCGTTTGCCGTCCGCGCTCAGGATGAACGCGCCCTTTTTTGTGCCCACCAGCACGCGTACTTTGCTCATATCTCCGACTCCTCTCTGAAGCTTCCGCAATTATGAATCAGATTCGCCGGTCAAGCCCGGATTTCTAGCGCCCGCCTTTGTTTTCAGGCGGGCCGTCGTGGAGCATCGGTCCTCGAAGGTGCCAACCGGATGCCCGCCTGAAAAGAAAGGCGGGCGCTACAACGACTTGTGCCACGGGACGAGCGCGCGGACACGCTGGTCTCGCAGGTACAGCCCGCCCCACAGAACTACGGCGGTGTAAACCGGAAACAGAATTTCTCCGAATAGCGAATTGGATGTCGTCAGCTGAATCGCCACCGCTCCGCCCAGATAGCCGGTCAGGAAAACGGCGCCGACCACTGCGGTCCGCGGAATGACGTACAGCGCGATGCAAACGATCTCGATGACTCCAAGATCGACCGCCAAACTCAGCGGCAGATGCAGCTGCGCGAAGGCCTGCACCACCGCGGGCGGCTTCAGCAGGTGAATCACAGCGTCAAAAATCAGAAACGCCGTGACTAGCCCGCTCAGGCTGCGTCCTGTCCAGACAGATTTCTTCGACAGCGAACCTGCTGCGCCCGCTTCCTGCGATACAAATTGTGCCGCCGTGCCCATGACTTTTCTCCTCGAGGAACCTTCCGCTCCTCTATCGCGATTGCTTTTTCGTTTTTGCCAGCTCTTTCCCCAGTTCCTTGGCGCGCTCGACGGCCGGGCTTGGCGCGAAATCCTCCATTTCGAAGAACTGGCGGACTTCGATTTCGCATTCCTGTCCGGGGTGCGGAGGAGGCACGCGCTTGGCCCATGCCACAGCTTCCGCTCTGGATTTCACGTTGATGACCCAGTAGCCGGCGATCAGCTCTTTCGTTTCCGCGAACGGGCCATCGGTCACGATGGTTTTCCCTCCCGAAAATCTCACTCGAAAGCCCTTCGAGCTGGGCTGTAGCCCGGAAAGATCGACCAGCACGCCGGCCTTCATCAGCTCATCGTTGTATTTCCCCATTGCTGCGAACAGTTCTTCGCTCGGCATCTTCCCCGCTTCAGAATCTTTGCTTGCTTTGACGATCATCATGAATCGCATATTCGCTCCTCCCGGATTCACAGTGGCGCAGGCTTCTAGCCTGTGGCGGTTGGTTGGTGCAAGGTCGCTCTTGCCGCAACGAGACCCCACAGGCTGGAAGCCTGCGCCACTTTGCTCACGCCTGCCGCTAAGCCTGCTCCAAACCTTGGATGTCGATCTTGGTCATTTGCAGCATGGCCTTCATCACACGCCCGGTTTTTGCTTTGTCCGGATCGTTCATCAGCCGCACCAGAGCCGTGGGCACGATCTGCCACGACACGCCGAACTGGTCCTGCAGCCAGCCGCACTGCTGCGTGGCCCCGCCCTGCGAAAGCTTCTCCCAGAAATAGTCCACTTCGTCCTGCGTCTCGCAATTCACCATGAACGAGATGGCCGGCGTGAACTTGAACTGCGGCCCGCCGTTCAGGGCGATGAATTGCTGCCCGTCGATCTGAAACGTCGCAATCATCACAGTTCCCTTCGGCCCCGGCCCGTGATCGCCATAGCGATTGACCGTTCCCATCTTCGAGTTCTTGAAAATGGAAACGTAAAATTTGGCCGCTTCCTCGGCTTTGCCGTCGAACCACAAGAACGGAGTGATTTTTTGCATCGAAACCTCCCCACTACTCCTTGTAATGCCCGCCTTTATTTTCATGCGGGCATCTTTTGCCACGAGCAACCAATGCCCGCCTGAAAACAAAGGCGGGCGCTACAACTAGAGGCTTGCCCGCTGCGGTGATGCAGGAGATTTTCCGCCCTCTTCTGCATCGCCGGCTGAACTCAGGCCTTCACCGCCGCAGCTTGGGTCGCCTGCTGCTCGGCGCAGGTGGTCTCGTGCAACTGGCGCAGCTCGCATTCGACGTCTTCGGCGTAGCTGAGGAAATACTTGGTCAATTCGATGGCGTGTTCCTTCGAGTTGGCATTGAGGATCGCCAAGCCGCCGATCAGTTCCTTCGTCTCCGCGAAAGGCCCGTCGGTCACAGTGGTCTTGCCGCTCGACTTGCGAACGCGCGCCCCCAGCACGCTGGGCATGCAGCCTTCCACGGCCAGCAGCCAGCCCGCCTTCATTCCTTCCTCGATCAGCCGGCCAAACTTGGCCATCTCCTCCTGAGTCGGCGGCGTATTTCGTTCTGCGGTCTTGTAAACGCTTACGAATTTCATGTTCGGCTCTCCTTAAGTAGTGTGAATCGAAGTGCTCTTTTTGAGTTGTCCGAGCGCCTTGCTTCCGCTCTACCGGTATATCGAATGGCCGGGCGCGAAATCGACAGCCTCAACGCGCGCGTGTCTTGAATTTCGCGCGCTCGCCCGTCGGCTCCGCCGCTGCGCTCAGTGCGGCGCTGGGAACGAAATACTCGACCCCCAGAAACTGGCGAACTTCAACCACGGTGTCCTCGTCTCCGACGCGCGAGGGGACGCGCGTAGCCCACTCGATCGCTTCCTCCCTCGAATCCGCCTCGATGATCCAGTACCCGCCGATCAACTCCTTGGTCTCGGCGAACGGCCCGTCGATCACCAGCGGTTTTCCCCCGGAGAACTGGATGCGAGCGCCCTTCGCGCTGGGCTCCAACCGGGAGAGCTCGACCAGCACGCCGGCCCTTCTTAGCTCCTGTGTATAATTCCCAACCGCCGCTATCACATCCTGGCCTGGCTTCCTGCCCGCTTCGCAAGACGCGCCGGACTTAACTATGATCATGAATTGCATGGTTCAACCACCTTTCTCTTCTGTGTGCCTGACTGCCGAATTTCAGGCCGGCCGGTTCTATCCCTCGCGCAGCTACTGCGGCAGGCCCGAAATCTCCATGATCGGGCGAATCTCAACGGTCCCCCAGCGGCCGGCCGGGATCCGCCCGGCAATGTCGATGGCCTCATCGAGGTTCTTCGCATCGATCAGGAAATAGCCGCCCAGCTGTTCGCGCGTCTCCGCAAAGGGGCCGTCGGTCACCACGCGCTTGCCGCCGTGCGTGCGCACGCTGGTCGCGGTCGAGGTCGGATGGAGCGGTCCCGCGCCCAGATACTTCCCGCTCTTGCTGAGCTCCACGGCGAACTGCGCCGAGTCGCGATAGCACTCGCTCCGCTCGCTTTCGCTCAGCCCGTTCTCGTCCTGGTAAATCAGCAACATGTATTTCATGGTCTCCCCTCCCAGGTAGATCGAACGGCAGAGGTCCAGATCGACATCTATATCAAAAAATTCATACAATCGGGCATGCCTTCGGAGGTGCAGGCGGCCGCCGCCGTCGAAGAAGTCTATCGCGCCGAATGGGGCCGCATTGTGGCCACCTTGATCGGCCTGATCGGGGACTTTGACCTCGCGGAAGAGTATGCCCAGGAAGCATTTACCACCGCGCTGCAGCAGTGGCCTGATTCCGGCGTGCCCGAAAACCCGCGCGCTTGGATCATTCAAACCGCGCGCCACAAGGCCATCGACCGCCTCCGCCGTCAGACCCTGTTTGCCGAAAAGATCCAGCCTCAGCTCGCCCGGGACTACACCGGGTTCACTCCGGCCAAGGAGTACGAGTCCGGCGAAATTCCCGACGACCGCCTTCGCTTGATGTTCACCTGCTGCCACCCGGCGCTGCCGTCGGAGGCGCAGGTCGCGCTCACCCTGCGCACCCTGTGCGGCCTCGAAACGGACGAGATCGCGCGCGCGTTCCTCGTCTCCCCCACCACCATGGCGCAGCGCCTGGTGCGCGCCAAGAGCAAGATTCGCGACGCCGGCATCCCGTACGCCGTCCCCGCCACGAGTGAGATCGGAGAGCGGATCGAAGCCGTCCTCACCGTGATCTATCTGGTATTCAATGAAGGCTACGTGGCCACCCGAGGCGCGTCGCTGCTGCGCACCGATCTGTGTGCGGAAGCCATTCGGCTGGGCCGCCTGGTGATCGCGCTGATGGCGCCGCAGCCGCCGGCGGAAGCGAAGGCCCTGCTCGCCCTCATGCTGCTGCACGACGCGCGGCGCGATTCGCGCCTCGACGAAGCCGGAGAAATTATCACACTTGAGGAGCAGGACCGCAGCCGCTGGAACCGGCAGCAAATCAGCGAGGCATTGCAACTCGTGAACGAAGGATCCGATGGCGCGCGGGGCGCCTTCGGCCCGTTCGCTTTGCAAGCGGCGATCGCCGCCGAGCACTGCAAAGCCCCGAGTGCTGCGAACACCAACTGGCTCGAAATCGTCCGCCTCTACGATCGACTGGGGCGCGTGCAGCCGTCGCCCGTTGTCTCCTTAAACCGTGCCGTGGCTGTGGCCATGGCCAGCGGCCCGCAAGCCGGCCTCGCTGCCATCGACGATCTCGCCACGGAGAGCGACCTCGCCGAGTATCATCTCCTGCACGCCGCCCGCGCCGACCTCTTGCGGCGCCTCGGCCAGCGCGAAGAAGCCGCCAAGAGCTACGCCCAGGCCCTCGCCCTGGTCAGCAACGAGAGCGAGCGCCGCTACCTCCAGCGCCGCCTACGCGAAGTGCAAGCGCACGCGTCCTGAATCTCCTGCCGAATGATAACTATTGAGGCGGGCGCGGCGTCTCAGGCGAATCGGGCACTTCGTCGTAAGGAGCCAGATGGCTGGCGAAAGAAGATCAAAGGGGGACTGCCCAATCACGCTCGGCGGTTGCTGAGTCGAGGTAGGAGGAAGAGACCTCGGAAGCGGTACCCGGACCGACCCGTTTGTGCCGTACCGAAGATCGGCAGCAGTGCTGCTGGGGCCGACGGCGTAAATGCTGATATTCGCGATCTGAACTTCCCGCAGCACAAGGCCAAGTTTCGAATCGCTGGACTGATCCTGCGACTCGCCAATAATCAGCATCACGCGGCGAAAATTCGGTGGCTGCGTCTTCAACAAACCCACTGCCGTGGACATTGCATCGTAAAGGCGCATTTCCGGCACTCTGAATTCCACCTTGTTGATGGCACGCTCGATTGCTTCGTGATCCTCGGTGAAGGGTTGGCGCACTTCGACAGTGCTGTCGTAAGTGATTACCGCGGCCCTGCCATCGAGTGCCATCACAGTTTCGGTGAAGACGCTGCCCATTCCGCGCATTGCGGGCGACATCATTTGAATGTGCGAGCTAGTCTCCATCACCAACGCGACGGCCAGTCGGTCGCCGCCGAGATCGAATTGTTCGATGGTCTGTTCCACGCTGTTGTCAAAGATACGGAAATTGTTCTTTGTCAGGCCAAAGATCATTTCGCCTTTCAAGTTCAGGACCGTCACAGGAACGATTACTTCGTTCACGCGCACTTTGATCGCGTGTTCTTCCTCAGCCTTCACCACGGTGTCGGGCTTCGCACCTGCTGTCGGTCGAGGTGTTTCGGTCGGACTCTTCTGGCCGTACACTGGGGCGCAAAGCACCAGCCATGCGGCTAGAACGATGCCAACCGTGGTTTCCAAGCTCCTCATTGCCTGCCCGGTTTATCGGATTCACTTTCGTTGGGGAGTGTTGCATGACGAAAACTGGCACAGATTCTCAGGCAAACGCGACGAGCAAAGTTATCGAGCGCTACTGCTGCCAGCCGCCGCCTAACGCTTTGTAGATTTGCACCAGGGCGAGGAGTTCGTTGAGGTGGGCTTGGGCGAGGCCGATCTCAGCGGACAGGTAATTCGTTTCGTTGGTGAGCACTTCGAGGTAATTCGTGGTGCCGGCTTCGTAGCGCTTGCCGGAAAGCTGCGCGGAGTCTTCCGCGGCGCGATCCAGAAGCTCTTCCTGAGCGCGAAATTCCTGATACTTCTGGTAAGCGATCAAAGAGTCGGAGACGTCCCGAAACGCGCCCTGAATCGTCTGCTGATAAGTGAGCAGCGCTTGCTGCTCCTGCGCCTGCGCCAGGCGCATATTGGATTTCAGCGCGCCGCCTTCAAAAATCGGCTGGGTGATGGTCCCCGCAAAATTCCATGCTCCCGCAGAGCCGCTGAACAGGTTTGTCAACGACGAGCTCAAGAATCCCGGCTGCCCGGTCAGCGCAAAGTCCGGAAAGTAGGCGGCGCGCGCCACTCCGATTTGCGCGTTGGCCGCCACCAGCAACCCTTCAGCTTGGCGGATGTCCGGCCGGCGCTCCAGGAGCGCCGAAGGCAGTCCGGCTGGCACTTGCGGCGCGTGCGGTTGGTCCACCAGCGCTCTCCCGCGGGCGATCGCGCCGGGATTATTTCCCAGCAAGATGCTCAGCGCGTCTTCCTGTTGCGCGATTCGCCGGTCGAGGTCGGCGATGTCCGCGGCGGCGGTGTACACAAGCTGCTCCGCCTGCCGCACGTCCAGGATGGAATTGATGCCGTGCTCCTCTAGCGTTTTGGTCAGGTCCAGCGATTCGTTGCGTGATGCCAGGGCCCTCTTGGAAATGTCCAGCTCGAGGTCCAGTTCGCGCAGCTGAAAATATCCGGTGGCCACGTTGGCAACCAGCGAGGCGATCACTTCCTGCTTGGCCCAGTCCGCCGCGAGCAACTGCGCCCGCGCCTCTTCCGTCCCGCGCCGGTACTTCCCCCAGAAATCGAGATCCCACGCCGCGTTCAGACCAACGTGGCCGTACTCAAAAGTGTAGGAAGGAATCGGCCCTTCGGCGGGGTTGTGCAAGCCCGTGCCGGTGCCGGTCACATTCACGTTCGGCAATTGGTTGGCGCGCGCGAGGCCGACTTGTGCCTGCGCTTGGAGCACGCGCGAGGCTGCAATCCGCACGTCGTAATTCTGCTGCAGCGCCGTGCGAATCAGCTTCCGCAGCTCCTGGTCCTGGAAGACGTCCCACCATTTTTCGTCCCCAATAGAAGTCGCCGCCAAACCAGGAGCTCCGGCGGACGGCGGCGCTTCGAGCGTGCGATACGCGGTCGGGACGTCGGTGTTGGGGCGCTTGTAATTCGGGCCGACGGTGCAGCCGGCGAGGAACGCGCAGGTCATCACAAGCACGCTCGATCGCGCTTGCACCAAACCCCACAGGCTGAAGCCTGCCTGCCGGACAGGCGGGTCTGTGCTACTAGTCCTGCGCGCCAACCGTGCCTCCTGAAGACGCAGGAACTTGCGAGTGTCCCGAATGGAAGAAGGAAGTACGATCCAAAACTTTTTCCTGGAACTGTTCGAGGTAGAGGTAAATCACCGGCGTCACATACAGGGTGATGAATTGCGAAACGATCAGGCCGCCAACGATCACCATGCCCAGCGGACGTCGCGAAGCCCCGTCCGCGCCGTATCCCGCGGCGATAGGAACAGCGCCGATCACCGCTGCGAGCGTGGTCATCAGGATCGGCCGGAAGCGATCCAGGCTGGCCTCGTGAATGGCGTTTTCGGCAGTTTCGCCCGCGTCCACACGCTGGCGCGCGAAATCGACGATCATGATGCCGTTTTTCTTCACGATGCCCATCAACATGAACATGCCCACAAAGGCGTACAGCGAAGCCTGCTCGCCGAACAAATACAGCGTCAGCAGCCCGCCGACGAGCGCGGTTGGCAAGGTCGAGAGCACCGTCAGCGGATGGACGTAGCTCTCATACAGAATGGCCAGGATCACATACATCACGAATACGGCGAGGCCCATCAGGATGGTCAAATCGCGCACCGTGTCGCGGAACGTCAGCGCCTCGCCTTGCAGGCTCGCTCGCATGGTCACCGGCACGATTTCCGAAGCCGCCTTGGTAATGTAGTCGGTGGCGTCGCCGATGGCCACGTCCGGCTTCAAGTTGAAATAGATGGTCACCGCGGTGAACTGGTTGAGATGGTTGACGTTCTGTGGCCCCAGCGTAGTTTTCCAGTCCACCAGCGCGTTGAGCGGCACCAGAGTCTTTCCATCGTCGGAACGGATATACAGCAGCGAAAGGTCGCCGGCGTGGGCGCGCTCGGAGTCCTTCACCTCCAGAATGACCTGGTACTGATCCTCGGGCTTCTTGATGAGGTAGAGATAATTCTCCGAGTACGCGTTGCGCAGCAGATTCAGGATGCGTGCTTCCGAAACCCCGTACGTGCGAGCCTGGTCGCGGCGAATATTGATCTCCAGATTCGGCGTGTGATCGAAGAAATCGCTGGAGACGGTCGCGAAGCCCGGGTATTGCATCATGCGGGCCATAAGCTTCTGCGACACGTCGTAAACCTGGTCCACGTTCACGCCCGAAACCGAGTAGGCGTACTGCCCCTGGTTCGTATTAGTCGCCCCGGTGCTAATTTCCAATACCGGGAAAGGACGCAGGAACGGGAAGATACCTGGAATCGTTCCAAGGCGGCCCATCAACTGGCCGGCTACGGCTTGAATTGGCGCGCGCACTTGCGGCGGATACAGAAAGGCGAGCAGCAGCCCCTGGTTTGCCGCCAGGAATTGGCTGTTTCCGGTCATGGTGAATGTCGCCCCGACGGCGGGATTCTCTCTCATGAGCACGCCGGCCTGGTCCTGCAAGGCGTGCATCTGCTCGGGCGAGGAGCCTTCCTTGCCGATCATCACGCCCCACATAAAGCTGCTGTCGCCCACCGGCAGGAACGCCTTCGGCACCGCCATGAAGAGCACGATCGTGCCGGCCATGCAGGCGACCCAAGTCAGCGCGGAGATCCAGCGGTGCCGCAGGAACCACCACAGCGATTTCCCGTAAACGTCGAGGATCTTCTTTTCGACTGCCCCGATACTCCGCTCCATCCAGTTTTGTTTCACGCCGTGGCCTCTCGGCTTCAGCAGCCGCGCGCACATCAGCGGGGTCAGCGTCAGGGAAACCAGGCCGGAGGCAAAGATGGAAACCACGATGGTGATGGCGAATTCGCGGAAGATGCGGCCGACGAGGCCGGACATAAACACCAGCGGGAAAAACACCGCTGCCAGCGACACGGTCATGGATAGAATCGTGAAGCTGATTTCGCGCGCGCTCTCGAGCGCCGCCTCCAGCGGCTTCATTCCCCGTTCCATCAAGCGGACGGTGTTCTCCAAGAACACGATCGCGTCGTCCACCAGGAAGCCGATGGCCAGCGTCAGCGCCATGAGGGAAAGATTGTCCAGGCTGTAGCCGAACTCGCGCATGGCCATGAACGTCAGCAGAAGAGACAGCGGAAGCGCTACGGCGGGAATGAGCGTGTCCGTAGCCCGGCCGAGAAATATGAAAATCACCGCGACGACCAGCACGAAGGCAAACGTCAACGTTGCCTGCACGTCGTTCACGGAATTGATGATCGTTTGCGAGCGGTCGTAAATCGGCGTGACGCGCACCGAGCCGGGAAGCTCCGCGCTGATGACGGGCAACTGGTCCAGCACGCTCTTGGCTACCTGGACGACGTTCGAACCGGCCTGGCGATTGACGGCCACCACCACCGTGGCCGCCGGTTCTCCGAATCCGCGCACCCAGAATTTCATTCGAATACGCTCGTCCTGAAGGGCGTCTTCCACCGTTGCCACGTCGTGCAGGTACACGGGTCCCGCAGCAGTGCTGCTGACGATCAGATCGCCGTACGACTGGGCGTTTTCCAGCTGGCCTTTGGGCTGCAGCAGCGCGGTGCCGGAGGGGCTGTCAAACTGCCCCGCGCCGGTGTAGCTCGTGCCGTTCCTGACGGCGTTGGTCAGATCGTCGATGGAAATTCCCCGCGCCCACATCTTGGAAGGATCCACCTTGATGCGCACCGCGGACTTGGTGCCAAACACGTTCACGCTGCTCACGCCGGGCAATATGCTGATGCGCTGCCCGACCTGCGTGCTGCCGTAGTCGTAGAGCTGACCGGGAGAAACCGAGTCGCTGGTCAGCGCGATATACAAAATGGGCTGGTCGTTCGGGTTGGTTTTTGAATAAGTCGGAGGCGAAGGCAAATCAGTGGGCAGGCTCCCGGTGGCCTGCGAAATCGCGGTTTGCACGTCCGTGGCGGCAGCGTCAATGCTCTTATCAAGCGCGAACTGCAACGTGAAGCTCACGTGGCCCTGGGTGCTTTGCGACGTCACCAGCTCCAGGCCGTTGATCTGCATGAACTGCCGCTCGAGCGGCGTGGCAATGTTATTGGCTACGGTTTCCGGGCTGGCTCCGGGATAATTCGCCTGCACGGAAATCACCGGATAATCCACCACCGGCAAATCGTTGACCGGGAGCCGGAAGTAAGCGAGCACGCCGAAAACAATGACGGAGAGCGTCAGCACCGCGGTCATGACCGGGCGGCGAATGAATGGTTCGGAGAGATTCATGATTTTCCTGCCTGAGGAGCGGATGCGGCCGGGGGCGGATTCGTCACCACATGCACCTTGCTCCCCGGGATCACGCCCAACTGCCCGTTCATAACAACGCGCTCGCCGGGCTGCACACCCTGTTCCACCACCACCAATTCCCCTTGCCTCTGCCCAAGCTTCACCGGCCTCAGCTCCGCAGTGTCGTCCGCCTTGAGGACGTACACAAAGGGTCCATTCGCCGAATCCTGGGTCGCTGCAGCGGGCACCAGCACCGCTTTTGGCAGCGTCTCCAGCACCAGCCGCACATTCACGAACTGGCCCGGCCAGAGGTGGCGACTTGGGTTCGGCACGGTCGCGCGCAGCATAACCGTCCCGCTGCTGCTCTGCACGGAATTGTCCAGGAAGGTTAACTCGCCCACTTCCGGCTTGGTGTCATCCGGCAGGCGCACTTCGACGCGTAGGGCGTGTTTGGCGGAGCTGTGCTGGACTTCGGAGAAGTCGCTCTCGGTGGAAGTAAAGTC
>Ga0210398_10005042_pt1 | contig 12304 bp, 12 predicted proteins | sample IncBWC4OmetaG_FD_161047 | JGI IMG/M metagenome (GOLD analysis project Ga0210398, IMG submission 161047) | Forest soil microbial communities from Barre Woods Harvard Forest LTER site, Petersham, Massachusetts, United States - Inc-BW-C-4-O | ecosystem: Environmental > Terrestrial > Soil >... | reverse complement strand
CCTCCTCGCGCTGGTCATGCTCCTGCGCGGTTTCAGCGATGCGATCATGATGCGCTCGCAGCAGGCGCTTGCGTTCCATGCCGGAGGCTACCTGCCTCCGGAGCACTACGATCAGATCTTCTCGGCGCACGGCACGATCATGATCTTCTTCGTCGCCATGCCTTTTGTCATCGGTCTGATGAACTTCGTGGTGCCCCTGCAGCTCGGCGTTCGCGACGTGGCGTTTCCGACATTGAACTCAACGGGTTTCTGGCTCACGGCCGTGGGCGCACTCCTGGTCAACCTCTCGCTGGTCGTCGGCGAGTTCGCCCGCACGGGCTGGCTCCCCTATCCGCCGCTGTCCGAGCTGACCTACTCGCCCGGAGTCGGGGTGGACTATTATCTTTGGGGCATCGAGATCTCGGGAATCGGCACGCTCATGACCGGCATCAACATGGTCACGACGATTCTCAAGATGCGCGCCCCCGGCATGACCTACATGCGGATGCCGGTCTTCTGTTGGACCGCGCTCGCCTCGAGTCTGATGATCGTCGCGGCTTTCCCGGTGCTCACGGCAACCCTTGCCATGCTGCTGCTCGATCGCTACGCCGACTTTCATTTCTTCACCAACACGGCGGGCGGCAACGCGATGATGTTCATGAACCTGATCTGGGCGTGGGGACACCCCGAGGTCTATATCCTGGTTCTACCGGCATTCGGGGTGTACTCCGAGGTGGTCGCGACGTTCTCCGGTAAGCCGCTGTTCGGCTATCGCTCGATGGTGATCGCCACCATGGCGATCTGCATCCTCTCCTTGACGGTGTGGCTGCATCATTTTTTCACGATGGGCGCGGGTGCCGATGTGAACGCCGTCTTTGGGATCGCCAGCATGCTCATCGCTATTCCGACGGGCGTGAAGATATACAACTGGCTTTTCACCATGTATCGCGGCCGCGTGCGGTTCACATCGCCGATGCTCTGGTCGATCGGCTTCATGGTCACCTTCGTGATCGGCGGCATGACCGGGGTGTTGCTCGCGGAGCCCCCGGCGGACTTCATGTTGCATAACAGCCTGTTTCTGGTGGCGCACTTTCACAACGTGATCATCGGGGGGGTAATTTTCGGGGCGTTCGCCGGTTACACGTATTGGTTTCCCAAGGCCTTCGGGTTCAGTCTGGACGAAAGGCTCGGCAAGGCCGCGTTCTGGTGCTGGTTTGTCGGCTTCTACGGCGCCTTCGTTCCGCTCTACATCGTGGGCCTCGAGGGCATGACACGGCGCATGCAGCACTACGATCGCCCGGAATGGCACCCCTGGATGCTGGTCGCCGTGGTGGGCGCCGGGATCATTCTCCTGGGCATTGCGCTGCAGGTCGCGCAGCTCACGATCTCCATCCGCAGCCGCGACAAACGCCGCGAGCCCACGGGAGACCCTTGGGACGGCCGGAGCCTGGAATGGTCTACTTCGTCGCCTCCGCCGGTGTTCAACTTCGCCGTCCTACCCACCGTCACGGACGATGAGCCCTACTGGAGCGTCAAGCAACAAGCGCGCGAGCAGAAGCGGCTGATCACACTCGAGCCGCACTACGAGCCCATCGAGATGCCCCGCAACAGCCCGGTCGGTTTCGTCACGGCGTTCTTCGCGACCTTCACCGGCTTCGCCCTGATCTGGCACATCTGGTGGCTCGTCGTGCTCGGGCTGCTTTGCGCATATGCGACCTTCGTCGCGTTCGCTTGGCGCGATGTCGCCGAGTTCGAGATTCCGGCCGAGGAGGTCGCGCGGATCGACCGCGCCAATCGTCAGGCACGCGCCGATTCCCTGCGCGAGTTCAGCCCCGAGGCACGCCCATGAGTACTGAGGCGCTGCGCGGCGCGGATCCTTATCCGTTGGAGCCACGCCCGGCGGGTGCGCATGCGCCGCCGACGGTGACCGGGCATGGCGCCGGCGGCCCGGCGCCCAAGCGCATCGTCGTCGGGTACGGTTTTTGGATATTCTTGCTCTCCGACGTCATCATGTTCTCGAGCTTCTTCGCCGCCTACGCGGTGCTCTTCAAGAATACCGCCGGCGGCCCCGCGGCCCAGGAACTGTTCGATCTGCACAATACCGCGGTGGAGACGGCCTGCCTTCTCGCCTCGACCTTTACCTGCGGGATGGCGAGTCTCGCGGTGGGTCAGCGCAGTCAGAAGTGGACCCAGATCTTCCTTCTGGCCACAGGACTCCTTGGCGTCGCCTTCATCACGCTCGAGGTTCGCGAGTTCGTCGGTTTGGTTGGCCGCGGGGCCGGTCCAAGCCGCAGCGCCTTCCTGTCTTCCTTCTTCACGTTGGTTGGATGCCACGGCGTGCACGTGACCGCGGGCCTGCTCTGGCTCGGCACCATGATGGCGCAGTTTTATGCGAAGGGGTTCCGCCAGGATATCCGCCATCGGTTTCTGTGCTTCAGCCTGTTCTGGCATGCCCTTGACATCATCTGGGTGGGCATCTTCAGCTTGGTATACCTGGTTGGAACCCTGCCCCCGGAGCTTCTACCATGAGCAGCGAACACGAATTCGATGCAGGCTCGAACGTCGGCGAGGACCGCCCGCCCGGCGCCCAAGCCGCCGCCCGGGAACGCACCCTCGGTCAGGAGGTGGGCGGGTACGTACTCGGACTCGCCCTCGCCGTGGGGCTCACCGCAGCGTCGTTCTGGGTCCGCGGCACCGACTTGGTCTATGGACCCGGACTTGCCATGGCGCTGCTGGTGCTCGCCGTCGCCCAGATGGGCATTCATCTCATATTTTTCCTGCACATCACGACGGATCCGGATAACGCGAACAACGTGCTCGCGCTTGCCTTCGGGGTTTTGATCGTGTGTTTGATCGTGTTTGGGTCCTTATGGGTCATGGGGCATTTGAATCACAACATGGTGCCGATGCAGGACTTGATGAATATGCAACGGTGAAGTCACTCGTGCAGTCACTCGACAGCTTCCCGATCACGACCAAGTGGCCGGCTCACCACCCCGATCGCATTCAGCTCTATTCGCTGCCGACACCGAATGGCGTGAAGGTTTCCATCATGCTCGAGGAGACCGGGCTTCCCTACGAGCCGCACCTCGTGCGCTTCGAGACGAACGATCAACTATCGCCGGAATTCCGTTCGCTCAATCCCAACAACAAGATTCCCGCAATCATCGATCCGAACGGCCCGGCAGGGAAGCCGCTGCCGTTGTTCGAATCCGGTGCCATTCTCGTGTACCTCGCCGACAAGACCGGCGGCTTCATCGCGAAGGACGCCGCGGGACGATACGAGACGCTGCAGTGGCTCATGTTCCAGATGAGCGCGGTGGGCCCGATGTTCGGGCAGGTCGGCTTCTTTCACAAGTTCGCGGGCAAGGAGTACGAGGACAAGCGTCCGCGCGACCGCTATGTCGCGGAGAGCCGCAGGCTCCTCGGCGTGCTCGATCGGCGGCTGGCTGATCGCCCGTGGCTCACGGGCGAGGACTTCACGATCGCCGACATCGCGACCTTTCCGTGGGTCAACAACTTGACCGGTTTCTACGGCGCAGCGGAGCTCGTGACGTTCAGCGAATTCACGCACGTCGCACGCGCTCTGAAAGCCTTCCTTGCGCGTCCGGCCGTGGTACGTGGGCTGGATATACCAAAGCGAGCATGAAGTGAACTTGTCGCCGTTATGCGTCATATTAGTGCATACTTGGCGCTGCAAACTCGTGGCTATGCGGCCGCTGCTGGGGGGATAAAGAAAGCTTCATGGAGATTTCGGCCGGGATGTTCGGAGGCTGACGGTTGAGGGGTTCTCCCAAGGTTCGAGCAACTGCCTCGATGACGGTGACGCGCGTCGCCCGCCCACGGGCCACCAAAACCACTCGGGGCACGGTCCTGTTTGCGGACCTGCGGGGCTATACGGCTCTCGCCGAGCGGTTGGCACCCGCGCGCATCGTGCCCTTGCTCGACGAATTCTTCGGTGTGCTGGCGGCTGCGACGGCGTCGCACGGGGGCCAGGTGTTTCACATGGCCGGCGACGGCATGATGGCCGGCTTCGGCGTGGGCAGCGAGCAAGACGGTGCCCAGGAAGGCATCCGCGCAGGCCATCTCATTCTGCAGAATTTCGCGGACGTGGCTGCACGCTGGCGCGAAGAGCTCTCCATCGAGACCGGTGTCGGCATCGGGCTGCACCTAGGAGAAGTGGCGCTCGGCACTTTGGGACCTCCGGGCCATAAGCGCACCACCCTGGTCGGGGACACCGTGAATGTAGCTGCCAGGCTTTGCGGGCGCGCACGGGCGGGGGAGCTCTTGCTGTCGTGCTCCGTGGCGACGGCGCTCGACGCGGTGCGTGCGCTGAACGGCCACCTTCCCATGCCCGTTGCGTTTCTCCAGTTGCCGCAATTCGAGTTGCGCGGCCGCACGGCCCCGCTCGATATCTGGTGTGTCCCCGCGCCCGAGCGCGTAACGTTTTAGGGCGGCGAGCCCCCGTGGCGGAATCGGTAGACGCAACGGACTTAAAATCCGTTTCCCGTAAGGGAGTGCCCGTTCGAGTCGGGCCGGGGGCACCACTCTAATCAGGAACTTGCGGCGACTCGCGGTACGATCATTTTGTCAAGTGGTCGCTCGAAGCCTCAACAGGGCATGGCCACCGAGAATGGGAACATGGTCTTCATCAGCATCGGCGGGAACTCGGGTGGCTCCAAGACCGGCAATCCGACCTGCAGCACGAATGGCCCGTCAAAATGGGACTTTGTTTTGCCGCTCAACACTCCTCTCCAAAACCAAATGTTCACGGCGCTCCTGGCCGCGCACAACGCAGGCTCTCCGTAACTCTCGTGGGAAGTGGTAAGTGCGATACCTTCAGCACCGTCGAAACGTTGACGGACATCATCGTTTAGCCGCAGCGAAATCGAGAATACGGCAGCGCGACCTGAGCACAGGCGATTTCGCGCCGGGGGCACACCGATCAAAATAGGCGGCTACAAGTCCGGCCTCACCAAGTGATCGATTTGCATGAGCTCCACCGGCGCTCCGTTCACTTCGATGATGGCGACCAGCACCCCATTGCTCGGACTGTTCGGGCGAATAATCACCTTCTGATCCCGGATCGCGTCCTCCAGGTCATCGACCTCGAAAGCAACGTGCGGCACGGTCTTCACCAAGTCGGGATACGGCGCGCCGTCCCAGTATCTTTGCCACTGAATGCCGAACGAGTTGTTCTGGTGATCGCTTACGGTGACCTGCAAATGCGGCACCGGGATCTCGCCCTCGAAGCTGGAGGTCGTTGGTATGCCGATGTGGTTGTACTTCAGTGTCAAGGGTTGCTCCTTCCGATCGCCGCATGCTCGAAAACGCTGGAAAACCCTGATCTACAGCGATTTTGGAATCCCTGGGCATTCTTGCACCTACCTGAATCTCGTGGCAACGTGCGCGCGTCTCGTGCGTCTTAAAATCCGTTCCCCGTAAGGGAGCGCCCGTTCGGGTCGGGCCGCTGGCATTACTAAATTAATGGAATACAATGGTTTACGATGTAAATCTCCAACGATTTCTGTTATGGTCCCCGCGCGATCGATTGCTCGACCTGTGGAAAGGCGCAAAGCGCGCCGCTGCTCGAGTGCTTACAATCCGCGCGCGCAATGACTTACCGAGGATAGAGCGACAGAGATGGTGAACAGCCGCCGGGCACAGATCAAGAACTCCTTCGCCGAGAATCGACTATTCACTGTCCGCAGCATTGTCGCCGGCGTCTTGGTCTCGGTGCTCCTGCTGGCCGTCGCGGGGCGGCTGTTTTACCTCCAGGTCCTGAGATATCAGTATTACTCCGAGCTGTCGCAGGGCAATCGGATCCGCACCGAGCCGATTCCTCCAAGCCGCGGGCTGATCCTCGATCGCAACGGGCTGGTGCTCGCGGACAATGCACCGGCATTCAATCTCGAGCTCGTACGCGAGCAAGTCGGCAACATGAAGGCGGTCGATGCGACGCTGGCTCAGCTGGTCGGCATCGGCGTGCTGCGCGCGGAGGAGGTGAACGCCATTCACCGCACCATCCAGTCGCACAAAGTGTACGAGAGCGTTCCCATCAAGCTGCAGATGGACGAGGAGGAGATGGCGCGCTTCGCCGTGCATCGCTTCCAGTTTGCGGGCGTGGACATCCATCCGCGTCTGGCGCGCCATTATCCTTTGAAGGAGATCGGTGTTCATGCCATCGGCTACGTGAGCGCCATCAACGACGAGGACCTCAAGAGCATCGACAGCGCCGAATACGCGGGCACGAGCCTGATCGGCAAGCTGGGCGTCGAGCGCGCCTACGAGGCGCAGTTGCATGGCAAACCGGGTTTTCGAGAAATTCTGGTGAATGCGGCCGGCCGCCCCGTGGATCGCGTCGGCGATTACGCGCCGGAGCTGAAATCCCGGCCGCCGGTCGCCGGCGACGATCTGGTGCTCGGCATGGATCTGCGTGTGCAGAAGGTCGCCGAAGAGGCCTTGACCGGCAAACGTGGCTCGGTGGTGGCGCTGGACCCGAAGACCGGCGACATCATTGCCCTCGTGAGCACGCCGGGATTCGACCCGAACGACTTCGTCAAGGGCCTGACGGTCGCGCAATACAGCGCGCTTGCGAACGACATCGATGTGCCGCTCCTGAACCGGGCGCTGCGCGGCGCTTATCCGCCGGGGTCCACGGTAAAGCCGTTGTATGCCTTGGCGGCGCAGAAATACGGGATCATTTCGCCCCTACAGACTCAATACTGTCCCGGGTTCTTTCAGTTGCCCGGCAGCAGCAACAAATATCGAGATGACGAGGTCCACCACAATGTGGACATGCGCAGTGCCATCGCCAGATCGTGTGATGTGTATTTTTATCGAGTCGCCGAGAAGATGGGCATCGATCGCATGCATGAGTTCATGTCAGCTTTCGGCTATGGCGAATTGACGGGCATTGATATTCCAGGCGAGAAACCGGGGCTTTACGCCTCGCCCGAATGGAAACGGCATGTATTCAAGAAGAAGGCCGATCAGGTATGGTTTCCCGGCGAGACCATCAGTATGGGCATCGGCCAGGGCCCGATCAACGTGACGCCGTTGCAACAGGCGCACTTCGTCGGCGAAATCGCCGAACGCGGTCAAATCGTCGCTGCGCCGCGCCTCGTCGTTGCGACTCGCGCGGCGGGATCGGATGTCGTCATCCCGCGCAAGCCGCAGCTCATGAAGCCGGTCGATATCGCAACGGATGAGCAATGGGGCGTTGTGTTCGAGGGCATGGAGGGCGCCGTGGGACCCAGCGGCACCGCACATGTGGCAGGCACCGGTGCAAAGTACCGGTGGGCCGGCAAGACCGGCACGGCTCAAGTTGTTACCGTCAAACAGACCGAGAGCACCAAGCATGTGGAAACCGATGAGCGCAAGCGCGAGCACGCGTGGTTCATTGCCTTCGGTCCGGTCGATGATCCCAAGATAGCCGTTTCGGTTTTGGTCGAGAATGCGGGATTCGGCGCAACCAATGCCGCGCCCATCGCACGCAAGGTTCTCGATGCCTATCTTCTCGGGCCGGATGCGGAGGCGGCGCCGACTAAGGCGGCGCCCCCCAAGAAAGGCGGCTGACAATCCGAATAGGCCGGTTACCTCAACGCCGTACCGCCGTCACCTCGATCTCGATCAGATATCCCGGACCCGCGAGCGCCGCGACTTGCATCGCGGAGCGCACCGGCAGATTCGGTTGCGCCGGCGTGCCGAAGAACTGGGTATAACCTTCCATGAAGCCCGCGAAGTCCATCTTCCCGCCCTTCGCCGGATCGCCCGCCATGAACACTTGCATCTTGATCACGTCGCCGAGCGTGAGATGCAGGCTCTCGAGCTCCGTCTTGATGGTGTTGAGCGCTCCGATGGTTTGCGTTTTGGTGTCGCCGTACGCAGCGATGCTGTCCTTCGGGGCCTTCGGATCGGCGACCGGCGGCACCATCCCGCTCAGAAACACCAGCGTTTTGCCCGCCGGCACCTCCACCGCGGCCGAGATGGGAAAGGGATTGCCGTTCGGTAGCTTGTAGCGAACGATGTCCTGCGCCCCCGCGAGCGAGGACAGCAGCAGGAGCGGGCAGAGCAGTCGGATGGGCTTTTGCATGACATTTCCTCGTTGTCGGTTCATGCGGTGTCAGTGCGGCCGGCGCAGCGCTTTCACTTCCGCGGCGCTGATCGTCCCCTTGAAATGATTGCCGAAGTGCGTACGCACGTAGTTGGTGACGGCGGCGATCTGTTCATCGTTGAGCGTCGGCACGATGTAGTTGAATCCTTCCTGGCTTATGCCGCCGAAGGCCGGCATGTTGCGCCGTCCCTCGATCAAGGTGAGCGCCATGAATTGCGCCGACAGCAATGCGCGATCCCCGGCCAGAGCGGGATAGTGGCCCGCGCCGCTCGCACCGCGCCCGTCCGGCATGTGACATCCCTGGCAGATCTGCTGGTAGATCACCTCTCCCGAGGTGCTCTCGACATGGCCGGCGCCGAATATGCCGGCGGACGCGGTGCTGTCGGACCGAGCACCGTCGGCCGCCAGAGCCAGCACCGCGGCCAGCGCGGCGCGTGCCGCCGGCTTGAGCCAATGTGCAACGCCGTTCACGAGGACACTCCCAACGCGCGACGATGCAGGCGACCGATGGCATCCACCGAGGAGGTGAGTGCACCCTCCTGCCACGCAGGCATATACGAGGCGTGCTCGCCGGCGAGGACGATGCGCCCGTCTATGGCGCACAGATTGTCGTAGTGCTTGGCGCGCGCTTCCTCGGTCCACATGCCGAAACAGCCGAGCGTGAAGGGCGAGCGGTGCCAGGCGACCGAAATACCGTTCTCGAACTCTGCGGGGTACTGAGAATGAATGCGGCTGCCGTACTCGACCGCCTTGGCGACTCGCTCCTGCGGCGACATGGACGTGAACTCGGCCGCGTCCAACCCGAACAGATACCCGCCGAGCAGCACGCCCTTGCCGCTCGAGAAGAAGCCGTAGTTCGGATAGGAGATGTTGCTGATGGGAAGGTCGGTGTAGGTGATGCCGCCGTAGATCTGCTCGTCCTCTTCCCAGAAGCGCCGCTTGAATTGCAAACCGATTTTGACGGATGCGGCGTAGGGGACGGCGGCAATTGCATCTGCCATGGGCGTGCCGACTTTCATGGGAATCTGACCGAGGATCGACAGCGGAATGGTGCACACGCACCAGTCTGCGTGCGCCGTCTGGCGGCTCATGGACTGCGATGTGTCCTCGAACGTGACGCTGACCCCGCGCTCGTCCTGTGCAATGTCGATGACTTTGGCGTTGTAACGGATCAGGGGCCCGAGCTCGCGCGCGAAGGCTTGACCGACCATGCCCATGCCGCCGACCGGCTGAAACATGGTCATTTGCATCTCGTAATTATCGGCGAGCAGCATGCCCTGCCACAGCGCGGAGCCGAGCACCTCGGAAAGCTGCACGGGGTCTGAATAAACGGGCCGCGCGCTCAAACCCCCGCCCGGACTCACGTCGTAGCCGCGCACCTCGCTCGAAATCAGGCCCTTCACATAGCGGTAGTTGTTGTCGAGAGCACCCCATGCCTTCAAGGACTCGAGCAGCCTCTCCTGGTCCTCGGCGCTCACCGCCGCATCGAGCGCCTTGGCGTGCGTTGCCTTGGCGAGCAGCTCCGCGACGTGGCCTTGATAGTCGGCCTTGACGGTCCGATAGCGCTGCGGCGCGCCGCCGAAGGCCTTGCTGCTGTGGATATAGGCCTGGTAGTTGGTTTGTATGAAGGGCTCGAGCGCAACGCCGAGGACCTTGCAGTAGTGCAGCATGCCGCGGTGATGATGCGACAGGCGCCAGGGGCCGGGATTGATGTAGAGGCCGGGATCGAAGCGGCATTCCTGAGCGCTGCCGCCGAGCTCGACGTAGCGGTCGCCGCCCCGCAAAGTCCAGTTGCGGCCGCCGGCCCGCGCGTTGTACTCGAGCACTTGCACGCGATAGCCTGCTTTGCGCAGCTCGTAAGCCGCCACCATGCCGGCGATCCCCGCTCCTAGGATGAGGACCGAGGCGCCCGGGGGCGCGGCGCTGAGTTGTGTTGGGCCCTTGAAGCTCGACTGCGCCGCGAAACCGAGACTCGACATCGCCTGATACATGGCCGCGCTGCCCGCGCACGTGCCGATCATGGCGAGCAGCTGACGACGCGTCACCGCTCCGCCGATCACTCTCTTTCCCATCCCCTCTCCCGGTTGTTCGTGACGCATCGCGCGCTCGACGTATGCGTTATCTATAGCACAGATGGGGCGCGAGGGGAGCTTTGCGGCCACCGGCAATCGGCGTAACCCGCGAGCGCGTGTCGGCGGGCGCCGATACATTTTTGGGACCGCGTCGACGTACGATCGACGTCAGAAATCTTCCTCCGGAGGCCTGCGATGCAGAAACGTTTCGTCTCGCGAAGTTCATGGTTGTGTTCCGTCCTGCTCGCTGCGGGAATGGGAACCACGGCGCTTGCCGAGGAGCACGCCCCGGCGGGCGCGCCCCATGCCGCACCGGAGCACGCGCCGCCCGAGCACGCGGCTCCTCATGGCGAGCCGCATCAAGGCCCGCAAGGCTATCAGCGTCCTGCGGAACCGCAGGGCTGGAACAAGCGCCCTCCGCAAGTCGATCGCGCGACATACCAACATAATTACAGCGCCGCGCGGTCCTATCATATCGGCCCGTATCGGCGTCCTCCCGGTTGGACCGCGCATCGCTGGGGCTATGGTGAGATGTTACCGCGCGCTTACTGGGCACCTCAGTACCTGATAGGCGACTACTGGCTGTTCGGGCTCGAAGTTCCGCCGGTCAACTACGAATGGGTGCGCGACGGTAACGATGCGCTGCTCATCGACACGAACAGCGGTGAAATCCTGCAGGTCGAGTACGGAGTATTCTCCTAGAGCGCCGAGTGATCGCTCGGCTGTCACGCCGAGCGTCACCCCGGCCCAAGCGATCGCCTACACCCGAATCGGAGCAGTCCGACAATCTATTTTAGCCGCAGCCCGATCAACCGTTCACCCGCAGACACGTTACAAATGGGTGTCGGCGAAGAAACGCGACGAAGAAGCGAATTGCGGCGTTGGGTCGGGCAACATGGCTTTTTTTGAATATAACGAAAGATCGATTCACTATCTGGAGCGTGGCTGCGGCGATCCCCTCGTTCTAATACATGGGCTGGGCTCGAGCGGTGCCGATTGGGCCCTGCAGGTTCCTTGCCTCGAAAGACGCTGTCGCCTCATCGTTCCGGATCTGCCGGGCAGCGGACATAGTGAGCCGTTGCGGGAAGGTTACAGTGTCGAGGGCATGGCAGCGGCGCTCTGGGCCCTCTGCGACCACCTGGCTGTCGGCCGGGTGCATATCGTCGGTTTTTCGCTTGGGGGTGCAGTCGGCCTGGAAATGGCGCTGCAGCGTCCCGAGCAAGTGAGCAAGCTCGGCCTCATCAACAGTCTGGCCACGTATCGGCTCGATCACTGGAGCAAGTGGCTGGAAGCCGCACTGACGTTGGTGCTCATTCCGATCATCGGTATGCGCCACGCCGCACGGTTCGCGGCGCGACGGCTGTTTCCGATGCCTTGGCAGGAGTCGCTGCGCGAACGCGCGGCCGCAGCGGTGAGCGCGGTGCCGGTCGCACGTTATCTCGAGACCGGGCGGGCGTTGCTCAAGTGGTCGGCGATCGAGCGTCTCGAACGTCTCAAAGCCAAAGCGCTCGTCATTGCGGCCGAGAACGACTTCACGCCCCTCGAGGAGAAGCGCGTGCTCGCGGCTCGGCTCGGCGCGGATTTCATGATGGTGCGAGGATCCCGGCACGGCACGCCGTTCGATTCCGTACGCGCGACCAACGAGGCGCTGCTGGCCTTCCTGAACGATCAGCCTCTACCACCCGCGGAGCGTTGGAGATACGACGAGGCTGAGCATTGCGCGCCGCTGCCGTTCGCCGGGTCCATTGCGGAGGAGCACGCCATCAGTCTGGCGAAGCGCGCGCTGCGCGGCACCTCGATGCACTCACCGCCGAGGTTCGCGGGCTGAAGTGTCAGCGAGTGCGCAGCACGCGCACCGTCGTTGACAGCGGCATGGCGGCTACTTAGCATCCGGCCGCCTTCGACCGGAGGCGTGAGAGTCTCGACATTGCGCACCTTCCTGCCACTGCGGTGGCTCCAGTCGTTCAGAGTGGGTCCCACGGATCTGCTGCGCGATCGGACGTATCGGCGCTTGTGGACCTCCATTCTCATCTCGTCTTTCGGCGGCCAGGTGACACTGCTGGCGCTGCCGCTGTCGGCGGCCGTGCTGCTGCACGCTTCGCCGACGCAGATGGGCTCGCTGACGGCCGCGGAACTC
>Ga0210398_10005041_pt1 | contig 12305 bp, 10 predicted proteins | sample IncBWC4OmetaG_FD_161047 | JGI IMG/M metagenome (GOLD analysis project Ga0210398, IMG submission 161047) | Forest soil microbial communities from Barre Woods Harvard Forest LTER site, Petersham, Massachusetts, United States - Inc-BW-C-4-O | ecosystem: Environmental > Terrestrial > Soil >... | reverse complement strand
AGGAGAAGGATTCGACCGCCACCCCCAGGTGATCTTCGATAGTCTCCTTGGAACGCCCCAGCTCATAATCGAGCTGATCAGGCCCGAGAGATCGAAGGTCCGGATGAGTCACAGTGTGCGCGCCAAAGCAGATTCCCTGGGAATGCAATTCTCGCACCTCATTCCAGGTCAGGTAATCCGCACCTTCAATTCGCGCCGGACGGTTGTGGATGCGGTTCGTAGCGAGAAATATGGTGGCTGTAAAACCACATTGTTTTAGGATTGGCAGGGCGTCGGTGTAAAAATCGCGGTAGCCGTCGTCGAAGGTGATCACAATCGTCTTAGATAAATCCGTTCCCCCCTCGAGACCTGTCCATGCTTGCTTCAAATCAATCGACCGGTATCCCGCATTTCGCAGCCAACGCATCTGTTGGGAGAATACCTCGGGAAGAGTATTAATTTGAAAATAGGGGTGGGACATTCCGAATAGATTTTCGGAGATGCTGTGGTACATCAAAATGGGTACGCGAGTTCCTTGCTGTGCCGCGAGGAAACGGGCCAGCGGATGCGCCAGATAGATAGTCATCAGTCGGTCGGCGCGAGGCATAGAGATTTGGCTGCGGGAGGTCGCGTTGGGATGGTAATCAGGTGGCGTCGAAAGACGGTGCGGTCGAGCGCCGTCCGACAGGTTGTCCAATCGATTTCGACAGGGAGAAGCGTGTGCTCGGATAGTTCCAGCGTTAGCTGGCAAATGCAAATTCCCGCAAGGGTCCATCTATTTGGACGTGGCGACTCCGGCGTTCAGGAATTGCTTGGTCTTGTTCACCACTTCGTCCTGTTGCGTGTAGTTGAGCTGAGGGAACATCGGCAGCGAGACAATCTCTCGCGCGACGCGTTCTGTCACGGGGAAATCTCCCTCCTTGTATCCCAGCGGCTCATACGCTCTCTGTCGGTGCAGTGGAATCGGATAGTGGATGCCGGTGCCGATTCCTGCTTCTGCGAGGTGCGCCTGAAGCGCTTCGCGGTCCTTTACGCGTAGGACATACAAGTGGTAGACACCCTTGGTCCATGGGGCTTCTGTCGGAATAGTGATCTCTTCCTTCAGCTCCGCGAAAAGCTCGTGATAGCGGTGCGCCAAAGTACGGCGCGAGTCATTCCATTTCGCCAGGTGCCGGAGCTTAACAGTTAGCCACCCTGCCTGAATGGAATCCAGCCGACCATTGTAGCCCTCCACATCGTGGTAGTACTTTTTCACTTGACCATGGTCGCGGATCATCTTCGATTTCTTGGCAATCGTCTCATCGTTGGTGGTAATTGCGCCGGCTTCTCCGCAAGCTCCAAGATTCTTTCCAGGATAGAAGCTGAAGGCCGCCGCGAGGCCTAGGGAGCCTGCCTTCTTCCAGACGCCGTCTTTCTTCGAGAAATACTCGGCGCCATGCGCCTGGCAGGCGTCTTCAATGACGATCAGGTTGTACTTCTTCGCGAGGTCCAGGATCGGGTCCATGTCGGCCATCTGCCCATACAGGTGCACGGGGACTACGGCGGAGACCACACGACCGGAAGCTTTTTCAATCAGTTTACCGCGCTCAGAGTCGAAGCTGCACTGCTCTTCAAAGTATCTCTGAAGTTTTCTCGGGTCCATCGTGAAGGTCTCTTCGTCAATATCCACAAAGGCGATGTGCGCGCCGGCTTGTGAAATCGCTTCGGTGGTGGCGATAAACGTATGCGGAACAGTGACGACGATGTCCTGCGGTGCGACTCCTGCCGCCATGAGCGCAAAGCGCAGCGCGTCCGTGCCGCTATTCACACCGATGCAGTATTTCGTATCACAAAACTTAGCAAATTCACGCTCAAACTCGTCCACCATCGGGCCGCCGATGAATCCGGCCGTCTCGAACGCTTTCTTCACGACAGCTATGAGTTCCGGTTCGAGTTCTTGATGGGGCGTCACGAGGTCGAGAAAGGGAATCTTTACGGTTTCGGTCATGGAAGTTATTGTTTCTCCTCTGAGATAAAACGCAAGAATCTGGCGGGATTTCCTGCGACAATCGCCCGCGCAGGCACATCCCTGGTCACAACGCTTCCAGCACCAACGATGGCATGCTCGCCAATCGTTACTCGACTCAAGATGGTTGCACCCGAGCCGATGGAAGCGCCCTGCTTCACGAGTGTTTTCTCAACCTTCCAATCGGCTTCGGTCTGCAGCCCGCCGCCGGCGGTAGTCGCTCGCGGATAGAAATCATTGATAAATGTAACGTTGTGGCCAATAAAAACGTTGTCTTCGATGTCCACGCCCTCGCACACAAAGGTGTGGCTGGAAATCTTGCAAAAGCGGCCAATTCGCGCATTCTTTTGGATCTCGACGAATGCGCCGATTTTGGTCTCATCCCCGATTTCGCATCCATACAGATTAATGAATTTGGAAAATTTGACGTTTTTGCCGAGTTTTACAGAGGGCGCGATGCACACAAATTCGCTCACAACTTAACCGCCTCACCCCGGTTGCGAACGGATTTTTCAGCGGCTTCCAGGATTCGGACAACGCCCAGGCCTGCTACTCCGTCGTTAAAAGGCGTTACATTTTCCCGGATGCACTTGAGAAAATAGGACGTTTCCGCCCGCAAAGCTTCGATTTGTTCCACCTGCGGTGCCCACATGTCACCTGATCGGTAGCTCACAAGCAACTGGTGGAGATTGTTGGGGCTCGCGGACATGCTTACGCCCTTGTCATAAACCCTGATCTTTTCGTCGGCTTCGAGATCGTTCCACATCAGCATCTTCTTCTCGCCACCAATCAATGTAGTACGTACTTTGACAGGAGAGAGCCAATTCACATTGATGTGCGCGATGATGCGCTTCGGGAAGTACACGGTGATGAAGGCGACGTCTTCAACCCCGTTCAAGTGCTTTTCACCTGTAGCCACCACCGCCTCTGGTTTTTCCTTGATGACGTGGCTCATGATCGACAAATCATGTGGTGCCAGATCCCAGATCACGTTCACATCGTGCTGGAAAAGCCCCAGGTTGACCCGCAGGGAATCGTAGTAGTAGAGGTCTCCAAGCGCGCCCTCGTCCACCAATTGACGAATCTTTTTCACCGCACCGGTAAACAGAAAGGTGTGGTCAACCATGATTTTCAGATTTTTTTTGTCGGCCAACTCGATTAACTCTTCGGCCTGCGCTGTGCTGTAGGTGAAAGGTTTCTCCACGAAAACATGTTTCCCGTTCTGGAGCGCAGCCTTTGCCAATTCATAGTGGGTCCACACCGGCGTTACCACCGCCACGGCGTCGATGTTTGGCGATTTGATCACCTCCATCGGATCCGTCGTGAAAGCGATCGAGGGGTGCGCTTTCCGCAACCTCTCCTGGGTTTTTGGGTTCTGGTCGCAAACCAGAGGCACTTCCGAGCATTCTTGCGTGTGGAAGTTTCGAACGATGTTCGGGCCCCAGTAACCGTAACCGATGACGCCGGTCCGAATCATCTGTTCTCCTTTGGTTTGGCCTATCAAGGAAGCGACAGGTTCTGATGTCAATTGCTCGCTGATTTGAATGTTTGTCATATAATTAGACCAGTAACGCTCGCGGGACACCGTACCAAGACAAATCGATTGAAAAGCCTCTTCGAAGATTTACACGGAGAGCTGCAGTGTGTGCTACTAGTGCGCACCCTCTCCTGAAACTACCGCGGCAGGCGTCTGCAGCAAGATTTTCAGATCTAGCCAGATCGTCCATTTGCGGGCGTACTTCAGATCCAAACGCACCATGTCATCAAACTGGGTACGGCTACGTCCTTCAACCTGCCACAGGCCGGTGATCCCCGGTTGGATTTCCAGCACGCGTCGTCGATGCCAGACGTCATAGACTTTGAATTCATAAGCGAGAGGCGGACGAGGTCCAACCAGCGACATGTGGCCCACCAGTACATTCCAGAATTGCGGGAATTCGTCCAAACTTGTCTTGCGAAGAAGAGCGCCAACGGACGTAACGCGCGGATCCTTCTGCAGCTTAAATACCGAACCCTGGCCATTGTCCTGGTTCGATGAGACCTGCCCGGCAATGAATCGACTGACGTATTCCTCATGGATCCGACTGTCACAATCCGTCCGCATCGAGCGGAATTTCAGCAATCTGAATTTGTTGCCGTACTGGCCCAGCCGTTCTTGGCGAAACAAGATGGGGCCCTTGGAATTCAACTTGATGGCCAGCGCAATCAATCCGAACAACGGAGAAAGCAGAAGCAACGCAAGCGCGCTGCCGATGATATCCATAGCGCGCTTAACACCCAGGGCGAGTCTCCGCGAAGTGCCCTTGCGGGAAAGATCAGGATAAAGAGTTATATTAGCGCAATCATCCGGATCTCCGTTTTTCTTTTCCTCCGGGAAGAAATGGAATGATACAAAGATCAGTGAAGCTTTCTGTGGCCCCAAAACAGCAGAGAATGCGCTCTTGAATTTTCCGGAGATTTTTTCACGGATCTCTTCTGACGACGCTTTCCCTATTTCGGTTCCGATCACTCCAATGAGATGATCTTCGAGATACCAACCGATGATATCCGTCTCGCGCGTGATGCTGCAGAGCGTCTCGGTGATCTTTCCCAGAGTTTGACGCTTCGAAGCGTCCGCGGTCGCATCCCGCACATCTAAAAGCATTAGTACGTAGCGTTTTTGTGCCCGTTCGGCGCGCCGGCGCTCCAGGTACAGCATGGACACAAAGGCATCCTCGCCAAGCACCATTCGACCTGCTACCTCTGGCGCTAGGGAACTTTGCGCACGAACACTCAAACCCGCCAGGTCCAGATCTTTCGCGACTGCTGTTCGGAATAAGCCCATAAGTTTGTTCCTGACCCTCCAGGTGAAGCGAATCTCTGATCAGTACGATTACTGCCCTAAGATTGGAATCGGAGCCCTTGAACCGTGAAGAACTCTTGATGGTGCGTTCGTTTCGGGAATGGGGGTCACCCAGACCAGATCGATCTCCAAGGCCACCGAACGCTGCAACAGCGTCACAGACAAGACAATCCGATGACTGCCCTTGAAATTGATCAGAATCCCTTCGAGATTGTTCAGACTTCCGTGATTCACTCGCACTCGCTCGCCGACTTGGAGGTACGGCCACGGCTGATTCGGCAATCCCGAGCTAAGCGCCTGGCGGATCGATTGGAGTTCTCTCTCTTCGACGGGAATCGGATTGCGGCCGTTCCCCAAGACTTGCTGTACGCCGGGAGTCATCAAAAGCGAGCGACAATTCAGAAAATCAAACCGGCTGAACAGATAACCGGGGAACAGCGGTTGCTCCACTTCTTTCATCCGGTCCGACCAGCGACGGACACTCTTGTGGAGAGGCAGGAAGCACTCATAGCCCTGCTCCATGAGTTGAGCCGCAATCACGGATTCGCGCCTTGACCGCACTTGGAGTGCAAACCAAGACATTCGACCCGATGAATTCCCTGAAGCATCAGTCGAAACGTTCACGAAAGGCGTCTCCTCGGAGTCTAGGGACCAAGCTTCAGGACGGGCGAGATAGGCTCCCGCCACGAAAGTCCCACTCAAACTCGGGATACTGAATGGCAATTCATCTGCCAATGGCAAGACAGCAGCTAGAACCACTCGGGCGCCTCCTTCTCTCTTCTAAGTAGTTGAAAACAAATGAGGTGCTGGTTGCAGGTTTTAGAGCGGCAGGTCGAGTGTCGTGCGTTACGTCGTCAACTGAGAAAACCCATGCCTCTTTGTTGTAAACTCATTCCAGCCGAAGCAGTGTTCCGCGGTAGCGATACTGTCAATCCATTTGAACCCGAAAGAGTTCCCTGCGAGCCCAAAGTGCTGCGAAAGCAGAGAGATCGGATCTAGGAGACCGAGAAGTCGTTCCCCTGGCCATACTGTTTCGTAGATCATGATCTTGTTTCTTAAAATATTGATTGTGCTGTCTTCACCGCGACCAAATCGGAGGCCGGGGACACCATCCAACTACGTAGCCGAAGTCAGCGCGCGAGCTCTGGACTCGGTCTTCCTGCCGGACCGAGTGATCTCTCGACGACGACCTCTTCGATATTGGTGCCGCAGGTTTGGGTTTTCGACTCGGATTTTCTAGACTTAAGCGGGGGAATCATTTTTCCCCTAATTAAGCAAGATTTGGTTTCCGAATTGACTCATGGTGGCTACGAATTCTTTCTATCTACATGAAAATACATATGTTAACTGAATTGTCCAGCTTTGTTGCAGATGGGTCAGCAATTGCACATATACGCTTGTAAGAAAGAGAAGTAGTTGGACTGATGTGCTCGGTAAAACAAGCCATCGGTTCTTTTTCAAGACAGTTCGGTGCAGAATATGCCAGTGGCTGAACTCTCAGAGAAAACCCGAGACGGAGAGCAGAATTCACACGCGAAGGCGCGACGCGGTCGTCGCCCACTTCGTGTCTGCATGGTCGCCTACGCCTTTTATGAAACAGACAGCCGCGTAATGCGCTACGCGGAAGCACTCGCGAATCGAGGCGATCAAGTTGATGTCTTTTCCTTGCGGAAGCCGGGAAAGCCCGAGACTGAAACTATAGGCGGCGTGCGCGTCCGCCGGTTGCAAGGAAGATTGTTCAACGAGAAAAGCCTCTTCTCCTACATTTGGCGCATTTTCCTTTTCCTCACGCGTGCCCTATATCAAGTCTCGATCCACGATCTCAGCAAGAAGTACGACATCGTGCATATTCATTCGGTGCCTGACTTCTTGGTTTTTTCAGCCCTTCTGCCTCGCTTTCGAGGAACTCCCATCATTCTTGACATCCGCGATATCCTGCCGGAATTCTACGCCAGCAAATTCGGAGTTTCTGAAAACTCGCTTGGTTTCCGGTTCCTCTGTCTGGCCGAACGGCTCTGCGCCAAGTTTGCGAGTCACGTGATCATTGCGAATCACACTTGGCAGGAGCGGCTTTTGTCTCGATCGGTCAACCCGGGCGGAAGCACTGTGGTTCTCAACGTTCCAGACCGATCCATCTTCACGCCGAGCAAGAAGAGCAAAGACGTGGGCGATCGCTTCTTGATCCTCTACCATGGAACGCTGAACTGGCATCAAGGGTTGGATGTGGCTGTCCGGGCCTTCGCCAAGGTCAAGGATCTCGCCCCCGAGGCCGAGTTCCATATCTATGGCGATGGACCGGCGACGGCAGATCTTCTTCTCTTAATTGAGCAGCTGCAGCTCGAAAACCGCGTTCTGCTGCACGAAAGGATACCGCTGCGTGAGATCCCTTCGGTGCTTGAAACAGCGAAACTCGGTATCGTCCCCAAGCGCAAGGACAACTTTGGTAACGAGGCCTTCAGCACAAAGATTCTTGAATTCATGGCCATGGGCGTACCGGTTGTCGTCTCCGATACCAAAATAGACCGCCATTACTTTGATGATTCCGTAGTTCGCTTTTTCCGCGGCGAAGACGAGAACGATCTGGCTCATGCGATCCTTGATTTGATCCGGCATAGGGAAATGCGGCAAGCCTTGATCGAGGGTGCAACAGAGTTCGTGGCACGAAATGACTGGGCGCAAAAGAAACACGAATATCTGAATTTGGTAGACGAGCTTCTGCCGCTTGACCGTTGCTGAAGCCGGTCGTGAACCACAACCAGACCGTCCGCGGCCGATTCGGCATTCCTCCCTGGTCGCAGGGAGGGTGAGATCTCGTTCTGCTTGGTTCGACCTCTCCTTTCAGCCGTCGTGCGCAGCTTTAAAGCCCCATTGGCGCAACCGCAAGTCTTGGCCTTCAGCGACTAGGGCTCCCGCGTAAAGCGGACCTGGATAGAGAGACCGCATGGTCCAGCGGCTGCTATCAGCGCTCTCTAGCCGCTCAGGTCGCCCCGGCGTGAGTGAGACGTTGAAGCTCTCAAGCGGGATATGCAATCCTTCGCCTATCGCTTTGATATAGGCTTCCTTGCGCGTCCAGCAAAGATAGAATCCTTCGGCGCGCAATGAGGGTGGCAGGGTTCGTAATTCCGTGACCTCCTTTGGGGAGAAATAACGTTCTGCGATTTCGTCGGCTGGGAATTCAGGTCGAATGAACTCCACGTCTATTCCCAAATTGCGCCCTAACGCGAAAGCGAGTAATGCCAAGCCACGGGAATGTGAAACATTGAATTGAACGGAACGTTTGTTGACCGCCGCGCGCAGAGAGGGTTTTCCCTTGGAGGCGTACTCAAATTCGACCTCTGCCGGGGAGCGGTTTAGGTACCGCCCCAACAATTCGCGCAAGGCGCCCCGGGCAGTCACATATCGATTCCTGTCCTTCGGAAAAACAAAGCGATTCGCACGGGCCGTCTCGTCAGGCGCGAGTGTTTCTTCGAATCGATGAAGCGCAGTCTCATCGCCATCAAGATTGGCGCGCCAGACGTGAATCTCCTGGTCTGCGAACTCGAACTGCTCCGAGTTTGGAGCCCAGTCGTTATCGTCGTCCATGGGGTGATTCTATTCGATTCTCTCGAGTGCTGCGAACACCTTGGACCGCATCGTGCACCTTGTAATTCGATTGGACGCCGACGTTGAGACTGCCGCGCGCGACCTCCTTACCATGCGCGGGCCCAACCGCGCCCCTCCCCGAGTCTCAGGGAGCGGTAGAAGGATGTGAACGCAAAGGGGCACTTTTGTGGAAAACATTTCCATAAGACCCTAACGGCAACCCGCAGCACCTTCGTAAGGTGCTTGTTTACATACACTTCCATCAACTTAAGAGTGGTCTGCAGTTTGCACAAACTAGGCTGCAAGCGCAGTCGGATTTCTCTTCCCCGGACATGCAGACCAGCAGTCGTGCCGGGGAAACATTGGATCCAGTTGTAAGGCGCACACTAAGGACAAAACGTGACGACCCAACCCCTCACTGACGCGTTGACAGAGCAAATACCTGCCACCGAAGATGACACAACGAAGCGGCTCTCGCGCATTTGGCAAGACCTGCTCGGTGTCAAGTCGATTGGTCTGGACCAGAATTATTTTGACTTGGGCGGAGACTCTCCGCTAGCCGTTCAGCTCTTCGCACAGATCGAAAAAGTATTCAAAGTCAAATTGCCAATCGCAACGCTTTTCGAGGCCCCCACAATCGAAGAGCTGGCACGGATTCTTCGCGAGGCCTCAACACCCAAATGGTCACCCCTTGTGGCTGTCCAGCCAGAGGGTTCACGCCCTCCTTTCTTCTGCGTCCACGGCGCGGGCGGAAATGTTTTGATCTATCGCGACCTTTCACAACAGTTGGGCTCCGACCAGCCGTTTTACGGTTTACAGTCCCCAGGCGTGGATGGAAGCCGCCCACCACTGACGCGAATCGAGGAAATGGCCGCACTGTACGTTAAAGAGATACGGACGATGCAGCCGCATGGACCTTACTTCCTCGGTGGCTATTGCATGGGCGGAGCCATTGCCTATGAGATGGCTCAGCAGCTCCGCGCGCAGGGAGCGCAGGTTGCTCTGTTGGCATTGTTCGATACGACGAACTTGTACAAAGTCCCCTTTCCGACGTTCTGGGGCAAGACCTACCACGCTGGCGAGCAGTTGCTGTTCCACGCTGCAAATTTCTTGAACCTCGATTCTGCCGGCAAAGCCAAGTTCTTCTGGGAAAAAGTCAAGGTCTTCCAAAATCGGATTCCCGTATGGCGAGGCAAACTGGTTGGCAAGTTCGTCAAGAACCCGGACACAGCGAAATCAAAATCGCGCGTGCTGGGTCAGATCTGGTCACTGAACGACCTTGCGGCAGTCGGTTACAGCCCACGACCTTATAAGGGCGTGATCACAGAGTTTCGTCCGTTGAAGCAATACCGGATGTTGAAGAATCCAGAGTTGAAATGGGACCGCTTGGCCGAAGGCGGCCAAGAGATTGTTGTCCTGCCGGTTTATCCCGCCGGGATGCTGGTGGAACCGTTCGTCAAGCACTTGGCCGTCGCACTGCGGAAATCCGTAGACGCGGCGATCGCTCAGAGTGGTGCCGGTTCCCAGGGTAGTCGCTAGAATTTGCAGCACGGCCACCCGAGGACGATCCGTGGCAAACAGTTCTCACGCAAGGATATGAGAATCTCCTTGTACCAGGGACAGTCGGCTATGTCCTTAACTGCAAATGCTTTAGATAGTGGTCTGTTGGTCCCATAATTGCTAGACAATGTGCTGACTGTTGGTGAGCACAAGACTCAGAAAGGAAATCTTCCTACAACGCTATGCTAGAAATTGCGATCATTGGCGCCGGCCCGTACGGGCTCTCAGTAGCTGCTCATTTACGTGGTCTTGGTGTTCCGTTCCGGATTTTCGGTCGCCCGATGGATAGCTGGCTCGCGCACATGCCGAAGGGCATGATGCTAAAGTCTGACGGTTTCGCATCGAACATCTACGATCCAAAGGATGACTTTACCTTAAGTCAATTTTGTGCTGAGCAGGGGATCGCTTATTCCGACACGGGACTCCCGGTGACCCGCGAGACCTTCACCCAGTATGGACTCGCCTTCAGAGAGCGCATGGTGCCGGAACTAGAGGACAAACTCGTTTCGAGCGTCGAGCGTTCCTCGGACGGCTTTGTTCTCGAGCTTGAGGATGGCGAGAAGGTCAAGACCCGGCGCGTAGTGCTGGCTGTGGGGATCACCCACTTCGCACACACACCCTCGAATTTGGCCCATCTACCGCCCGAACTCCTTTCCCATAGTTTTGACCATCGCGACCTTGAACCGTTCAGAGGCCGCAACGTTGTTGTGATCGGTGGCGGTTCCTCGGCGACCGACTTGGCAGGATTACTGCGCGAAACCGATGCCGACGTGCAGCTCGTGGCCCGCGACACAGCATTGAAGTTCCACGGGAAGCCGCAGATAGGCAAGCCTCGTTCTTTATGGCAGCGAGTTCGGAATCCGCAATCGGGGCTCGGACCTGGCTGGCGGTCGCGCTTTTTTGCCAATGCACCAATGACGTTTCACTATTGGCCAGAAAGCCTACGTCTGAAGACGGTCCGAACGCACCTAGGGCCATCTGGAGGATGGTTTATAAAAGACAAAGTCATTGGGAAGTTGCCTGTACTGGTTGGACGCACGGTAGTGCGCGCCGAGGCCCAGGCAAATACGGTCCGTCTCCAGCTTCGCGCAGTTGACGGCAGCGAAAGCGAAATTGTGACCGGCCATGTCATCGCAGCAACTGGTTACAAAGTAGATCTGGAACGATTGAAGTTCCTCAGCACGGAGATTCGAGCAAAGCTGAAGGCCGTCGACGGCACGCCTGTGCTCTCAACGACTTTCGAATCCTCTGTCCCTGGCCTCTATTTCGTCGGTGTGGCATCAGCAAACAGCTTCGGACCAGTCATGCGTTTCGCATTCGGCGCTGGTTTCGCTGCTCGCCGTCTCGCCGGAACCATGGCGAAATCGCTCTCGCTCGGACGAACATTTGCCTCTGTTCGTCGGGTTGTGCCCGTCAAGGATGAAGGGACTCGCGCGACTTGAAGACATCCGGTGCCCGATTAGGAAGCTCGATGGAAACTGCTGTGAATTCTAGCAAGCAGTTTCTCACTCGCTCTACGTCAACGCATCCGTTCACCACGGATTTGTTCCGTTCATGGACCCAAACGGGCCGTGTCGGAAGGTTGCTCTAAGGTATTTAAGTCAGGTTGAAGTTCCTGAACGCATGAAAAGAGAAACCATCGCGATACACGCAGGTTACGACGGCGACCCCACAACAAAAGCCGTCGCAGTGCCTATCTATCAGACCGTCGCGTTCGAATTTGACAGTGCAGAGCATGGAGCGGCCCTCTTCAATCTCGAAGTCCAAGGGAATATTTACACTCGGATTGGGAACCCCACAAATGCAGTGCTCGAAAAGCGCGTCGCCGCCCTCGAGGGCGGCGTGGAGGCGCTCAGCGTTAGCTCAGGGATGTCCGCGATCCACTATTCGCTCATGAACATCGCCGAAGCGGGCAACAACATTGTCTCTCTTCCCCAGCTCTATGGCGCCACCTATACCCTGCTCGCGCACATCTTGCCGAAGCAGGGAATCGGTGGCCGGTTTGCGGACAGCGATCGTCCCGATGCTGTTGAAAGGCTGATCGACGAGAATACCAGAGCCGTCTTTTGTGAGAGCGTTGGCAACCCAGCGGGAAACGTAGCGGACATCGAGGAGCTGGCGCGGGTCGCGCACAAGCATGGCGTGCCGTTGATCGTGGACAACACGGTCGCCACGCCAATTTTGTTGAGACCCATCGAATACGGCGCTGACATCGTCGTGCATTCCATGACGAAATTCATGGGAGGGCACGGCACGACGATCGGCGGAATGATTGTCGATAGCGGAAAGTTTCCGTGGCGAGATTATCCGGAGCGCTTCTATATGCTCACAAAGCCG
>Ga0210398_10005040_pt1 | contig 12306 bp, 11 predicted proteins | sample IncBWC4OmetaG_FD_161047 | JGI IMG/M metagenome (GOLD analysis project Ga0210398, IMG submission 161047) | Forest soil microbial communities from Barre Woods Harvard Forest LTER site, Petersham, Massachusetts, United States - Inc-BW-C-4-O | ecosystem: Environmental > Terrestrial > Soil >... | reverse complement strand
AACGGTCTGCGCCAGTTCAACTTCGGACGTCATCAGCTGACGCTGTTCGGCATCGGCTATTACGGCTTCTCATACGTTCCCGGACTGATTCCGATCAGCGTTCCCGTTGCCGGCGACACCATCGACAATCGTCAACTTGACGCGACTCACACCGGAATCGTGATCGCGACCGACAACTGGAAGCTCGACGAGCAGCGGCAGTTTTCCTTCTCGGGATTCTTTCGCAACTACGCTCTTACCCTGCGCTCGAACTTCGGCGACGGCCTGATTCAGCAGAGCGAAACTCGGAATGTCTTCGGCGGAGAGGCAACCTACATTCAGAGCGTTTGTCGCTGGCTGGCGCTGCTGGTGGGCGTAGATCTTCGCCGCGATGCGCCTCGCAATCTCGATCTCTATCACATCAACGATCAGGACCAGTACCAGCTGAGCACCAGCAACAACCTCACTCTGTCTTTCGTCGAGCCTTTCGTCTCCATCGACGGACCCATCGCGAAACACTTTCATTACAACCTGGGTGTTCGTCAGGAAGAAGTCTGGATGGACAATCAAGACTTCATCAATCCGCAAAATTCTTTTGACAAGCTCGCCACCCTGACGCTGCCCAAGGGAACATTCACCATCCTTCCCACCGACCACTGGTACTCACCGATGCTGGCGTTCAGTTATGGCGAAGGCTTCCACACTGAAGACCCGCGCATCGGCAACGGCACTGGCATACCCGATCTGCTTTCGCCCTCGCGCGCCTATCAGCTGGTACTGTCGAAGGTGCTCAAGCAGACCCAGTTCTACGTAACTCTACGCCGGACATCGAATGCGCAAGAGTTGGCGAAGATCGATCCTGACACCGGCCTGCAGGAGATCGTCGGCCCATCAATCAACAAGGTCATTGCCGTTTCCGCGCAACGGAACTTCGCCGTCGGTTCCATTTATGTTTCCTACTCTCAGGCCGACGCCCGCGACGCTCAGACCGGTCAACCCATTCCGGAAGCGCCTCGCTTCATTTGGGACACAGTCGGCTCCATAACTAAGTTGCCTCTGCGTCTCCAGCTTCGAGGCGAGTACGAATATGTTCGCGCCAAGCCGCTGGGCGACGGATTCATCGGAGTGCCGGTAACTGAGTTTCGCGGCGCAGTGCTGCGACCGTTCCTCGAAAACCGCATGTCGCTGGCGGCAAATTTTCTGATCGCCAACGGCTACACTGGCCAAACCACCGAGGTACTTTCCTACCCGGCCAACTTGCCAGCGGTTGAGCAGGTCGTGGGCGTTCCACTGAAGTCCTACATCAGCGCCAGCATCACCTATTACTTCAAGTAAGGCGGCTGGCGGATTTTGTTCACGCTCGCGACGGCAGCTTCGTCGGCGACACTCCTTCAGAATTGGCGGTCGCAGCCGGAGTCCACACCATCATAATTTCTAAGCATGGATTTAAGCCCAGGGAGCGGAAGCTTACGGTGTCAAGCGGCAAGGTCACGGTAGCTGCCGACCTGGAGCAGAAGGACTACCAAGGATGCCCCACTGATTCGAGATTTTCGAATGAGTAGGATGAACACCCATGGCGGGATTGGCCCGGACCGCACTCTTCACCTTCCAGAGTCTTTTACTGCTGTCCGGGGTTTAGACCAATCAAGGCGAAAGAATGCAACGGCCCACAATAAGGCTCACCGCGATTCGTGTCGCAACTCTCGCCTTTATCTGCTCTTTTGCCGCCGTGTCGTCCAACGCTACTACCGGAATCGTCTTGCGCAGCCGCTATCGGATTGTGCTGGCCGCCGATAGTCGCGTCGTCTACCGCGGCAAGGGCAGCGCGTCGGAGTGCAAGCTTTTCGAAGTACGTGACGTTTACGCCACCGTCTCTGGACTGGCAGGTTATGGCAAGAGCTATCGTGTCAGCGATACCATCCGCGCGGGTTTCGCCGGCGACCGCTCCTTCGAAAACCATGTAGCCTCCACTGCCTACGTCCTCAGACGCACGCTGGAGAGATTGCTCACAGGTCTTCAGGCCAGCAATCCCACGGAATATCGATACTTAATGCAAAGGTCGAACTATTCATCTGATCTGGTTGAGTTGGCAGTCGCTCAAACGGTCAATGGCCAACCCATGCTGGGCTTGATCGAACTGCGGCGCACCGGCGCGGGAAACAAGCTTGCCGTGACCACCAGCGTTTGCCCGGGCAATTGCCGGCAAAACACCGAAATCGTCTATCTGGGATATTGGGATCGCATCAAGCCCTACGTGGCTGCATCGTCGGGTGCCCCGCGCAACGTCGCCTCCGCCGCTTCCATCGACCGGCTGATTCGAATGGAAATCGGGGCTCACCCCAATGAGGTCGGGCCGCCCATCAATGTTCTTGAAGTGAATGGCTATGGCGCGCGCTGGCTGCAGAATGGCGGCAACTGCTCGCTTCCCGGCGTTGGCTGGTAGCACGATCTCGACACCGCCCGGGGTCAGGCTTGATCGATCTTGCGGCGCGATTCAAGCCTGCCCGCGCTTCTCATCGCCCCGCATAGCCAAAACGTTGTATTGACATCGCGACGGCCCACCTGTAATGTCAGTTGCACGATGACTTCAACGACCCATCGCCATCACCACCATCACCACGTGGCGAACGTGTCAGCGGAGATCACCGGATAGTTCCTGATCATCAAGATCTCCTTACCCCGCTGACACGAGCTCAGCGGGGTTTTTGTTTTTGCGAAAGGAATGATGCAAATGGCCGTGGAAATCGACTTCGAAAAAATGGGTGGGCTGGCGCCGGCCATCGTACAAGATGCCGTAAGCGGTGAAGTGCTGATGTTGGGCTTCATGAACCGCGCCGCCTATGAAAATACTTTACGAACCGGCTACGTTACCTTCTTCAGCCGCACCCGCAATCAGCTATGGACCAAAGGTGAGACCTCGGGCAACCGGCTGAAGGTGATCTCAGCCGCGACCGATTGCGACCTCGACACGATTTTGTGCCGGGTTAAAGTGGAGGGCGGAGGCGTAGTCTGCCACACCGGCACGCGCAGCTGCTTCACCACCGCGCTGCCGGTGGCGACTGGAGGCGGGCGATGAAGCTGCGGCTGGGAATTCCCAAGGGCAGTCTGCAGGAGGCAACGCTGGCACTTTTGGCCCGTGCTGGCCTGCAAGTCTATGTCAGCCCGCGATCGTACTTCGCCTCCACCAACGATCCTGAACTGGAATGCATGCTGATTCGCGCCCAGGAGATGGCTCGCTACGTCGAACACGGCGCGCTCGATGCCGGGCTCACCGGCCTGGATTGGGTGATGGAAAGCGGCCTGGATGTGGTGAGCGTGGCCGACCTGATCTATGCCAAGCAGAGCCGCGGCAAAGTGCGATGGGTGCTGGCCGTCCCGGAAGATTCACCGGCAACGCGTCCGGAAGATCTGCGGGGAGCGACGGTGGCCACCGAACTGGTCAGCGTGACCACGCGTTACTTTCAGCAGCGCGGAATCGACGTGAAGGTCGAGTTCAGCTGGGGGGCAACCGAGGTAAAACCTCCCACGCTAGCGGACGCCATTGTCGAGGTCACCGAAACCGGCAGCTCGCTGAAGGCCAATCGGTTGCGAATTATCGAAACTGTTCTGGAGTCGAACACCCAGATCATCGCCAATCCGAAAGCCTGGGCAGAGCCTGCTAAGCGGCAAAAGATCGAGAACCTGTCACTCATGCTGCGCGGCGCCATGGAAGCCCAGGGCCGCGTCGGCTTAATGCTGAATGTTAAAGTCGAGGACCTGCCGGCCGTTCTGAGTGTGCTGCCCGCTCTGAACAGCCCAACCATCTCAAATCTCAGCGACAACAGCTGGGTCGCGGTCAATACCATTCTGGAAGAGGCCGCTTGCTGGGAGGTGATTCCGCGCCTCAAAGCTGCCAACGCACAAGGAATCGTGGAGTATCCGCTCAACAAGGTGGTGATGTGATGCGGATTCTGCAGGGCAAAACCGCCGAGAATGCCATTGCCAAGCTGGCGGGCAGAAGTTCGCGACTAGACGTGTTGGAGCCCCAGGTGCGCAAGATTATCCGGGCGGTAAGGAGTGGTGGGGACAAGGCGCTAGTTCGCTATGCCACATTGTGGGATGGACTGCAAAACGGTCAGCCCGTCAGGGTTTCAGAGGATGAGATCGCCGCTGGCTGGGGGGCTACTCCGCGCGAAACCCGGGAAGCCTTGCGGAGTGCCGCCGCCAATATCCGCCACTTCTGCCGATGGCAGATTTCGCGCGAGTGGCGCAAAAAGGTAGACGGTGGTGAGCTCGGCCAGATCGTACGTCCGCTGCAGTCAGTCGGCTGCTACGTTCCCGGAGGCCGCTACCCGCTTCCATCTACGCTGCTCATGACTGTCATTCCCGCGCAAGTTGCCGGAGTGCCTCGTATCTGTGTGGTGTCGCCGCGCCCGCAAGCGGCCACGCTGGCAGCCGCTTCTCTACTCGGCGTGCGCGAGGTTTATCGCTGTGGCGGCGCGCAGGCGGTGGCCGCACTCGCCTATGGCACGGAGACTATCGCCCGCGTCGACAAAATCGTCGGTCCGGGAAACAGCTTTGTCACCACCGCCAAGAAATTGGTCAGCTTCGACTGCGCCATCGATATGCTCGCCGGCCCTACCGAGGCGCTGCTGTACAGCGATACCGGCACTCCCAAATTTCTTGCGGCTGACCTGGTGTCGCAAGCCGAGCACGACCCGGATGCCGTGGTGGTGTTCATTACAACTAAGGCATCGCTGGCCGAGAAAGTAAAAGCCGCGATTGCAGTTGCTAGCCACGACAATGCCGTCGCGCAACAGGCGATCCGCCGAAATGGGCATCTGTTGGTGGCAGCTTCGCGGCAGCAAGCTATTGCGTGGATCAACCAGTACGCGCCCGAACACTTAACGGTGGATGAGGACGACCTTGCTGAGGTGCACAGCGCAGGCTCCATCTTTATCGGTGACTATTCGGCGCAGTCCGCCGGAGACTACGCGGCTGGCCCGAATCATGTTCTGCCCACTGCGGGTGCAGCCCGCTTTCGTGGAGGGCTGAGTGTCAATGACTTCCTGAAGATCATCACTGTGCAGCGCTTCGATCCAGGAGGTCTCGGCAAAATTGCTTCGGTCATCACCGCGCTCGCTGAAGCTGAAGGCCTCCGTGCCCATGCCGAATCGGTCCGCGTGAGGTGTGCCGATGCTTAGCACCCGAAAAGCTGTACAGAGCTTGCAGGAATACCATCCGCCTCTGGCGCAACGTGAAGGGTTGCGCCTTGACTTCAACGAGAATACCGAGGGATGTTCGCCTAGCGTATTACAACGGCTGAAAGAGATCACGGCCGATGATCTTGCCCGCTATCCCGAGCGTTCGCCGGTAGAGGCAATCGTCGCTGTGCATCTGGGGCTCGCTCCCGAACAGGTTTTGCTCACCAATGGAGTGGATGAAGCCATTCATCTGCTGTGCGAAACGTATCTCGAGCCGCAGGATGAAGTGCTGGTGGTGACGCCCACATTTAGCATGTACGAAATCTATGCCGGTGCAACTGGCGCGCGCGTGATCCGCGTGCAGTGTGATACCGACTTCCGATTTCCGCTGGCGAAGGTAGTGCAGAGCATCACGCCTGCGACTCGCCTGATCGCCGTGGCCAGCCCGAACAATCCAACTGGCACGGTGGCCGATCGCGAGGAGCTATTGCAGATTGCGACCGCAGCGCCGCGCGCCGCGCTGCTGGCGGACGAAGCCTATTTCGAGTTTCACGGGGAGACGGTGATTGGCGATATCTCCGATCTGGAAAATCTGTTAGTGGCGCGAACCTTCTCCAAAGCCTACGGACTCGCAGGGCTTCGCATAGGGATTCTCGCCGGCCCGAGCCTCCAGATGCCGCATGTGCGCAAGGTATCGTCGCCGTATAGCGTTAATGCAGTGGCGCTGGCAGTGCTGCCGGCTGCCCTGGCCGACAGCGAGCATATCAGTTGCTATGTTTCCCAAGTGAAGAACGGACGTGAACGCGTAGCCGCCACGTTGAATGCGATTGACCTTTTCAGTTGGCCTAGCCAGGCCAACTTCCTGCTGATCAGGATTGGAGATAAGCATCGCGACTTTGTCGCCGCAATGCGGCAGCGAGGAATTTTGGTGCGCGACCGCTCCAGCGATCCCGGCTGCGAAGGTTGCGTGCGCATCACTATCGGGAGCGACGCCCAAACTGACCGGCTGATCGCCGCGTTGGTAGAAGTCGCGCGCAAACTCAACCTAAGCGGAGAGGTAACGGCATGAGACGCGCCCGCATTCACCGCAAGACCAACGAGACCGAGATCCACATTGACCTCACTTTAGAAGGCCATGGCCGCGCGAAAATTGCCACTGGCATCCGCTTTCTCGATCACATGCTGGAGTTGTTAGCTCGCCATGGTGCCTTCGACCTGAAGCTCGATGCGGTCGGCGACCTTGATGTTGATCAGCATCACACCGTGGAGGACGTTGGCATCGCGTTGGGCGAAGCGTTTGGGCAGGCGCTGGGCAGCAAGCGCGGCATTCTGCGCGCAGGATATTTCGTGATGCCCATGGATGAAACTCTGGGAGTGGTCGCTGTTGACTTCGGCGGGCGCAGCGCGGCGGTGGTCGATACGAAAGTGCGGACGCGGCTGGTTGGAGATTTGCAGACGGAACTGGTCGCCGACTTCTTCGATGGTTTCTCGAGAGGCGCCAAGGCCAACGTACACGCTAAGGTGCTTTATGGCCGCTCGAACCATCACAAGATCGAGGCGCTGTTCAAGGCCTTCGCTCGTGCGTTGCGTGTGGCCTGCTCCAAAGACCGTCAACTCGGCCGGATGTTGCCCAGCACAAAGGGATTGCTGTGATTGCCATCATCGACTACGGCGCGGGGAATCTGGCTTCGGTGGTAAAGGCCATCCGTCACTTGGGACGCGAATGTGTGGTGACCAGCGATGCCGACGCCGTGCTTGGTGCGGAGAAATTGATCATTCCGGGGGTAGGCAATTTCGCCGCAACCCTGCCCTTGAGCGACGGTGACCTGGGTGTCGCAATACGGAAAGCAATCAAGAGCGAAAAACCGGTACTCGGAATCTGCCTCGGCCTGCAGTGGATGTTCGAAGGAAGTGACGAAGCCCGTGATTTGCCGGGATCGGGAATTTTTACGGGCAAGTGCGTCCGCTTCTCCGACTGCGTGAAGTCGCCCCATGTAGGTTGGAACCAGATCGCGATTGAGCAGGGCTCGCGTTTATTGCGCGATATCCCGTCGAGCTCCTATGTTTATTTCACTCATTCGTATTGGGCGCCGCTCTGCGGCGATACGATTGCCACATGCGTCTATGAAGCGCCGTTCACCGCTGCGGCCGAGCGCGGAAACCTGTTTGGCGTTCAATTTCATCCAGAGAAATCCGGCCCTGTCGGAATGAAGATTTTGGAGAACTTCTGTGCCCTCTGAATCGTTGGCTAAGCGCATCATCGCCTGTCTCGACGTTCATGCCGGACGGGTGGTGAAGGGTATTCAGTTCGTACAACTGCACGATGCTGGCGATCCCGCCGAACTGGCGGCGGCTCACAGCGAAGCGGGCGCCGATGAGATCGTTCTGCTCGACATCACCGCAACGGCGGAGTCTCGAAACACGCTACTCGACACAGTTCGCCGCACCGCGAACCAGTTGTTTATTCCCTTCACCGTAGGTGGTGGCATTCGTTCACTCGATGATGCGGCTGCGGTGCTGGATTGCGGCGCCGACAAAGTTGCGATCAACTCTGCCGCCGTCGACGATCCGACACTGATTACAAGAATCGCGCAGCGTTATGGCTCACAAGCGGTGGTCGTAGCCATCGACGCGCGCCAAAGTCACGACGCGTGGGAAGTATACGTGTGGGGAGGACGCAAGCCAGCAGGACGGGATGCTAAGGCGTGGGCGATCGAAGCCGCGCAGTTGGGCGCAGGGGAAATCATGCTCACGTCAATGGACCGCGACGGCACTAAGTCGGGATTCGATTGCGCACTCACTCGAACCATCGCTTCCAGCGTGCGCATTCCGGTAATCGCCTCCGGAGGCGCGGGCGAGCCTCGACACTTCGTGGAAGTATTTCAGCAGGGTGCGGCCGATGCAGCCTTGGCAGCCTCCGTGTTCCACTTCGGATTGAAATCAGTACATGCGATTAAGCAGGAGCTAATTGCGGCGGGCATTCCGGTGAGGCTGACATGCTGATTCCGTCGATTGACCTGATGGGCGGCAAGATTGTACAGCTTATCCAGGGGGAAAAGAAGGCTTTGGAATTTGAGAACTTCGGCGCCTGGGTAGAACGCTTCTCGCGCTATCCGCTAGTGCAGCTGGTCGACTTGGACGCGGCCAAGGGCGACGGCACAAATCGCCAGCTGGTTGCCGAGTTTTGCGGCCAGTTGCCCTGCCAGGTAGGCGGCGGGATTCGCTCTGCTGCCGATGCGCAAGCTGTCCTCGATTGCGGCGCACTAAAAGTAATTGTCGGCTCGTCCCTGATCAAAACTCCGGCCCAAGTCGACAATAATCCAGGGACACTATCCAAGAACGTGGTCGATGCGGCATTCGCAGCCGAACTGTGCGAGCGATTCGGCGGCGATCGGCTGGTGTTTGCGGTTGACTCCCGCGGCGGACGAGTTGCCATTCACGGTTGGAAAACCATTACAAACATCGAACCATCGGCCATGATGCAGCAACTGGAGCCGTTCTGTTCCGCCTTCCTCTACACACACATTGATACCGAAGGATTGCTGAGGGGAATTCCGATAGATGTCATCCGCGATCTGAGGCAACAGACCTCGCGTCGCCTGATCGCGGCCGGAGGAATTCACACGGCCTCCGAGATCGAAGCACTCGACAAAATGGGCGTTGACGCAGTAGTCGGAATGGCCATTTATTCCGGCTTGCTGGCCATTTGAGCAGAATAGGTTGCGAAATTCCAGCCCGGGCCGTTGACTTTGTGGCTTCATCCACCTTCGCAACATTCGGTTCCCGCCGGTGTAATGCAGGCTTTGCCGAGGCCAATTTCTGGACCCGGCGGGCACCCCTCACACCCTCTGGTGATCATGCTCACTGTCTTATTGTTTGCTCCGTAAGATATTGAATAGGTAAGGAAAAAGCATGCCTGCCAACGACTCACCCCTCAGCGCAGAGCGGATTGCCTACCTGGAAGGACTCGTCCGTCAAGCCAGGACCGCTGCCGCCGTTTTTACGCAGTACACCCAAGAGGACGTCGATCGCATCGTCAAGCAAATGGTTTTGGCCGGACTAGAACAAGCTCCGCACCTGGCCCAATTGGCGGTCAGCGAGACCAGGCTGGGAGTGCTGGAAGACAAAACTCTCAAGAACATGGTGGCGACCGAATTCGTCTACGATTACGTCAAAGATAAACGTACCGTAGGTACGATTCGTGAGTATCCGGATCGCGGCGTGGCCGAAGTAGCCGAGCCCATCGGCGTTATTTTCTCGCTCACCCCGATTACCAATCCGACTTCTACCGTCCTGTTCAAATGCATCATGGCCATCAAGACCCGGAACGCAGTCATTTTCAGTCCTCATCCCAGCGCCGGACATTGTTGCTCTGAGGCGGTACGCATCATGTACGAGGCAGCAGTAAAGCATGGGGCGCCCGTGGGCGTGTTTACTTGTCTGGAATCGCAGACCCTGCAAGACAATGCCTATCTGATGCACCACAAGGATGTCGGCCTGATCGATGCAACCGGCGGCCCGGGCATGGTCAAAGCAGCCTATGGCTCCGGCAAGCCGGCCTTGGGCGTCGGCCCCGGCAATACGCCAGTCTATTTGGAAAAAACTGCCGACCTCGACATGGCTGTGGTCGACATCATCACCTCCAAGACCTTCGACAACGGAACCATCTGCGCCTCCGAGCAGACGGTAGTGATTGACGACGAAATTTATGACACGGTGCTGAGGAAGTTTGCCGATCTTGGCGCGCACGTCTGCAATGAGAAAGAGACGAAGCTATTAGGGCGCACGGTGATCGATCCCACCACCGGGTACATGCAGCCTATGGCGGTGGGCCAGAAGGCTACCGATATCGCTAGCATGGTCGGACTCTCGGTGGCGCCCGGCACCAAGCTCTTGATCGCACCGATTGCCGGCGTCGGCCCCGACCATCCCCTGTCGGTCGAAAAACTTTTCCCCGTGCTCGCGGTCTGTCGCGCCAACTCAGTCGATGAGGCGCTTAAGCTGTGCGTCGACGTGAATCATGCCGGCGGCCTGGGACACACGGCGGTAGTCTTCTCCCGCAACGACGAGGTCATCCAGAAATTTGGCGAGGTGATTAACGCGGGGCGGATCATCGTGAACGCGCCCGGATCCATCGGCGCGCTCGGTGGCGTTTACAACGATATGGTGCCGACCTTCTCCTTTGGATGTGGCACAGGCGGGGGCAACAGCACCATGGACAACGTGAATGTCTATAACTACCTCAACATCAAACGTGTCGCGCGGAGGACTACAGCCCATATGTGGTTTCGCGTTCCCAACCAGATCTACTTCAACATGAACGCCGTGGAGAACCTGCGCAACTTCCCCTCGCGCTCGACCGTCATTGTCACCAATCCGGCGATGGAGCAGATCGGTCATGTCGACATCGTCAGGCGCAACATTCCGCCCGGGACTCGGGTCCATGTCGCGGTCATTCCCGACGCCGAGCCCGAAATCAAGGTCGTGATGGAAGGCGTGGAAACGCTCAAGTTCTACAAAGCGGACCAGATCATCGCGCTGGGCGGCGGTTCCGTTATCGATGCGGCGAAGATCATGAAGTTGAAATACGAATCGCCGCAGGCCGACCTTGTGGAACTGGCTGCGCCATTTCTCGATCTCCGCAAGCGCGTCGTCCAGTATCCAACCGACAAGGTCACGCAGGCGCGGTTAATTGCCATCTCCACCACGAGTGGCACCGGCAGCGAAGTCACACCCTTTGCTGTCTTAATCGACAAGCAAGCCGCGCGCAAGGTGACGCTGGCCGATTACTCGCTGACTCCAGATGTGGCGATCGTCGATCCACAATTCGTCATGTCGATGCCGAAAGGCCTCACTGCCGATACCGGTATCGACTGCTTAACTCACGCGCTGGAAGCCGGTGTGTCTATCCTATCTTCCCCCTACACCGACGCCAACGCCCTGCAGGCGCTTCAACTGGCGTTCAAGTATCTGCCTATCGCTTATGAGAATCCCCGCGATGAAGAGGCGCGCACCATGATGCACAACGCCGCCTGCATTGCTGCCATGGCGTTTTCCAATGCGGCGGTGGGCGTGAATCATGCCTTGGCTCATGCCTTCGGCGCCCGCTTCGGCGTGGCGCACGGCCGGGCCAATGCCCTAATGCTGCCCCACGTCATCGCCTATAACGCGGCGGTGCCCAGCAAGTTCATGCCGTCGCCCAATCAGAAGGGCTACGTGGCGCACCAGAAGTACGCCATGATGGCGGATCTGCTCGGTCTTGGCGGGGAGACAGTCGAAGAGAAAGTGCAGAACTTAGTGGCAGCGATCGAACACTTGCTCGATCAGCTGGCGTTCCCACGTTCCATCGCCGACCTGGGAATCTCGAAGCAAGATTTCGAGAGTGCAATGCCCGACTTGGTCAAGGCTGCCTTTGACGATCCTTCCTGGCGGTCGAATCCGCGCATGCCTCTGTTGAGCGAATTGGAAGAGTTGTTGTGGAGCGCTTATCGCGGGCGGGGCTCGGCCAAACCGAGTAGCCCCCGTCAGCATAAAACAGTTGTTGAGGAACGGTTGTGCGTATGACACCCATGATGAATGTTGAAATCGACGAAAAGCGCGTGGTCGTCGCGCTAAGAGAATCATGCGAGCAATTGGACGGAGCCGTGGGCGAGGTAATGCTCGATTTCTCTTCTGTGCCTCGAATCGATCCCAGCGGTCTCGTAGCGATGGAAGCGTTGGCCGACGCCGCTGCTGACAAAGGCGTCAAGGTTATATTGTGCGGGGTCAACGTCGATATCTACAAGGTACTGAAACTGGCGAAGCTGACGCAGCGTTTTTCTTTCGCTTAAGTCCGCGCAAGCTTGGCCCGCGAGGTTTGTGATGCGAAAACTTCCTGCCGTGGAAGATGCCCGGGCAATCATGAAGCAAGGTATGGAATGGGGCGTTTGGAAGTGGCTCTTGGAAAAGAAAAGAGTACGCGGCATCGCCGATCACGCCAGGGCCGCACTCGATGAATTAGAGATGAAGGTCAAGCTCACCTGGAGCGACGACCTGAAGATTACCTACAATCATCTGGTCGAGGAGAATGGCAACTCGAAGCGTACGCGTAAGCAGACCAAAGACGCGAAGCGGACAACAAAACGGCCGTCCGACCCAAAGATCA
>Ga0210398_10005039_pt1 | contig 12306 bp, 12 predicted proteins | sample IncBWC4OmetaG_FD_161047 | JGI IMG/M metagenome (GOLD analysis project Ga0210398, IMG submission 161047) | Forest soil microbial communities from Barre Woods Harvard Forest LTER site, Petersham, Massachusetts, United States - Inc-BW-C-4-O | ecosystem: Environmental > Terrestrial > Soil >... | reverse complement strand
TCCGGTCGAAGCGCGCCTCGATGGCCGCGTATTTGTTGGATTCCACCTAGACGTAGGGATAGGTGATGCTGTGATGGAGCCGTTGGAAGTCGTTGAAGGGCGCGATTGGTTGGGGTTTGCCGGTATTGCGAGACCGTCGTTGTTCATGATCCCTCGCGAGCAACAGTTTGCCGAAAAACTCCATGCTTACACGTTGCCACGAAAGCGTGCGGCGAATACCCGTGTGAGAGATCTCGTGGACATGGTTCTATTAATTGAGTCCGCAACGCTGGCTCGCGGCAAAGTTACTGAAGCAATTCGGTTAACTTTTGAGCGCCGGAAGACTCACACGTTGCCAAATCAGCTTCCACCACCTCCGGTTGAGTGGCAGAAACCATACGAGGCACTCGCTCGCGAGTGCGGTCTATCCGGGCAGGTTGAAAATGCGTTCGAGACCCTGCAAGCGTTTGCAAATTCGGTCGTAAGCGGAAAGCAGTTCCACGCGATGCCTGACGAATTCTGATAGACAACTAACTGGGCGTCCGGTGGTCGAGTACATTGCTCATGCGCTTCGCTGGAGCCTTTCGCTGCGTTCAGAAAGTGGTTGATTGAATGCGGCTATACTTTTTGCGGTTTAGTTTTCTTGTGGCTCTTGCCCCATTTTGCCATCAATGTGAGGACCGGGACGAGAGTTCGCCCGTAAGGAGTAAGTGAGTAATCCACTCGTTCCCAGCTTCGGCCCAAAACCTTCCGAGAGATTACTTTATCCTCTTCCAGCTCACGCAATTGTTCGGTGAGCACCTTTCTTGTAGCTTCCGGAACATGTCGTTGCAATTGCCCAAAGCGCAATGTCCCCAGCTTCAAGACATTAACGACGATTGGTTTCCATTTGCCTTGGATTACATCGATTGTTGCTCTAACTGGGCACTGCGAGAGCCGCATTTCAAACTCCGGTTACAAAATTGTGCGTACTGGACTCAACAACCCGCTCGTGCAAAATAGATTTTGCTTGAACCTCAGAGTTTACGCAACTCAGTCGGAATTGTGCGAGCGAGATTCCTGCTCGAAGAAACAATCTCGCTGCAATCTCTCGCGGCGCTGAAATTCGGAGGCAATTGGGGTGACAACGCATGATCGTTGAGTATACGCGGTACAAGGTTGATGAGGCGCGACGCGAAGGTTTCGAAATGAGTTACAGGAAAGCTGGCGCGTCGCTCGAAGCGTCCAACCATTGTTTGGGTTACGAACTCTCTCACTGCACGGAAGACCCTGACCATTACATCCTTCGAATTGAGTGGGATTCGGAGGAAGGACACCTGAAAGGGTTTCGATCCAGTCCTGAATTCAAATCCTTCTTTGTGGCTATCCAACCCTTTGTAAAGGACATTGAAGAGATGCGTCATTACCAGGTGATTTTGGCAACGAGAAGAGCAAAGTAAACAGATTAAGAAAACATAGCGTATTTCCAGGGCCCATTCATGACGTTTGGAGTTTTTGTTGCACAGAGACAGTTTTTCAATGGACGAGTCGGGCGAATGCTATTGTGCGCTCTCTTCTTTGCCTGCAACACGCTTGCTGGACAGACTAAGGCGCAGAGCGATCCGTGTTCGTATCTCCTTCCCCATTATGAAGAGGACTGGAGTTGCGTTCTCAGTCCATCGCACAGTTCTGACTCTCTAGATCCCATCAAGTATGTCGCACTTGGGGCAAGTGAGAATTCGTACATTTCGTTCGGAGGAGAGATCAGGGAAACATACGAGCGATTTCACAATCCAAATTTTGGACTGCAACCACAGAGTTTCGACGGCTACCTATTGCAACGCTATCTTTTTCACGCTGATGTGCACATCGGAGAATCAGTTCGTGGTTATGTTGAGTTGCTGAGCGCATTCGAGAATTGGCGCGTTGGTGGACCTCGGCCAATCGTTGACGAGGACAAGCTGGACGTTCATCAAGGTTTTCTTGCTTTCTACCTGGGGCTGGAGCAGCACAGCCGAACCGTGATCCGTATTGGCCGGCAAGAAATGGCGCTCGGCTCAGGCCGGCTGATTGCCCTGCGAGAAGGAACCAACGTTCCATTTAGCTTTGACGGCATCCGAGTGGAGTCTCAACAAGGCGCCTGGGATTTGGATTTCTTCGTCACGAAACCAGTCCAGAACAGAATTGGAATCTTCGACGATCCGCCACAGGCTGGAAGTTGGTTCTGGGGGATTTATTCAAGTCGCGTGGTTCATATCGATGGGCATCCGTCTCACCTCGACATGTACTACCTGGGGCTTGATCGCAGCCAGGGAACTTTCAACCAGGGGACGGGACACGAAACTCGTCACATGATCGGAGTACGAATCTGGAATTTGAAAGGCGCTTGGAACTACGACGCCGAGGGCATGTACCAGTTCGGTGCTTTCGGCCGTGGAAATATTCAAGCTTGGCGAGTGGCTTCGGATACCTCATACGGATTTACTTCGATGCGATGGCAACCACGCTTTGTGTTTGCAGCGGACGTAGCAAGTGGTGATCGCAATCCCTCCGATCCGAATTTGCAAACATTCAACGCCCTATTTCAGAGCGGTACTTATTCAGGGAGAGCGCAAATTTTAGGACCAGCGAACACGATTCGGATCGAACCGTCGATCAAGGCGACGCCGCGTTCTGCCGTTTCGATTTCAGCCGGGTGGGGCTTTTACTGGCGCGAAAGTGTCGAAGATGGACTTTACGGTATCGCTGGAAATCTGCTTGTCCCCGGAAACACTACACGGGCTCGTTACGAAGGTAGTCGCCCAATTGTCCAGGTTGACTGGCAGGTGACTCGACATCTATCCGGTCATATCAATTATATCTACGTGTTCAACGGACCGTTTGGAGAGCAAGCAATTCACGGCACATCGAGCATGAGTTATGTGTCCCCATGGGTGACCTACGAATTTTGATTCGGCTGAGGAGCGAGGGCCGAAGTACGAGGCTCGCTTTAAGGAGATCCTAGATGGCGCAAATCTCAATTTTTATTAATGGTGAGAGCAAGACTGCTTATATCGATCCGAGAACCCCGCTACTGTGGGCGCTTCGAGATACTTTTGCTCTGACTGGAACGAAGTACGGCTGCGGCATCGGCCAGTGTGGTGCCTGCACTGTCATTCTGGAAGGAAATGCCGTGCGTTCCTGTCAAACACCGGTTTCGCGAGCAGCGGGCAAGCAGGTGACGACAATAGAGGGGCTGTCCAAAAACAGAAGCCATCCGGTTCAGCGAGCTTGGATAGAAGAGCAAGTTCCGCAGTGCGGGTACTGTCAGTCCGGCCAAATTATGGCCGCCGCAGTGCTCCTTGCGGCGATTCCGAAGCCGACGGATGGAGATATTAATGATGCGATGTCTGGAAACCTTTGTCGTTGCGGAACCTACCATCGGATTCGGCGTGCGGTGCGTCGCGCTGCTGAGATGGCTGCAGCGGAAAGCAGGCGATCATGAGAACCAGAATTGTTGAACGCCGGTTCTTGATAACCACCGGAGGGTTTATCGGGTTCCTTTTTGTGATGCTCTGTTTTCTCTTTGGCTCGCGGTCATATTCGGTAAGCGCGGCGGGACAGGGTGAGAGCGACAACGCGGAGTCTGTCCGGTCATTCGCGGCGATGGGCTCCGTACTTACGAGCCCACGATGTGTGAATTGTCATATTTCGGGCGAATCCCCGCTCCAGGGGGACGAAAGCAGGCCGCACAACATGAACGTCAAGCGAGGGCTCGATGGCCGCGGCACACCTGCGATGCGTTGTGCGAATTGCCATCAAACCGAGAATTCTTCGATAGCACACGCACCTCCGGGAGCGCCGGATTGGCGTTTGCCATTACCGTCCATGAGCATGGCCTGGCAGGGATTGAGCTTCGGAGACCTCTGCCGCACTCTAAAGGATCCCGCAAAGAATGGCGGCCGGAGTCTGCCGCAACTCCTGGATCATTTTGAATCCGAGCGGCTCGTGTTGTGGGCTTGGAACCCAGGCCTTGGCCGGATTCCCCCGCCTCTTTCGCATGATGAGTTTGTAGCGAAAGTGAAACAGTGGATTGAAACCGGTGCTGCATGCGCCCAATGACGAGGTCGCGTATGGCGATTGAGAAAGGAGTGATATGCCAATCGATAAGCCTGGAGAGAAGAGCGAAGAGTGGGCGCATCCGAACCAAGAGGCCCAAGCGCACAAGGTCGGCGTGACGAGGCGCGATTTTCTGACGACGACCGCCAAAACGGGCGCGGTCTTGATTGTGGGTTGCTTTCTTGATGGACGAATCGGGGCAATGAATGGGCTTACCGCAGAACCTAAAGATATTTCACTCAGCCCGTGGGTACGAATCGCATCAGATGACAGCGTGACGATTGTGGTGTCGCAAGCCGAGATGGGGCAAGGCATCATGACGACATTGCCGATGGTTCTCGCGGAAGAGCTCGATGCGGATTGGGATCGCGTACACCTCGAGATGTCTCCGACTGCTGAAGCATACCGGAATCCTCGACTCCACTGGCAGTTTACGGGCAATAGCGAAAGTATGATGTCGTTTTTCGATTTAATGCGACAGGTCGGAGCCAGCGCGCGAGAAATGCTGATATCGGCGGCTGCGGATCGCTGGCATGTCGCCCCTTCATCCTGTATCGCTGAAAGCGGTGTGGTAAGGCACACGCCGTCTGGAAGGCGTCTTTCTTATGGGCAACTTGCAGAAGCAGCAAGCAAGAAGACTGCTTTACAAAATCCAGTTCTCAAACCCCAATCAGAATGGCGACTCCTAGGCAAACCTCTACAAAAGGTGGATATACCTGCCAAGGTAGATGGCTCCGCCGTTTTCGGAATCGACTTGGCATTGCCCGGGTTGGTGTATGCGGCATTGAAAAACTGTCCTGTCCTCGGAGGAAAGTTCATATCCTTCGATCGGTCTTCAGTGTCGGCGTTCCCCGGCGTAATCGACATTGTGCCCGTGCCCGGTGGTGTTGTGGTCGTGGCGGCCACTTACTGGCAGGCAAAGGTCGCACTCGATTCACTGCGAGCTAACTGGGACGAAGGGACTGAAGCAAACATGAATACGCCGAACATCGCTGAACAGTATCGACAGGCGATGGCTGGGCAGGACTGGGTACTCGTGCGCGAAGTGGGCAATGCCGATGCCATCCAACACTCCTATGCGAATGTGCGAATAGCTGGGACGACCGAGAAGGTTGCGGGTGCACCTGACGCTCTCGGGCGCCCGTTTTCGAAGTTGCATTCAGCGGAGTTCTCATCGCAGTTTCTGGCGCACGCGCCCATGGAGCCCATGAACGCGACCGCGCGGATCACTGATGAGGGATGCGAGGTGTGGGCTCCTACGCAGGGTCAGGAATTGGCACAACTCGTTATCGCGCAAACGCTCAACCTACCTAAAGAAAAAGTGAAGATCAATCGCACCATGTTAGGTGGCGGATTTGGCCGGCGTCTCGTCGCCGACTTCGTTCTCCAGGTTGTCCTCGTGGCAAAAGCTGTCGCAAAGCCCGTGAAGTTAATCTGGTCTCGCGAAGAGGATATCCAGCACGACTTGTATCGGCCTGGCGTGCTCCATCGGATTACGGTCGGGCTCGACGATCAAGACAAGATTGGGGCGGCATCGCACCAGCTGGTTTCTCCTTCGATCCTCCACTACGTTTACCCCCAGGAAGTAAAAGATGACTATGACCCGAGCTGCCTGGAAGGGCTGCACGGCACTCGCTATCGCATCCCAAACGTCCGTGTGGATTTTCACCTTCTGAAGATTGGTGTCCCCGCTTCCACTTCGGTTCTGCGGACGACTGGTTTTGGGCCAAACATTTTCGCGACCGAAAGTTTTGTTGACGAGCTCGCCGATATTTCAAAGAAAGACCCGTATGAGTTTCGGAGAGCCTTGCTCGATGGCGACACTCGCGCGCTTGCCGTCCTCGATCTGGCCGCCGAGAAGTCTGGTTGGAAGCAGGCTCCTAATCAAGGAGTTTTTCGCGGGATGGCTTTCACGGAAGCCTTCAACACAATCATTTGCCAGGTCGTTGAGCTTTCCGTGAACGGAAACGGAGTCAAAGTACACCGCGTAGTGAGCGTTCTCGACTGCGGCACAGTACTCAATCCAAACATCGCGGCCAACAATATTGAGGGCGGCGTGGCATGGGGTTTGTCAGCCGCATTCAAATCAGAAATCACTTTCGATAGAGGAAGAGTGGTCCAATCGAATTTTCATGACTTTCGAATCTTGCGACTCTCCGAAATGCCTGATGTCGAAGTCTATTTCGTGGACAGTGGCGCCCGCCCGCTGGGAGGCACAGGCGAAGTAGGTCCCGTGACTGTAATTCCCGCGGTGGCCAACGCTCTATTCGCCGCAACGGGACGGAGGTTCCGTTCGTTGCCATTGAGCCGTCACGGACTTGTTTTGTCAGAGGCTTGAGGCCAAAGAAGGAAACCGATCGTGATGCAGTCCAGAAGAATCCCGACTCCGAAAGGGAGGTTCCGGTGACCCGTTGGATCGTAAATGTCCTTGTGTTGTTGAGTGCGTGCGGCGCTATGTGCGCGAAATCTATCGCCCAGCAAGAGCATCGCAAGCCCCACGTTGGCGGTGTACTGGCGATTCCAGCGAAAGGCTATCTCGTCCAAGAAATTCGCGACGGTCTGTACTGGGTGAGCGACGGGGCATACAACACGATGTTCCTGGTGACCTCCGATGGAGTAATCGCTGTCGACGCGCCTCCAACGCTGGGTGCCAACTACCTTAAGGCGATTGCAGAAGTGACGCAGCAGCCGGTTAAGTACGTTGTGTACAGTCATGAACACACGGACCATATCGGTGCCGCGTATCTCTTTTCTAAGGACGTGAAAATCGTCGCGCAGAAAGAAACTGCTGAGATTCTTGCCCGAAGGAAAGATCCGCACAGACCCGTGCCGACAATCACGTTCACCGATACCTACACGCTGAAACTCGGTGGACAGACTCTTATCTTGGACTATCCGGGCATCAATCACGAGCGCGGCAACATTTTCATTTACGCTCCGCAGCAAAAAGCGCTGATGCTAGTTGACGTGGTTTATCCCGGATATATGCCTTACAAGAACCTCGGAATTGCCGAGGATGTACCAGGCTACATGGATGTCCAAGAAAAGGCGCTCAAGTATGATTTTTCAACGTTTGTTGGAGGCCATGTAACTCGACTGGGAGATCGTTCCGATGTTGAACTTTCTCTGGAATTTACCTCTGATCTCTACCAAACGGCTGCATCAGCCCTGAATTCACTCAGCCTCGCCGATTTTGTCATAGCGAACGCGGGAACGGCGAAAGACAAGTGGGACCTGCATAACGAATACGAAAAGGCGGTTGTTAACCGCTGCTACAACCAACTACTTCCTCGCTGGCAGTATCGGCTGGCCGATTCCCCGACATATTTGCGCGACAACTGCTGGGCGATGATGGAGAGCATTATCGTAACGTTTCCGCCGGAGGGACAAGAAAAAGCATGAAAATCGGAATAGTTGGGAGTGGGAATGTTGGTCTTAGGCTCGGCAGAATCTGGCTCAATAACGGTCATCACATCATGTTCAGCCATTCGCGCGACAAAGCTAAGCTGGACAAAACAGTTGAAAATCTGGGCACGAACGCGAGTACGGGGTCACCGAGCGATGCAGTAGCGTACGGTGATGTTGTAGTGCTATCAGTCCCGTGGAGTTCGGTGACGGATGCGCTGAGAGCTGCGGGCTCACTGGCGGGCAAAATCCTGTTCAGCACCGTGAAACGCGCTCAATGCCGATATGAGCGGCCTCGCCCAGAGAAGTCAAAGTAGAGAATGGAGCTGTTGGAGTCGGTCGGCCCGCGCCCAAGGCAGGCGTTCGAGGGGAGCGGCTTACATTATCTAAGAACACGAAAGGATTGGCGCCGTTTTGGACCAAAGCGAAATACGGCAAAATGAGCATCGAGGGACGCGACCTGGTCGATACCCAGACGTCGCATCACAGCGAAACTCGTGCGATCCACGATGGAAAAATCCTGGTCGCGCCAGGAAGCGCCAAGGTCCCACGCAACCTCAAGGTCCGCCAAAGTAACCGTCTCGATTACTGCTATTCCGCTCCGCAAGCCTTCCCAAAATCGCTCCGCAGCTTTGCGGTCAAGCTTGTGGTGAAGCAACGTCCATGTTTCGACCAAAACGTGATCCGAGGTCACCAGTGTTTCACCGGACTTGAGAATTGCTTTTGATCGAGCGTTGTTGCGGTCGGAAGAGTCTGCCGCGGCATACCAAATGGAAGTGTCGACAAATAAGCTCATATGGCGAGAGCGCTAGTGGCGGCGCGGTTTCCTGCGCGTCGATCGGAAAGCCTCGGCGATCATGGAATCCTTGTTGCTCGCAATGTCTGAGCCGCCCGAAGCCCCGAGATCAAAGATGCGATCCACGTGAGCCGCCGTCTCGGGACGAGCAAGATCACGTGCGAGTAGACGGCGAAAATACTCTGCCAGAGACACCCCGAGATCATTGGCACGTTGACGCGCGCGGCGCTGCATCTCAGTTTCAAGTGTGATCTGGGTCTTTGCCATCATAATGGCTCCATCATACCACACCACGCGGACGTAACAACTACAGATTCTATTCGCTGTACATCCGAAGCCCCGCGAGCTTCGGATCTTGTCCCTCGTGCCTCGCCAAGAGGTCATACACCTGCGAAATCAATGATCGGGTAGACCAAGGACAGAATCATTTGGGAAAGCTGGTAGTCTTGGTTGCGCCGCGGATAGCGCAAACGCCGAGTTAGGAAGCGGCGCAATTGCAGCATTCGAATGAATTCACCGACAAACAGGACTCCGCCATAGTGAGTCAAACCCGCATGGCCAAAGGCGATTTCTATATTTCTAAGTGAATACCGCACGCTGACTAAATTCTAACAGCGTGTTAGGAATTAGTCAGACAGCCGAACGTTAAGAAAAACTGCGTAAAATAGGGCGAAAAATCACATTCACCCTACGCTTTCACGAGCGTGAGTTCTGCCACTAGCCCGAAGCTTGTCCACGATATTCTTGATGTGGAAATTAACTGTGGTCTCAGAAATCGACAGTTCGTCGGCAATCTGCTTATTCCGAACCACTTCGAAGAGTTGGTTGCGTTTCTACTCGCGGTCGTCGCGGCAAGCGTTGTCGTCTCGCTTCCAATCCGGCCAGCCGTGCTTGGATGTATCCACAAACATCAATCCCCCGGGACCCACTAACCCCGTCACGATGGGGGTAATGATTCCGGTGGTTAGATCAATCGTGCCCACGAACGGACCGCCGTCCGCAGCGGTGTAGGCGGCGCCGGGCGCCCAGCCATTCTTGCTCAACTTGAAAACCTGGTTGAGGCCCTTGTCGGCAAAGAGAATAAAACCTTGGCTGGAGGTAGTGAAAAAGGTGTCGTCCACCTCCACTCCCATCGGCCCACTCGGGGTCTGGTACGACAGCGGCAACTGCAATACCCGCTGATGGGAATTGCCGGGATTCGAAACGATGATCAATTGCTGGTCGCCCTGGCTATCGAGCACAAGGTTTCCCAACGGATCGAGGGTCATTGAGTCTGGATCCTGCAAGTTCAACGTGACGGTTGTGTCCAGCGGAATGTTAATAGCACTGGCATTGCCTTGCAGTACGCCTTCGAGCTCCACCGTGCCGTTCCTCAGCTTGACGCTGACAATCGCTGGCGCCGTGTTCGGGTTGATCAACGGGTTCGACGCGCTGAAGTACACCTTGCAGCCTCGGAAGGTGATGTCATCGTAACCCCCGCCGTGCGGCCCGGTGCCGACGATATAAAGCGATGTTTTCTGCGTCTCCGGATCGATGATCACCAGCCGGGTATTGCCGTCTTCGTTCTCCAGTGTCCACACTTTGTGAGTAATTGGGTCCGCCTTTACGCCGTCGACATGCCCGATCACGGTATAGGTGTGCACCACACTTCCGTCCATTTTGTATTCCACTACCTGGCTGCTCAACCCGTCGACGCCCCCCGGATCGTGTCCATCGCCATAGCCTACGAAAACGTGATCATCGAGAACTGCGATGTCGTCTGGCGCGCTTAGGCCTGCCGGAGCGCTGGCAAATACAGATAAAGTGTACGGAGAAACTGCTTGTGGCGCAGTCGGAGTCTGCGCGAATACGGGAGCCACCATACCGCACATCAACAGTGCCGGTGCGAGCACCGAGGCGTATGCCTTCATTGTCTATTTCCTCCTCAGATTGACTTGGGCTTTGCGCGGGCTGGCCCAAAACTGGAAGATTCGAAAACCAACCGAATCTATAACACCGCGAATGTCAATGTCAGATGAATGGGCTATAAAGGAACGGGCAAAGCCTTCTATCGCCAATATTTTGCGGGCGCTAAGGGTATAACTGCTAGTACATCATTACTTGCCAATAACCTAGCAGGGCGCTGTACGGCGCCAAGGGTGGGCGATGATGGCCGTTACTACAAGGCGGTGAGTGCCAATTGGGAATGCCGTCGATGCGCGGGACTCCGCTACTACTCGGAGGGAGGGGGCGCTGCTGATGCGTGCAGCAAATATTGTCGCGAATCTTTGGCGAATCTTTCGGCTCTGTCTCTGCGTCACGTCCTGACGTATGGGTTCCGTACCTTAGCCAAACCCATCCACGACAAAGATCTGGTAGACACCATCGAGAACCTTTGTCAGTCTCCAGCCGTTGCCTAAGTGGCAAGAACGCCAAAGTGCCGGGAGCAGGAGCCGATAGATACGGGGGATTTTTCCATAGCGTGAAATACGCATTTCTTCAGTCTGGACTTGCTTATTAACGGGTGGCCGCCAAAAACCTCTCCAGCAGTTCGGTCAGTTCACTGGAATTAATTGGCTTCGAGATGTAGTCATCCATCCCGGCGGCAAGGCACCGCTCGCGGTCGCCTTGCATCGCGTGCGCGGTCATGGCAATGATCGGCAAGTGGCTGTTGGTGTCAAGTTCGCGGAGGCGGATGGCGGCGGTCGCCGCGATTCCGTCCATCTCCGGCATCTGCACATCCATAAACACCACATCGAAGTTTTCCCGATCTAGTGCGCCCAGGGCTTCGAGCCCGTTCGCTGTTACGGTCACGTGGTGTCCTCGTTTTTCCAGTAGGCGCGCAGCGAGTTTCTGGTTGACGGAATTGTCCTCGACCAGAAGAACGCGCAATTTCTTGTTCTTTTCTATGGCCTGACGCACGATCGGCACGGCTGGCTCTGGTTTCGGTCCCGCCGTGCCCAGGACGCGAACGATAGTCTCAAGCAACTCCGTCTGACTGACAGGTTTGGTGAGAAAGGTAGCCACTCCCAGCTCCCGGGAGCGGTCGGCGTCGCCTCGCTGTCCGGCAGAAGATAGCATGATCACTTTAGCCTTTGCGGCCAGCTCTGGAGACCGTCGCATTTGGTCCATCAGAGCAAAGCCATCCATTTCTGGCATATTGAGGTCCGTGAGGATCACCGCAAAAGGACCTTCACCCTGTTTCAGGCACTGTAAGGCGGCCATCCCGCTCTCCGCCTGCTTCGTTCTCATTCCCAATCGACTCAGCATCTCCGCGAGGATGCGACGGTTGGTGGCGTTGTCATCCACGACCAATGCGCCAAGGCCGGCAAGAGATACCGGGGCAGCCAGAGGAAGTCTCTTCCCCACTTGCTTGCCTACTCCGAAGCTGGCAGTGAAGTGAAATGCGCTGCCTTGCTCCAAGGCGCTTTCCACCCAGATCTTGCCACCCATCAATTCCACAATTCGCGAGGAAATGGTCAGACCCAGTCCGGTACCACCGAACTTGCGGGCCGTGGAGCCATCCGCTTGGGAAAAGGCTTCGAAGATTAAGCTCTGCTTTTCCGGGGCGATGCCCATACCCGTGTCCAGCACCACGAAGTGCAGCCCAACCTCGTCCGATTTCCTAGAAACCAGGGCAACTTTAAGACCCACCTCACCTCGGTCCGTGAACTTGATGGCGTTCCCACAAAGATTGATGATGACTTGCCTCAAGCGGTTCGGGTCACCAACCACTTGCTCCGGAACCTCTGGGCGGACATCGTAGGTCAGTTCGAGACGCTTCTCGTGAGCGCGCAAAGCCAACGTTTTGATGATCGAATCCAAAGTGTGTCGCAGGTTAAACTCGATGGATTCCAGTTCGAGCCTTCCAGCTTCGATCTTGGAGAAATCGAGGATATCGTTGATGACGGTGAGTAGAGAATCGGCGGACAACTTGACCAGTCCGGCGCACTCACGCTGCTCGGGGTTGAGCCCGGTATCCAGAAGCAGTTCGGTCATGCCCAGTACGCCGTTCATGGGAGTGCGAATTTCGTGACTCATGTTGGCCAGGAACTCGCTCTTGGCGCGAT
>Ga0210398_10005038_pt1 | contig 12309 bp, 13 predicted proteins | sample IncBWC4OmetaG_FD_161047 | JGI IMG/M metagenome (GOLD analysis project Ga0210398, IMG submission 161047) | Forest soil microbial communities from Barre Woods Harvard Forest LTER site, Petersham, Massachusetts, United States - Inc-BW-C-4-O | ecosystem: Environmental > Terrestrial > Soil >... | reverse complement strand
AGCTCTCCGGGTTCCCGCTTTCGCGGGAATGACGAGGAGGTAAGGGATGGGTGCTAAACGTCAGAACGGATCCGATAGCTTGCTGTCAAAAGCACGGACGAAGACCTCGAAGCGCTCGGACACCACGGGCGCATTGTCAAGATCACCAGCGTCGGCGCGCTGTAACGCATCAAAGCTCGATGGGATCGGGGGCCGTGTCGGGAATGGCGGGAAACTCCTCGTCGAGCGGCGCCAGCGTGGCCAAGAGCGCCAGCAGCGATTTGGGCGGGGCAGGCTCGATGATCAGCCTCTCACCCTCTTTGCGCATGATGGCGTCTTCGCCCGGGAGCTCGAACTCGCGAGGGATACGTACAGCCTGGTTCCGGCCGTTCTTGAAGAGCTTGACATGCCGTTCAGAAATCACGCTCGCCTCCGACTTGGCATAGGTCAAAGCATATGCTGCAAATGGCCCGCCGGTCCGCGGGTTCAAGAACGGGCGTGGAAAACCGAATGAAACCGTCAAGCGTGGCCGCCTGAACGCGGGATTGCTCACGCGAAGGCGCGGCGGATTTTGCCCCAATCTTCGAGTGCATGCTCCTGGCCGGGGACGATCTGGAGTGCCACCTCGCTGTAGCCGGCGGCGAAGAGGGCGGCGAGGCGGTTTTTGACGTCCTGTTCGGTGCCGGTGATCGTGGTCAGGCGGATCAGCTCGGCGGTGACGAACGGGCGCTCCTCGGGCTTGACGAACATCAGATGGCCGCGGTGGTTTTCAAGATAGTGCGCGCCTTGCGGCCGGAAGTTGCGCGCCAATTCGACATATTGGGCGACGGTCGCGGCGACCGAAGGCGGGACCGGCGTGGTGTTCGGGAACCCCGCCAGCGCCGCGTCGGCGGCGCGGTGCAACAGCATCGCGGCGCGCGGGCCGGCTTGCGCTATGGCGCGCGGGCTGTCGGCGGGCTCGCCCTCCTCCAATATCGCGCCGCCGGTCAGCACTACCGAGTCGAGCGCGTCCGCGCCGTGCCCGGCGGCTTCGCGGCCCGACCGCATCTCGCGCAATGCGGCATTCGCCGCCGCGGGATCGCCAATCGTGCTGATCCAGCCGGCGCCGAGCCTGGCGGTCAACGCCTGCGCGCGCGGGCCGGTCGCGGCGACGTAGAGGCCGATCGGATCGTGCGTATTGATCAGCCCGAGTTCGGGGTTGAGCAGCCGGATCAGGCGGCTGTTGCCTTCGATTTTGGCCTCGACGGTCTCTCCGGCCAACAAAGCCATGACAATCCGGACATATTCCTCCATGTCGGCGAGCCGGACCGCGCCCAGCCCCATCGCGCGGCGTCCGGTAAAACCGGTGCCGACCCCGAAATCGATCCGCCCCGGCGCCAATTTGTTCAATGAGGCAAAGGCGTTGGCCGCCACCGCCGCGAGCCGGTTGGACGGTATCAGGACCCCGGTGCCGAGCCGGATTTTTGCGGTTTTGATCGCCGCCGCCGCCATCGCGACAAACGGGTCGGCCGACAGCATCTGGGTGTCGTAGAACCAGGCGCGGGTGAACCCCAATTCCTCGGCGCGCCGCACCAGGCGCCATGAATCGGCGTCGGTCGGAATGGCGATCGCGAATTTCATTCGTTCCCCCGTCTGCGCCGGCACCGCTCGGCGCAGATGGCAAGTTACCATCACCACCGGCAAAGGACGATTGGCCTGGTCCCCGGTGGATGATCGCGGGTAGTCATGGCCGGGCTGAGGACAACCCGATCGCCCGGATGGCGCGGCGCGGGGCCGGTTCAGGCGGCGGCGACGCGGCCGGTGCCCTCGATGACCATGTCCCAGTCGTCGATGTCGCGGTCGAGCGGGTGGACCATGATATGCTGCACCCCGATTTCGGCATAGGCGGCAATCCGGTCGCGCAACTCGCCGTGATCCCTGCCGTTCCAATGAGTGCGCATCGAGATCGTGAACTCGGGCTCGGGACGGTCGCGGCGCAGGCGGGCGACGACCGGCGCCGCCTCGGCCGGGGTCAGCTGGCTGCCGTGCCAGCCATCGCCAATCCGTACGGTGCGGCGGAGCGCAGCCTCCGAGCGGGCGCCGAACCAGATCGGGATCGGCGTGACCGGGAAGGGACGCATCGTCATTTCGGCAATTTCGGCGGGGACGTATTTGCCGGTAAACGTCACCGGGTCTTGCGACCACACCGCGCGCATCATCGCGATGCCTTCGTCGAGACGCCGCCCGCGCTCGTGAAACGGAACGCCCAGAGCCGCGAACTCGGCTTCGAGCCAGCCCACGCCGGCGCCCAGGATCAGCCGGCCCTCGGAGAAATTCTGCAACGTCGCCAATTCCTTGGCGAGCGGCAGCGGATGCCGCATCGGCAACACGAGGACGCTGGTGCCGAGCCGCACCCGCCTGGTGACCGCGGCGGCCCAGGTCAGGCTCAGCACCGGATCGTAGAACAGCGGCGAGCGTGGAAAGCTCGCGCGCGGCACGATGATGTGCTCGCTGACCCAGACGTCGCTAAGCCCCAAATCCTCGGCCCGCTGCGCCGCCCGCCGGATGCGCTCGGGGGTCGCCTGTTCGCCCGCGTGAGGCAGGTGGATCCCGATCTGCATGCCATACCTCCGGGCTCGCGCAACGCGCACCGCAAAGGGTGCGCCGAACCGGCATTCTCCGCCCGATCCAACGTCGCCGGCAAGTCCGCTCAGAGGCCGGCGCCGCGAGCGGATTTCGGCGCGCCGAGCCACAATCGCTCGATCGTCGGCCGTCCAAAGTGGTAACCTTGCAGATAGCCGACGCCTTCCTCGCGGAGCAGTGCGGCTTCCTCGGCGGTCTCGACGCATTCGGCGACGGTGCCGAGGCCGAAGCCGCGGGTCAGACCCAGCAAATGCCGCAGGATGATCCGGTTCTCGCGCCGGGCGGGGAGGCTGCGGACAAACGAGCCGTCGATCTTGACGATGTCGACCGCGAGCGCCTGAAGATGGCGCAGCGAGGTATGTCCGGCGCCAAAATCGTCGAGCGCCACGCGGCAACCGGCGTGCCGCAGGGTGTCGACAAAGCGCGCCGACTCGCCGAAATCGTCGAGGGCGGCGGTCTCGGTGATCTCGACGACGAGCCGGCGAGCCCATTCGGGCCGGCGGCGCAGCAGCGCCATCAGCGAGCGCAGCCACGGCCGGTCGCCGGCGGTGCGCCCGGAAACGTTGAAGCCGAGCCGGACCGCGGGATGGGCGGCGAGTTCGGCAAAGGCCTGGTTCAGCACATAGCGGTCGATCAGGCCGATCAGACCGGCTTCTTCGGCGGCCGCGATAAACTCGCCGCACGGGATCAGCCCGCCATCGTCATCGCGCATCCGCAACAGGCATTCGAAATAATCGATTTCGCCTGACATGGCGCAGACCACCGGCTGGAACGCAAACAGCAGCCGATCCTGACCGAGGGCCGCGCGCAGCGTTTCCTCGATCGCCATGCCGCGCCATAGCCGGTCCGGCCGCGCCGCGAACTGCAATTGACCCACGCCTCAGCCCCGTCTGCCGCCCGAGGCCGGAAATGCGGCGCCTGCGGGAAAATCCGCCAATTCGCCTGGCGCACCGGCTGAAATCGACCGGAGCTGCCGATTTCCTATTACCGGCGCGGTCGCGACCTGGTGCGGCGGCAAACCCGGTTGGGGTGGACCGCCTCGCTCGGGCAGACCCGGTTCGGGCAGGCGAAATGGCGGCACGATGCAGCCTCGATTGCTTGATTCGACGGCCCCGGCGGTCAACGCCCGTGGAGCGCGCCCGGCGGCAAACTAGGCTACGAGATATTTAGGAAGGTTTAATCGGGGGCTCGGGAGCCCGCTCCCGCCGCGGCAGGCTGGATCAGCCGGGGGTATGCGACACCAGAAACGGCAGCACGGCGTTGTTGAATTCGCGGGCCCGGACATGGGTCAGGAAATGGCCGCCGCGCGGGAACAGCTTGACCTCGGCGCCGGGAATGAGCCGCGCCAGTTCTTCGCAATAATAGGACGGCGTGACAATGTCGTCCTCGGCGCCGATCACCAAGGTCGGCGTCTTGATACGCGCGAGTTCGCTGGTGCGATCGAAGGCCAGCATCGCGTCGATGCGGTTGATGACGATCTCGGTCGGGGCAAAGGTCGCCAGATGCTGCGCCTCGATCTGCCGCAGCTTTTCGTTGTTGCGGGCGACCCACCAGCTTGGATACCAGACCAGGGTCGCCGACTGCAGATAGATGCTGGCGCCGAGCCGCTCCAGGATCTCCTTGCGCAGCGCGTAGAGCCGGCGGAAATAGGCGTCGGCCTTGGTCCAGGTCGCCGACAGCACGACGCTGGCGAGCCGGTTCGGATGTTCGATCGCCAGCACTTGGGCAACCGCACCGCCGGTGGAATGACCGACGACATGGGCGCGGCGGATTTCGAGCGCGTCCATCAGGGCGATGGTGTCGACCGCCATACGCTCGACCGTATAGCCCATTCGCGCCGGGTCGCTCTGGCCAATGCCGCGATGATCAAAGGTGACGACTTCGAACCGCTTGGCGAAGGCGCCGACCTGGTCTTGCCAAAATGATGCATGCCCGCCTAGTCCAGTTATGAACAAGACGGGGAAGCCCATTCCTTGGCGCTCGTAATAGAGCGAGCATTCGCCGATCGAGATGCGCGGCATCGATCCCAGGTTCAAAAGATCGCCGTCGGTATCATCGGGGCAGGCGGGCTGTCAACGCGAAGGGCAATGCAGCGGACGCAAATGTGAGCGGCGTGGTGCACTGCGGTAGCGCCGAGGCTGCCTAAAAATTGACACATCGCGACCCTTCTATGCGCCGACACCATGCGGTTGAGCATGGCCGCCGGAGCTAACGCGGTCTTCGGCGCAAGCGGCAGAACTGGGGATCAAGTGCCTCCTCGCGCGGCACCGGCTTCATGACTTGATCGAGTGAGCGATATGACGGACCAAGACCAGGAACAGATAGTTAAAATGCGATATGCCAGCGGGCTGCGCCGGGTCGGCGTGGACGCGGCGGAGAGCGAACCGTCCGCGCGGGTGCTCTCGGTGGCGCGGCGCTCGACTACCCGAACCCAGGACATCGACCGCCATGTCGGCGCGCGCGTGCGCGAGCGCCGGATCATGCTCGGCCTGACGCAGCAACAGCTCGCCGATTTGATCGGCGTCACCTATCAGCAGGCGCATAAATACGAGCGCGCGATCAACCGCATCTCGGCCGGCCGCCTGTTCGAGATCGCCCAGGTGCTGGGCGTTCCGGTCAGCTATTTCTTTGCGGGCCTCGAACAGGACAGCGACCGCTCGGTGTCGCCGCGCGAACGCATGTGCCTCGAACTGGCGCGTAATTTCGCGCAAATCCCGAACGAGCGGCACCAGGAGGCGTTGAGCCAACTGGCGCGCGTACTCGCTGCGGATTGAACAGGGACGGGACGCTCGCCCGCCCGGCTCGCCAGCTCAGATCGGCGGTCGCCGCCGGGCGGCGACGCCCGAGATCAGCGCCACCACAAAGATGACGAGGAAGACGAAGAACAGGATCTTGGCGATCCCGGCGGCGGCGACGGCGACACCGCCAAAGCCGAGAAAACCGGCGATGATCGCGATGATCAAAAAGACCAATGCCCAATAAAGCATTTTTTTCTCTCCTCCATTGCCGACCGACCCGAAGCGACGATGGGTTTGCTTCGTAGGGCGATGGCCATGCATTAAAACAGGCTTACGTGGGGCGGAGTTCCCGCGATCCCCGGTTGCCTAGGGCATGGGTGCGGGTTGCACCAAGAGCAGCGGTGTTTCGGCGACGCCGATCGTCAGCGGCAGGTCGCCGGTAACCTCGCCGTCGATCTCGACGAGGCATCGCGCCGGCTCGGTGTCGCCGGCCGCCGCTATCCGCAGTCCGCTCGCGGCGAGGATCGAGACGTCGGGCAGGCGATGCAGCGCGCCCAGCACCATCGCCGCGATCCCGCGCAACACAGCGAGACGGCCGGTGCGCCGGAACAGCACGACATGCAACGTCGGCGCCGCCAGCCGGGCCGCCGGCGCGATCACGAAATTGCCGGCGTAGCGCTGCCCCTTGACGATGATCACCGCCGCCGCGCGCTGTTCTCCGCCGATCGCGGCGACGACGAATTCGCGTCGGCGGTAGCGCACAAGGCACAAGAGGATCGCCCAAAGGTAGGCGAGCTTGCCGATTCGCCGTTTGAGGCCGATGCCGAGCGCACCCAGCACTTCGGCGTCAAAGCCGATTCCGGTCATCGCGACAAAAAGGCGATCCCCGGCGACACCCGGCCATACCGGACGCGCCGGCGCCTCGGCGATCACGCGAGCGAGCGCCTTGGGCGAGCGCGGCATGCCGATTTCGCGCGCGAGCACGTTTCCGGTGCCGAGCGGCAGCACCGCCAGCGGCCGCGATGTCCGGCGCAGTCCGTTGACGACCTCGTTGACGGTGCCGTCGCCGCCTGCCGCCACAATCACGTCGAAGGCCGGATCCGCGGTCCGCGCCAGGCGCTCGGCATCGCCCGGACCGCGCGTCTCGCGCACCGCGACTGCACAGCCACAGCCTTCGAGCGCTGCGACAACCCGACGAAGGCGACCCCCGCCGCGCTTTCGTCGGCCGGCTGCCGGATTGGCGATGATCAAGATCCGCCGCGCCATTGCCGACGGCCGCGCCGAACCTCAAGCCCGGCGCTAGGCGGCGGGCTGCAATAACGCGGCGTCGGCCGGCGCGTCGATCCACATCCGGTACCACGATTCCAGCATCAGCAGCGCCCACAGCCGGTTGTGGTGATCGAACCGGTCCGCGCAATGCTCGTCGAGCAGACGGCGGACATAACCCGGCTGGAAGAGCCCGCGCTGCCGTGCACTCTGCGACAGCAGGATGTCGTACGCCATCTCCTTGAGCTCGCCGCGAAACCAGCGGTCGATTGGACAGCCGAACCCGCGCTTCGGCCGGTACAAGACGGCGCGCGGCAGGTACGGCTCCATCGCCGATTTGAACAGCGCCTTCAACGCACCGCCCGGCATTTTGACGGTATCGGGCAGCGCCGCCGCCCATTCCACCAGTTCGTGGTCGAGTAACGGCGAGCGCGCCTCCAGACCATGCGCCATGCCGGCGACATCGACTTTCACCATCAAATCGTCGGGTAGGTAGGTGTGGATGTCGGCACGGTTGGCACCAGTGACCTGATTCCGGCCGGCGCCAAAGTACGGCGCCAGGAAGTCGGCGACCGAACGGTCGCAGAAATTGCGCATCGCCTCGCCGTAACCCTCGCCCTTGTCGCCGTCGCCAAAGAACGCGAGTGTCGGCAGATAGCGCCGCGCCGGGGACGCTCGCGGCGCTTTGAGCGCATCGGCGATCCGGCACAGCTTGAAACGCCGCCGCACTGAGGGCGGGGCGGCGGCGAACAGTTGCGCGAGCCCGGCGCGGCCTGCCTGCGGCACCAAATCGAGCCGCGCCAGCCACCGCATGGCTTTGTACCGGCCATAGCCGAGAAAGCACTCGTCGCCACCATCGCCGGTCAGCGCCACGGTGACATGGCGGCGCGCCATCTCGGCGACATACCAGGTCGGGACCGCCGAGGGATCGGCGAACGGCTCGCCAAAATGCCACACCAGCTGCGGCACCACCGCTACCGCGTCGGGCTCGACCAGCAGCTCGTGATGGTCGGTGGCATAGCGCTGCGCCACCATCCGGGCATAGCTGGTTTCGTCATAGCGCCTGTCGGCAAAGCCGATCGAGAAGGTCCGCACCCGCCCGCCGGCCCTTGCCATCATCGCGACGACCGCGGAGGAATCGACACCACCCGACAAAAACGCGCCGAGCGGCACGTCGGAAATCAGCCGCAGCCGCACCGCCTCGTCGAGCCGTTCGATCAGTTCGCGGCATAATTCGGCCGGCCTTTGGCGAACCCTGCCGGCGCTCGGGCTCGGCAGTTGCCAATACCGCACCAGCTCGGGTTCGCCGAGGCTTCCATCCCGGTTGGCCGCGACGATCAAATAATGGGCGGCCGGCAATTTGTTGACCCCGGCAAAAGCGGTTTGTGGCGCCGGCACGTATTGCAATGTCAGGAATTGGTCGATCGCGCCGAGATCGGGCGTCCGCGGAACATCGGGCAAGGCGTGCAGCGCCTTGATTTCCGAGCCGAAAGCCAATCCCGACCGGGTGCATGCCCAAAACAGCGGCTTTTTCCCGATCCGGTCGCGCGCCAGGATCAGCCGGCGCGCGGACCGGTCCCACAGCGCCAGCGCGAACATGCCGCGCAGCCGCGTAAAAACCCGCGGACCCCAGGCATGCCAGCCATTGACGATGACCTCGGTATCGCTACGGCTGCGAAACCGGTAACCGAGCGCCGCCAGCTCGCGCCGCAGCTCGGCAAAATTGTAGACCTCGCCGTTATAGGTGATCCACACGCTGCCGTCGGCGCTCGCCATCGGCTGATGTGCGGCGCGCGACAGGTCGATGATCGACAAGCGCGCATGCGCAAGACCGGCCCGGCCGTCGGTCCACACGCCTTCGTCGTCGGGCCCGCGATGCCGCAATGGTGCAATCATCCGCCACAGCCGGGCTTCCAGCTCGGCGACGGACAGAGCCGGACCGGTGTTGACAAATCCGGCGATCCCGCACATCGGCACCCACCTCGACGCCTTTCGGCACGGCCGGCCGCGGCGCGCGGCGCGCGCTCAGGCGGCTTCGATGATATTTCCCGCGAGTTGGGCGCGCACCGAACGACCCAGCAAGTCGAGCAGCACGATCACCCGGTCGTTGTCGTTCAGCTCGACCAGCCGTCCGACCATGTCCCCGAACGCGCCGGTGGTGATGCGCACCAATTCGCCCGGCTGCAATGTCCGCCGCGGATCGAGGCCGTTAAAGGCCCCCTCCTCCTCGCGTCCCCGGATCGCTTCGACGACTTCGGCCGGCACCGCCGCCGGCCGGTCTCCGGCGCGCACCAGGTCGCTGACGCCAAAGGTCGACAAGATCGGCCGCCACCGCATCCCCGGCTCGTCCACGGCGGCGAACAGATAGCGCGGGAACAGCGGACGCAAGGCGATCTGGCGCCGGCGGGCGTGGCTCACCCAGGTCCGGCAGCGCGGCAGATAGGCGCGATAGCCTTGGCGCAGCAGATTTTCGAGCGCTTTGGCCTCGGCGTGGGTCTGGGTATGAACCGCATACCACGACGTCGTCATAGAGCGGCCTTGCGGCCGGGTTGGCCCGGCGCAACGCCGGTGGCCTCGGCCCGAATGTGTCTGCGCAAGCGCGATTTCCCCTGGATCAGACGCCCCGAACGTACAGCGTTCATCGATTGAACGTCAAGCGGCGCCGGGCGGGCGGGCGCCCGGGAAAAATTGTGCGTATGCCGGTTGGGGCATCGCTTGCATTGGCGCGGTGGGGACGCGGAACATGTGTTGCGGGCAAGCAACTCTCCCCGGACAGCCTGCGCTTTCCCAGGAGCGGCGGTCTTTTGTAATTGTTACGGTTCGGACGGCCAGGCGCTTACGGGCTTTCCTCGGATGGCGAGGCCTCGGCTAGCGTCTTTGTCATTTCAAGAAACTGGTGACGGGCTCTGGGGTCGGGGATCGCATAATAGAGCCGGATGAACTCGATTGTTTCCGGGCGCTGCAGATACTCGCGCCAGCGCTGGTCCTCGGGGCTGATTTCGGCGTCATCCGCGCGCAGATCGCCAAAAAAATACGAAATCGGAACCCCAAGAATTTCGGCCATCGCCGACAGCCGCGACGCGCTGACGCGATTGGCGCCGCCTTCGTATTTCTGCACCTGCTGAAACGTCAGGCCGAGCGCGTTCGCCAAGGTCTCCTGGTTCATCCCCAACAGCAGCCGGCGCATCCTGATGCGGTTGCCGACATGGACATCGATCGGGTTGGGGACACCGGTGCCGCGCCCGTATTTCGGCGCCACTTTTGGCTCTTCGACGGATCTTGCCGGGTTCTTCAACCTATCCCCCAGGTCACAGCAGGCCCTCTCAACTAGCATCGCCGTCCTCGCCGGCGCAAGCGTCATTGCGCAATTCGCTCTTAAATGCGAGCGCAGACGCGTGCAAACTTAAGCTCAGGTTGAATGGCGGGCTGTCTCGGGCACCCACCGCCGGCCCGCAAGCTAGCCCTCGCGGTGCCCGGGATCGTCAAAGCCGCGCCGATTGCTAATGAACATCAGCGCCATCAGCCCGATCCCGAGCGCCAAGGTGACGATGACCCCGAACACCATCGCCAACCATCCGGCGAGGCTGATTTCCGAGGCGCCGAGCTGGTGCCAGAATATCGCGATGACAGTCGCGACCGCGACCACAACCGCAGCAGCGGCCGCGACCGCCGCCCACATCGCTACCGGACGCATCGCTACCTCCTCGTCGTTTCTGGCCAAGGCTGCACTGTCATCGCCCACGCAACCGCGGCGGCTTTACGCAAACCCTCGACAAAGCGCGTCGTCCCGCGCCGCCGGGTTTCCCATCCCGCGAACGAAAGCCGCTTACACCGCACTGTCGCTCGTGGCAGAGTGCCGGCCGTCCGCCCTCCGACGGAGAACATAATGCCGACCAAGAGCCAGCACCCCGAAACCCTGGTGCTTCATGCCGGGTATCGCAGCGACCCGACGACCAACGCCGTCGCGGTGCCGATCTACCAGACCACGAGCTACCAATTCCGCGATACGCAGCACGCCGCCGATCTATTCGGGCTGGCCGAGCTCGGCAACATCTACACCCGGATCATGAACCCGACCAACGCCGTCCTCGAAGAGCGGATCGCGGCACTCGAAGGCGGGGTTGCCGCGTTGGCGCTCGCCTCGGGTCAGGCGGCCTCGCTGTTCGCGGTCCAGAACATCTGCCAGGCGGGTGACAATTTCGTCAGTTCGACAGACCTCTACGGCGGAACCTGGAACCTCTTCCTGAACACGATGATGAAGACGATGGGGATGGAGGTTCGTTTTGTCGATCCAGCCGACCCGGAGAATTTCCGCCGCGCCACCGACGCGCGCACGCGCTGCTACTACGCCGAAACCCTCCCCAACCCGAAGCTCGAGGTCTTTCCGATCGGCGAGGTCGCCCGGATCGGGCGCGAGCTGGGCGTGCCGCTGATCGTCGACAACACCGCGGCCCCGGTGCTGTGCCGGCCGCTCGAACACGGTGCCGCCGTGGTCATGCATTCGACGACCAAATACATCGGCGGCCACGGCAATTCGATCGGCGGCATCGTCGTCGACGGCGGCAATTTCGATTGGGAAAAGCACGCCGCCCGCTTCCCGCTGCTGAACCAGCCGGACCCGAGCTATCACGGCGCGGTGTGGACCCAAGCGTCAAAGCCGCTGGGGCCGATCGCCTATATCCTCAAGATGCGGGTGACACTGCTGCGCGACCTCGGCGCGCCGATGAGCCCGTTCAACGCTTTTCTTTTTCTGCAAGGGCTCGAGACCCTGCCATTGCGGATGCGGGCGCATTGCGCCAATGCGGTCGCCGCGGCCAAACTTCTGGCCGAACACCCGAAGGTCACCCGGGTCATCTATCCGAGCCTGATGACCGGCGAAGCCCGGCGCCGCGCCGACGCTTATCTCAAGGGGGGATACGGCGGTCTGCTGGGTTTTGAGCTGAAGGGCGGCCGCGAGGCCGGGCGCCGCTTTATCGACGCGCTGCAGATGTTCTACCACGTCGCCAATATCGGCGATTCGCGCAGTCTGGCGATCCACCCGGCCTCGACGACCCACTCGCAGCTGTCGCCCGAGGAGCAGGAGCAGACCGGGGTCACCGACAATTATGTGCGGCTGTCGATTGGCATCGAGCACCCCGACGACATCCTCGCCGATCTTCGCCAAGCGCTCGACGCCGCCTAACCCGCGCGGCGGCCCGATGACGCCGGAGAGAAGCGGCGGCGAAACCCTGCTGCCGCTGGCGTTTCCGATTGACTTGGCACTGACCGTCGCCAGCCACGGCTGGGCGGACCTGGCGCCGTGGCGCTGGGATCCCGAGACCGGGGTTCTCGCGCGCGGCGAGCGCATCGGCGGAGAGCTGGGCGCGATCGCCGCGGTGCAGCGCGAGCCCGCGGCGATCATCGTCCGCTGGGACGGGTTTGGCGCAAACGCCGGACCGGAAATAATCCGCCGCGTCGAGCGTTGGCTGTCGGCTGATTGGGACCCGGCGGATGCCGTCGCCCTATTGGGCGAGGATGCCGAGCTGATCGGGCGGGGCGGCGGCCGCATGCTGCGCTGCTCGACGTTCTACGAAGATTTTGTCAAGACCGTGCTGACCATCAACACCGTGTGGTCATCGACCCGCCGGATGGCCGCGGCGCTTGTCGCCGAACCCGGCGGCGGCGCCTTCCCCGGCCCCGAAGCGGTCCTCGACTATGGCGAAGC
>Ga0210398_10005037_pt1 | contig 12310 bp, 12 predicted proteins | sample IncBWC4OmetaG_FD_161047 | JGI IMG/M metagenome (GOLD analysis project Ga0210398, IMG submission 161047) | Forest soil microbial communities from Barre Woods Harvard Forest LTER site, Petersham, Massachusetts, United States - Inc-BW-C-4-O | ecosystem: Environmental > Terrestrial > Soil >... | reverse complement strand
ACCGCGAATTCAAACCGTATTTCACCTCGCGCCGGACCGCAGCGTAGTCGCGCAATTGCGGGATCAGCCCGGTCTCGATGACCTCGGCGACCAGCACGTTGGGATGGCTGGTATTGACGCCGACGAGCTCAACCCCGTTGCCGAAATCGGCTTCGACAAGCTCCCAGTTAAAGGGCAGCTTGCGCATTGGATTTTCCGAATTGGACAGCCAGACCCGCGAAAACGGCCGGTCGAGGCCGGTCATGGCGCCCGGATTGGCGACATGGACGGTGAGCATATCGCCGTTTTCCAGCACCACGTCGGCAAGGAACCGCTTGTAACGGCGGGCCAGCGTGGCCGGGATCAGCGTGGAAGGGAACCGCATGGCCGCACCCATAACCCCTCCCTCCAAGCCGTGGGAAGGGTTTTGTGCGCGGGCGTCAAGACGCGATCTTGCCGCCCAATTCGTCCGCGATATGGACGCGGATGATCTCGTCGAACGAGGCTTCCGCCTGAAAGCCCAGCGCCAGCGCGCGGCGGGGATCGAACCGGCTCGGCCAGCCGGCGACGATCCGCGCCACCAGCGGGTCCGGTTCGCGGCGGATGCGGGCGGCGACCTTGTCGCCGGCGATGCGGCGCAGCGCGGCGATCTGCTCGGCCACCGTGCAGCACACGCCGGGCATGGTGAGATTGACGCGAGGGCCGAGTTTTTCGCCGTCGACGCCGGCGGCGTGAATGAGAAACCCGACCGCGGCGCGCGGGCTGGCATGCCAATGCAGCACGCTATCCGCCACCGGCAACACGGCTTCCTCGCCGTTGAGCGGCTCACGGATGATCGAAGAGAAGAAGCCCGACGCCGCCTTGTTCGGCCGGCCCGGCCGCACCACGATGCTCGGCAGCCGGATGCCGATGGCATCCAAAAAACCGCGGCGAGTGTAATCGGCGAGCAGAAGCTCAACGATGGCCTTCTGGGTGCCGTAGGACGTGAGCGGCGTCAGGTGAAAGTCATCGGCAATCGATTCCGGGAACGGCGCGCCGAACACCGCGATCGAAGAGGTGAAGACCACGCGCGGGCGATAGCCTTCGCCCCTGGCGCGGATCGCTTCAATGAGCGCGCGCGAGCCGTCGAGATTGACGTGCACGCCTTTCTCGAAATCGAGCTCCGCCTCGCCGGACACCACTGCGGCGAGATGGAAGATCACGTCGGGCCGGCCGGCGACGGCGGCACGCGCTGCCGCGGCATCGGCAATATCGGCGGCGCTGCTCTCGACCCCGCCGGTGAAACCCGGCGGCTTTGGCGGCGCGCTGACGTCGATCAGCGTGAGCTTGTCGATCGGCTTGCCGTTGAGTGCGCCGGCAGCAACCAGGCGCGCCACGAGCTTGCGCCCGATCATGCCGGCGGCGCCGGTGATCAGAATGTGCATGGGTTACCCGGCCGCCAGTTGCCCCTAAAGCGCCATCCCGCCGTCGACGAGATGGGTCTGGCCGGTAATGTAGCTTGCTTCGTCGCTGGCAAGAAAGAGGGCGAGCAAGGCGACCTCCTTGGCGGTCCCGAGCCGGCCCATCGGCTGGCGGTCGACGAAGGCCTGCCGCACCACGTCCGGTGATTTTCCCGTCTCCTTCGACAGCGCTGCGATACGGTCGTCGAGCGATGGCGATTCGATGGTGCCGGGACAGATGGCGTTGCAGCGGACGCCCTGCCTGATGAAATCGGCGGCGACTGCCTTGGTCAGCCCAATCACCGCTGCCTTGGTCGCGCCGTAGGCGTAACGGTTGGGTACGCCGCGGATCGACGACACCGCCGACGAGATATTGACGATCGAGCCGGATTTTTTCTTCTCCAGCATCGCCGGCAGGAATGCCTTGATCATGCGATGCATGGATTTGACGTTGAGATCGAACGAAAAATCCCAATCCTTGTCCGAGCAATCGAAGATCGTGCCCTGGTGCACATAGCCGGCGCAGTTGACCAAGATGTCGAGCCCGCCGAATTCGCGGCCAACTTCTGCGGCGAGCGCGTCGATATTGTCTTGCGAACGCACGTCGAGCTTGATGGCCTTCTTGGCCTTTAGGTCTTTGAGCTTGTCCTCAGCGACGTCGGTCGCGATGACGGCCGCGCCTTCGGCGATAAATGTCTCGGCGATAGCGCGACCGATGCCTTGACCGGCGGCGGTCACTAGCGCGACTTTGCCTTGCAGTCTGTTGGTCATGCCTGCCTCATGCTTTCTGGCCGTTCAACGCCGCGAGACTGATTTTCTGCCGGCCTTCGCTGTCGAAATTCCCCGGCGCAAGCCAGCGCTCGAAGTTTAGCTTGCGCGCTGGCCACTCGCTGTCGAGCATGGAGAACCAGGCATTATCGCGGTTGCGGCCCTTGGCGATGATGTGTTGGCGGAACGTGCCTTCGTAGACAAACCCGTAGCGCAGCGCCGCGCGCCGTGATGGGGCGTTGAGCGCATCGCATTTCCATTCGTAGCGCCGATAGCCGAGCGCCTCGAAAGCGTAACGCGCCAACAGGTATTGGGTTTCGGTGCCGAGCGGCGTGCGTTGCAAGGCCGGGGAATAGAGCACGTGACCGACCTCGATCACCCGCATCTCCGGCTCGATTCGCATCAAGGTCACATAGCCGACGGCACGATCGGAAGGATCGATGATCGCGTAGGCATAGGGATCATCGGCCGCCGCGCGTCTCTCGATGCATGGAACAAATTCAGCGGTGGTCGCGAATGGCCCATCGGCCCCAATATAAGTCCAGACTTGGTCGTGCCCAGCGAAGACCGCCCACAGGTCCGCGGCATGGTCAGCTTTAAGCTTTTCGAGGCGGCCATAGCGGCCCTTCAAGGTCACCGGGCCAGGCCGAGGCGCTGGCGTCGGGTCGACCGGCAATCCGACGGGCTGGCCGGTTCGCGGATGCGGTTCTGAAGCAGTCATGACGAAAGCTTCTTACGATCCTCGCTGAAGAACTTGTTCAGCTCGGGATTGGAAATAAGCCCGGCGAAGCCATCGAACTTGCCGTCCTTGGCGATCTCCGTGGCGACGCGGATGAAGGCGTGCATCGCCACGCGCGCCAGCGAGCCGCCGACGCTGATGCGGCGCACGCCCATCGCCGCAATGTCATCGACCGTAAAGCCGAAGGCGCTGCTGTTGAGGAAGTTGACCGGCTTCGGCGCCACCGCCTGCACCACCGCCTCGACCTGCTCGCGGGTCTTGATGCCCGGCGCATAGAGGCAGTCGGCACCGGCCGCGGCATAGGCTTTCAGCCGGCGGATGGCGTCCTCGAGATCGGGCACGCCGCGAATGAAATTTTCCGCCCGCGCGGTGAACACCACCTCGCCGCCGGCGCGATCGACCGCCGCGCGCGCCGCCTTGACGCGCGCCACGGAGAGGTCGAAGTCGTAGAGCGGCGTGGCCGAGTTATTCGGCGAATCCTCGATCGACAATCCAGCGACGCCGGTATCGATACAGCGTGTCACGCTGTCGGCCACGCCAGCGGGGTCGTCGGCAAAGCCGTTCTCGAAATCGGCGTTGAGCGGCACGTCGGTCGCCGCCGCCAATTCGCGGTAATGCGCCAGAACATCATCGCGGCTTTGGGCGCCGTCGGCAAAACCTTGCGCATGGGCATGGCCGGAGCTGGTCGTCGCCAACGCCTTGAAGCCCAAGCCTTGCAGATAGCGCGCGCTGCCGACGTTCCAGGGATTTGGAATGACGAAACAGCCGGCCTCGTGCAGCTTATGAAGGGTCTTGCGCTTGTCGGCGACAGACGGACGTGAACTGGTCATGGAAGAAACTCGCTTGCTTCAGTGATTGTCCCGGGGCACGAATTTTTGAGCCACGCGCTGATACTTCACCGCCGGCTCTAAAACCATGCCTTCGGCGAGCTGATCGACCATGGCGCGCTGGATTTCCTGCCATGGCGTCTGGCTCGCCGGATAGTGATAGCCGCCGTCTTTCTGCAGCGCCGCACGCCGCGCCGTGAGTTCCGCGTCTGAGATCAGGATATCCGCGGTGCCTTTGTTGAGATCGATGCGCACCCTGTCGCCTGTCTTGAGCAGTGCCAGTCCGCCGCCGGCCGCCGCCTCCGGCGAAGCATTGAGGATCGACGGCGAACCCGATGTGCCGGACTGCCGGCCATCGCCGATGCAGGCCAGCGACGTAATACCCTTTTTGATCAGCGCCGCGGGCGGCTGCATGTTCACAACCTCGGCCGAGCCCGGATAGCCGATCGCGCCGACGCCGCGCATGAAGAGAACGCTGTGCTCGTCGATGCCCAGCGCCGGATCGTCGATGCGCCGGTGATAGTCCTCCGGGCCGTCGAATACGATAGCGCGACCCTCGAACGCATTCGGATCTTTGGCATTGCTCAGGTAGCGCTGGCGAAATTCGTCCGAGATCACGCTCGTCTTCATGATCGCGGAATCGAACAGATTGCCGTGCAGCACCTTGAAGCCGGCATGGGGTTTTAGCGGCTTGTCATAGGGCCGAATGACGTCGGCATCGCTCGATTTAGCCCGCGCCACGTTCTCCGCATAGGTCTTGCCGTTGATGGTGAGCGCATCGCCGTGCAGACGCTTGGCCTGCAGCAATTCGTGCATCACCGCCGGCAGCCCGCCGGCGCGAAAATATTCCTCGCCGAGATATTCTCCCGCCGGCTGCATGTTGACGAGAAGCGGCACGTCATAGCCGATCTTCTCCCACTCCTCGATCTTGAGCTCGACGCCGACATGCCGGGCGATGGCGTTGATATGAATCGGCGCATTGGTCGAGCCGCCGATCGCCGAGCAGGCGACGATGGCGTTCTCGAACGCGGCGCGGGTCAAGATATCGGACGGTTTGAGATCCTCGCGCACGATTTCCACTGCGCGCACGCCGGTCAGGTAGGCGATCTGCGCGCGCTCGCGATAGGGCGCCGGGATTGCGGCGCAGCCGGGCAGCGACATGCCGAGCGCTTCGGCCAGCGCATTCATGGTCGAGGCGGTCCCCATGGTGTTGCAGTGGCCGATCGACGGCGCCGACTGAGCAACGATATCCATGAATTCCTTGTAGTCGATCAGGCCCGCGGCCTGATCCTGGCGCGCTTGCCAGATCAAGGTGCCCGAGCCCATGCGCTTGCCATTGAGATAGTGATCGAGCATCGGCCCGCCCGAGAGCACGATCGCCGGCGTATTGACGGTGGCCGCGGCCATCAAACAAGCCGGCGTGGTCTTGTCGCAACCGGTCATCAGCACGGCGCCGTCGAGCGGATAGCCGTACAGCACCTCGACCAGGCCGAGGTAAGCGAGGTTACGGTCGAGCGCCGCGGTCGGCCGCTTGCCGGTCTCCTGAATCGGATGCACCGGAAATTCAAGCGCGATGCCGCCGGCATCGCGGATGCCGGCACGCACCCGCTCGGCAAGCTCGAGATGATGGCGATTGCACGGGCTGAGATCGGAGCCGGTTTGCGCAATGCCGATGATCGGCCGGCCGGAGGTGAGCTCCTCGCGGGTGAGGCCGTAATTGAGATAGCGCTCGAGATAGAGCGCGGTCATGCCCGGATTGTCCGGATTGTCGAACCACAATTGCGAGCGCAGACGGCGCGATTGTTGTTCGTGCGGCTTGCCATTTTTCGCCATCATCGTCTCCGCGATTTATTCCCTTGAGCGTGCAAATGCCTGCAATGCGATTTTCGCAAATCCAGGAATTCGCCTCCGGTAGATATAGCGATTTTACGGCGGCGCGAGCGTTACACGCCGCAGATAAAGGCAAGTGCTGCGGATTTGCGCGCAATCCTTTGTGCCGACTCCTGAATTTATTCGCCTCGTTTCTGTGCCTATTGCATTGCAATATAAACAGCCTCGGTGCGGCCGTAATATTCCCGTTAACTAATTGAATTAGGCTAACAATATCGTGACTGACCGGTGACAAGATGCGACTTGTGCAGCGCAAAATTCGGAGTAGGTAGACGGCCAAGGGTGACCGTAATCGGAGACTGAAGAAATGAAATCCCTCAGCACCAAGCTGGTTCTGTCCGCGCTGGGCGTTGCGCTGCTCGCCACGCCGGCCTTCGCGCAGAAGCATCACGCTACGTATCAGGGCCTGCAGAACTCAGCCGCCGGCACGCCCGCGCCCACCACCGATATCGGCACCTACCCGAACGGCGCGACCCGCAGCGGCAGCGTCTATTCGCGGGAGTCCGGCGCGGACGACAACGTGATCCGCTGAATTCCATCACGCGTTTGAAGTACTCAGAGCCCCGGACATTCGTCCGGGGCTCTTACTTTGTGCCCGGTGCCGTCGCGTTTGCATTTGCTGGCCGATTTTGTTGAACTGCCCCCGCTGATAAGACGCGCGGGGAAACGCCATGCTGAAGACCATCGCTGCCTTCGACCGGATCGGCGAGGAGAACGCCTTCGCCGTGCTGGCGCGGGCCATGCAGCTGATGTCGCAAGGCCGCGACATCATCAATCTCGGCATCGGCCAGCCCGATTTCCGCACGCCGGATTTCATCGTCGAGGCCGCGATCAAGGCGTTGCGCGACGGCCATCACGGCTACACGCCCGCGGTCGGCATCGCTCCGCTGCGCGAAGCGGTGGCTGCCGACCTGCACAAGCGTTTCGAGGTCAGCGTGTCGCCCGACAGCGTCATGATCATGCCGGGCGGCAAGCCGACCATGTTCATGTCGATCCTGATGTTCGGCGAACCGGGCGTCGATATTCTTTATCCCGATCCCGGTTTCCCGATCTATCGCTCGATGATCGAATACACCGGCGCTCGGCCGATCCCGGTGCCGATCCGCGAAGAAAATGAATTTGCTTTCTCCGCGGAAGAAACGTTGGGCCTGATCACGCCGCAGACGCGGCTGCTCATCCTCAACTCGCCGGCCAATCCGACCGGCGGCGTGACGCCGAAATCGGAAGTCGACAAGCTGGTCGCCGGGCTCGAGCGCTATCCCGACGTCGCCATCATGTCGGACGAGATCTACGACCACATGGTCTATGACGGCGAGACTCACGTGTGCCTGTTGTCGTACCCGTCGATCCGCGACCGGCTGATCCTGCTCAACGGCTGGTCGAAAACCTATGCCATGACCGGCTGGCGCCTCGGCTATGCGATTTGGCCCGGAAAGCTCTACGACTATGCGCGCAAGCTCGCGGTCAATCTGCATTCCTGTGTCAACGCCTCGGCGCAATATGCCGGCCTTGCAGCCCTCACCGGCCCGCAGGACGAGGCGGCAAAGATGGTCGCCGAGTTTGACAAGCGGCGCAAAATCGTCGTCGCCGGCCTCAACAAGCTTCCCGGCACGTCGTGCGCCACGCCGAAGGGCGCATTCTACGCCTTCCCCAACATCAAGCGCACCGGCTGGAAGGCCAAGCCGCTCGCCAATGCGCTCTTGGAAGACGCCGGCGTCGCGCTGATCGGCGGCCCGGATTTCGGCGTGCTCGGCGAAGGTTATATGCGCGTGTCCTATGCCAACTCGACGGAAAATATCTTGAAGGCGCTGGACCGCATGGGCGAGTTTTTAACGAGCCGCAAGGCGGCGTGATCCTTCCTTGCCGTCATGGCCGGGCTTGTCCCGGCCATCCACGTCTTTACGCTCAGCGGGTATGAAGACGTGGATGCCCGGCATAAAGCCGGGCATGACGAGTCCGAGGATGCTTCAATGTCCGAACTTTCCGAAGAACAGCGCCTGATGCGGCAGAGCTGCCGCGATTTCGTCGACGACGTCATCATTCCCTTCATCCGCGGCAATTGGCAGCGCGAATGGTCGATGACGCCGGAGGACCGGCTGCCGCCGGAAATCCTGCAAGGCGCCGAGAAGGTCGGCATCCGCACGCTCGGCGTGCCGGAGGAATACGGCGGCATCGAGCTCGACCGGGCGAGCGAGGTGCAAACCTTTGCGCTGATCGCCGAAGAGATCGCCCGCGGCGATTCTGGCTTGGCCGACAAGCTGGTGCAGAACTGGAAAGTGTCGGTGCTGCTGCGCAACCTGGCACCGCGGCACCTGCAGGAAAAGTGGTTCAAGCGGCTGATGGCCGACCCGCAATTTTTGCTCGCCCATTGCCTGACCGAGCCGCGCGGCGCCTCCGACCGCTGGCTGCCCTACAACGTGCCGGAAGCCGCGATGCAGACGCGTGCCGTGAAGCAGAACGGCGAATGGGTGATCAACGGCCGCAAGCAATTCATTTCCAATGGTTATGATGCCGGCCTGTTCGTGGTCTATGCCAATACCAATCCGCAAGTCGGCATGATGCAGGGCACATCGAGCTTTTTGGTGCCGCGCGGCACGCCGGGGCTGACCATCGCGCGCTGCAACGAGACCGTCGGCTGCCGCTACATGAACAACGGCGAACTGGTGTTCGAGGACATGCGGGTGCCGACGGATCACCTGTTGGTCGAGGGCGACGCGCTCGGCAAGGCCGCGGTCTATTTCCGTCCCGGCAAGATCATCCAGGCTGCGAAAAACCTCGGCGTCGGCGTGCGCGGCTTCGAGCTCGCCGCCGATTACACACAAAACTACGTGCAGGGCGGCCGCATCCTGATCAAGCATCAGGCGGTGGCGCTACGGCTTGCCGACATGGCGACGCGGATCGAAGCCGTACGCGCACTGCTGGCGCGTGCATCAAAAGCCGTCGACGACAATGCGCCGGACGCCGACACCTTGTGCAACATGGCAAAAGTGTTCGCCTCGGAGGAAATCCTCAAGGTCGCGCAACACGCGCTCGAATTGCACGGCGGCAACGGCGTCATGCTGGATTTCGGCGTCGAGAAGATTTTCCGCGATGCGGCAATATTTTTGCACATGGACGCCACCGTCGATATTTCGCGGTTCAAGATCGTGAAGTCGATGTTTCCGCACACCGCCGGCAAATATGCCGGGCCGGAAAACTAAGACGTGGACTCATCAATGCGCAAAGGGTCCACCGTGCCCCGCCATAATACTGACTTTGCTTCGGCTTTCTGGGCATAGCGGACATGAAGTGGCGGGGAGCGCCGAGCCTCTCCACTACGCGGAGCGTCGCTTGGGCCGGCAGACGGTTCTCACTTTTCCGCTACTTTCGCCGCCGCAGAAGAACCGATCGCCACCATCAGATTCCAGCCCCGACACACTTGCTCCCGGTGGCATGTCGAGTGTCTCCAGAACCCCTCCTGTTTGAGGATCGACGTGCCGCAAGTCGCTTTCGTCGTCTTCGAGAGTGGCGTGCCAGAGCTCCCCATCCACCCAAGTGACCCCCGTAACGAAGCGGTTGGATTCGATGGTACGAAGAATCGCCCCTGTGCGAGGATCGAGTTGATGAATCTTCCGGTTCCGATATTGCCCCATCCAGAGCGTCCCTTCAGCCCACGCAAGCCCCGAGCCGCCACCGCCAGGCGCCGGAATCGTGGTGAGCACGCGGCCGGTGTTCGGATCAATCTTTTGGATACGGTCGCCGGAAAGCTGGAACAGGTAATGACCGTCGAAAGCCGTTCCAGCATGCGCAGCAACGTCGATCGCGCGGACCATCTCCCCAGTCTTGGGATCGAGCGCGTTCAGCTTGTCTCCCGACGCAAACCAGACATGTTGACCGTCGTATGTGACCCCATTCACCTTTTCGATGCCGGGAAAGGGGCCGTATTCGCGGATGATTTCGGCTGCTGATCGTTTCATGCGTCGATCCTAGTCGCTCGGCAGCGGGCCCGGGAGTAACAAGGTTGTCGTGAAACCCGGCACCGGCCGAGTCATCCAGCGACGCGCTCGCCCGCGACCATACGACTGTACCTTGCCTGCTGTCGCGAGCGAGTCGAGCGCGCGCTGCACAGTCCGCGCGCTGGCACCCAGTGCAAGCGACAGCGCCGAGCTCGACCACGATTCACCGTCTGCGAGGAAGGCAAGCACCGATGCATGCTGATCTTCGACCGGCGGCGCGAGTACGACGACCTTGCGTGCGCTCCGCGGCGCCAGCGCAAAGCCTCGCGTTGTCGCATTCACCTCTGCAAGAACTCTAAGCTTAAAGCGAAGCCGTCCGATTTCGACGCGTAACCGCGCACGATGCGATTCATCGGCATGCTTCGCCCGGAAGGCGCGTGCGAGGAGCGTGCTCCTTGGGACATCCGCGGGCCAGGCTTCGCCCAGTGCGCGCGCAAGTGCGAACAATACCGGACGCGTAGTGAGCGAGACCACGGTGTCGGCGTCGCGCACGACATGGCGGCATGCATCGACGACGAGCGCCCCCGAAGCCAGCAGCGCTTCGACCTCCTCAAGCAGGATGAGCCGTTCTTCACCGGGTGCAATCAGGCGCGCGGCAGGCGTGTCGAGGAGGCGGGCTGCGCTTACGACCTCCGCCATCAGCGCCGGGATGCCGGCAAGGCGCGCGGCCTGCTCGGCCGCGACAAGCGCAGCACGCGCCTTCTTGGTACGGAGGCGCCGTATCGCGATGCCCGCGATCGCCAGCTCGTGGGCGGCCCGCAACGCCGGTGGCAAGGGCGCGGCATCGAACTTCGCCAGCGCGCGCTCGGCTTCGTCGAGGCGCCCGACCAGTAGAAGACGCCGGACCTCGAGATGCCGCGCATGTGCGGCGTTCGTCCGGTCGCCGTGCCGCTCGAGCGCCACCCGCGCCGTATCGAGCGCATTGGCGGGCCAGCTCAAGTCGCGCGAAACCAGGGCAATCTCGGCCTCGGCAACGATGCACCTCGCACGCGCCACCGCTTCTTTCGGGCCGAAGGCGCGCGCCGCTTTTCGCAGCAGCGCCTTTGCCAGAACGAAGTCGCCGAGCTGGGCCATCGCGATACCTCGAAGCGCCAGAGCCGGCGCATCGTCGCGCAGGGCGACCCGCTTCAATGCGCCGAGGGGGTCGCCCGTTGCCAGTGCATGCGCAGCCGCTGCGATCAGCGAGTCCATCGGAATCCCGCCAAACTTGTAACTCCCATCGTTGCCGTATCCGGCATTAAGTCTGCCTCATGATCAACAACACGCGAAGGAGAGGCAGACATGCCTGACATTTTGCATAAGGTCGGAATCAAATCGTCGTCGCCGGAGGATGTCTATGCGGCATTGACCACCGTCGAAGGCCTTTCTCGCTGGTGGACGAGCGATACGCGGGGCGAAAGCAAGGTCGGCGGCGTGCTCCAATTCCGCTTTGGCGAAGGCGGTTTCGACATGAAGGTTCTCGAACTGCAGCGCGACAAGCGGGTTCTGTGGCAGGTGGTCGACGGGCCCGAAGAATGGCGCGGCACAAAGATAAGCTTCGACCTCAAACAGAACGGCGACTGGACCGTCATTCTCTTCAAGCACCAGGGCTGGAAGGAGCCCGTGGAATTCATGCACCACTGCAGCACCAAATGGGCGGTCTTCCTGCTGAGCCTCAAGTCGCTACTCGAAACCGGCAAAGGTGCGCCCTGGCCAAACGAGGTCAAGCTCGACTCTTGGGAATAGCGGGGCGCTCTTCGTGCAAGAGCTGCGCGACTGTTTCCGCGGCGTGCGTGGCGCCTAAGGCCACCGGCGAGAAATGTGACGAAGAGAAAGATGAAGGACATCATGAGAAATGAACTTGGAGCGCCCAAAATAGTCGATCGGAGCATCTTCCAGGCCGAGCTGGACGCATTGCGGGTTCGGGAGAAGGCTCACACGTTAGAAGGCGACGCCATAGCGGCCGCCCGCCGACGGCTCCCATGGTCGCGGTGGACGGCGCCACACCGCTCATTGGCGACCATGGCGCGGTGACACTATTGGACGCATTCGAGGGACGCCGGATGCTCATCGCCTATTATTTCATGTGGCACACCGGCCGCCCTTCGCCGGAGCAGTGCGAAGGGTGCAGCTTCTATACATCGCAGGTCCGCGAGCTGTCCTTTATTCATTCTCGCGACGTCACCTACGCCACGTTCTGCCAAGGCCCGTACGAAGAGAGCGCCCGATACCGCAACTTCATGGGCTGGGAGATGCCCTGGTATGCGCTCCCCAGGGACTCGCGTGAGACCCTCTTGGTTGGACGCCGAATCGGCATGATGCACATCGTTTGCTACCTGCGACAGGGATCCAATGTCTTCGAGACTTACTGGACCACGAGACGCGGCGTCGAGGCGATGGATAATAGCTATCGGTTGCTCGACTTGACCGTCTACGGGCGGCAGGAGAAATGGGAAGACTCGCCTGACGGATGGCCACAGCGGCCGGAAGGCGAGCACAATTACCGTACTGATGGACGCCCTATCGTCCAGTGGCCTCGCCTGAAGGCAGGACATTCCGACGATCTGAGAACCGGCAGGCGCTGAGGAACGACCGTGTCTGATATTGTCATGACTGCACGGCCGACTGGCTTGAAGGACGCATTCGTAAACAGGCGCGGGTCGACCGCCCGCGTCGCGGCCGACTGGCTGTACC
>Ga0210398_10005036_pt1 | contig 12312 bp, 11 predicted proteins | sample IncBWC4OmetaG_FD_161047 | JGI IMG/M metagenome (GOLD analysis project Ga0210398, IMG submission 161047) | Forest soil microbial communities from Barre Woods Harvard Forest LTER site, Petersham, Massachusetts, United States - Inc-BW-C-4-O | ecosystem: Environmental > Terrestrial > Soil >... | reverse complement strand
ATTCAATATGGGCGGAAATGGACAATATAACTCACTCCAGATGTCGGCTGAGCAGCGGGTGGGTTATGGGTTGACGTTGCTGGCGAACTACACATGGTCGAAGGCTTTGGATAACCTTCCTTACAATGCAGCGGCCACTTCAATTGGCGCAGGGAATTCCTATGTCTATCCGATTTATGACTCAAACTTCAGGAGACTCGATCGCGGTCCTTCGGACTTCGATCATAGAAATGTTGTTTCGATCTCCTACGTATACATCATTCCCAAAGTGAAGGACGCCCCGGTCGCGGTTCGGTTTTTGCTCAACGGCTGGCAGACGTCTGGTCTAATTCAGTCGCGCAGCGGCGATCCCCTGACGATTGGTTCGAACTCGAACAACGCCTCCGGCGCTGGTCAGAACCGGGATCGGGCGGTGCTGGTCGGGCTTCCATACGGTGGAAATGCATGTGCAGGTGTGACTGGCCCGTGCAAAACCTGGCTGAACCCAGCCAGTTTCCAGAACAACGCGCCGGGAACCTACGGCAGCATCGTGAAAGGATCTATTGTCGGACCACGTTACACGGATTGGGATATGAGCCTGGCTCGCAACTTCAACTTTACCGAAGCGACCTTCCTGCAGTTTCGCGCCGAGTACTTCAACATCTTCAACCATACGAACTTTGGTGATCCGGGAACTACGAACAATTCCACCGTCGGCCGCATCACCGGTACGACTCCCCAGAACGGTGCGAATCCGAACGATCCACGAATCGCGCAGCTCTCGCTCAAGCTGTACTTCTAGATCAGCCGACCCATCGACACCTAAGAGAGTCACTGAAGCCTCAAGCCAATATCTGTGGCCCTCATTTTGCGATTGCTTAGACAGAACTCTGACGACCTCAAGTGAAGAAAAGATAACCAGGAGAACAATGTTGACGCGTCGCAGATTTCTATCCAGCGGGGTGGCGATCGGAGGAAGTCTGTCGGCGCGGCCACTGGCTTCAGCTCTTCTGATCGGCTACTCCCATCAGGTTTGGGATTCTCCGAAGACGGCATCAGGACCAATCACAGCGGACGGGTCGCTAAAGGCGCATGCGCACAGGCATGGGTTACTTGCGGGTGCGGCTGTCGACGTAAGGCTTCTCAACTCTGATGAGATATACGCTCGTGTTCTCAGCGAACAGTACAGCGTGCTGGTTGCGGAGGGTGCGATGAAGTGGAAGGCTCTCCGACCTGCTCCTGACAAATATTCCTTTGCGGATGGAGATACCCTCGTTGCTTTCGCAGAACGCCACAATATTCAAGTTCGCGGGCATAATTTCGTCTGGCATGAGGCTCTCCCGGATTGGTTTCGATCGAGCGTAACGAAGGAAAACGCCAGGCAATATCTTGTCGATCACATCATGACTGTGGGAACGCATTACAGGGGAAAGATTCAATCCTGGGATGTAGTCAATGAGGCGGTGCTGCCAAAAGATGACCGGTCCGACTGGCTAAGGAAGTCTCCGTGGATGAATCTGCTCGGGTCGGATTACATTGACATTGCTTTTCGCACAGCCCGCCAGGCAGACCCTCACGCGCTGCTCACCTACAACGAGTATGGCCTGGAGTATGACAATGACGAAGACGAGGAGCGACGGGCATTCACCCTGAAGTTGTTGCGTCGCATGAAAGCGGCCAATGTGCCGCTTGATGCGGTCGGAATTCAGTCCCATATCAAGGCGGGCCAACCGTCAACGTTTGGCAGTGGTCTGCGCAACTTCATGGCAAGCGTACGTGAGATGGGACTGCAGATCTACGTCACAGAGTTGGACGTGAATGAAGATGACCTACCGTACGACGACGTCGCGCGCCGTGACGATGCTATTGCCGAGCTATACCGTCAATATCTCAGCGAAGTCCTCGCTGACCCCGCCGTCAAGGCGGTGCTTACATGGGGAGTCAGCGATAGCCATACCTGGCTCAACAATGGTCCTACCCACAAGAGGAAGCAACCAAACCGTCCGCAGAGATCGCTGCCCTTCGACAATGACTATCGCCCTACCGAGTCCTTTTTCGCCATACGTGACAGCTTCGACACGCGAACGCCGGAGAGGATTTGATGTACTTTTGCTCTTTTGCTCGCAAGCGAAATGCGATTATCTTCGCTTTTCTCTCTGTGATGTGGCCGACGTTCGCACTGGGTTCTCAAGAGCAAGAGGTTTACCTCAATCAAGATTTGCCAGTTGAACAGCGTGTCGACGACCTCGTCGGACGCATGACTCTTGCTGAGAAGATCTCGCAGATGCAAAACAAGTCTCCCTCCATTCCGCGTCTTCACATCTCCGAATACGACTGGTGGAACGAGGGCCTTCACGGTATCGCCCGGTCCGGTTATGCCACTGTCTTTCCGCAGGCAATTGGCCTGGCGGCCACGTGGGACACAGAGCTTATCCATCGGGTCGCCGATGTCGTCTCCACCGAAGCGCGGGCCAAATACAATCAAGCGCAGCGTGATGACAATCACTCCATTTTCTACGGCCTCACCCTCTGGTCTCCAAATATCAATATCATTCGAGATCCACGCTGGGGTCGCGGTCAGGAAACTTACGGCGAAGATCCCTTCCTCACCGGCCAGATCGGAGCTGCCTTTGTCAAAGGGTTGCAAGGCAAGGATTCTAAGTATCTCAAAGTCGTAGCCACAGCGAAGCACTACGCCGTCCATAGCGGACCGGAGTCTGAGCGTCACACCTTCGACGTGGTTGTCTCCCCCCACGATCTTGAAGATACCTACCTGCCTGCCTTTCGCGATCTTGTCGTCAACGCCCAGGTCGGCAGCGTCATGTGCGCCTATAACGCAGTTGACGCCTCGCCAGCATGCGCGAACCAGATGCTGCTGCAACAAAAGCTTAAGAGAGACTGGCACTTCAAGGGCTATGTAGTTTCGGACTGCGCCGCCATCACCGATATCGTTGTGGGTCACAATTTTGCCACTGATATGGCGCATGCTGCCGCGTTGTCGGTAAAAGCCGGGACCGACCTTAGCTGCGGCAAGGAGTACGCTTCACTTATCGATGCGGTTCATCAAGGACTCGTCAGCGAGCCGGAGATCGACGCGGCGGTCAAACGTCTCTTCACTGCGCGCTTTCGTCTCGGAATGTTCGATTCAGCATCCCGCGTTCCTTACAGCAGCATTCCATTCTCGGAGGATGACTCGGCGCCACACGGAGCCCTCTCCCTAGAGGCTGCGCGCGCCTCCATGGTTCTGCTCAAGAACGATCGCAACACTCTTCCTCTTGGCAAGTCTATCCAATCGATCGCGATCATCGGCCCCAATGCCGATGCCCTGCCTGCACTGGAGGGTAACTACAACGCAGTTGCGTCGCATCCTGTTGTTCCGCTTACCGCATTGGAACAGCGTCTCCCGGGCCGCATTCATTACTCCCAGGGTTCTCCTTACGTTCAGGGCGTGCCGGTGCCCGTCCCCGAGACGGTCTTTTCGTCGACGAGCGACGGCGCGGGTATGCACGGGCTTAAGGCTGAATACTTCAGTGGAGTCGACTCAGCGCGAACTCTAGTTTCGACTCGCATCGATCGTCATATTGACTTTGACTGGAATGCTGCCTCACCGGTCGAGGGAGTCTCAGACAAAAGTTTCTCCGTGCGCTGGACCGGATTCATCACAGCCCCAGCGATGGGCGCCATCGACTTTGGATTTTCTCTTGCGCATTGCAGCACCTGTGATGACGCCGAATCGGTAAAGGTCTGGCTCGATGGAAAGCTCGTTGAAGATTTCTCACATGCGCCAACTCGCGGCCGCAGGGCCCCCATAACGCGTTTCGAGGTTACGTTCAATGATGTGAAGCCACATCCGATCCGCATCGAATATACCCACGAAGCTCCACACTTTGGCGCGGGCCTGACATTCGACTGGAAGCCACCGGTGGCAGCGCTACGGGAACAGGCTGTTTTGGCCGCCGCGAAATCTGACCTGGTGCTTGCCTTCCTCGGACTCAGTCCTGAGATTGAAGGCGAAGAGATGCCTGTACATGTGCAGGGATTCGATGGAGGTGATCGCAAGACGATCGAACTCCCAGCGGTACAGCAAGAACTGGTTACCGCATTGGCGGCTACCGGCAAGCCAGTTGTTCTCGTTCTGATGAACGGCGGCGCGCTGGCTTTACAGAACTCCGAGCCGAAGGCAGCTGCGGTGCTTGAAGCCTGGTATCCAGGACAGGCGGGCGGTACGGCTATCGCCGAAACGCTCTTCGGGGAAAACAACCCCTCCGGTCGACTTCCCGTCACCTTTTATGCGAGTACCGATCAGCTTCCTCCATTCGATGATTACTCCATGGAAGGTCGCACCTATCGTTACTTCGATGGCAACGTTTTATATCAATTTGGCTATGGCCTGAGTTACACCCACTTCAAATACACGTCCGGCAGGCTTTCTACTGGGATGCTGCGAGCTGGAGGCTCCATCGCAGTCTGCGCAGAGGTAAAGAACGTCGGCGATCGCGATGGAGATGAGACGGTCGAGGTCTACCTGCTCCCAAATGGCATTGCAGGAGCGCCCTTGCGAACGCTGGTCGGTTTTGAGAAAGTTCATCTGCACAAAGGCGAAACGAAGGCAGTCGAGTTCACGATTGCCCCGCGTCAGCTTAGCCTGGTTGCACCTGATGGCAGCAGGAGCGTGCAGCCTGGCGACTACGAACTTTATATCGGCGGTAGCCAACCTTCCCATGATGCTGGAGTTTTCTTGCCCTTTCGCATCGAAGGTTCCAGCGCTCTTGAGCCATAGGGATCGACGAAGATTGAGTACTGAGGTTGTCGCAAACGGTTGCCTCTCCGCATCCATCGCGTCCCTAGCGCTTAGTTCCTTCTTTCGCTTCACGAATTTCGCGAGCGATGGAAACGTCACCGCCTACCGCACGGCGGATCAACGCAGCGGAGAGGCACACGTGTTCATCCTCAAAGTTGCAAAAGGAGTCGAGCTTGATCTACTCCTTGTAGAGAACACCCTTCGAACTGAACAAAGTTTGCGAACCTTAGCGCTGACGATCCCCGGATCCATCTGCACCGCCATACCTTCGAAGTGCGCCAGGTAAGCGGCAGCTTCGAGATGCAAGGTTTGAACAAGGACGTCGCACTCGACCACGCCAAAAGTACCACCGAGGTTGAGTTTCTAGCGGATAACCCTGGAAAAGCGCTCTTTTATTGTCATCAGCAGGATCACATGGCCAGAGGTTTCATGATGATGTTTCGATATGCTTAGAGAAGAGAGAAAGCTATGTCGCCGACCGAACCCGCAACTCGCCAACACGCATCCACTGGGCCAGCGTTACCGCAACTGCCTGAGCCAACCCACGCTGAGCGAGTACGGACTCTCTTGTCGCTGGTCCCGGTCGCCACCCTGTCGACGCTGGCCCGCAAGCATTCGGGATTTCCCTTTGGGTCCCTGATGCCATTCGCGCTTGATTCGGCAGGTCGGCCTATCTTCCTCATAAGCAATATGGCCATGCACACACAGAATTTGAGGTCCGATCCGCGATGCAGCCTCTTCGTCGCTCAGGCCGGTGCCGATGGCGACCCGCTTGGAGCTGCACGTGCAACCCTGATCGGCAACGCCGTACCCATATCTGAGAACGATGTTGCTGAGGCTCGGGAGAAATATCTCGCTCGCCACGAGAATAGCCGCTACTGGGTGGACTTTTCCGATTTCGGCTTCTTCCGACTTCAGCCCATCGACATCTACTACGTCGGTGGTTTTGGGGTGATGGGATGGGTTGAGGCAAAAGACTACGAACACGCTGGTCCGGACCCGCTGGCCGAGGCTGCGCCCGGCATCCTTGCCCACATGAACGCTGATCATGTCGATGCGATGATCTTACTGGCCAGATCGCACGCAAGGATCGACGCAACCGAGGCAGCAATGACCTCGGTCGATCGCTTGGGCTTTTCGCTGAAGTTGAAGACGGACAATGGGGTCAAGGGTGCCCGCATCAACTTCCTCCGTGAGGTCGCTACCCCGCAGGACACACGTGCGGTGCTCGTCGAGATGGTACGGCAAGCTAAGGTGCGAGGCTGAATCGACACAGCAGATGGTGGAGACGTAAATCCGGACTGAGTTGCGCTTAGGATCGGATGTGGAGGCACAGGGCAAATGTTTACGCCGCAGGCGATTGGATTTGTGGACAGTCCCTACTAAAGATACAGCTGCGATTCCGAAGGGCCTTGGCGCAAAGCACGACGCAGAAGGCATCCTCCATCAGCGAAGCGGCCAAAGGCGAAACTTGTGGGGAAGGGCCAGTGTCCGCAGCAATGACTCCGAGATGCTCATTAGCGCTTAGCGATAAGAGCCGCCCGCGCCGCCGCTTGTTCCTTGGACTCCATCCACCCGCGCAGAATTACCACCGCTGCAACCTGATCGATCACGTGCTTGCGACCCCTACGGTCATGCCCGGCTTCGTCGAGAATCTCGTGCGCCGCAACTGAACTTAGCCGCTCATCCCACAGTTGAACCGGCAGCCCGGAGCGTTTGCGCAGTTCCTCGGCGAAGTCCTGCACCTTCGCCGCCCACGGGCTCACGTCACCTGACATATGCAGCGGATTCCCAACCACAACCTCAACGACCTCATGCTTACGAATCAGCCGCAGCAGACTGCGCAGATCCTCACCGCGGCTCTTGCGCCACAACGTCAGCAGAGGCTGCGCCGTGTAGCCAAGAGGATCCGAGAGAGCGACGCCCACGCGCACTTTTCCCACATCCAACGCCATTACCCGTCCGGTTACCATACCGTGGACAAATTCCTCGCATTTCTTTCAGTCTCCGACCTTGGCCTGCCGGATAACTCGACGAGCACCGACCGAGTCTCTTCGTTGTTTCTACCGCATTGGGAAAGTGGATGCGAGTACCTTCTGCGGAAGGCGCTAGCGATGCCCGGTGAGATCTTTCAGACTCAGATCGCGCTACCGGTGTGAGTCCTTCCGTGCCCGGCCGCCTAAACCTGTTTCGCGTTGAAGGGAGGCACGGCCATCAACCTTCAGGCTTTAGGATGGTCGGATCGGTCTACGCATTGCTGATAAATCGAGCAGGCTTTTGGCAATTAGCAACCAAAAGCTACCAATTTTTCAGAACCACTTCTTGAAGGCGTTAAGAAATATGGTAGGCACGAGGAGACTCGAACTCCTGACCTCCACCGTGTCAAGGTGGCGCTCTAACCAACTGAGCTACGCGCCTATGCGTTACTTCAAGTCTAAACGGAAGAAGAAGCTGGAGCAACCTGAAGTGGACTTAGGTTACGATTGTCTGATCCTGGATAGTGCCTTTTCTAAGCCAATTTCGCGCCGCACCCAACCTGCTAACGCTGATGCGGCTGTTCATTATTCCTTTCCTGGTGATTGCGATCCTGGACGGGCGCTATGGCTTATCGTTCGCGCTGTTTATTCTTGCCGGAATCAGCGATGCGCTGGATGGATTATTGGCAAGATGGCTGCGCCAGAAGACAACGTTGGGACAATATCTCGATCCGATTGCGGATAAACTTTTGCTGAGCACGCTGTTTGTGGTGCTGACACATGTAGGAATGATTCCGCAGTATGTGACGGTGCTGGTGTTCAGCAGAGACGTCGGGATACTGCTCATCTCGACGTTGCTATTTGTCACAAATGCGCTGCGGGACTTCCGACCAAGCCTATTTGGAAAGCTGAATACTCTAGTGCAGATCCTTGCTTTGCTCGCGGTACTTTGTCAGAAGATCTTTGTTTCTGCACACTTGGCAACGCTGCGGGACGTTTTGGTGCAAGCGATTGCGGTACTTGCGCCGCTTTCGGCGGCACAATATGCATGGATTGTGTTCCGGAGGATGAACACGCCGCCTGCCCAGACGGTGGTCTAGGGGACTTATTCCTCTGAAGGAGATTCGGCGAGGGCTTGTTCCTCTTCGATGGCGATATCGCTAAACTCTGCGGAATCAAAGACTTCTCCGCAACTCTGGCATTCAACAAACTCTGCGTCTTCCTCGCGGGCGACGATCTTGACGATTGGATGTTTGCACTTGGCGGTCATGGGGAGGAAATCGCGAATGCTTTGGATTTTGCCCGTCTCTGGGCACCTTGTCAACTGCGATTTCACTTGGTTTCAGGATGCGAATTTGCGGTGAATTCGTGGTGGAATGCAGGTGGAAGTGTGGTTGCAATGTACATGAATGTGGACGTACACTCATGTAGGACTGAAATTGTCTTATTTTGGGCGATTTTCGGGTAATGGGAGCCTTCTAAAAACGGCATGCTGCGTCTGACCAAAAAAGCGGATTACGGTCTGATGGCTCTGAAGTATCTTGCAGAGCAGACAGGCGGCAGTGCGCATAGCGCCAAAGACATCGCTGAGGCCTACCATATTCCTCCGCAGCTGCTGGCGAAGATACTGCAGACTCTGGCGAAGGCAGGACTGTTGGTTTCGCATGCTGGGACAAACGGCGGCTATGCGCTTGCGCGTTCGGCGACGGAGATCTCCGCGTTTGAGGTTATCCGGGCGATCGACGGACCACTCTTCATTACGAGTTGCATCACGATTCACGGAGCATGCGACCTAACGAGCACCTGCACCATCAAAGAACCACTGCGGAAGGTGAACGACAGTATCAAGGATTTGTTGAGCGCCATTCATATCGCCGATTTGATTGAGGCCGATGGAGAGCAGGGCGGGACGGGTGCTCCGGTGGGCGGGGGCCTGGTAAGTATCGCGATCTAGCTTTTGCGGATTGACGATGAGAGAGTTTTTCAACGCGGTGCAGATTTTGAGGCACAGGTTTCGGGAGAGACGATGAGCAACGAGATGAGCAATAACGGGGTAGTGATCAGCGAGTCCACAACACCACTGCCGAAGGGCGTGAAGCTGCCGATCTACATGGACAATCATGCGACGACGCCGCTGGACCCGCGGGTGCTCGAGGCGATGATGCCGTACTTCACATCGACCTTCGGGAACGCAGCCAGCCGCAACCACTCGTTTGGGTGGGAGGCGGAGAAGGCGGTAGAGAAGGCGCGCGAGCAGATTGCGAAGCTGATCGGTGCAACCTCGAAGGAGATCATTTTTACCAGTGGTGCGACGGAGTCCAACAACCTGGCTTTGAAGGGAATTGCTGAGATGTACCGCGAGCGCGGGAACCACATCATCACGCAGGTGACCGAGCATAAGGCCGTCTTGGATACGTGTAAGAAGCTTGAGAAGCAGGGTTATCGGGTGACATACCTGCCGGTGCAGGCTGACGGGCTGATCGATCTTGAGGATTTGAAGCGGGCGATGGATGACAAGACGATTCTGGTCTCGATTATGTATGCAAATAATGAGATTGGCGTGGTGCAGCCAATCGCGGAGATTGGGAAGCTGTGCCATGAGAAGGGCGTGATCTTCCACACCGATGCAGTGCAGGCTGTGGGCAAGATTCCGGTCGATGTGCAGAAGGACAACATCGATGTGTTGAGTCTGAGCGGGCACAAGATTTATGGGCCCAAGGGTGTGGGCGCCTTGTATGTGCGGCGACGTAATCCTCGGGTGCAGATCTCTGAGCAGATCAACGGCGGCGGCCATGAGCGCGGAATGCGGTCAGGCACGCTGAATGTTCCGGGAATTGTTGGTCTGGGTGCGGCTTGCGAGATTGCCGGCGCCGAGATGGAGGCGGAGGCCAAGCGTGAGACGGAGCTTCGCGATTATCTGCGGGCTAAGTTCGAGAAGGCGCTGGACTACGTCCATGTCAATGGCAATATGGAGCACCATCTGCCGGGAAACCTGAACATGAGCTTTGTGTATGTCGAGGGCGAGAGTCTGTTGATGGGCATCAACGATGTAGCGGTTTCTTCGGGCTCGGCTTGCACCTCGGCTACGCTTGAGCCTAGCTATGTGCTGAAGGCGTTGGGGCTGGGCGACGATGTGGCACACAGCTCAATTCGGTTTGGGCTTGGCCGTTTCAATACCAAGCCTGAGGTTGACTACGTTTCCGACAAGATTATTGATGTGGTTTCGAAGCTCCGGGAGCTTTCGCCGCTGTACGAGATGGTGAAGGAAGGAATCGACCTCTCCAAGATTGAGTGGGCGGCGCACTAAGAGACGGGAGGGGTAGAGTGCAGAGGGATACGATGAAGTTGAAGCAGATGCTTCAAACGTTTCTTGGCGAATTGACAAACACTGGCGCACCTCGGGGTGCAGGACTATCATCTAACTATTAAGAGACGAGGAACACATCATGGCATATAGCGATAAGGTCGTAGATCACTACAACAATCCTCGGAACGTTGGCACGCTGGACAAGAGCGCGGCTGAGGTCGGAACTGGACTTGTGGGCGCGCCGGAGTGCGGCGACGTGATGCGTCTGCAGATTCGGGTGAACCCAGAGACCAACGTGATCGAAGATGCGAAGTTCAAGACTTTCGGTTGCGGTTCAGCGATTGCTTCCTCCTCACTCGCGACGGAATGGGTTAAGGGCAAGACGATCGACGAGGCAATGGCGATCACGAACACGGACATTGTGAAGGAGCTGGCGCTTCCTCCGGTGAAGATCCACTGCTCGGTGCTCGCAGAAGACGCGATTCGGGCGGCGATTGGTGACTGGAAGAAGAAGAACAACGTGGCTGAGACGTCTGTAGTCACAGCTGCTCAGTAAAGGATTCGTAGTGCAAAAACAAACGGTAGCGGTGCGTCTTTTGAGTCGCGTTGCTACCGTGTAGTTTTGGCAGGGAAGATGATATGGCGATGGTGACACTACAGACCGCGGCGGAGATGGAGGTGGCGAAGGCTGCGTCTGTCGCCGGCGAGAAGAAGGATCCGCTGGCCGGGATGAACGTGCTGACGGCGCAAGGGCAGGAGCCTGGGCAGAAGGGCATTCAGATTACCGAGAAGGCGCTGAAGCGGATCCGCGTTGCGATGGCGAAGGAGCGTGTCTCGCCGGAACAGGGTGGCTTGCGAGTGGGGATTCAGGGCGGCGGCTGTTCGGGGTTGAGCTACAACATCCGATTTGATACGCAGCCTCGGGAACGGGACCGCGTATATGCGTTTGGCGAGGGGATTCAGACGGTGGGTGATCCTACCAATGGAGCGTCGATTCGTATCTTTGTCGATCCCAAGAGCTTTATCTATCTGCATGGCATGGTGCTGGATTTTGAAGAGACGCTGATGCGGCAGGGTTTCAACTTCATCAATCCGAACTCAACGAAGAGTTGTGGGTGTGGCTCGAGTTTTACGGCTTAGTTTGTCAATTCTTCAGTGATCTGGTGGAGCGCGATGAAGATTTGCTGGTCACTTGCCCTGATTGCATCTTCTCTTTCGCTAAGTGCACATGCGGCTTCCCCGATTAATTGCGCGAAGGCTTCGAGTCCGACTGAAAAGACTATTTGCAGCACGTCCTCTCTATTGCAAGCGGATGCTCGAATGACGACGTATTTTGAGATTGCGACACAGTTCGTTGGGATGGGTGTGCGTGGCGATCTGCAGGATTCGCAGCAGGCTTTTCCTGCGGTGCGCAACAAATGCGGTACCGATAAGGCCTGCATTCTGGCTGCGTATCAGAAGCAGACCGCTCCGCTCGAGGCTGTGATTGCGAACGTGAAGACGCATGGCCCCTTCTAAATCAGCCTAAAATAAAATAGATGAATTATTTTGAGTTTTTCAATTTGCCGCGCAAGCTCACGCTCGATGTTGTGGCGTTGGAGAAGCAGTTTTACATGATGAGCCGGAGACTGCACCCGGACCGGTTTGCTTCGAGGCCGGTGGAGGAGCAGGAGGCAGCGCTGGCGCAGTCGTCGCTGCTCAATGATGCTTACCGCACGCTGAAGGACCCCATTCACCGGACGCAGTATCTGCTGAAGCTCGAAGGAGTCGAGCTGGAGGAGCAGTCGAAGGCGGCTACTGAAGCGGCGAGGGCAACGGGGGTAGAGAAGAAGCAGGTGGTTCCCCCGGAGCTGCTGGAGGAGGTGTTTGAGTTGAATATACAGCTGCAGGAGATGCGTGCAGCGAACAAGATGGGTGAGGATGAACCGGAGTTACGGCGCGATCTGATGACCGCGAAGGACGCCTTCGACGCGAAGATGGTTGAGACACAGGCGGAGCTAGAAGGGCTTTGGCAGGCCTGGGACGCGGGTGTCGATGCCGTGGATGAAGCAACGAAGGCCAAGGCGAAAGACGCGATGGTTGCGCTGCTGAATAAGCGGAGCTATCTGCGGAATTTGGTGCGGGATGTGAACGAGGCTTTGGGGCTGTAGCTTTCGATCGGTGCGGCTTAATCCGTGGGCATGGCAGCGATGCGTTCGATTTGTAGAAGGTGGTTGATGTCGTGACCAGCCATGGTTTCGACGATGGTC
>Ga0210398_10005035_pt1 | contig 12314 bp, 5 predicted proteins | sample IncBWC4OmetaG_FD_161047 | JGI IMG/M metagenome (GOLD analysis project Ga0210398, IMG submission 161047) | Forest soil microbial communities from Barre Woods Harvard Forest LTER site, Petersham, Massachusetts, United States - Inc-BW-C-4-O | ecosystem: Environmental > Terrestrial > Soil >... | reverse complement strand
CTGGGGGCCCGTCGCGGATCGCTTTGGGCGCGTGCGCACCCTGATGCTCACCATTATTTGTTTTTCTTTCTTTACGTTGCTGAGCGCCTTCGCCAACAACGTCTGGACGCTGGCGGTGCTGCGACTTCTCGCCGGAATCGGCATTGGAGGAGAGTGGGGCATCGGCGCGACGCTGATCGCCGAAGAGTGGCCGGAAGAGCGGCGCACCATGGGCGCGGGCATGATGCACACGGGGTACTACTTCGGATTTTTTCTGGCGGCGCTGGCCAACTATGTGGTCGGCAGCCGCTACGGTTGGCGGTGGATGTTCGTAGTGGGCGGCTTGCCCGCGCTGCTGGTGATGCTGATCCGCAAAGGCATGACCGAGCCGGCGCGATGGGAAGCCAAGCACGCCGCGCCGGGCGAAAAAGCGACGATGCGGCGGGCGTTCGCGGAAATCTTTTCGCCGCGGTATCGCCTGCGCACGCTGCTGAATCTCATGTACCAGCTCGTTTCGACGATTGGCTTGTGGGCCGGATCGGTCTATGTGCCGGCGGCGATCACCATTCTGGCGGTGCAAGCGGGGCGCTCGCCGTTTCAATCGGCGCGGCTCGCATCCTACGGGACAGGCATCCTCTCGATCGGAACGATTCTGGGCGCGCTGAGCGTGCCGGGCATTGCCAACCGTCTGGGCCGCCGCGCCAATCAGGCAATTTTCTATTCGCTGATGGGCTTGATTATTATTGTGACCTTTGGCTACGTTTTCTACTTGCAAGCCGGCGCGCTGCCATGGTTTTTCGTCTGTCTCTTTTTTCTGGGGATTGGCGGAGCGAACTACACCGTGTATTCTTTCTGGCTCCCGGAGCAGTACGAAACCGGATGCCGGGCCAGCGCCCTGGCGTTCGCGCAAAATGTTGGACGCTTCGCCGGGGCCGGAGCCACGTTTCTGGTGGGGCTCGGCGTGCGCCACTTTCAGACGCTGGGCATTCCTGTGGCGATGACGGCTGTAGCTTTTGTCGTTGGCCTGTTGCTGCTTCCCTTCGGCGTGGAGACGAAAGGCAAGCCGCTGCCGGCATGATTACCGGGCGATGGTGAAAAGAGTTGGCGATGTGTAGCAACCCCGACAACCAGACAAAATCCGAGATTCGCGACGGCATGCGCATCGACTGGGACGCGCCGATTCCCATGGATGATGGCATCATTCTGCGCGCCGATGTCTTTCGCCCTGTGGAAGAGGGCCGCTATCCCGTTCTGCTCACTTACGGTCCTTACGCGAAGGGCCTGGCCTTTCAAGACGGCTACCCCGACGCCTGGGAAAGCATGGTGCGCGAGCACCCCGATGTGGCGGCCGGCTCGTCGAATCTCTACCAGAACTGGGAAGTAGTGGACCCGGAGAAATGGGTCCCGCACGGCTACGCTTGCGTGCGCGTGGATAGCCGCGGCTGCGGCCGCTCGCCGGGTTACGTCAATCCCTTTTCGCCGCGCGAGACGCGCGACTTCGCGGCATGCATCGAATGGGCCGGCGAGCAGCCGTGGAGCAGCGGCAAGGTCGGCCTCAACGGGATTTCGTATTACGCGATCAACCAGTGGCAAGTCGCGTCACAGCAGCCTCCGCACCTGGCAGCGATCTGCGCCTGGGAGGGCGCTGCGGAGTGGTACCGCGACACCTCGCATCACGGCGGCATTTATTCCACCTTCTGGTCCAACTGGTACGACATGCAGGTGAAGACCGTGCAGTACGGCCTGGGAACGCGCGGCCCGCGCAGCCGCGTCACCGGCGAATTGGTGTGCGGGCTGGAGACCTTGCGCGATGCGCAACTGGGTGGCAACCGGTGCAACTTCGGCGCGGACCTTCTGGCGCATCCCCTGGACGACGAGTACAGCAAGAGCCGGTCGCCCGACTGGTCCAAGGTGACGGTGCCGCTGCTCTCCGCCGCGAATTGGGGCGGCCAGGGACTGCATCCGCGTGGCAACTTCGAGGGATTCATGCGCGCCGCCTCGCCGCAAAAGTGGCTGGAGGCGCACGGGATCGAGCACTGGACGCATTTCTATACGGACTACGGCCGTGAATTGCAGAAGCGCTTCTTTGACTATTTCTTGAAAGGTGAAAAAAACGGCTGGGACCGCGAGCCGCGCGTGCGGCTGCAAGTCCGGCATGTCGACCGCTTCGAGGAGCGCCTGGAGCATGAATGGCCGCTCGCGCGGACCCAGTGGACAAAATTCTATTTCGATTTCAAGAATCGCGCCCTGGTGACGCAGCCGCCCGCAGAAGGCGCTAGTCAACCGTTTGAAGCGATGGGCAAAGGCCTCACCTGGATGACGCCGCCGCTGGAAAGCGCAACCGAAATCACCGGTCCCTCCGCGCTGAAATTGTTCGTTTCCTCGAGCACTGAAGACGCCGACATTTTTGCGGTCCTGCGCGTTTTCTCTCCTGACTTGAAGGAAGTTGTCTTTCAAGGTGCGATCGACCCGCACACACCGGTCGGCCAGGGCTGGCTGCGCGCTTCGCACCGCAAGCTGGATGGCGCGCTCACGCAACCGTGGCGCCCCTATCACACCCACGACGAGGTGCAGCCGCTGGAACCCGGCATGCCGGTGGAATTAGATGTGGAGATTTGGCCGACCAGCATTGTGGTTCCAGCCGGCTACCGGATTGCGCTCAGCATTCGCGGCAGGGATTACGAGCACCCCTGCACGGGCGGGAAGCTCTCCAATTTCAAGAATGAGTTGCGCGGGTGCGGACCGTTTCTGCACAACGATCCCACGGACCGGCCGGCGAGGCTTTTTGCGGGAACGACTACGCTGCACGCCGAACAGAACCGGGAGCCGTTTCTGCTTCTTCCGATCATTCCCAGGAAGTGACCCCAACGAAAGCGCACAGGCTGCCCTTCACGAGTTCAGGGTAAAAAGCCTGCGCCACAGAGAAGAGCAGATCCCTCACCCACTCGCGAAGACGCGAGTGAGTTCGGGATGACAGGGTGCAGTTTTTCGGCAGCCTGTGAAGCCTATGCCACTTTAGCTTCCGTCACGGATGATGCGGCAGGATTCGATGTCGAAGCTGACGTCGCCGATGGCCAGGCGCATCTGGTCGCGGAAACCGGCGATGAAGCGCAGGAAGCGCCAGGCGTCGGCAAAATTGGTGGCGATGCCGATGGAGGCGCGAATGGCTCCGGCGCTCTTGTGGCCGCGCTCCTGCATCATGCGCGCGAAACTGAGCAGATTGATTTCGTTTCCGAGGTTCAAAGCCGCGCGCATGTCGTCTTCTGTCAGGCCTTCGGCAATTTCTCCCGCGCCGGGATTGCAGAAACAGCCGGTGCGCAGCGATATGTTCTCTGCTCCGGCTAGCTCCTCGACGCGGCGGTAATCGAGCAAGTGGCCCTGCGGGTCGTAGAGATTCAGCGTCACCGTGCCGCCGCGCGCCTGGGTATTGGCGGGGCCATAGATGCGCACCATGGCGCGGCCGTTGGAGTGGCGCAGCGCGAGCAATTCCGCGAGCAGCCATCCGGTCAGGCAGCGCACGCGCTCGGAGATCGTTTCGATACCGATCGATTCGAGGTGGCGCAGGCCAATTTCTACGGCAGGTATCGAAAGATAATTCAGCGTGCCGTCCTCGAAAGCCGCTTCGTTCGGGGATAGCAGGTGTGCCTGGCCCTGCACCGACGCGAAATTCACGGTCCCACCAGCGAACCATGGCCGCTTCAGCGTCGCGAGCGCGGAGCGGCGAGCGAGCAGCGCGCCGACTCCTGTGGGGTGCCCGAACATCTTATAGAAAGAAAGCGTCACAAAGTCCGGTTGCACCGCGGATAAATCGAGCCGGTTGGTGGGCACAAAGGCAGCGGCATCGAGCAGGACACTCCAACCTTTGCTCCGCGCTTTGGCGACGGTTTCGAGCGGGTGCTTTACCCCGGAAAAATTGGACTGCGCGGGGAAAGCAAACAGATTGGCGCGCGCCGGGTCAGCTTGGTCCAGTAAGGCTTCCAGCCGGGCGGCGTCCATCCGCAGATCGGGCATTCCCAGCGGCGCATACTGGACGCCGGCTCCTTTGGCCCGGGCAAATTCGCGAATGCCGTTCACTGAGTTGTGATTGTCAAAGGTGAGCAAATACCGGCTCCCCGGCGCAAAGGGAAAGGATTCGCCCACCAGTTTGAGCGCTGCGGACGCATTTTGCGTGAAAACGAGGGTGTAGTCTTCCGCGCTGGCATTGAAGTAACGCAAAACGGCGCGGCGCGTCCGTTCGACGTGATCGGTCATCGTGGACGAGGCCGGATTCGCGGAATGCGGGTTGCCTAGAACGCCCGAGCGCAGCAACTCGAAGTGCTTCTCGAGTTGCGATTGCGCGTAGAGCGAGCCGCCGGTGTAATCGAGATACACTTGGCCGCCCTCGTCCAAGCGGCGGTATTGGGTGGCGCGCAACTCGTCCAGCACGGCGGTTTTCTTGTAATCGGGAAACCGCGCCAGGAAATCCGGTAGAGCCTCATCGATTTGGAACTTTTCACGCGCGCCGGTTTCGGCCATGCGATCCATCTTATTCCTTCCGGGTTGGCATTGCGAACAGCGCCATCGTGGGAGCAGCCCGGCGCCAAAAGTAGTGCCGCATCAGAGAAGTCGGTATAGTCTCTCCGCAGTTTTTCCAGGAAGGCCCGCATCGGAGGTCTGTGCCATGAAAAACAAGCTGGCTGAGTGCGCCATCGTTCTTGCGCTGGTGGCGATGGCTGGGTTCGGCGCGCGTGGTTGGGCGTCTCCGGCGCAAGAGACCAAGCTGCCGCCACTCGAAATCGCGCGCGAGGGCTATATCTTCGCTGGGGGCAATTACTCGGTGGACGGCAAGGCAATGGACGGGCAGATCTATGCGGAATTCCAGATTCCTGCGCATCAGAGCCATCCCTATCCGATCGTGTTCATTCACGGAGGAAATCAAACTGGAACCAATTTCACCGGCACTCCTGACGGCCGCGAAGGCTGGGCGCAATTTTTCCTGCGCCAGGGCTATGCCGTGTACGTCGTGGACGTGGCCGGGCGCGGCCGCAGCGCGTATCTCGCGGGCACGTACGGCCCTCAAGCGCCCGTGAACCTCGACTTTCTCCAGAGGCGCTTCACGGCGATCGAGAAGTACAACGCCTGGCCGCAGGCTCACCTACACACGCAATGGCCCGGAACGGGCGCGCCCGGTGATCCGGTCTTCGATCAGTTTTACGCTTCGCAGGTCCCGTCGATGGTCAGCTACCCGCTGCAGCAGGAACTCAGCAGCAAAGCGATCATCGCCCTCCTCGACAGAATCGGTCCGGCTGTCATCCTCACCCATTCCCAATCGGGAGCGACCGGCTGGCCGGTCGCCGATGCGCGGCCGGAAAAAGTGAAAGCGATCATTGCCGTCGAGCCCAGCGGCCCGCCGTTTTACAACGTGGACAACGTCCCCGCTCCCGAGTGGTGGCGCGATTCCGACGAACAACGTCCATGGGGCATCGCGGCGGGTCCGCTGACCTATTCTCCCCCCGCTGCCGCGCCTTCCGATCTGGCCATCGAACGCCAGCAGCAGCCGGACAATCCGGATGTGAGCCGTTGCTGGCTGCAAAAATCCCCGGCTCGCCAACTCCCAAATTTGCAAAAGATGCCCATCCTGGTGGTGACGTCGGAATCGTCCTACCACCGCGGGTACGACCACTGCACGGTGAAGTACCTCGAGCAGTCGGGGGTGCACGTTACGTGGACCAAATTGGAGGACATCGGCATCCACGGGAACGGCCACATGATGATGCTGGAAAAGAACAACCAGGAAATCGCGGCGGTGATGGCGCGGTGGATGGAGAAGATGATGCCAACCGCTGCAAAGTCCAAAACCAGCAAGCCCGCCTGATTTTCCCGATCGTTCATCACGAGCGACGCGCCCGCGCCTGTTCACCGCTTGATTGTTATTGTTTCGTCATACCTGTCCCTCGCCAACTCTTTCCCGTTTAGCGCCTACGTTAAACTGAAGGATCAGTCGGACTATGAAACCCGCCTCCCGAGGAAACTGGTACATCGCGGCCGCCTGGCTCCTGGTGCTGGGCGTTTATGTGGCCGTTTGCGAGTGGGTTCCCGCGGGAGCCGCGCGCAGCGCCGCGGCCAACGTCATCCTGTGCCTGCTGCCCCTGCTGGTGAACGGGGCGCTTCTGCTGAACGCCGTCACTCCGGAATGGCGCAAGAAGACGTTCTGGATGCTGCTGGCGCTGGGCTGCTCGCTCTGGATGGTGGGGCAGACCATCTGGACCTACGTCGAAGTCTACCAACACCGCCATATCACTTTTTTGTTTTACGGAGATATCGTTTTTTTTCTGCATGCCCTTCCCATGATTGCGGCGCTCACCCTGCGCCCGGACCAGCGGTCTGACGAGCAAAGCGCGTCCTACGGCTATGTGGACTTTGGGCTGATCCTCTGCTGGTGGATGTACCTCTACGTGTTCGTCGTAATCCCCTGGCAAACCGTGGCCATGGACGAACGGAATTACGTCCGTGGGTTCAGCATCATCACCCTGCTGGAGAATGGCGTGTTCATCGGCGGTGCCGCGCTGCTAGCCGCGCAGGCCACGGGAACATGGCGCAGAACGTACGCGCATCTGGCAGGGGCCAAGTCCGTTTACGTGATCCGATATCTTGCGGTCGAGCTGATGGTGGGCCGGAACGCCTACTCGCGCGGCAGCCTCTACGATTTGCCCCTGCTGATTTCCCTTCTCTGGCTGGGCACCACCGGAATCCTTGCCTACCGGAATCGCGGTGAGGAAGCCCAGGCCGTCACGGCGCAGCCCGGGGACGCGCAGATACAACCGAGTTCCGCGGCGGAGCCGATCTGGGCGGCGCGGTTGGCCCGCGCGGCCTTACTTTCACTCCCCTTGATCGGTTTCTGGTGCCTGAAATTGAGCTCTGCACCCAGGGCCGTGCACGAGTTCCGCATTCTGGTCACCTTGGGCGCGGTGCTGCCGCTGGGGATCTTGGCCTTCCTGCGCCATGACCTGGTGGACCGCGAGCGCCTGCGGTTGCTGCGCGCGTCCGAGGAATCCATTGACAACCTGAAGCGCTTGCAAATGCAGTTCGTGCAGTCCGAGAAGCTGGCGTCCATCGGCCAGCTGGTCGGCGGCGCGGCGCACGAAATCAACAATCCCCTCACGGCTATCCTGGGATATTCCGAGCTGCTGGCGGATGATCCTTCCATCAGCGAAAAGACCAAGGGCGTCGCTGAGAAAATCCGCGACCAGGCGCGGCGAACCAAGAACCTGATCAACAATCTGCTGAGCTTCGCGCGGCAGACGCCCAGCGGGCAGCGTTCGACGCTCGATATCAACGCGATAGTAAACACATCCACGCAATTCCGCCGCTTCGACCTGCGCGGCAAGAATATTCGCATCGAGGTGCAAACCGCGCCCGGCATCCCCGAGGTGCGCGGCGACATGAATCAATTGCTGCAGGTCTTCTCCAACATCATCAACAACGCCGTGTACGCCATGCAGGAGGCCGGCGGCGGCAGCCTTATCGTGCGCACGCTCCAGGAGAAAGGCAATGTGGTCATCCTGTTCTCGGACACCGGCCCGGGCATGCGCGATCCCCGCCTGGTTTTCGATCCGTTCTACACCACCAAGCCGGTCGGCAAGGGCACCGGGCTTGGCCTGAGCATCTGCTACGGTTTGATTCAGGACCAGGGTGGGCAAATCTCCTGCTACAACCGGCCCGAGGGCGGGGCCACGTTCCGCATCGAGCTCCCCGCCGTCCCTCCCGCGCTGCCCTTTGCTCCCCGCAACGTTACGCCCGCGTCGCGTGTCGATCCCGCAAAGCTTGCCTGACCGCTGCCGGCCGCGCGGGGGGTCGCAGGCGCGCAAACGCGCCGCGCTTTCGGCTATAATCCCGAGGCATGACGCGATCGACCGCCGCTGCGCCGCAACCGGCTCCTGCCTTTCAGCCGCCGCGCACCGTGGCCATCGAAGGCCCCATTCGCGTGGGCAAATCGACGCTGGCGCGAATCCTGGCCGACCGCCTGCATGCGCGGCGGGTATTCGATCCGGAAGATAATCCCTTCCTCGCCGATTTTTACCGGGAAAAGCCCGGCTCAGCCTTTCGCGCGCAGCTCTGTTTCCTGATCGAGCGCTACCAGCGCCTGCTGGACGCGCAGAAGGCCGACACCCAGCCGGTGGTTTCCGACTTCCTGTTCGAGAAGGACAAAATCTTTGCCTACATCAATCTCGACAACGAGGAACTGAAGCTCTACGAGCGCTACTTTGAGATGTTCGCGGCGGTGCTGAAACCGCCCGACCTGGTCATCTACCTCCAGGCGACTCCGGAAGTGCTACGCGACCGCATCGCCAAGAAAAAATCACCCGCTGAAAAGCAGATCTCGCGCGACTATCTCGAGGAAGTGGTGCGCGCCTACGAGCATTTCTTCTTCCGCTACTCTGCCTCGGACCTGCTGGTCATCAACACCTCGGAGATCGATTTCGTCGAGAGCCATGCGGACCTGCAGCAGCTTCTCCGGCGCCTGCAGGAGCCGGTCAAAGGCACGCAGTATTTCCTTCCCCTGGGACCCACGGAGTAGCCCACCCACGATGCAGGAAATGCGGTTTGGGTTTCCCGCACCCCCTGGAGATCCGGGGTCCATCCCCCAGGCGGGGGAAAGAATTTTACAAAAATAAGCCTTGACTCAAACCGTAACTAGAATAAGAATTTGGCGCATATAAAGGTGGTCGCTCCATTGATTGTGGGTACGTTACTGTTTTATTAGTAACAGTGCTGGATGGCGACGTTGTCAGGGGTGCTGGACACAGAAGAAACTGGCAGCGTATGACGCGATGAAGGGGTTGGTCGTGGGGTGTGCGATCGGTTGGGGCAATTCACTTTTATTCTGAATCATAGACTTCGTTAGAGGTGCGTCCGGAGCCGCGTTGAGCGGCGCCGAGTTTGCTCTACTTTCATACTGGCTTTATCTGTGATCTTGGGTTTGGAACCTCGCTAGGGGTGGGGTAAGAAGCCCGATTCAGACTTGAAGCGATTCATCGGACGTTTTTTGGACAGGAGGTCCAGAAATGAATTCAGTACGAGCAATCGGCAAGAAATGCTGGGCGCAGAACCGAAGTGCCGTGCGATTGCTGGGTGGCATTTTCGCGGCTCTTTTGCTTTGCATCCCCGCGTATTCCCAGGGTAGCAATGGCCGGATTCTTGGCACCGTCACGGACCAGAGCGGCGGCGTGGTCTCCGGTGCCACCGTGACGGTTATCGATACGGAGCGCGGCATCAACCGTTCACTGGCCACCGATGACGCTGGCGCGTACAACGCTCCCAACCTGACTCCCGGCAATTACACCGTTCGAGTCGAGGCCAAAGGCTTCAAGAGGATCGAGCGGCAGGGCGTGACCATCGAAGTCGGCCACGAAGTTCGCGTGGACCTGACCGTGCAACCCGGCGAGCAGAACCAGACCGTGACGGTCACCGAGGCTGTTCCCCTGGTGGAAACCACCAACGCCACCATGGGCGGCACGCTCGAGAACGCGGACATTGTGGACCTTCCCTTGAATGGCCGCGACTACCAGAACTTGCTTGGTCTGCGCCCTGGCGTCATGCTCCAGCCCGGCGGCGGACCTTGGACACAGAGTACCAACGGTGTGCGTCCCGATGAATCTGTGTGGTTGATTGAAGGCATCATCAACGAAAACTTCTTTGACGGGCGCCCGGTGATCAATATGCCGAGCCCGTTCACCGACGGCGCGACGATCTTGCCCGTGGACGCTATTCAGGAATTTAACCTCCAGGAGAATCCTAAGGCGGAATACGGTTGGAAGGCCGGCGCGATCGTCAACGTCGGTATCAAGTCCGGAACCAATTCGCTGCACGGCGATGCCTACGCCTTCGGCCGTTATCAAAACTGGGACGCCAGGAACTTTTTCAACGTCGCCAACCCGATTTCCGGCTGCGCCATCGTCGTAAGTGGATCGTGCCAGCAGACGCCTGCCCAATTGAAGCAGTTCGGCGGCGTGGTTGGGGGGCCAATCAAAAAGGACAAACTCTTCTTCTTTGGAGGGTATGAGGGCTTGCGTTCCTTCATAGGGTTCATTGGGGGCATAGCGGTGCCGGCAACCGCCACAGAAGCTGCGCCCACGACCCCGAATTGTCCAGCCGGGGTAACCGGCGATTGTGCGAAAAGCATGGTGAATGCGCTCCAGGCCTTAAACTCTGCAGGAATAACGCCGAGTGCGGTCAGCTTGAAACTGGCGGGGTGCACCGCAGGGGCCAGCCCGGTTTGCACGGGTCAGGATGGATCCAGCCAAATATTCCCGGTCAATTCGAATAACAGCTTCCTGAGTACTTTCCCCACCGTCAACACGAGCGACAATGGGGTTGGGAAACTCGATTACCACCCCAACGACAAAAACTCATTGAACGGGATGTTCTTCTATGGGCACTACAATTCCGTGGGAGAGGATCACGCGTTCGTCTCGCAAAACGCCACGGACAATACGCCTATCCGCTCTATGACGATTACCTCGAGTTGGGTTTATACCCCCAATTCCAGTGTGGTGAATGAAGCGCGCTTCGGGTACGATCGCGTCTCGTTTGACTTTGTCAATGTCGATGTCAATGACGCTGCGAGCACCTACGGCGTCAACACAGGTGTAACGAACGCCCTCGCCGGCGGCTTGCCGAGCCTTGTCATCCAAGGCTTTGGCAATGGCGGTACGCCTGTTGTCGGCACCGCGTTTAATCGACCCCAATATTTCACTCCCAACCCGTATTACGACCTCCAGGACTCAGTCTCAATCCTGAAGGGCAAGCACTCCGTCAAGATCGGCGGCGAATTCGCACATCTGGAAGCCGACGCAGAAGTGTTTAACAACGGCCGTGGACGATTCAACTTCCTGAACAACCAACCCATCGGCTTCGGGGCTTCCGCCATCAACACTATCGGCGGTCTTCCGATCACCTCGCTTGAAGACTTCTTCGCAGGCGACCCTACGAGTGCAACGCTCCTTACCGGCAACCCGCTGTCCAAGTTGACTGCAATGAATTTTGCCGGTTTCATCCAGGATGACTGGCGCATCAGCTCAAGGGTGATCATCAACCTTGGGATGCGCTATATGTTCATGACGCCTATGAAGGACGCCTTCGGCAACCTCGGCAACTTCGACGCCTCGTCGCCCACCGGCATGGTTCAGCAGGGTCAGGCCGGGTTCAGCTCGATCTGGCATCCTGACCCCTTCGATTTCGAGCCGCGCTTTGGCATGGCTTGGGACGTCAAGGGGGACGGGAAAACCGTCGTCCGCCTCGGCGTCGGGCTAATTCATGAGACGTGGTACCTCGAAACCTTTGAGGGGCAGTTCAATATGCAGGGCGATGGTTCCACCACACCGAGCGCGATCCCCACGGGAGCAACAATCGCTTGCGGGATTACCACTCTGGTCCCGTCGATCAGTTGCCCATCCTCTGGAGGGGGATCAATCGCCCTAGGTTCTGCCGGCTTTGCTCCCAGCCAACTGTGTTGGGATCCTTCGGTCCCGAGTGCTTGCGGCGCCACCGGTCAGGCAACCGTATTGCCGGGATCCGTGGGAGGGGTAAATTGCGGAGACGGCGTAAAAGGAACCGCAGCCCCGTGCGACCTGATGTCTGTAGATCCGAATCTCAAACTGCCCCTGATCCTCAACTACAACGTTGGGATCACCCACGCCTTCGGTAACAACTACTCCCTGGAAGTCGAGTATGTTGGCAACCACGGCTACCGGCTCCTGAGTTTTACCGACATCAATCAGGCCCAACTGGGCTCGGCGAATTGCTTGAACCCGCTGACGACTGCGCAAGCAGCTGACGCCTGCGGCCCCAACATCGGAGATGGGTTGGCCATGCAGGAATCCCGCCCGTACTACAGCCGGTTCCCGTACCTGGGATATATCTACCAGGTCGGAAATCTCGACTATTCCAACTACAACAGCTTGCAAGTGAGCGTGACCAAGCGCCTGTCTCACGGCCTGCTGTTTAACGTCGGATATACCTACGGACACGGGTTGGACAACGGCTCGCTGAACCGCTTCGGCCTGAACCCTGAGAACAGCAACAACCTCGGGCAAGACTACGCCAGCAGTGACTTCGACGTCCGCCATCGCCTGACCGCCACGGCGACCTACAACATTCCCGGCATCAAGTCTCCGGGACAGTTGCTGGAAGGCTGGCAGATCAACACCATCGTGACCTTTGCCACGGCGCAGCCATGGCAAACCTACGACTTTACCGACAATTTCAGCGGAACGGGCGAGAATACGGACCGCTGGGACATCTTCGGCAGTCCTGCCGACTTCCCATCCGGCAAGAATAGCTTCCCGGACTGCAAC